>Ga0207665_10002879_pt1 | contig 11545 bp, 6 predicted proteins | sample LARL112metaG_FD_184351 | JGI IMG/M metagenome (GOLD analysis project Ga0207665, IMG submission 184351) | Corn, switchgrass and miscanthus rhizosphere microbial communities from Kellogg Biological Station, Michigan, USA - LAR L11-2 metaG... | ecosystem: Host-associated > Plants > Roots >...
CGCGTCGAAGAACGCATTCGCCACCGCGGCGGGGACCACGCGGATCGACGGCTCGCCGGCGCCGCTCGGTGCGATCTCCGGCCGATTGATGAGCACCACCTCGATCGCTTCGGGCGCGTCGCGGATCTCGAGGATCGGATAGCTCAGCCAGTCGACGCTGGTCACCTTCTCGCGATCGAAACGCACCTCCTCGAAGAGCGTGCGCGACAGGCCCTGCACGACGTTGCCCTCGATGGTGTAGCGCAGGCCCTCGGGGTTGATGATCAGGCCGCAGTCGTGGGCAACGGTGAATTTCTTCCCCCAGATCCGCCCGCTCTTGCGCTCGACTTCGATCTCCGCGACCACCGCGACGAGGGTGCCGTTGCGCTGCGCGTAGGCGATGCCGCGTCCGGACAGGACGTCGCCTGAGCGGGCGGCGCGCGGCGCTTGCCGCGGCTGCCAGCCGGCTTTCTCGGCCGCTGCTTTGATGACCGCCGCGTCGCGCGGAGCGCTGAGGTATTTCAGCCGGAACGCGACCGGGTCTTCGCCCGCGGCGATCGCCAGCTCGTCGATGAACTGCTCGCTGCCGAACTGGATCTGCGGTCCCACCGGATCGCGCAGGTGCGAGCTTCTGAGCGGCGAACTGGCGTCGAGGAGCGGCGGGATCACTTCCCAAGCGAGCAGCTTGTTGTCGAATCCGTAGGCTTCTGCGGGCACGCCGAAGTCGATGCTCGGTTTGGGCGGCAGGCCGATCGACATGCCGGCGAGGCTGTCGCGTGGATCCGATTCATTCGTGTCGATGTTCCTGCGCGAGAAGCCCTTGGAGATGAACTCGTACCCGATAACCTTTCCCGAAGCATCGAGCGCGGCGCGGCCGCGGTGCACGGACGCGGGACCCTTCGGATCCCAGGCGATCCCGTCGCTGCGCATGCCCTGCACGCGCACCGGGCGCCCCGTGAGCTTGGAGAGCAGCGCCGCATCGAGCGCGGCGTCGCCGGCATCGTTGCGCCCGTAGGAGCCGGGCCCCGCCACCCAGATGGCGCGCACCTTTTCCGGGGGCACGCCGAGCAGGCGCGCCACTCCGGTCTGGACGAAGTGCGGTTTTTGCGAGCCGGTCCACACGGTGACGCCTTCCGCGCGCACGTCGGCGACCGAGCACCCGGGCCCCATGCTCGCGTGAGACTGGAACGGCCACTCGTACTCGGCTTCAACGACTTTCGCCGCGGTCTTGAAGGCGCCCTCCAAGTCGCCCTTCTTCACCGGGTCTTCGCGCTTCACCACGGGCGCCTTGCGGATGTGGTCGTAGATCTCCGCCATCGGCGGGAACGGATCCTTCTGGGTCTCGTTCCACGAGATCTTCAGCATGCGCGAGGCGCGCACCGCGTCCCATTCGTGATCGGCCACCACAGCGACGAAATCCTTTTCACGGACTACGCGCGCGCCTTTCACCTTTTTGATGGAGCTTTCATCGACGCCGGCAACGGTGCACGCGGCGCGCGCGCACCGGATCACCCGGGCGTGAAGCATCTTGGGGAGAGAAATATCGGTCACGTACTTGTCCGTGCGGTAGATCTTGCCCGGCAGGTCGCGGCGAGTGAAGGACTTTCCGACCACGCGGTATTCCGAGGGCGACTTCGGCTTCGCCTGGACCTTGATGTCCATGGCATTGCCGATCTGCTTGTTCCACTCGACCTGGTGCTGGAAGTGGCGGCCGCCGATCAGCTCGGCGTAGCTCGCTTTCTTCGCGGGATCGGAAACGGCGCTTACCACGCCGCCGTCGACGCGCAACTGCTCGGCCGGGAGCCCGAGTTTCTGCGAAGCGGACTGCACCAGCAGCCGGCGCGCCTCGGCCGCCGCGCTGCGCAAGGGGCGGGCGCCCGACTGGATTCCGGTGCTGCCGGAGGCTCCGCCCTGGTTGCAGGTGAGCGCGGTATCGCCCATGACGACGTCGACCTTGTCGACTGCGACGTCGAGCTCGTCGGCGACGATCTGCGCGATCGCGATGTCCAGGGACTGGCCCATGTCCATCTTGCCGAAGAAGGCGGTGACGCGGCCGTCGGGTGCGATCGCCACCCAGGAATCGAGCTCGGTCGGGACGAGCGGCGGCTTTGCGCCGGCGGCGGTTTGCGCAAGCGCTTCCCCGATGAAAGCGGGTCCGGCTGCGGTGACGATCAGGGCGCCCGAGGCCTTGAGAAATTCGCGGCGAGAGAGAGGTGCGTTCATGGTCGTCTCCTCAGGCCATCTGTGTTTGCGCGCGCTTCACCGCGCGCAGGATCGCCGCGTGCGTCGCGCAGCGGCACTTGAGTCCGGCGAGCGCGTCCCGGATCTCGGCGTCGGTCGCTTTCGGCTTCTTTTTCAGGAACGCCGCCGCGGTCATGATCCAGCCGTTGATGCAGTAGCCGCACTGCGGCACCTGCTCTTCGACGTACGCGGCCTGCAGCGGATGCGGTTTTTCCGGCGTGCCGAGGCCCTGGAGCGTGGTCACCTTCTTTCCGGCCACCGCCGACAGCGGCATCACGCAGGAGCGCACCGGTTCGCCTTCCAGATGCACGGTGCACGCGCCGCATTGCGCGAGTCCGCAGCCGAAGTGCGGGTTGCTCATCTTGAGGTCGTTGCGCAAAGCGTACAGGAGCGGCATGTTCGGGTCGGCGTTGACGGTCACGGTCTTGCCGTCGACGGCGAATTTGATGCTTGCCATGGAGCCTCCTTTGGATGTGCGGCCGAGTGGATCCGCAGCGGTCGATGTCGTGAAACTAGTGTAGCCCCGGGCTGATGCCGGCGCAACGCAATAGCCGCCCTCTGCGCGGTGGTACGATACGCCGTTGATTTTGGCGAGGAGGAGTCGAAAGCGGTGAAAACGGGCGCGCGCGAAACCGGGATCGACCTCGAGCGGTTCAGGCTGCGCAGATTTGTAGAGGAATTGCGACAGGCGGGCGAGCTCGAAGTGAAGGCGGGAGCCGCGGAGCTGGCGGAGGTCGCCCCGGCGCTCGAGGGCAACGCCAGGGCGGTGCTCTTCGAGCGCCTTGGCAAGGAAGGCGCGCAGCTCGTCGGCAATGTCATGGGCAGCCGCGCCCGCCTGGCGCGCGCCTTCGGCGCCGCGCCCGACCAGCTGCTCGCCGAAGTGCTGCGCCGCCTGCGCGCGACGCCGCAAGTGGTCGAAGTGCCGCGCGAGTCGGCACCCGCGCAGGACATCGTGCTCACCGGCGACAAAGCCGACCTGACCGCGCTGCCCGTCAACCTGCAGCACGGCCTGGACGGAGGTCCGTACATCTCGGCCTCGATCGATTTCGTGCTCGACCCCTCGAACGGCTGGACCAACGTCGGCGTGCGCCGCCTGATGCTGCGCGGCCGGCGCGAGGCCGGCGTCGATCTCAATTCGCCCTCCGACCTGCGCGCGCTCTACGGGTCCGCAGTGGAGCAGGGGCGAAAGCTGCCGGTCGCCTTCGTCGTCGGCTCGCACCCCGCCGATTACGTCGCCGCGGTGATGCGCCTGCCGGTGGACGAGCTGGGGCTCGTGGCGAGCCTGCGCGGCGCGCCGCTCGCGGTGGTGAAGTGCGTGAGCTGCGATATCCGCGTTCCGGCCGATGCGGAATGGGTGCTCGAGGGCTATCTCGACGAGCGCGGCCACGTCGAGGCCGAAGGCCCCTACGGTGAGTTCCTCGGCTACTACGGCGGCGTGAAGCAGAATCCGGTGTTCCATCTCACCGCGGTCACGCGGCGCCGCGACGCGCTCTTCCAGACCGCGACGATCGGCGGCCGCAGCCTCGCCCGCACCGACACGGCGCAGCTGAACGCGCTGCGCACCGAGGTGATGGTCTGGCGCGCGCTGGAGACTGCGGTGCGCGAGACAAAGGCCGTGTACGCGACGCCCGCGAGCGGCGGGATGTACAACTTGCGCATCGCCCTGCGCCAGCGCGTGCCCGGGGAAGCGCGCAACGCCATCGCCGCCGCGTTCGGCTGCCTCGCCAACGTCAAGCACGTCTTCGTCGTCGATCCCGACATCGATATTTACTCCGACGAGCAGATGGACTGGGCGCTCGCCACCCGCTTCCAGGCCGACCGCGACCTGGTGGTGCAGTCGGGGTTCCGCACGCTGCCGCTCGATCCGTCGCTCTCGGGCGCCAAGACGGGCGCTAAGGCGGGGTTCGATCTCACGCTGCCCATGGGAGAAGCGCGCGGAATCGAATCCACGACACCTGAGCCCCCGCGCTTCGAAGGCGGGCGCTTCGCCTCGGTCGAGGCGGCGCTCGCTGACGGACCGAAGACCTTCGAGGCGCTGATGGCGGCGCTCGCGAGCCGCGACGGGCGCGAAGTGGTGCTCGCGCTGGAAGCCCTGCGCTCGGACGGACGGCTCGCTAGAGAGAAGGACGGCCGCTACGCGCTGACCGCGAGCCGCTGAGCAAGGGCTTACGGCGACACGAGCTCGCGCAAAGCCTGCGCCGCTTCCGGCCGCGCGGGTTGCGCGCTCTGGAGCTCGGTCAGCAGCGCGCGGCCGGCGGCGGCATCGATGCGCCCGAGCGCGACCGCCATCCGCAGCAGCGGGTCGTAAGCGGGGCGGAAATCCGGACCGACGCGCAGCACCGCGAGCAACGGCTCTCGCACCTGCGCGAGCATCTGCCGCACGTCAGCCACGGGCCGCACATCGCGGCCGGCTTCGATAAATCGATTCCGAGCTGCCCTGTATGCCGCGAGACGCGAGCTCCAGGCGGAGTCGGCTGACTCCGAGACAAGCTCGTCGGGGCCGATCTCCATTTCGCGCAGCAAGGCGATCAGCCGATCGCGCGGCAGTGAATCGGGAACGTAGGTGATGCGCGGGGCGTGATAAGCAACGACAGGGTGATCGTCGGTGTTGAGCGGAGCATCGCCGGCGAAACGCGCGAGGGCCCCCGGGCCCGCGACGAAGCTGCCCAGCAGGGCGAGATCGTCGTCGATTCCGAATTCGGTAAGGCTCGTCGCCGAATCCGCCAGGCGCCTGCGCACCCGATCGACGTCGAAGCGGTTCCTGTCTTTGAGCGCGACCAGACCCACGACGGGCGTCTCGAGGCTGTTGGTAGCGAGCAACGCCCAGCCGTCCGGATAGACTGTGACGAAAGACCGTATGATGCTGCGCAGGGTCTCGAGATCGAGCTGATGCAAGGGCAGCCATTGGCAGAACAGGCCACCGGCGGCGAGACGGTCCCGCACGGCCCTGAAGTGTTCCACCGTATACAGCGAGCCAGAACCACTGCGCGCCGGATGGAAGTTGTCGGAGACGATCAGGTCGTAGCGCTCCCTTGTAGAGCGCACGAAGCGCCTTGCGTCGGCGGCCATCAGGTGCAGCCGAGGATTGGACCCGCCGCGCCTGAAGTACGCCGATACCTCGATCACCTCTGGAAGCAGCTCGACCGCGTCGACCTGCAGCATAGGATCTTCGGCCGCTGCGGAAGCGGTGACGCCGGTGCCGAGGCCGAGGAAAAGCGCGTGCCGCGGCGCGGGGTGCAGCAGGAGCGGCAGCAGCGCCTGTCTCGAATCGGCGATTCGCGTCGCGCTGCTTCCTTCCTGCTGCCGGTTGTCGATGCGCAATCGCGCCACGCCGCCTGAGTCTTCCACGACGCTCACCGCGGCCATCACGCCTTCCTTGTAGCTGACGATGTGGCCGCCTTCGGGAACGTCGACGAACGCGAACGGCGGGGCGAACACGGCCAATCCCAGGATCACAGCGGCCGCGCCCCAAGGGAACAGCGCGCGCCATGACGTCAATGCCAGATAGCCGGCCGCGACGGCGAGCAGCGCGGACTTGGGCCCGAGCGCGGGGAGGAGGAATACCCCGAAGAGGAGCGGGGCGATCGCGGCGCCGAGCGTGTTGACGCCGAGCGCGCGCCCGAAACCGATGCCGACCGCGCGTGCGGTCGTGCTCAGATGGCTGAACACCGCGCCCATCATGAAAGTGGGCAGCAGAAACGCCGAGACCGCGAGCGCCGCTTCAGCGGCGAGCGCCGCCGCCATGCTCGGTCCCAACAGCTGCAGCGCCATCGCTTTGAGCTTCTCGGCGCCGAAGAGGCTCAGGGTACCGAGGAGGCAGGTCGCGGCGAGCATGGGGAGGAGCTGCTCTCGGAAAGCGGAGAGTCCGCGTGCGTACGCCGCGGCGCCGAGCGCGGTGCCGACGAGATACACCGCCAGCAGCATCGCGAACGTATACACCGTGTTCTCGGCCACCTGGGAGAGTACGCGCACCACCAGCACTTCGTAGCCGATGCCGAGGAGGCCGGTGGCGGCGAGCAGAAACAAAGCTCCGGACGCGTGTGACGTCTTCAGCGGCTGCTCTTCGCCCGCGCTTCCGGCAAAGAGTTTCAGCGCGGCGGCGGCGCACGCGAGGTTCAGCGCCGCGCACACGGCCGCCGTGCGCGCGAGCCCGAATTCGGGCACCAGCCAGAACGCAGCGGCCAGAACCCCGGCGACTGCGCCGAAGGTGTTGCCGGCGTATAGCGCGGCGATCGGCGAGCCCTCACGGCGCAGCCTTGCCATCACCCGCTCCATCGCCGGCAGCGTGGCGCCCATCGCCGCGGTCGCGGGCAAGAGCAGCAGCAAGGTGCCGCAGAACGCCACCGACCATTGCCACGCCGGTGAGGATTGCGCGCCGGTGAGATCGAGCAGCCACTTGCTGGCCGGCGCGATAAGAAACGCGAGCGCCAGGCTCCACAATCCGATCGCGGCTTCACACGCTGCGTACCAGTGCGCGGGGCTCGGACTGCGATCGATGCGCGGGCCGAGCGCCAGGGCGCCGAGCGCCAGGCCGCCGAAGAACGCGGCCACGACCGCGAGCACGGCCGCCGCTTCGTGGCCCAGCCAGATCGTGCTTTGTTGCGTCCAGACGATCTGATAGCCCAGCGCCGCGAAGCCCGAGGCCGCCATCAGGCCGAGCGCGAGATTGGTCCGATTCAACCGCTGAACGCGATCGTGTAACCCCAGGAGTCGAGGCGAGTGGGGATCGCGTTGAAGGACATGGTGATGCGCCGCTCGCCTGGATTGGGCGGCACCGCGTGCATGAGGTAGCTCGGAAACATCACGAGGTCGCCGGGCGAAGGAGCGGGGCTGATCCACTTGTCCGCGCTGTACGGTCCCTTGTTCGTCCCGGCGTGATCGTTCTTGAAAGCGAAATCAGCGCCTCCGGGCGACTTCATGAATACCGTGCGCGCTTCGGGGTGAGTCGTGGTCAGGTAGACCACTCCGGAGATAAAGCTGTTGGCGTGGTTGTGCATCGCCTGCCGGCCGCCGCTTTCCAGCACGTTCACCCACATCTCCTTCAGCGACCACCCGAGGCGCTCGCCGAAAAGCAAGGCGCCAAAGTCCGCCAGCTGCGGCGTGATGAGCTCCGCGGCCGTGACCAGCAGCGGGCTGTCGCTGGGCTTGAGCATCGCGGTGTGCGACAAGTTGGGTGACGAGTTGTTCGCCTGGCCGGCCGCTGCGCCGAAGTGCTCCACCAATCCCGCCACCAGCTCGCGGCCCAGGGCGCCCGGCACACGCATAAAGGGCGTGGGAAAAAGTCCGATGACCTCCTGCATACGCCGAACTATAAATCCACAAAGGCGCGCGCGCCCCATCGTCACGAAAACTTAACAACAGCTCCGTAAAGTGCGTGCAACTTCCCGTCAACACCTCAAACCGCCAAGGGAGTACTTTCGATGAACCTCAGATTCAGCAGAACCCAGATCGCACTAGCTGTCTCCGCGGCGCTCGGCGCCACGGCCATGAGCGCTTTGCCCGGCATCGCCAACGCTGAAAAAGACAGGGACAGAGGCAACGGGACCTACGTCTCGGGCGACTTCCACAACCACACCACCTGCTCCGACGGCTCGATCTCGATGCAGAAGCTGGTGAAGAAGGCCACCGACACGGTCGATACGCCCTGGGGCCTGGACTGGTTCGTGCAGGCCGGCCACGGCAACAGCGGCAGCACGCGCAATTGCACACTGGTGGAGGACGCCACGCTCGCCACCCCCGTCTACCCGTTCGTTTCGGGCCTTGGCCCGCAGACGACCTGGGCCAACAGCATCGGCGCGGAAAACGTCAAGGGCGACGGCAACGGCCCCGGCGGCGCGGCCTCCATGTGGCGCTGGCAGTCGGTCCAGGAGTTCCAGTATCCCCTGATCGAGTACCTCAACGCGTTCCTGAACCGGCCGTTATTCATCGGTCTGGAATCGATCGTGGCGGGTCACGAGCACTCGTCGATGTCGGTCATCACGGGGCAGATCCCCCGGGCACTCGACGCGGCCGCGCTGCCGAACGTTCCGGGGCCGATCACCGCGCGCTACACGCCGATCGGCAACGCCAACGCGCTGTCGCAGTGGGCCTACTGCTTCGACGCCGGGGTCACCGACACGAGCCGGGGCAACGTCACCGACGTGGCCGCTCCCGGCCGCAAGGGGCCGGGCAGCGGTATCGGCAACAATTGGGACTGCAGCAACCCCGCGAGCGCCGGCTCGACCGATGCGACCATCGGCTGGTCCGACCTCGCCAAGAAGATCATCCAGCCGGGCGGCGCCGGCACCGGCACGAAGGGCCACGCGAAGACCGTCGAGGCGACGAAGTGGATGGCCGCCTTCCACCCGGACGGCAGCTACTACGTTCCGGCGCACCTGGAGCGCGCCGGCCCGTTCAACCCGAACGGCAACAACGGCTACAACATCGAGCATCTGCGCGACTTCAACAACGCCGCTCCCAGGGTGGCCTTCGGCATGGAGACCCAGCCGGGCCACGGAGCGTCGGATGCGCGCGGCGAATACACCATCCGCCGCAACAACATCGCGGGTGTCAATGTCGACAGCGTCGGCGGCACCACCTACGGCGGCACCGGCGTGTACGGCGCGCAGATCGGCGGCGTGTGGGACGCGCTGCTCGGCGAGGGACGCAACTTCTGGTTCTTCGCCAGCTCCGACTGGCACAACCGCGGCGCCTTCGGCCCCGACGACCGGCGCTCGAGCCAGGACTTCTTCCCGGGCGAGTACCAGCGCACCTACGCGATGGTCCACCACGGCAAGCACCATCACAAGCAGTTGCGCCCGCAGGCCATCGTCGACGGCCTGCGCACCGGCAACGCTTTCTCCGCTTCGGGCCAGCTGATCGATCGCCTGGCCTTCGTGGCCTGCGTCGGCCACGGTCACAACGAATCGTCGGCGGAATCGGCGGCAGTGGACGCCGCGCAGGACAACACGGCCGTCGACCGCGAGGGTTGCGCCACGATGGGCGAGAAGCTCCTGGTGTCGCCGGGTTCGAATGTCGTCGTGGCGATCGTCGTGCGCGACCCGTCTGGCGCGAACTTCTCGCCGTACACGTTCGACAACCCGTCGCTGGCCCAGGTCGGCATCAAGCAGCCACTCAACATGCCGGAGCTCGATCATATCGACGTCGTCCGCGGGATGGTCTCGGGCTACAAGACCCCGGGTGCAGCCGACTACTCGGGTCAGTGGCCGAACGACTGGATCAGGAACCCGAACTTCGCCAACGTGCCGGCCGGCGCGAAGAACACCACGGCCACGGTGATCAAGACGTTCAATGACCACACTTGGGCGACTCTCAGGCACGACAACGAGTTCAAGGTGATGACGTTCAGGATCGAGAACGTGAAGGCGTCGCAGTACATCCGCCTGCGCGGCACCAACATGCCGGCCAACGTGCCCTTCGAAACCGATGCGAACGGCAACCCGCTGCCCGACCTGTTCACCAACGCCGCGGCCGTGAACCCGACGGTTTCGAATCCGAACAGCGGCGACGGCCAGCCCGCGGGCGCCAACCTGAAGATCCCGTGCAAGGCGGTGGGCTCGACCGAGTTCGATGGCTGCCCGTCGCACATGTTCGTGGTCAACGGCCAGAAGATGGTGAGCTTCGACGTGGCCGCCTGGTCGGACCTGTGGTTCTACAGCAACCCGATCTACATCGAGGTCAAGGGCTCGACCGCGGTCGCTGGAGTCAAGTAAGAAGAGGCTGTACCAAAGCGCCGCGCTATGAAGCGCGGCGCTTTCCTATTTATTCTTGAGGTTGAAAAACACGATGTCTTCAGTGTTTCCAAGTCCGGTTCTTCGAGAATCCCTGCTCGCTCTTCGCAAGGTTTCCTGGCCAAAATGGATGCGCGAGCCGCTCTTTCATTTCGTCGTACTGGGCGCCCTGCTCTTCGCCGCCGACCACTTCATCGTCGGCCGGGTCGACGACCCGCGCACGATCGTGGTGGACGCCGCGGTGGACAGCCAGGCGATCCAGGTGTTCAAGGCGGCGCGCGGCCGGGAACCCGATAAAGAGGAGCTGTACGCGCTGCGCCGGGTCTGGCTCGACAACGAGGTGCTCTACCGCGAGGGCCTCGCGCTGCAGGTCGACCGCGGAGATCCGGCGATCCGCGAGCGGGTCATCTTCAAGGCGCTCTCAGTGGTCGACGCGAACTTGAAGCCCCCGCCCTTCGACGAGCGCGTGCTGCGCGAATGGTTCGAGGCCAACCGGGTGAAGTACGACGAGCCGGCCCGCTACACTTTCCAGGAGGCGGTGCTCGTCGGCGAGAACTCGGAAGGCCCAGTGCGCGCCTTCGTCGAGATGCTGAACAGGGGCAGATCGGGCGGCGATCTGAACGCCGGGTTGCGCGTGTACAAGGGCCGGCCGCACTCCAACGTCGTCCAGGGCTACGGGGAGGAGTTCGCGGCGGCGCTCGAGGAGTCGCCGCCGGGCACCTGGCGCGCCTATTCCACCCGCGGCGGCTGGCGCGCGATTCAGCTCGATTCGGTAACGCCGCCAAAAGCGGCCGTCTTCGACGAGCTGCGCGGAGTGGTCCTGCAGGACTGGATGGACGCGAAGATGAGCGAGCAGCGCACCGCCGCCGTGCGCGCGCTCGCGAAGAAGTACACCGTGAAGGTCGAGGGGACTGCCGGCAAGGCCGTGCCGGCGGCGAACGAGGAGGATAAAGATTGAAGGCCCTGCTGCGGCTTGCGCTCTTCGGCCTCGCGCTGCTCGCACCCTGGGCCTCCGCTCACGAGATGAGCATGGCCGAGATGGAAATGCGCCAGATCTCGGGCAGCGACTTCCTGTGGCAATGGACCGCGAGCGGCGCCAAGCCCGCGGCCCAGGAGCTCACTCCGGTGTGGCCTGAGGGCTGCAGCACCGGCAACGACCCCGAGAGCAACAACCTCCTGCGCTGCGGCGAGAAAGGTCTGACCGGCACGATAAAGATCGAGGGCGTCGGCAAGCGCTACTCGGCAGCGATAGTCAAGGTGTACTGGCTCGACGGCCAGGCGCGGGTCTACACCATGACCGCGGGCCAGCCGACGGTGCGCCTGTACGGGTCTGCCGACGACCGGCGCGGCATGGGCGAGATCGCCCATGCGTACACCGTGCTCGGCATCGAGCACATTCTCTCGGGCTACGACCACCTGATGTTCGTCTTCGCGCTGCTGTTCCTCGTGGGCTTCAATCGCAGGCTCGTGTGGACCATCACGGCGTTCACCGCAGCGCACAGCGTCACGCTCGCGCTCGCCGCGCTGGGACTGCTCGTGCTGCGCTCGTCGCCGGTGGAGGCGACCATCGCGCTGTCCATCGTGCTCGTCGCGGG
>Ga0207665_10002880_pt1 | contig 11539 bp, 13 predicted proteins | sample LARL112metaG_FD_184351 | JGI IMG/M metagenome (GOLD analysis project Ga0207665, IMG submission 184351) | Corn, switchgrass and miscanthus rhizosphere microbial communities from Kellogg Biological Station, Michigan, USA - LAR L11-2 metaG... | ecosystem: Host-associated > Plants > Roots >...
GAACGCGGCCGAGCTCTCCCATCGCGGCTCCTGCGACGGCGAGGAACGCGGCGGCGCAGAGCATCTGCATCGCGGCCGAGAGAAACGGCGCGGACGGCAGCGGCGCGACGCGTGCGTAGGCGGAGCCGGCGGCCCACGCGAACGCGGCGCCGAGGATCACGGCAGCGCCGACGGGGTCGATGTGTGCGCTCTGTCCGACGAGCAACGCGACTCCGAGCAGTCCCGTCGCGATCCCGGCGATCCCCCCGAGCGACAGCCGGATTCCAAAGAAGGTGCGGTCGAGGAGCGCCGCGAACAGCGGCACGGCGGCGACGAGGAGAGCAGTGAGCCCGGAGGAGACCCGCTGCTCCGCCCACGCGATCCCGCCGGTGTCCACGAACAGCAGCAGCCCACCGACAACCGCCGCGGCAATCCATTCTCGCCGTCCGGGCCGAGCCGTCCTGACGTCGCCGCGCCACGCGGACCAGGCGTAGAGAAGACCGCCGGCCAGCGCGAAGCGCACGGCCAGCATGAGCAGCGGCGGCAGCGTCCGGTCCGCGACGGCGATCGCGAGATACGTCGATCCCCAGACGACGTAGACGATCAGCAGCGCAACGGCGATCTTCGCTCTCATGACTCCATGGTGCCGTCTGCGCATGATCAGCACAAGTTGAGTTATCGTTTGTTTTGATCATGAGTGCTAATGATTGGCTCGGCGTCGACCTCCGGCATCTTGCTGCTCTGGAAGCCGTCGCACGCACAGGCTCGTTCGGCCGTGCGGCACGCGAGCTGGGCTACACGCAGTCCGCCGTCAGCCAGCAGATCGCGCAGCTCGAGCGGATCGTCGGACAGCGTCTCTTCGACCGGCCCGGCGGCCCCCGGCCGGTCGAGCCGACCGAGGCCGGCCTCCTTCTCCTGCGCCACGCCGACGCAATCGTCGCCCAGCTCGACGCGGCCCGCGCGGACATGGCTGCGCTCGCCGAAGGCGAGGCCGGGACTCTGCGGGTCGGCATCTACCAGAGTGTCGGCGCCCGCCTCCTCCCCGCTCTCGTCCGGCGCTTCCGCGCCCAGTTGCCGCGCGTCGGCGTGCGCGTGCGGGAGGAGAGCTCGGCCGACGACCTGCTGCGCCTGCTCGAGCACGGCGAGCTCGACCTCAGCTTCGCCGACCTGCCGCTACGGGAAGGGCCGTTCGAGTGGGCCGAGCTCCTCCAGGATCCGTACGTCCTGCTCGTCTCGGCGCGCTCGGAGCTCGCCGAGCTCGACGCGGCGCCGCCGCTGCGCGAAGTCGCGAAGCTGCCGCTGATCGGCCGGCGTAGCACCGACGAGCCCGAGCGGTTCCTCGCCGGACGCGTCCCGGAGGTGAACGTCGTCTTCCGCACCGACGACAACGGGACGCTCGCCGCGTTCGTGGCGGAGGGACTGGGCGCCGCCATCGAGCCGCGGCTCGTCGTCGACCCGCGCGACCGGGACGTGAAGATGCTCCCCTTCGGCTCGCGGATTCCGCCGCGGACGCTCGTCCTCGCGTGGCACCGCGACCGTTACCGCTCGCAGGCGGCGCAGGCGTTCGTCGAGCTCGCACGGGAGCTCGCGGCGGAGGCTACGACCGGCTAGAAGCGCTCGTCGTCGGCGATGTCGCCGTTCGACGCGAGGCCCGCGATGACCGTCTCCTGCGAGCGCTCGTGCAGCCGCTCGCGACCGCGCCTGACCGCGGTGAGGAAGCGCTCGAGGTTCACCTCGAGGGAGGCGAGCTGGTTGTCGGCCCAGTCCTCCATCTCGAGCTTCATCTCGCGCGCGCTGCGGCGGGCATCGTCGACGATGTCGTCGGCCTGCCGCTCCGCGATCTTGACGATCTCGGTCTGCGACGCCTCACGTACTGCCTGCTCCCGCGCCTCGGCGAGCAGCCTGTCCACCTCACGCTTCGCCTCGGCGAGCATCTCCTGCCGCTCCTTGACGATCCAGCGTGCCTGCTTGATCTCCTCGGGGATCGTGGCGCGCATCTGGTCGAGGATGTCGTAGATCTCCTCGCGATCGATCCGCACCTGATCGGTGAGCGGAACGGCCTTCGCGTTGTGGACGAGGTCGTCGAGCTTGTCGATCAGTACAAGAACGTCCATTGGCCCCGCAGTGTAGCCCTCTGAGCGGCTGACGCCGTCGAAGTTACTCGCCCGGACGCTCCGGCGTGCCCGGCCTCCCGTTCGGGAAGAGCTCTGCGAGCCGTTCGGCCACCGGCCCCGGGACGAGCGCCGAAACGTCGCCTCCGAAGGCCGCGATCTCCTTGACGCCGCTCGAGGACACGAAGCTCACCTGCGGGCTCGCCATCACGTAGACCGTCTCGACCTCCGGCGCGAGCGTCCGGTTGAGCTGGTTCATCTGGTACTCCCACTCGAAGTCCGAGATCACGCGGAGCCCCTTCACGATCGCCTTCGCCTCCCACCTGCGGGCGAAGTCGACGACGAGCTCGCGGAAGACGTCGATCTCGACGTTGCCGAGATCGGCAAGGGCGCCGCGGAGGAACTCGACCCGTTCCTCGACGCTGAACATCGGCTCCTTGTGCTGCGGCGTCCCGACCACGCCGACGACGACACGGTCGAAGATGCCGGCCGCGCGTGCGATGACGTCGACGTGCCCGTTCGTGACCGGGTCGTACGAGCCGGGCGCAATGGCGGTGATCACAGCAGCTCCGCCTCGAAGAGGGTCACGCGCGTCTGTCCGTACTTGCGGCTCGTCCGCACCTGCAGCGGTAGCTCGGGCTCCACGCGCGCGTCCGTTTCGACGACGACGAGGCCGTCGGCGGTGAGCAGCTGCGGCAGGTGGCGCGCAAGACGTGGCTGGAACTCGGTGAGCATGTCGTAGGGAGGGTCGACCAGCACGAGATCGTACTTAGCGCCAGCGGTCGCCTCCTGGGCGATCGCGAGGCCGACGTCGCCGCGCACCACCCGGGCGCCGGTGAGCCGCAGCTTGTCGAGGTTCCGCTCGATGGTGCGCACGGCGTCAGGATCGCGCTCGACGAAGACGGCGCTCGCAGCGCCGCGCGAGAGCGCCTCAATCCCGAGCGCCCCGGAGCCGGCGAAGAGGTCGAGCACCCGGGCGTCGTCGACGGGCCCGACGAGGTTGAAGATGTTCTCGCGTACTCGGTCCGAGGTCGGGCGCGTGTCGAGGCCGCGCGGGGCGGCGAGCTTGTGGCCCTTGCGGCTGCCGGCGATCACGCGCACGCCGGGAGCCTAGGCTCAGGCGGCGCGGCGCAGCTCTTCGACGTGGCGCTGCGTCTCGCGGTAGACGCGCTGCAGGCGCTCGGGATCGTGCGGCGGGCGCGGCCGGGGCGCGGGCCGCCGTCGGCCGAGCAGACGGTGGATGAACAGGACGAGCAGCCTCATGCGAGCGCCTCCGGGTCGATTTCGGCGAAGAGCGAGTCGGCCACGTCGTGCAGCGGGCCCGGCCCGACCGAGAGCGCGGCAGCTCGGGCCTGTTCGAGCAGGTCGCGGTCACGGCGGAGATGCGCGAAGCGGAGGTCGGAGAGGCCGGACTGGCGCGTGCCGAGCAGCGCGCCGCCTCCGCGCAGCTCGAGATCCACTTCCGCGAGCTCGAACCCGTCGGTCGTGTCGACGAGCGCCTGGAGGCGCGCGTGCGCGGACTCGGTCAGCTCCTCCTTCGCACGCGAGACGAGCAGGCAGTACGACTGCTCGGCGCCGCGACCGACGCGGCCGCGCAGCTGATGGAGCTGGGCGAGACCAAAGCGGTCGGCCTCCTGAACGATCATCACCGTCGCGTTCGGCACGTCGACCCCGACCTCGATCACCGTCGTCGCCACCAGGACGTCGAGCTCCTGCGCGTTGAAGCGGGCCATGAGGTCGCGCCGCTCCGCCGCCTTGAGGCGACCATGAAGGCAGCCGACGCGAAAGTCATGTAGCTCGGTACGCCGCAGCCGCTCGGCCTCCTCCTCGGCGGCGCGCGCGAGGGACGTCTCCGACGCCTCGATCAGTGGGCACACGACGTACGCCTGCCGACCTTCGCGCAGCAGGCGGGCGAGGCGCGTGTACGCCTCCGACGCGCGTTCCTCGGAGATCCAGCTCGTGATCACGGGCTTGCGGGACGCCGGCGGCTTGGCGATCTCCGAGACCGCGAGATCGCCGTAGACGGTGAGCGCGAGCGTGCGCGGGATCGGTGTCGCGGTCATGTGGAGGACGTGCGGGGCACGACCACTGGCGAGCGCCGAGCGCTGCTCGACGCCGAAGCGGTGCTGCTCGTCGACGACGGCGACCGCGAGATCCCGGAGCTCGATGCCTTCCTGGATGAGAGCGTGGGTGCCGACGACGACGTCCGCGCCGAGCGCCGCCTCGCGCTCCCGCTTCTTCGACGAGCTCGTGAGAAGCGCGCAGCTGACGCCGAGCTCGAGGCAGAGGTCGGCGATCGTGAGGAAGTGCTGCTCGGCGAGCGTCTCGGTCGGGGCCATGAGCGCGCCCTGGCGCCCGCTCTCGACCGCGCGCAGGAGCGCGTAGAGCGCGACGACCGTCTTGCCCGAGCCGACGTCCCCCTGCAGGAGCCGCTGCATAGGAGAGGTGCGCGCGAGGTCGCCGTCGATCTCGCGGATCGCCTGCTCCTGGTACGGCGTGAGCGCGAAGGGCAGCGCCTCGCGGTAGCGGCGGATCAGCTCGCCCGGGTCGCCGAGCTCCGGCGCGAGGGTCTTCTCCCGCTCGGCCACGCGTCGGGCGATGCCGACCTGGAGGACAAGCAGCTCCTCGAAGGCGAGCCGCCGCCGCGCCGTCTCGGCCTCGTCGAGGTCGCGCGGGCGGTGCACCGCCGCAAGCGCGTCGCGCTTGAGCGCCAGCCCTTCGCGCTCACGCAGCTCGGCGGGAAGCGGATCCGGAACCTGGACCGCAAGCGGGAGTGCGGCGTCCACGACGCGGCGCACCGTCGTCGCGGCGATCTCCTCCGCCGCCGGATAAACGGGAGCAAAGTCAGCGGTGGCGCGTGTATCGCCGATGTCGTAGGAGCGAGGCTCGAATCCCCAGCGCCCGAGCTTGCCGCGGAGCCTGACCTCCGTGCCGGGCTTGAGGCGGTCCGCGAGCCACGGCTGGTTGAACCAGGTGACGCTGACCGCTGCGGTGCCGTCATCGACGCGCGCGACGATCCGCGTTCGCCTGCGACCGCGCATCGGGCGCTTCTCGACGTTGAGCACCTGGCCGGTGACGACCACCTCCTCCCCCTCGCGCAGCGCCGCGATCGAGACCTCGTCCGCGGCCGTCTCGTAGCGGCGCGGCCGGTGCTCGAGCACGTCGCGGACGGTCGAAAGCCCGAGCTTTCCGAGCTTTCGCTGCGTCGTCGCGGCGACGCCCGGCAGGCTCGCCAGGTCGAGCTCCAGGCGGTCCGGACGAAGCGCTCGCGGCGTCGGCGGCCAGGCCTTGGGCGGGTCCAGGCCTGGGAATGCCGTCAGTCGACGGGCGTCTGTCATCGTCTGCGTGCGAGCCACCGGGCGGTTCGAGTATCCCGGGTGGACCGGACGTCAGTCTCCGTCTCGGAACCAGAAGAGCGCAAGCGTGCCCGGTCCAGCATGGGCGCCGATCACCGCGCCGAGCGTGACGACGAGCTCGAGCTCGGCCCTCGGGCGCCGCTCCCGAACCATCGCCTCCAGTTCCGCTGCCCGCTCCGGCGCCGCGGCGTGCCCGACTGCCAGCTTGAACTCGGGCTCGTCCCGCGTCTGCGTCTCGAGGGCCTCGGAGAGCTCGGCGAACGCCTTTCGCTCACCGCGAACGCGCTTCACGGGCTCCACCTCGCCGTCCCGGATCGAGAGGATCGGCTTGACGTTGAGCAGCGACCCGGCGAACGCGGCCGCCTTGCCGATGCGGCCCCCGCGCTGGAGGAACTCGAGCGTGTCGACCGTGAACAGGAGCCCTCGCTCGCGGCGGTAGCGGTCGACGAGCGCTTCGACCTCCTCGCCGCTCGTGCCGCGCTCGAGCCGGCGCTGGATCGCGAGCGCGAGCATCGCGATCGAGGCCGATGCAGTCTCGGTATCGATCGCCCGCACCACACCGTGCCCGACCTCCGCCGCTGCCATCTCCGCGCTCGCAAACGTGCCCGAGACGCGCGCCGAGACGTGGAGCGAGAAGATCCGCTCGTAGGCGCCGAGCTCGCGGTAACAGGCGAGGAAGTCGCCCGGCGTTGGCTGCGACGTCGTCGGGAAGACGCTCGACTCGCGCAATCTCGCGTAAAACTCCGTGGGGTCGATGTCGACGCCGTCGCGCAGGCTCTCGTCGCCGAAGTTGACGTAGAGCGGCACGACGCGCCAGTTCGGAAAGCGGTCGGCCGCGTCGGGCAGGTCGGCCGTGGAATCGAGGACGATCGCCGTGTTGGCGGCGGTGAGCCTCACCGAGCGGCGGGAGCAGCCGCGTGCAGGATCGCGGCCACGATGTCGTCGAGCTCCTGGTCCTTCCGCAGGCACGTCACCGCCCCGGCCTCGAGGAGCGCCTCGCGCTCGGCCGCATTCGCGGATGCCGTCAGGGCGACCACCGCGACCTCGGGCGCCAGTGCGCGCACTTGCGCCGTCGCCTCCACCCCGTCCATGACGGGCATCCGGTAGTCCATCAACATCACGTCCGGCCGGTACTCGATCGCAGCGGCGACGGCGGCGCCGCCGTCACCCACCGCGGCGACAACCTCGATGTCGCCACGCATCCCGAGCAGGAGCTCGAGCGCATCACGGAAGACATCGTTGTCCTCGACGAGCACGATCCGCACCGGTCGCATCCGCCAGAACCCTATTCCGCTCCCAGCAGAAGCGGGTAGTGCGGCTGGCCCCCTTCGTGCACCTCGACCTCGAGCCCGGGATAGGCGGACGCGAGCCGTTCGAGAAGGCCGTCGAGCGGCGGCGGCTCGTCCCCGGTGAGAAGCGTCAGGAGCGCGCGCGGCTCCCCGAGCAGCTGAGCGACGACGCCGAACGCGACGTCGGCGAAGTCGTCCCCGCCTGCGACGGGCTCGCCGGCCGCAAGGCCGAGCCAGTCCCCGTTTCTGATCGCAAGGCCGTTGAGGGAGACGTCGCGGGAGGCGCGCGCGACCTCGCCGGTAGCAACGGCCGCGGCGGCCTCTGTCATCTCTGCGGCGTTCTCGGCCGCTCCTCGCCCGCCGTCGTAGGCGACGAGCGCTGCAAGGCCGGCGGGAATCGACTCCGTCGGGACGATCGCGACGGGTCCGTCTGCCTGCTGCGCAGCGTGCTCGGCGGCGAGCCGCACGTTCGCGTTGTTCGGCAGGATGATCGCCTCGTCGGCCTCGAGCTCTCCGATCGCGGCGACGAGCTCGGCCGTCGAGGGGTTGGCCGTCTGTCCGCCCTCCACGATCCGAATTGCCCCGACCGGCTCCGCGAGCGTCTCGAACAGGCGCCGGTTCCCCTCGCCGACGACCACCGCGACGATGCCGCTCTGCGCGCGCGTGGACGGGACGAGCGAGAGGCGCCGATCCCGCTGCTCCTGCTGCTCGTGCATGTTGGCGATCTCGACGCCCTCGATCGTGCCGGCGGCCGTCCCGAGGGAGAGCGCGGCTCCCGGGTCGTCGGTGTGCACGTGCACCTTGAGCGCCGTCTCGTCGCCGACCACGACGAGCGAGTCGCCCAGCTCCTCGAGCCGGGCCTCGAGCGCGTCCTGGTCGAGGGCGTCTCCCTCGACGACGAAGACCGTGCAGTAGCGGTAGCGCGACGGCTCGAGATGGATCGCGTCGGGCCCTGCGACCTCGACGGCCACCTCGGGCGCCGCGGGCACGGCCTCGCCGCTGACGGCTCCCGCCACTCCTCGGAGGAGCTCGACCAACCCGGCACCCCCTGCGTCGACGACCCCGGCCTCACGCAGGACCTCCAGCTGCTCGGGCGTCCGGGCCACGGCGTCCTCCCCGTGCCGGACGAGCTCGACGAGCACCTCGCCGAGCGGCCCGGGCTCGCCCGCGCGCCGCTCGGCCTCCTCGGCGAGCTCGCGGATGACGGACAGCATCGTCCCCTCGACCGGCCGGCGCACCGCGCGGTAGGCGGCGTCGGACGCTCCACGCAGCGCGCGCGCCGTCAGTGCCGGGTCGATGCCGTTCGTCGACTCGGCGAGGACGTCGGCGACGCCCCGCACGATCTGGGAGAGGATGACGCCCGAGTTGCCGCGGGCGCCCATCAACGCCGCCCGCGCGACGGTATGAGCGAGCGCTGGGCGCTCCGCGGCGGCCTCCGGCGACGCGACCGCGTCCGCGACGGCCCGCACCGTCAGCGTGAGGTTCGTGCCGGTGTCGCCGTCGGGCACGGGATAGACGTTGAGGTCGTCGATCCGGCTGCGGCTCGTCTCGAGCGAGGCGAGGGCGGCGCCGACGAGGCCGCGTACGCGCTCGAGATCCTGCTCGGCGCTCACTTGCCGCCGGTGCGCACGTCGTCCACGTGAACCTCGACGGCGCGGACCGGCAGCCCGGTGAGCCGCGCGACTTCGTACGCGACGCGGTTGCTGACACTTGCGGCGACCTCGGCGAGGTTGAGCCCGTACTCGACGACGACGTGAAGGTCGACCGTCACCTCGCGGCCGTCCCGGCCGATCTCGATGCCGCGTGGCCGGCCGCGGGCGGCGCGCGCCAGGCTGCCGCGCAGCGACCCCTTCATCCCGACGACCCCGTAGCACTCGAGCGCGGTCTCGGCGACGATCTGGGCGATCGCCTCGCTCGAGATCGTGATCCGCCCGAGGCGCGAGGAAAGCGCTTGACCGGCCTCCATCGCGCTCTTGGACCGGCGACTCGCGCTCGCGGTTGCGAGCGGAGAACGTCCGTCCCAGTTCGAACGGCGCTAGAGCGCCTTCTGGACCTTGCCGGCCTTGAGGCAGCGCGTGCAGACGTACGCCCGCGTCGGCTTTCCGTCGAGCAGGACGCGGACGCGCTGGAGATTCGGGTTGAAGCGCCGGTTCGTGGCCACCATCGAATGGCTCCGGTGGTGACCGAAGCCGGGCTTCTTACCGCAGATCGCGCAGACCTTCGACATCTCGAACCAGGATAGCCGCTAGCCGGACTTGGCTTGTTCCCGCACTTGCGAGAACAGGTCGGCCATCTCGAGGGCGGCGCGCGCGGCGTCCGCTCCCCTGTCGATCCGCTCCTCCGCCTGCTCGGTGGTGTCCACGGTGAGCACGCCGAACGCCACCGGGACGCCCGTCTCGAGCCCCGCGAGCTGCAGGCCGGACGCCGCCTCGCCGGCGACGTAATCGAAGTGGGCCGTTTCCCCCCGGACCACGCAGCCGAGCGCGATCACGCACGAGTAGCGGCGGGTCTTCGCGAGCGCCATCGCTCCGATCGGAAGCTCGAAGGCGCCCGGGACCGGCATCACCGTGATCCTCTCGTCCGGCACGCCCGCTGCCGCAAGGGCCTCGAGCGCCGATTCGAGCAGGCGGTTCGAGATCTCGCCGTTGAAGCGGGCGACGACGACGCCCACGGTGCGATCCGCTCCGGAGGGCGAGCCTTCGAGCACTGCGACGTCGTCCGGGATGTCGAGCTCGCCGGGGATGTGCTGCGCCGCCGGGGTCTCCGGCTCCTCGGCCTCGGGCTCCGCTTCGGGCTCGGCCTCGGGCTGTGGCTCCGCCTCGGCCACCGCCATCGCCGCCGGCTCGAGCTCTGCGTCCGAGGACTCGGGCTCCTCTTCGCTTGGTTGCGGCCACCCCACGGGCTCCGCGGCCTGCGGCTCCTGCACGTCGTCCTCCTCCTCGGGAGCCGGCGCCTCGCCCGGCCAGAAACCCTCAGTCGCGCTCATTCACCCTCCGGTTCGAACTTGAGATCCTGGTGGTGCAACTTGTGCCCGAGCTTATCCCGCTTGGCGGCCAGATAGCGAACGTTCTCGGGATGCGGCGGCATCTCGATCGGCACCTGCTCAGTCACCTTCAGCCCGTATGCCTCGACGCCCGAGACCTTCTTCGGGTTGTTCGTGAGGAGGCGCATCGTCGTGATTCCGAGGTCGGCGAGGATCTGGTTGCCGATCCCCCACTCCCGCTCGTCGGCCGCGAAGCCGAGCGCGAGGTTCGCCTCGACCGTGTCGAGGCCGCGCTCCTGGAGCTCGTATGCGCGCAGCTTGTTGAGAAGCCCGATGCCGCGTCCCTCCTGCGCCATGTAGAGCAGGACGCCGCTGCCCTCGGCGGCGATCGCCGCGAGCGCCGCCTCGAGCTGCTCGCCGCAGTCGCAGCGGAGCGAGTGGAAGACGTCGCCGGTGAGGCATTCCGAGTGGACACGCACGAGGACGTTCTCGCCGACGTCGCCCATGACAAGAGCGAGATGCTCGCGGCCGGTGAGGGTCTCCCGGAACGCGATCGCCGAGAAGAGGCCGAACTCGGTCGGCAGCTGCACGGAGACGACACGCTCGACGAGCTTCTCCGTGCGCCGCCGGTGCTCGATCAGGTCGGCGACTGTGATCATCCGCAGCCCGTGCTGCTCGCAGTACGGCACGAGGTCGGGGACGCGGGCCATCGTCCCGTCCTCGTTCATGATCTCGCAGACCACGCCCGCAGGAGACAGGCCGGCGAGACGGGCGAGGTCGACCGCCGCCTCGGTCTGGCCGGAGCGGACGAGGACGCCGCCGTCGCGGGCGCGCAGCGGGAAGACGTGGCCGGGCTGGACGAGGTCGTGCGGGGTGGACTCGGGATCGATGGCGACCTGGATCGTGTGCGCGCGGTCGGCCGCTGAGATGCCGGTCGTGACGCCCTCGCGGGCCTCGACGGAGACCGTGAACGCCGTGCCGAGTGGCGCCTCGTTCCGCTGCGCCATCTGCGGCAGGCCGAGCTCCTCGCAGCGCTCGCCGGTGAGGCAGAGGCAGATCAGCCCCCGCGCGTGCGTGGCCATGAAGTTGATCGCCTCCGGAGTGGCGAACTGCGCCGCCAGGATGAGGTCGCCCTCGTTCTCGCGGTCGGGATCGTCGACGACGACGACCATCCGTCCGTTGCGGATGTCCTCGACGGCCTCCTCGACCGTCGCGAACGGCGTGACGGCGGAGCTCACGACAGCCTCGCAGCCAGCAGGCGCTCTACGACCTTCGCGAGCACGTCGACCTCGAGGTTGACCTCGTCGCCGGGCTCGAGCCCGCCGAGCGTCGTCACCTCGAGCGTGTGCGGGATCAGCGCGACCTCGACTCCGTCGTCGTCGAGCGCAGCGACTGTCAGCGACACGCCGTCGACCGCGATCGAGCCTTTCTCGAGGCAGTAGCGGACGACGCTCTCCGGCGCGTCGAACCAGATGCGCCGGCTGTCACCCTCCGGGGCGAGGGAGCGAACGCGGCCGACGGCGTCGACGTGGCCCTGCACGACGTGGCCGCCGAGTGGGTCGCCGACCCGGAGCGCCGGTTCGAGGTTGACCGCGTCGCCCGGCTGGAGCGCGCCGAGACCCGTCCGCGCGAGCGTCTCCGGCACGACGTCGAAGGCGAGGCTTCCCGCCTTGCTCTCCACGACCGTGAGGCAGACGCCGGCCACGGAGACAGAGTCGCCGACCACCGAGCTTGCCGCCGTCTCCGCGCCGCTGACGACGAGCCGCGAGCCGTCGAAGGCCGCGACGGTTCCCACCTCGCGCACGATCCCGGTGAACATGC
>Ga0207665_10002884_pt1 | contig 11536 bp, 8 predicted proteins | sample LARL112metaG_FD_184351 | JGI IMG/M metagenome (GOLD analysis project Ga0207665, IMG submission 184351) | Corn, switchgrass and miscanthus rhizosphere microbial communities from Kellogg Biological Station, Michigan, USA - LAR L11-2 metaG... | ecosystem: Host-associated > Plants > Roots >...
CGTTCACCGGTAACCCGCAGTCGGACTTCGCGAAGTTCGCCGCGACGCTCACCGACGTGCTCAAGGCGAACCCGAAGGAAGACCCGAAGCTCGTCGAGGAGCAGGCGACCGACGGCATGGCCCGGTCGATGAACGAGTGCCACACGTACTACCTGGACCCGGCCCGCGCGAAGGGCTTCAATGCCCCGCCGCAGGCGTACTCCGGCATCGGCGCGACGATCACCTCGCCCGGTCCGAACGACCTGGTCGAGATCGCCCAGGTGTTCCCGGGCAGCCCGGCCGAGAAGGCGGGCGTGAAGAAGGGCGACAAGATCAAGACCGTGAACTCCGAGGACATGTCCGGTCTGACGTCCGAGGAGGTCGCGAACAAGATCAAGGGCCCCGAGGGCACGACCGTGAACATCGTGTTCGTGCGCAACGGCGCCGACACGCCGATCTCGATCGTGCGCGGCACGGTGACGCCACCACGGGTCATCGACCAGACCGACGATGGCAACATCGGCTACATCTACGTCTCGCAGCTGAATGGCGATGTGTCCAATCAGGTCGCTCAGGCGGTGAAGCGCCAGAACGACGCGGGCGTCGTGGGCCGCGTGCTCGATCTGCGCGACGACCCGGGTGGCGATCTATCGGCGGCGGTGGACATCGCGAGCATCTTCATCCACAACGCCACGATCGTGTACCAGGTCGGCCGTGACGGGAACCGCACTCCGCTTCGCACCAACGACCGGATGTACGTCGGCAGCCCCAAGCCGCTCGTCGTGCTCGTCAACAAGAACTCCGCTTCGGGCGCCGAGATCATCGCCGCCGGCGTGCGCGCGAACGGCGTCGGGACGGTCATGGGCGAGCAGACCGCCGGCTGCGTCGGGATCGGCCAGCCGCGCGAGCTGCCGGACGGCGGGCTTCTCCTCGTGACGATCGCGCGCATGGAGGACGCCAAGACCGGCGAAGCGCTCAACGGACCGGGCAAGGGCATCGTCCCGGACAAGCCGGTCGCCGCGGACAGCGGGGGGGCGGACAACCAGCGCCTCGCCGCCGACGCGTTCATTCGGAGCGGCGGCAAGACCTAGCCGGCGGCCCCCAGTCCGACGAGCCCCGCGAGCAGCACGAGCACTCCGACGTACTGGTTCGGTGCGAGTCGCTCGCCGAGCACGGTGATCGCAAGGAGCGCCGGGATGATCGGATACACCCCGCTCCCGGTCGCGACGATCGACGCGTAACCGCCCTGCACGCCGACGACATAGAAGACGTTCGCGAGCGTGTCGAACAGCCCTGAGCCGACGACGATACCGAACGTCGCCATGCCGACCCGGCTTGGCAACCCGCGGCGGAGCACGATCAGGATCACGACCGAGGCTGCGACGCTGACCATCCGCTGCATGAGGATCATCGAGAGGCCATCGTGCTCGCGCGTGGCGAAGGCCATCAGCGCGGCCCACCCGCCGAACGCGAGCATGGCCGCGATCGCCAGCCACACGCCTGGCTTCGGCCGACTGAGCGCCGCGGCGAGACTGCGGCCGTCGGTGCCGGTCATGATGATGCCGATCGTCGTCACGGCGATCGCGGCGGTCTGCGCCGGGTTCAGCCGCTCGCCGAGGAACACGACGACGAGCAGCACGGTCACGGCGACGTAGGCGGCGCCGATCGGGCTCACGATCGCGATCGGTCCGAGCGCGAGCGCTTTGTAGAAGAGCAGCAGTCCGGTCAGCCCGAGCGCCGCGAGCGCGCACGCGAGCGGAAGCTGGTCGAGCGAGAGCACCGGGAATCGGCCGACGGCCGCCAGCGCTGCCGCGTAGAGGACCGTGCCGGTGACCTGCATCCCGAGCATCGCCTGGAACACGCCCAGCCGGCGGGTCGAGAGCGCGCCCGCGTAGTCGGCGAGGCCCCAGCCGACCGCCGCGCCGACGCCGTAGAGGAGCGGGGTCAGATGACGAGCTGGCGCGGTGCGCGCGTCAGGTTCCGTGATCCGTCCGACGTGATCACGAGCATGTCCTCGAGCCGCACGCCGCCGATCGCCGGGTCGTAGATGCCGGGCTCGACGGTCACGACGTCGCCCACGGCCAGGGGAGCGAGCCCGCCGCGGCCGACGCTCGGCGCCTCGTGGATCTCGAGCCCGACCCCGTGGCCGGTGCCGTGGATGAATCCCCGGGTCACCGGATCCTTCGGATCATGCTTCTGCCCCGCGCGCAGGGTGTCGTAGCCGGCGCCGAAAATGACGTCCTCGACGAGCTCGTGGACCGCTCGGCCGGTGATGCCGGGGCGGAGCGCCTTGATGCCGACGTCCTGCGCCCGCATCACGACCTCGTACATCTTCACGATCTCCGGCGCGGGCACGCCCTTGGAGACCGTGCGGGTCATGTCGGCGAAGTACCGCGTCTCCTTGTGCTGGGGGAAGATGTCCATCACCACCGGCTCGTGCGCACGGAGCGGGCCGCTTCCGATCATGTGCGGATCCGCCGCCTGCGGTCCAGGGGCGACGATCGTCGACTCCGCCATGCAGCCTCGTTCCAGAAGCGCGCCCTCGATGATGCCGCGCACGCGCTCCGCGGTCAGCGGTGCGCCGTCGAGCCCGAGCGTCCCGTCCGCGCGCACGTCGGCCCGGGCGATCGCGTCCACGCCGAGCTGCCAGGCCTCCTCGGTGGCGCGCTGGGTCGCCTCGAGCGCCGCGATCTCGTCAGGCCGTTTCGCGCGCCGGCGCTGCTCGAGGCCCTCGACGACGTCGAGGTCGATCCCCTTCGCGCGCAGCCGGTCGGCGAGCGCGATCGGGAACGATTGCGGCACGTTCACCCGCTTGGCTCCGTGCGCGGCGAGGAACCGCTCGATGAGCGTCGCGGTCGCGTCGCCGATCGGAGAGAGCACCGCGTTCAGCTCGCGCGCGCCGTAGTCGTCGATGTTCTCGATCTTCGTCGCGCGCGATTGCTTCCGGGCGCGGCCCTCCTCGAGCGAGTTCGTGAGCATGACGATCTCGCCGTCCTGCTCGAGGACGATCTGCGGATCGGGCGCGAGGAACCGGATGGAGTGATAGATGTCCGGGAACCGGTACGTGTCACCGAAGAAGAGGAGCGGCGCGCCATTCTTCATGCGAAAACGCTACCCGATATGCCGCCGATGCCGACGGGGCGGGTCGAGCCGTTCGGTTTCCAGTAGCGTCTCCCGGTGTCTTCCCGCCGGTATGCGCTGCTCTTGGACCGCCTTGCCCGGCACGAGGAGCGCATCGCGGTCGCCCTCGTGGCGATCTACGCGCTGGTCTTCGGCACGCTCTCCCTGATCCGCCACTGGTCATTCCACTCGACCGGGCTCGACCTCGGCGTCTTCGACCAGGTCCTTTGGAACACGTCGCAGGGCCGGTTCATGGAGTCGACCCTGAGCCTCGACCGCTGCGTGCCGCACTCGTTCTTCGGCGATCACTTCTCCCCGATCCTCGTGGCCCTCGTGCCGCTGTACTGGATCGCGCCGCACCCCGAGACGCTGCTCGTCGTTCAGACGATCGCCCTCGCGGCCGGCGCGCTGCCCGTGTACCTCCTCGCCCGCGCACTGTTGCCGCGCGGCATCGAGCGGCTCATCTGGGTCTTCGCGTACGTGCTCGGCGCGCCGCTCGCGTTCATCACCCTCTACGACTTCCACGAGGTCTCGCTCTCCGTCGTGCCGCTCGGGTTCGCGACGTACTTCCTCGTCACCCGACGGACGGCGCCGATGGTCGCATCACTCCTCATCGCGTTCACGGTGAAGGAGGAGTTCGCGCTCATCGGCATCGGCTTCGGGATCGCCCTCGCGTTCCAGGGGCGCTGGCGGACCGCGGCGCTCGTGGCGTTCGGGAGCGCCGCCGTGTTCATCGTGACGTTGAAGGTGATCATCCCGGCGTTCGCGGACGCGCCCTATCAGTACCTCGGCCGCTACGCCAGCCTGGGCGGTGACGAGCTCGCGATCCTGCGCACGCTGATCCTCGATCCACTGCGCGATATCCGTGTGCTGTTCCAGGGCGAGGTCGGGTCGAAGGTCGTGTTCGTGCTCAGCCTGTTCGGCCCAGGGCTGCTGCTCGCCCTGCGTTCGCGGTGGGCGGTCGTTCCCTCGATCGTCCCGCTCGGGTACCTGCTGCTGTCCGACTACGGCGGCGAGCACACGCTCCACAACCAGTACGGCGCGCCGATCATCCCGCTGGCGCTCGGCGCGTCGATCGTCGGGTTCGCCAAGACGAGCCCGCGCTGGCGGACGCGTGCCGTCGGAGGCGTCGTGCTGGCGACGCTGTTCTTCTGCATCGCCTTCGGCGGCTGGCCGTTCTCGCGCGACTTCGAGAACGCGTACCTGCGCGGCAACCCGGACCGTGCGCCGTCAGGCATGTCGATGTTCGTCCGCGAGCCGCGATACGACGCGCTGCTTGCCCAGGTCCACGCCATTCCCGCGAACGTGGCGATCGCCTCGACCGACTTCTGGGTCACCCAGGTCGGCGAGCGGCGCTTGAACTACCACGTCGACGCGCTCGATCCGTGCGACGCGCAGTACGTGATCCTCGACTACGCCGACCCGAGCATGAACCGCGACCTCTCCCGTTTCGCCCAGGTCCGGAGCGCGATGATCGCGAAAGGCTTCCAGGAGGTCGCGAGCGGAGAGGGGCTCTCGTTGCTGCAGCGCCGCTGACATCCAGCGAGTATTTGACGGATGCGACGGATCGGCCACCGCGGAGCGATGGGTCACGCGCCCGAGAACACGATCGCCTCGTTCGAGAAGGCGATCGCGCTCGGGTGCGACGAGGTGGAGACCGACGTCTGGCTCACCGCCGACGGGCGCCTGGTCATCACGCACGATCCGCCCGGCGACGGCGCGACCCTCACGCTCGATGCCGCCCTCGATGTCTGCCGGGGCCGCGTCGGCGTGAACGTCGAGCTCAAGGCCGATCGCGATGAACAGCAGGCCGCCGAGGTCGGACGTCGCGTCGCCCGGCGGCTCGCCGAGCGCGCCGAGCTCGATGCGTACGTTTCGAGCTTCTGGTGGAGCGCGCTCGCGGCGGCCCGGGACGTGGCGCCGGACGTGCGCCGGGCGTTCGTGTTCTCGGATTCGCCCGACCGCGACGCGCTGATCGCGAGCGCGGTGTCAGCCGGCCTCTGGGCGCTGCACCCGAACCGGGCCTACGCCACGCGCGAGCTCGTCGGCGCGGCGCACGCCGCCGGGCTCCGGGTGAACGTGTGGACGGTGAACGATCAGGACGAGATCGCGGCGTGCGCGGCGCTCGGCGTGGACGGGATCATGTCGAACTGGCCGGAGCGGATCCCGAAGGGATAGCCCAGCCGCGCGACCGCTCGACCGCCCGCAGCCAGCCCGCGTAGCGCGAATCGCGCTCGCCGGCATTCATCGCGGGCTCGAACCGCGCGGCGACCGCGCGGTGCCGCCCGAGATCGTCGGTCGATCTCCAGATGCCCGCACCCAGCCCGGCGAAGAACGCCGCACCGAGCGCGGTCGTCTCGCGCACCGCGGCGACCTCGACCGGGATCCCGAGCAGGTCGGCCTGGAGCTGCATGAGGAAGGCGTTCGCGGTCCCGCCGCCATCGGCGCGCAGCACGTCGATCGGCTGACGGGAGGCGCGCATCGCCTCCACCAGATCCCGGGTCTGGAAGGCGATGCTCTCGAGCGTCGCGCGCACGAGATGCGCCCGGGTCGTGCCGCGCTCGATGCCGATGAGCAGGCCGCGCGCGTACGGGTCCCAGTGCGGCGCGCCGAGACCGGTGAACGCCGGGACGAGGTACAGGCCATCGCTCGCGGGCACGGATCGGGCGAGGGCTTCGGTCTCGGCCGCGTCCGCAATGACCCCGAGGCCGTCGCGGAGCCACTGCACCGCGGCTCCGGTCACGAACGCGCTGCCCTCGAGGGCGTACCGGGGGCCCGCGCCGATGTCCCACGCGATCGTCGCGAGCAGCCCGCCAGCGCCGATACGCGGACGATCGCCGCTGTTCGCCAGCAGGAAACAACCGGTCCCGTAGGTGTTCTTCGCCTGGCCGGGCGCGAAGCAGCCCTGGCCGAACAGCGCGGCCTGCTGATCGCCCGCGAGCCCGGCGATCGGGATCGCGGTGCCGAAGATCGCGGGATCGGTCTCGCCCACGACCCCGCTGCAGCGCACCGGCGCCGGGAACAGTGCGCGCGGCAGATCGAGCGCCGCGAGCAATTCGTCATCCCACGCCGCGCGGTGGATATCGAAGACCATCGTGCGCGACGCGTTCGAGACGTCGGTCACGTGCACCTGTCCGCCGGTGAGCTTCCACACGAGCCAGCTCTCGATCGTGCCGCAGAGCAGCTCGCCGGCGACGGCGCGAGCCTGCGCGCCGGGCACCTGGTCGAGGATCCAGCGCACCTTGGGGCCCGAGAAGTACGCGTCGATGACCAGCCCGGTGCGCTCGCGGACTCTTGTCTCCCACCCGTCAGCGCGCAGGCGGTCGCAGATCGCGGCGCTCGCGCGGCTCTGCCAGACCACCGCACGGTGGATCGGCCGCCCCGTCGCGCGCTCCCACACCACAGTGGTCTCGCGCTGGTTCGTGATGCCGATGGCCGCGACGTCACGTGCGTCCAGACCGGCCGCGGCCAGCGCCTCGCGGCCGACCGCGACGGTCGTCGCGAAGATCTCGTTGGCGTCGTGCTCGACGTGGCCGGACGCGGGGTAGTGCTGCGCGATCTCGCGATCCGCCGAGGCCCGGGCACGACCGTCCTCGTCGAACACGATGGCCGCCGAACCGGTGGTGCCCTGATCGAGCGCGAGGATCGCGGTCACGGCGCCGAGAAGCGACGCATCGGGGCGATCTCCCGGCGATATGACTCGACCTCGGCGGCCCGGCGCGTCGCGTCCCAGCCGAGCAGCCCGCCGACGAGCTCGGCGAGCGCGTCGATCCGATCGAGGCCCTGACACGCGGCGAGGCCGATCGCGGTCCGGCGCAGGAGCACATCGCCGAGGGTCATCGCCCACTCCGCGGTGACCGCGCGCGCGATGTCGTCGCGCGTCGTCGGCGCGTGCGGGCAGAACGCCTCGGTCGCGGCAGGCGTGCGGTCGGCATCCGGAAGGCGCAGCTCGCTCGTGCGGCACCGCTCGCTCGAGCCGAGCCGCCGGACGACCGCGTCCGTCACCTCCTCCGCGATCGCGCGGTACGCGGTGATCTTTCCGCCGATGACCGAGAGGGCGCCGTCGATGCCGTCGCGCCGGCGATGGTCGTAGAGCCGGTGCTTCCGCGAGACCTCGCCCTCGGCCACGCCTTCCTCGCGCACGAGGGCGCGCACGCCGGCCCACGTGAACAGGATCTGGTCGAAGGAGGCCCGGGGAAACGCGCGCGCGGCCTCGCTCCGGAGGTACTCGACGTCCTCGAGTGACGCTTCGGCCTCACCGGGATCACCGGCGTAGTCGGTATCCGTCGTGCCGACCATCGTGTAGCCGTTCCACGGGAGCACGAAGAAGAGGCGCCCGTCACGCTTCGCGAAGAGCACGTGCGCCTGCTCGGTCGCGCGCGGGACGACGAGGTGGGTGCCCTTGGTCAGCCGTAGCAGCGGCCGCGCGTCGTCGGGGCGCAGGGACGCGAGCGACCGGTCCAGCCACGGCCCGGTCGCGTTGACCACGAATCGCGCGCGCACCTCGAGGGTCGATCCGCCGATGAGGTCCTGGACCGACGCGCCGACGACCGAGCGGCCGTCGCGGAGATAGCCGGCCGCGCGGGCATGGTTGAGGACGAGCGCGCCGTGCGCGGCGGCGTCGATCGCGTTCTCGACAACGAGCCGCTCGACGAACGGCACCTGCGCGTCGTAGAACCGCCACGCGCCCCCGAGCCCGTCCGGGTCCAGGTTCGGCTCGGCCTTGAGCGCTTCGGCCCGGCCGAGCCGCTTGCGCTTCGGCAGGCTCTTGTCCAGGGACAGCAGGTCGTACAGGAACATCCCGAAGCGCAGCTTCAGCCGGTAGAACGGGCTCCGGCGGTAGAGCGGCATGAGGAACGGGAGCGGGAAGACAAGGTGCGGCGCGATGTGCAGGAGCGTCTCGCGCTCGCGCATGTCGCTGCGGACGAGACCGAAGTCGAAGAGCTCGAGGTAGCGCAGTCCGCCGTGGATGAGCCGCGTGGGGCGGGAGCTCGTGCCGGATCCGAGGTCGCTCTGCTCGACGAGCGCGACCGAGAGGCCGCGGAGCGCGGCGTCGCGCGCGATGCCTGCTCCGACGATGCCTCCGCCGATGATCAGGAGATCGACGGTGCGGTCGCCGAGCGACCGCACCGTCTCCTCGCGTGTGGCTACTTGTTCGCCTTGTTGTACTTGTCGATCGCGTCGTTCATCTCGGCGACCGCGGCGTCAAGGGCGGCCTGCGTGGCCGCCTGGCCGAGCAGGACCGACTCGATCATCTTCTGGGTCCGTGCGCGCGCCTGCGGCATCACGCCGAGGACGCACCCGTTGGTCGCGCGGTTCTGCGGCGAGTTACGGATCTCGTTCACCGCGGTCGTGAACTGCGGGTACTTCGTCGCCCAGTCCTTGGCCGCCTGCTCGTTGTAGGCCGCCTTCACCACCGGGTAGTACCCGGTGTCGAGGTTCCACTGGGCCTGGACCGCCGGGGTCATCGCGTACTTGATGAACTCCCACGCGGCCTGCTGCTCTTCGGCCGGACGGCTCTTCATGATGTAGAGCGACGCGCCGCCGATGATGTTGCCGCCTGTCGCGGGCTTGCTGTCCGGATGCGGGTAGATGCCGGTGCCGACGGTGAACTTCGCGCTGTTGACCGAGCCGCGCAGCGAGGCTGAGCTCTCGATGTACATCGCGGACTTGCCCGCGTTGAACGCGTTCGTCGCGCCGGCGTTGTCGATGCCGGGGTTGTAGAAGTAGCCGCCGTCGACGCCGGCCTTCCACCAGTCGAGGATGGCCTTGCCCTCGGGGCCGTTGTAGACGACCTTGTTCGCGCGGTCGTCGCGCCCGTTGCCGTTGTCGCAGTAGAGGGCGCCGGACGTCGCCATGAGCTGCTCGAACAGCCACCCATAGATCGACGGGCCGAAGCCGTACTGCACGGTCTGGCCGCTCGCGTCCTTCTTCGTGAGCTTCTTCGCGTAGTCGGTGACCTCGCTGAACGTGGTCGGCGGCTTCTCCGGGTCGAGCCCGGCCGCCTTGAACGCGTCCTTGTTGTAGAGAAGGATCGACGACGAGGCGTTCCAGGGCATGCTCTGGAGCTTGTCCTGGTACTTGTAGTAGTTGAGGACCGCGGGCTCGAAGTCCGAGGTGTTGAACTTGTCACGGTCGATGAACGCCTGGATCGGCACGGTCTCGCCCGACTGGCGCATGTACGCCTGGCCGATGTCATAGACCTGCGCCAGCGCGGGCGCGGCGTTCGATGCGAGCGCGGTGTTCAGCTTGGACAGCAGGTCGTCATATGTTCCCTGGAAGACGGTCACGACCTTGATGTTGCTCTGGCTCTTGTTGAAGTTGTCGACGATCTTGTTGAGCGCGTCCCCGTTGACGCCGCTCATGGCATGCCACCACGTGATCGTGGCGGCCGGCTTCACGTCCTTGCCCGGGGCGAGCGCCGATTGGTCGGACGACGCCCCTCCGCCGCCGGGCGAGCCACCGCACGCCGCCGCGACGAACGAGATGATGAGCGCGAGTGCTGCGAACCTACGCATGTGTCCCTCCACGCCTACTAGCCCTTGACCGCGCCTGCTGTGAGTCCCCGGATCAGCTGCCGCTGCCCTGCGATCAGGAGAGCGAGAGTCGGTACCGCGACCATGATGACACCAGCCATGATGACACCCCATCGAGCGGATTCCTCGAAGCGCAGCTGGGCCACACCGACCTGGGTCGTCCGCATGAGCGTCTGGTTGGTGATGAGCAGCGGCCAGAAGTACTGGTTGTACGTCGACAGGAAGCCATAGATCCCGACCGTCGCCAGAGCGGGCCGCGAGAGCGGGATCACCATCGAGCGAAGGAACCGGAACGAGCTCGCGCCGTCGATGCGCGCGGAGTCCCACAGCTCGCGGGGGATCTGCATGAATCCCTGGCGCAGCAGGAACGTCCCGAACGCCGTCGCCATGAACGGCACGGCCAGGCCCTGGTACGTGTCGATCCAGCCGAGCTGCCGGACGGTCAGGTAGTTCGGGATGATCGTCGCCTCCCACGGGATCATGAGGGTGCTCAGGAACAGGAAGAACAGCAGCGAGCGGCCGCGGAACGCGAGGAACGAGAACGCGTAGGCCGCGAGGCTCGCGGTCAGCAATTGACCGATGACCACGGCCCCCGAGACGACGAAGCTGTTGAGCAGGTACCGGCCGATCGGGATCTCGTTGAGGACCGCGTCGTAGTTGGCGAACGTCGGATTCGCCGGAAGGATCGGCGGCGGGAACTGCACGATGTCGCGCTCGCTCATGAACGAGTACGACAGCGCGAGCAGGAGCGGGAAGGCGACGAGCAGCGCGACGAGCGCGAGCACCACGTAGGCGCCGACCTGGCGCGGCCGCAGCGGCCGCCGGCGCGTGGCCGCGGTGGTCACCGCGATCTGCTTCGCAGGTGCCAGAAGGCTCGTCGGTCCGAGGCGACTGCGGTCGACTCTCTCCGCTCCGCTCACTGCGACCTGCTTCGCAGGTCCCAGTTCGCTCGTCAGTCCGCCGCGCCTGCGGGCGCGGCTCCCTGCCTCGCTCACTGGTAATGCACTCGGCGCTCGATGACCTGGAACTGGATCACTGTCAGGACGAGCACCAGGACGAAGAGCACGACCGCCTGGGCGCTCGCGTAGCCGAACTGGAAGTTCTGGAACGCGTCGAGGTAGATGCTGTAGACGAGGGCACGTGTCGCATCGACCGGGCCGCCGCGGGTCAGCAGGTGGATCTGGGTGAACGACTGGAGCACCCCGATCGTGTCGACCACGAGCAGGAAGAAGAGGGACGGCGACACCATCGGCACGGTGATCCGGGTGAAGAGCCGCGCGCCGTGCGCGCCATCAAGGTGCGCGGCCTCGTAGATCTCCTCGGGCACGCCCTGCAATCCGGCGAGCAGCACGATGATGTTGGTGCCAAGGGTGAGCCAGATCGTGGTGATCGACACCGCCACGATCGCGGTGTTCGGCTGGATCAGCCATTGCGGCCCGTTGATCCCGACGAGCGAGAGTACGAAGTTCAGCAGGCCGAGGCTCGGGTTGAAGAGCAGCAGCCAGATGATCGAGCCCACCGACGCCGAGATCGCGATCGTGCTCGACATCATCGTGCGGAAGACATTGATCCCGCGCAGCCGCTGGTTCAGCAGCACCGCGAGGATCAGCCCGAGGATGATGCCGGCCGGGACCGTGTAGATGACGAAGAGCGCGGTCGCGACCAGGCCCGAGTGGAAGATCGGTGACGTGAGCAGCTCGGTGTACTGATCGAGCCCGGCGAACGTCGAGATCGCGCCGCTCTGGCGGGTGTAGAAGAAGCTCAGGTAGATCGTTCGCCCGAGCGGGATGAACACGAACGCGGCGAACAGGATGAACGACGGACCCAGGTACATCAGGGCCACCGCCAGCGAGCGTGCGTCGCGGGCCGTCCAGCGCATCACGTTCGCGGCATCGTACCGG
>Ga0207665_10002888_pt1 | contig 11527 bp, 11 predicted proteins | sample LARL112metaG_FD_184351 | JGI IMG/M metagenome (GOLD analysis project Ga0207665, IMG submission 184351) | Corn, switchgrass and miscanthus rhizosphere microbial communities from Kellogg Biological Station, Michigan, USA - LAR L11-2 metaG... | ecosystem: Host-associated > Plants > Roots >...
ATGCCGCCGTCGGCCGCCGCGTCAGAGGGCCTGCTCCCATTGCCGGACACCTCGGCTGGCACCCTACTGATCCCTCCGGATGCTGAGATCTGAGATCTTATACATCAGATTTCATGGATCGTAACAACGGTGATCTACCTGGTCAAGGCGCTGGCAGCGGCCCGGCTGACACGGGCGCTCCCCGGCGGCAGCCCATGGCCGCCGGAGAGATCCGGCCACTGGTCAAGCGTGTAGGCCATCTCCCAGAACGCCCCCTCCAGCCGTGAACTGGTGGTGAAGATCTCTGTCAGGCGTCGCCGGGTTTGCGGCCCCGGACCCGCCTGCACGGCCATCTCGTCGAAGCTCTGCCTCATCTGACGGACCAGCCCGAGCACCTCGTCCGTGGTGTAGAAACTGACCCAATCGCGGTACACAGGATGATCGGCGATCTGATCCGCCAGACGGCCTGCGATCTCGGCGTAGCTCCAGGCACACGGCAAGATGGCAGCCATGATCTCGAGCGGGCCACCCTGCCCGGCCACGCTCAGCATGAAGCTGGTGTAGGCGACGTTGGCCGGGGCCTTGCCGAGCGCCCCGCCGTGGTCCGCGGCACCCAGCCGGCACACCTGGTCCAGGACCCGGTACTGGTTCGGTAGCTCCAGGTTGATGGTGCCGTCGAGTTGCCTGACGAAGAATCCGAGTTCGGCCTCGGTTGCGGACTTCGCTGCCCCCATGGCGATGCAGCGCGCGAAATCGGGCAGGTACATGATGTCCTGCTCGAGAAAGAACCGGAACTTCTCCAGCGGCAGTACCCCCCGGGCAAGCTCGCTCAGGAAGGGGTGCGCGTGCAGGCCCGCCCAGATCTCGTCACTCTGATTGCGGAGGTCGGCCGATAGCGATAGCTCCCCTGCGGCAGCCGGGGTGCTGGAGGCGTCCTTGTTCATGGTTGCCGAACCCCCTTCCAACGCCCCAGCTGGGGAGGCTTTACGCCGAATGCCCGCTGATCAGCCCGTTGTCCCCCCGGCAACCAGGCACGGTCTCGCATGCGCGAACGCGGTCGCCCGGGGTACCTCCTCGGGCTGATGGCTCAAGAGGACCTGGACCAGATATACGGTATTTCGTATATCCTCCTCCGGTCAATATCGGCCGCCCGCAGCCTAAATGCCTCCCGGAGATCACCCGGACGGAGACTGAGCCCGCAGGCTGTCAGATGCTAGGGATTCCCCGTTTCCCAATCGGCCCCACCCATCCAGGCTCAGGCGAGACCGCCGGAGATCCTCGCTTGCCCCGGGAAGATCGGGCCCGACCCGAGCCAACACAGCGTGGTGTGGCCGCGCCTGGCGGGCAGGAGACATGGGAAAGTCCTGACGGAGCCCGGTCTGACCGCTTGCGCGTACCCAGCTGCCGCTGCGGCTGGCGCTCAAGTCTGACGTGGCCGATAGATGTCCGAGCGGTGCTCGATGGCCACCACCTCGACACGGCGACGGTGATCGTCGATGCGGTAGATCACCCGGTAGTCGCCGCGGCGGGCACTGTTCAGACCCTCCAGCCCGAGCCTGAGTGGCTTGCCTACCCGGTGCGGGCTGGCTGCCAAAGATCCATACAGGAACTCCACTACAGCCGTGGCGACCTTTTCGGGCAGCCGGGCCAGTGCTCGGCGGGCAGGAGCAGTCCACGCGATGACATAGCCGGGCTCGCTCACTGGCCGGGGATCAGACGCAGCGCTTCATCCTTACTCAGTACGGGCGCATCAGCGGTAGCCAGCTCGGCCAGAGCTTCGCGGATGTCTGCCAAGAGGGCCTCGTCGCCCATCACGTCGAGGCTTTCCTCCAGCGACTCCAGATCCTCCACACTGATAACAACGGCGGCGGGGTGACCGTGTTTAGTGATCACCACCCGGCCGTGCTCACGTTCCAGCCGGTCCACGACCTCCGAGAGCCGGTTCTTCACCTCCGCCAGCGGCATCTGCTCACCAACCGTCATAGCCATAAGTATAGCTACTTTCGCCGAATGATCAGCCCTTGGTATGCCATTCCCGGCGGCTCTGCCCGGAGACGTTGCGTCAGGTCTGGCATCCGCACGTCAGCGCGCATCACCGCCCTATGCCCGCCAGCCCTGTCGGCTGGCTGGTCCTCGAAGATGCGCCGGAACGGCCGGTTGTGGCTTAGGCGCGGCGTTCCGCACCCTGCGCTGGAAGAAACGCCAGAACACGATCCCACAGGTGCGCCGCGCCGCTTAGCTGACCGCGGGCCCGTCCAACTGGATTGCTAGCGGGTACCCACGCAGATCGCCCGGATATGGGCCCTGTGCTCAGTCACGCCAGCCGACTGGAAGCTGCGCCAGATCGGCGGATACCTGCGCGCCCGCCGCGGACCAACCCCAATCACTGAGCGTGTCCGTATCCGGCAGTAAGAGCCGAGTCAGCCGGTGGCGAGGCAGCCATCCCGCCGGGTGAAGATGGCCGTGCGTCCCGCAGCGGAAACCCTCGCCTCGGGATGCGTTGCCTGTCGGCCCGGCTGCCTGTGCTGTCAGACGGTCCAGAGCGCCTGGGTTGGTGACAGGCGGGCGGCGCGGATGGCGGGCAGCAGCCCGGCCAGGGCGCCGATGATGACGGTCGCGGCCAGGCCGCCGGCCCAGGCCTGGGGCGGGATGACCACGGCCTCGCCGTGGACGTGGGCGTAGGCGGCGACAGTGGCCGCGGCGATGGCGACTCCGGCGGCGCCGCCGGCCAGGGACAGCAGGATGGCCTCGGCCAGGAACTGGGCGCGGATCTGGCCGCGGGTGGCGCCCAGCGCCCGGCGCAGCCCGATTTCCTGGCGGCGTTCCAGCGCCGAGATGACCATGATGTTGGCCACTCCGATCGCGCCGACCAGCAGCGCGACCGCGCCCAGTCCGAGGAACAGGGTGTCGAGCGCGCCCTTGGCGTCGGCCTGGGCGGTGAGCGCGTCCGAGGGCCGGGAGACGTTGACTTGGCTGGGGTTTTCCGGGTTGGCCTGCGCGCCGAGCAGGCTATCGACGCGGGTGACCGCGGCCTGGGTGCCGACGGTGCGGACGTAGATCTGGGAGGGGTGCCCATCGAAGTTCAGGTACTTCTCCGCGGCCGGGAAACCGACCAGGACCGCCGAGTCGAGCCCCGAGTCGTAGGTGGCCGGGTTGAGAATGCCGGTCACGTAGAACCATTGGCCCCCGGCCCAGATCCGCATCCCGGGCCGGACCCGGTCGATGCCCATCAGCTGCGCCGTGACGGCGCCGAGCACCGCGACCGGCTCACGGGCGGTGGCGGCGTTGAGGAACCGGCCCTGCGCGAGGCTGGTGCCTGCGACCGCGGGCAGTCCGAGGGTTGCCGCGTCCACGCTGAGGCCGTTGGTTTCGATTGTCGGGATGTAGGGGGTCTTGTAGGCGCTGACGCCGCCGACCAAGCCGATGTCCTGTACCGCGGTGACCCCGGCCAGCCGGGTGATCATGCCCGGCGCCGCCACGGGCAGCTTGGCGGTGGCGCCGGAGAAGGTCTGCCCATTGGTGACGGTCAGCAGGTTGGTGCCCAGGCGGGCGATCTCGTTCAGCAGCGCGGCCTGAGAGGAAGCGGCCAGGCCTAGGACGGCGACAATCGCCGCGACGCCGATCGCGATGCCCAGCGCCGACAGCCCGGCGCGCAGCTTGCGGGTCCGCAGCCCGATGCTGGCGAGGGCGGCCAGGTCACCGGGGCGCAGCCGGGCCGCGGCCGGAGTGGTGGGCCGCCTGGAGATGGCGGTCATGACGGTCCTTCCTGCACGGGCCAGGAGCGGGCGGGCCGCCCGCCGCCAGCCCCGCCGGCGGCGGCCGCGTGGCCGGGGAGAGGGACGGGACTGGTGTCGGCGATGATGTGCCCGTCGAGCATCTCGACGTGCCGCCGCGCCCGGGCGGCGACCACGTGGTCGTGGGTGATGATGATGACCGTCGTCCCTTCCTGGTTGAGTTCTTCCAGCAGGGCCAGGATTGAGGCCCCGGTGGCCGAGTCCAGGTTCCCGGTCGGCTCATCGGCCAGCAGCACCGGCGGACGGCCGGCGATCGCCCGGGCGATCGCGACCCGCTGCCGCTCACCCCCCGACAGCTGGGTCGGCCGGGCCCCGGCCCGGTGCCCCAGCCCGACGACCGCCAAGGCGTAAGCTGCCAGCCGCCGCCGCTCGGCGCGGTAGATCCCGGCATACAACAGCCCGTCGGCCACGTTGCCCAGCGCGCTCTGGTGCTCGGCGAGGAAGAACTGCTGGAACACGAACCCGATCCGGGACGCCCGCAGCGCCGCCAACTCCCGGTCCCGCATCCGGGCCACGTCAATCCCGGTGACGCGCACCGTCCCGGCAGTCGGCTTGTCCAGGGTGCCCATCAGGTGCAGCAGCGTGGACTTGCCCGACCCCGACGGGCCGGCCACCGCCACCAGCTCCCCGGCGGCCACCGCCAGGCTCGCCTGATCCAGCGCCCGCACCGGCGGCGACCCCGGGTACACCTTCGACACCCCGTCCAGCTCCAGCACCGGCACCCCGCCCCCGCCCGCGTCCCCGCGGGCCAAGGCTGCCCCCGCGGTGGTCACGACGGCGCCACCACGACACGCTGTCCGGGGGTTAGCGCCCCGGTCACCTGCACAAGCCCGGAGGCGTCATCGAAGATCCCGGGCGTCACCGGCACCCAGCGCCGCGCGTTCCCCGGGCCAGCGACCTCCACGACGTACCCCCCCGTCGACTGGGCCACCAGCGCCGTCACCGGCACCACAAGCGTGCCACGCGCGGTGGCGGTGGTGACGTTCACTGTCACCGGCGCCTGGTCCAAGGTTCCCGCCGCCTGCGGATCGGTCAGCTTCACCTGCACCGGGATCGTCGTGGTCGGGCTTCCCCCCGACCCGGACGTGGTCGCCACCTTGCCCACCAAGGACACCGTGCCCGGCGTCGTCGTCCCGTCGGGCAGCGCGACGGTCACCTTATCCCCGGCCTTCACCTCGCTTTGCTGGGAGACATCCAGCGGGACCGTCACCACGTGCCGGTCCGACGTCGCCGCCAGCACCGGGCCGTTCGCCGGACCGCCCAGGCTCCCAGTCACCTGGCTGACCCGCAGCGCCTGCGGCTCGAACACCACCTGCCCCAGCGGCAGCGACCCCGACGGGGGGGAGACCCCCAGCGCCGACTGCAGCTTTTCCACCCCGGCCGCCGTCTCCCAGGAGAAGTAATCCCAGCCCAGCGCGGAGATGTCCACGCTATTCGCGTCCCCCAGAGCCACCAGGTCATGGTTCAGCTGCGACACGTCCGCGCCGGTCACTCCCTCGTCCAGGGACCGCCAGTCCGGAACGCTGCCGTACAGCAGCACCACCGGGGATCCGTTATCGGTCTTGTACAGCGCATGCCCCTGCCGGATCACCTGCCCGGCCAGCGGCAGCCAGGTCAGCTTCCCGCCGCCCTGCCCCCGCACCGAGTAAGACCCGGCATACCCCAGCGTCGCGGTCACCGGCGTGGTTGCCGCGATATCCTGCCGGGTCACCACCGCCGTCGCCGGCGGCGCCGCCGCCCGCTGCCCAGCCCCGGACGAGGCGGCCGGGGAGAACGCCCCGACCCGCCACGCCGACACCACCCCCGCCGCCACCACGGCCACGATGCCCAAGGCCGCCCAGCGGCGACGGCCGCGCGATCCCCTTACCTCCCCGGCCGCCAGGACCTCCGCCTGCTGCCCGGCCTCCCGGCCGCGCGAAACCGTCTTACTCACTATCCATCTCCGTCCCTTCCGTTTCCGCTATGGGCGACCCGTAGGGCAGGTGCAGCGGGAGAACTTCAACTGTTTGGCGGCTCCCCGTAACCGTGGCACCCTCCATCTTCGCCAATACCATTACACAGTTGAATTGTGGTTGGGCCCGTAGTGGATTGGACCAGCAGGTGCGTGCATGCGTCGGCCGTATTACTGATTCGCGGCGAATCCGGGTTAATACCGGGTATGTTGAAAACAGGCTGCCCATTGCCATCAGTGCTGGGGTCGGGCCAGTTCGGCACCCCGTGGGAGCGCATGCACCGGGCAAAATTCACCATACCGGTCATAATCTGCGGAACCTGGGCCTGGGCCGGCTGGAGCAGGTGTGCGCAGGCTCTCTGGGCCACCTGGAACTGGGAATTGCTAACCCCGACTTGCTGCGGGGTGACCTTAGGCACCCCTCCCATGCGGGTGGGATCGGGGAAGGCCGGCACACCGTGCGAACGCATGCAGTGGGAGAAGGCGACCGTCTTGGAGTTCGCTGCCTGGGAGCTGACTGGCCCTCCCGCATTCGATGAGCCGCCGGAACCGGTGGATGACGGGCCGCCGCCGCATGCCGCCGCCAGCAAGACCAGGACGGCCGTGGCGATGATGGCGGCCGCGGATCGCGCTACGGGCGGCCGTACCCGCCGTAGCCGGCGCATGACACGAGTGCTGTCGTTCATCATGCCCTCCTCAGGGCTGGATGATCGTGCTGGCCACCAGCGGCGGCGTCCGGCCGGAACGGCGCGCTGCCTGGGGGCGGTGCCCTTCGCCGAGACCGGGTGAGGCGCCGCGGGCCTTCGCCCCTCGGGGATCGCGGCATTGGGTTGGCTCCATGCCGCAATTCATACGCCCGGGCGGGTGACATTAGCGCTACATGCGATGTTGTACAGATGTCATCCCGGCCGGCGCATGATGGTCAGATGCGGGTGCTGGTGGCCGAGGACCATGCGACGCTGGCCCGGCGGATCGCTCAAGGGCTGAGTCAGGCCGGGATGGCCGTGGACGCCGTTTATGACGGCGCGGCGGCGCTGGACGCCGCCGCACAGGCGGACTATGACGTGATCGTGCTCGACCGCGACCTGCCGGTCGTGCACGGTGACCGAGTGTGCCGCACCCTGGCCGGCTGCGGCCCGCGGATCCTTATGCTCACCGCCGCCGCCGACGTCGATGACCGGGTCGACGGGCTGGAACTGGGCGCAGATGACTACCTGCCCAAGCCGTTCGCGTTCGCCGAGCTGGTGGCCCGGGTGCGGGCGCTGTCGCGCCGCGCGCCATCGGTGCCGCCGGTGCTGCGCCGCGGGGACCTGGCCGTGGATCTTGCCCGGCACCGCGCCAGCCGCGACGGCCCGCTGTCTTTGACCCGTAAGGAGTTCGGGATCCTGGAGATGCTTCTGGCCGCCGACGGAGCAGTGGTCAGCGCGGAAGACCTGCTCGAGCACGTGTGGGACGCCCATGCCGACCCCTTCAGCAACATCGTCTCGGTGACGATGGCCCGGCTGCGGCGCAAACTCGGCGACCCGCCGCTGATCGAAACCGTGGTGGGCAAGGGGTACCGGATGTGAGCCGCCCGCGGCTGACCGTCCGGGCACGGCTGACCCTGCTGTATACCGGCCTGTTCGCCGTGTGCGGGGCGATCGTCGTGGCGGTCAGCTACACCCTGGTGGCGCGGCTGCGGGCGCAGGGCCTAGGGAATGGCCAGCAGCCTTCTGCCAGTGATCTGGCCAGGTTCGCGGCGCGGTGCCGGTCCGAGGAACTGAACGCCCATCCCAACGCGCGCGTCCTTGTCAAGTGCGCCGCGTACTTCCAGCAGCAGGGCGCGCAGGGCCAGCGTGACTTCACCCTGTCGCACCTGCTGCAGTACTCGCTGATCACGGTAGCGGTGGTCATCGCCCTCGCCGCGGTCCTTGGCTGGATCTTCTCCGGGCGGGCGCTGCGCCCGGTGCATCAGATCACGACGGCCGCCCGCGCCGCGTCCGAACGCAACCTGTCCGCGCGGGTCGCGCCGACAGGTCCCCGCGACGAACTCCGCGAACTGGCCGAGACGTTCGACGAGATGCTCGGCCGGCTCCAGGCCGCGTTCGAGGGCCAGCAGCGGTTCATCGCCAACGCCTCCCACGAACTGCGCACCCCGCTCGCCGTCATGCGCGCCACCGTCGACGTCGTGCTGGGCAACCCCGACAGCACGCCCGGCGACCTGCGCGCCATGGCCGCCGACATCCGCGCCGCGGTCGATCACGCCGAACACCTCATCGGTGCGCTGCTCATCCTCGCGCGCAACGAGCGCGGGCTCACCGTCCGCGAGGAGACCGACCTGGCCACGGCCACCGAAGACGTCCTCGACACCGCCGACTTGGGCGGCCGGCGGGTGCACGCCACGCTGGAGCCCGCCGTCATCTCCGGCGATCCGGTGCTGGCCGAACGCCTCATCGCGAACCTGGTCGACAACGCGGCCCGGTACAACCACGTCGGCGGCGACATCTGGATAAGCACCCGCACCATGGCGGGCAGCACCCAGCTGACCGTGGCCAACACCGGCCCGGTCATCAGCGAGGCGGACGCCGACCGCATCTTCCAGCCATTCCAGCGGCTCAGCGACCGCACCTCCCATGACGGCTCCGGGCTCGGCCTGGCCATCGTCGCGTCCATCGCCGCGATCCACGGCGGCACCGCCACCGCCCGCCCCCGCGACCACGGCGGCCTGACCGTCACGGTCACGATCCCCTCGGCCGGCGCCCCGGCCCAGGGCACCGGCATTCAGGCAGCCGAACGACCAGGTGTTCCACACCCAGGCTGACACTTACCCGTTTCACGGCCGCTGCCCGTTCTGCGGCCGTAGAGGCTAACCGGAACAACCAGCAGGCATGCTCTCTACCCGCTCATCAAGCTTCCACCATCGCAAGAATGCGGCAGCGCCTGATGCGTGGAAACCCACCGGCTCGAGCACCCGGACGGCCGGGCCACTACGGCCCCCGTGCACGGCAACAGGGACGTGCAACATAACGCCCATTCCGGCGCGAAGCCGATACCCAGGCCGAAGATCAGCTGACCGCTCATCAGGCGGCTCGGCGCGCGTTCTCCTTGATCTCCCCATCACCCAGAGTGATATGTCGATCGGCGTAGCACAAGGCCGACCTTCGGACCGGCTCAGTGTGACCGGTCTGCTAAGACGACCGTCGGCGAATGGACGAGGTGCTTGTCGATTCGGGACCCCAGTCGCCAGGAGGCTGCGTCATGCCTGACCTGACGCACCATATGCGGCCATAAGCGGGCGTGTGCGTGTTCCGGTTGATCGGGCAAGAGGGGGTAACGGCAGTGCCTGCCCCGGCCCGGTCTCGGGGCCTACGGTTGAGGCATGGAATTGGTGACCTTGAATAACGGTGTCGACCTGCCTGCCCTTGGTCTTGGGGTCTTTCAGACGCCGCCGGAGGAGACGAGGGCCGCGGTCGAGACGGCGCTCGCTGACGGCTACCGGCACGTGGACACAGCCGCGGCGTACGGCAACGAGCGGCAGGTGGGGGAGGCTATCCGGAACTCGGGTCTCGAGCGACCGGAGGTCTTTGTCGAGACCAAGATCTGGATCAGTGACTACGGATACGACAAGACTCTGCATGGTTTCGACAAGAGTGCGCGCAAGCTCGGCGTCGATCAGATCGACCTGTTGATCCTCCACCAGGCTCTCCCGTCGGAGTTCGAAAAGACCTTGGAGGCCTACCGGGCGCTGGAGACGCTGCTCGCTGACGGCAAGGTCCGCGCCATCGGGGTCAGTAACTTCATGGTCGACCACCTCAGCAGGCTGCTCGAACACGCGACGGTGGTGCCGGCGGTCAACCAGATCGAGGTCCACCCCTACTTCGCGCAGCGAAAGGTGCAGGACTTCGGTGCCGGGCACGGCATCCTCACCCAGGCGTGGTCGCCGATCGGCGGGATCACCTTCTACCGCGACGGTAGCCACGGCAGCACCCTCGCCGACCCGGTCATCGGAGACATTGCCACCACCCACGGCAAGACCCCCGCCCAGGTGATGCTGCGCTGGGGTCTGCAACACCAACGCTCGGTGATCCCCAAGTCCACCAAGCCCGGCCGCATCGCCGAGAACATCAACGTCTTCGACTTCGAGCTGACCGCGGACGAGATCACCGCGATCGACGGACTGGACACCGGCCGTCGCGGCGGGCCCGAGCCGGACGCCATCACCCTCGAAACCTTCGGCCGCGAGATCCCCGAAGCCTGAAAGCCGCCGCCGCCCATCCCGCGAGCAGACCTACCCATCGCCGGATAGCAGATGCCGCAGCGAACGCCGGCAGGCCTCTGCCTCGACGTACCCGCTCACGGACCTGCGTCCACCGGCGTCACCGCCGCCCACTCATCGGCTGATGAGAGCGAGGTCCAAGCGCCTCGCAGGCCCACCCGACGCCCGCAGGGCAGAGCCGTCGTGCGGCTCAGGCAAGGTGGGCCTGACGCGAGCCGGCAATGAAGGTGAGGAACTCGTCGAGTTCCTCACCGGTCTCGAAGGCATCACAGCGCAGGTCATCAACCGAGCTGATCGGGCGCGCACCCGCGGTCTGCCGGATGAGCTCCGCAAGCGGCACCAGGCCCTGATCACCCGGGCGCAGCGAATGCCCGGTATTCGTTGTCGCCGCGATCACCTTCCTTTGCTCCGCCGGTGCGCCCGGGCTGGCCACGTGGCGCCCTTGGTGCGGCGGCATGGCTGGGCGTACCGCTGTTGAGGCGGCGGGTGTCAGTCATTCTCACCTGCTGGCCCGCATGGCTGGGCCGGCCTGGTGGTTGGGGCAGCCATCCCGCGATCAGCATCTGCCGGCAACGGGCCCGGCGTTCGGGGTCCGGGCTGGTGACCTGTTGCACCTGACCCAAGCCCTGCCCCGCACAGGCAGACAGACCGTGTTCAGATTCCTGCAGGTCAGCAATCCTTCACCTGCCGGGTGACACCCCCAAGGTGCCCCTCAGGGGCAGGCATGGTCACCGGTTTCATATTCGAAATATGTACATGCACTGGTGGAGCTACGGGGATTCGAACCCCGGACCTCTTGCATGCCATGCAAGTCAAACCATTGCTGGACGTGGCTGGCAGTGGCTCTACCAGCAGCTTCAGTCGCTGCACGTCGCCCGTCATGGGCCCGATATTGCCGCCCGCTTGCTCCCCGTCTTGCTCCCCAATGACTTCTTGGCATCCTTCGAGCGCCGGGAAACAGAAGCAGGGCCGCGGGCTGGACTTGTGAACCGACGACATCACCGATAACTGTGCGCGTGCTGCGGTAAGAACAGCGCGGCTAGCGGGCCTGGTGCCTCGACGTGGGTCAGGCGTCGAACGCTGTGTATTGCGCGTCGGTGAGGCGGCGGAGGCCCCCTTGTTCCACGACGTAGTTGTCTTCCACTTTCAATATGATCAGGCGCCCGTCGACCTCGACTCCAGTCTCTGGTTCGAGCGAGATGACCATGCCTTCCTGGAGGATCTGGTCCCGCCCCATCCGGTCAGCCCGGTAGATCGTCGGCAGCTCGCATGCCCGCAGGCCGACGCCGTGGCCCACCGAATATGGGGTGTGCGGCAGGCCCTGGTCGCGCAGCCTGGCATTGATCGTCTCATGCACGCTCGAGGCCCGGACGCCGGGCCGCGCGAAAGCCTCACCGGCACGGTGCACGGCGAGCAGCTGCCGGTAAACGTTCAGGACGTTTGCTGGCGGCTGCCCGACGAATCCTGTCCGGGCCATGTCCGATGCGTATCCACCCGGCCCGTAACAGCCGATGTCGAAGAAGAACGAGTCACCTTCCCGGAGCTCGT
>Ga0207665_10002890_pt1 | contig 11524 bp, 9 predicted proteins | sample LARL112metaG_FD_184351 | JGI IMG/M metagenome (GOLD analysis project Ga0207665, IMG submission 184351) | Corn, switchgrass and miscanthus rhizosphere microbial communities from Kellogg Biological Station, Michigan, USA - LAR L11-2 metaG... | ecosystem: Host-associated > Plants > Roots >...
ACCGCGCGTGGCGTGCCCAAGTTCGACATCATCAGCGAGGCTTTCCAGGCGGCCGTAGAGGTACCGGCGACGGCAACGGCGCCCAGTTCATGGCTTCCTGGGCAACACCGCGATCAACCGGCACCGCCTCGACGGCGCCACCAACATCGCCGAGGCGTGCCCGCGCCACCGCGCTGACCGTCAACCGTCGCCTCGACCTCCTCAGCCCGCGAAATCCCAGCTCGGCTCACAAGCCTTCTAATCAATTACGCCGGAACCCCGGTGTCCAAAGGCTTCCGCGCCGACACGATCACGTAGTCCGCGAGACCGGTCCCTCGTTCCCACTGCGATACGCCGCGGCACTGGGCGCGATCGTCTTCCGTCACTTCCACGACCGCTTCGTCCATCTTTTTCTTTCCCTGAACGCGCTGCCGAGCGTACTTCGCCATCCCGGGGTACACGTCTTCCCGGATCGATTCCACACGGATAGCGCTCGGCGCCCACCGCGACCGCGATATCCATCGACCGCACAACATCGGCGAACAACACGGTCACCTGCTTGTACTCAGCGGGTTCGCGCCCCGCGTTGATCGGAGCACCGCAGGCATCGCAGAACCGAGCGCCGTCCCGCGGTTCGGTGCCACACGACTCGCATACCGCCGATGCCGCCGTCATCCGAACACACCCGTTTCAAGCACTGCGGATCGTCATAGCCAGTGAACGGAGCCGAGCCTCACCACGTTCGAGAACACCGAGATCCACGTCGGCCGGACCGGGCAGCCCGCCACGGTACTCGAACGGGTTGTCGATGTCGCGGATCAACGCCAGCATGTAGACGATCAGGTAGGTGATCACGCCGACCACCAGGATCGTGGGCGCGAGCGGTCCAATCTCGGTGATCATCAGCAGGATCATGATCATCAGGGCGGTGACTTCGGCGATGAGATACCCGGCCGAGACGTACGAAGTACGCCGCATCGTATCCATCCGGATCACGAGCCTGCGGATGTTGCCTTGCTCGGATTTCAACCGGGTCGTGAAGCCAGCCTGGATCTTCGGGGCGAACACCATGAAGAGCGGGTTCAGCCGGCGCAGTTCGGCGAGGACGTCGTCGAGATCCGTGTCATCCATCAGCCAGAGGCGGACGGACCCGCCGATCTCTGCCAGCAGCGAAAGGCACTCACGGGCTTCCGGCAGATGGAGCTCGGCGTCCATGATCAGGCACTCATCCGCGATGGTCTCCAGGCTCGCCGCCAGTTCGCCGGGGAGGCGCTCGGCCTCCTTGAAATCAGCCGAAGTGCCGCTCAGGATGAAGCCGACCAGGAATACCTCGGCAGCGATGACGCCCGTGAGCAGCGGGCTGAAGTCGAGGTGCTTGAGCTCACTCTCGTCGTAGAGCCACTTCAGCAGCACCATGCCGACGGCGACCGGCAGCGCTAGCAATAGCAGCCTTGGGTTGCCGCGGAAGAACCTGGTCACATTAAGAGACTGGCGCGTCAGGGGTCCGAAATCAGGAAATTGACGGAACTAATATTTTTCCCTGCATGCCGTTGAACATTCTCTTGCATTCGAGAGCAATTCGCGATTGCTCCACGGGACCGGTTCCGTGCCGGCTAAAAGGTGCCCAGCACCGTCAGTTCCAGTGCCAGCGCGACAGCACACACCAGGACCACGATCGAAAGCGCCACCCAGTCGGCCCGTTTCGGCCGCGACGGCGCCGCCGAGATTTGACCGGCGCCCCCGCGGGCGGTGATCGCATCGCCCATTTCGTCGGCCCGGCGCAGCGCGACGGTGATGCCCGCGGCGAGCAGGTCGACGACCTCCAGCGCCCACCGCCGGCGGCGCGCCCGCCGAGTGGTGGGTACCAGTTTGGGCCGCAGTCGACGCGCCGCGTAGAGCACACGGAACTCGTCGACCAGCATCGGGAATGCCCGCAACGCCAAGGCCAGCGCCACCGACCAGTCGTCGACCGGTATCCGCAGCGGCCGAAGCGGCCGGCCCAATGTGGCCACCGCGGGAGCGATTTCGGCGACGTTGGTGGTCCACGAGACCATCGCGCCGAGTCCGAGCAACACGATCGACACCGCGGTGATGCGCAGGAAGGTGAGCAGCCCACCCAGTGCGAGTTCCACTGAGCCCAAATCGATGACCGGGCTGCCGCCCGCGAATGTCGCGGTGGCACCGCCGAGGAAGAGCAATATCCACAGCCAGCGCGGAATCGATGGCAACGCCCCCCGCTGAATATGCGCCAGGCGCGCAGTCGTCAGTACCAGACCGGCCACCAAGCCGATCGGCACCCAGCCCGGGTAGAACGTCAACAGCACCCCGATGCCCGCCACGGCGATGAGTTTCGTTCCGGCCCACAGTCGGTGGATGACGCTGTCGCCCGGTACCGGACGCAACAGCACCACAGGCGTGCGCTGTCGGGTGGCCGCGGGCGCCGTCATGACATGCCTCCCGCCGCCGTAGGCGTCGCCGCCAACTCGCCGTCGTGCAAGTTCAGCGTGCGCGGGCACAGGTCCTCCAGGCCCGAAAAGTCGTGGGAGATCACGACAACGGTCACCCCCGCGGTGCGTCGCAGGTCTTCCAGCAGCCACAGCAGGCCGCGCTGACTGGCCGCGTCAAGGCCGGCCAAAGGCTCATCGAGGATGAGCGCGCGCGGTGAGCGAGCCAGCAGCCCCGCCAGCACGACGCGGCGCATCTGGCCCCCGCTGAGCTGGTCGATGCGCCGCTTCGCCAGTGCGGGGTCCAGTCCCACGGTGGCCAATGCGTCCACCACGCGGCCGTGGTCACGGTGCGAAAACCCAGCCGCCGAGGCCACTTCCAGGTCGACGCGGCTGCGCATCAGCTGCAGCCTGGCCGCCTGGAACGAGATCGCGACCCCGCCAACTTGATCAGAGACCGGCTTACCGTCGAGCAGACAGCTGCCGACGGTCGGCACCGTCAGGCCCGCCATGATCCACGCCAACGTCGATTTGCCCGACCCGTTCAGACCGTGAATCAGCAGACCGTCGCCCTCGTGGACGGCGAAGTTGATGTCGCGCAGAGCCGTTGTCGCCCACGGTGTTCCGCTGGCGTATTCATGTCCAACACCGTTGAGTTCGAGCACGGGCGCATCGGAGTGGTGCGCCATCGGCACCGTGGCGGCAGGCGCTGCAGCCGTCTCCACCATCTCGGTATTGTCGGCGGCACCACCGTTTCCGGTCAGGTTGATCACGCGGTCGGCGGCGTCGGCCTCACTGTTGTAGTGGGTGATGTGGACCAGTGACATGCGGTGGTGCTGTGTCAACCCGGACAGCACCGACATCAGCGCGTCGCGCCCGTCCTGGTCGACCATGCTGGTGACCTCATCGGCGATCAGCAGCGACGGCTCGCGCGCCAGCGCCGCCGCCACCGCGAGGCGCTGCAGCTCCCCGCCGGACAGGCCGCCGGTGTCACGCTCGGCGAGCCCGTCAAGGCCGACCTCGGTGAGCAGTTGGTGCACGTCGGTGGTCTCGCCGGTCGGCAGGCCCCACACCACGTCGTCGGCGACGCGGGTGCCCAACACCTGACTTTCCGGATGCTGCATGATCACCGCGGTGCCGCCGAGCCTGCCGAGTCCGACTGCGCCGGGGCGCTCGATGGTCCCGGAGCTGGGTTCGCGGCCTGCGAGCATCAGCATCAATGTCGTCTTGCCCGAGCCGTTTGCGCCGGTCACGGCTAGGTGCTCGCCGGGCTCCACGTTCACCGACACCGGGCCGAGGGCGTCGTGGTCGGCCGTGGGGTAGCGGAACCGAACGTCGTGCAGCCGGGCTGGCACGGGGGCGACGTGTCCGGCGTCGGCCGACGATTCGAGCTTGTGGACGTCGGGAATCCCAAGGAGGCGGCTCATCACCCGCGACAGCGCCCACCAGCCGATGAACGTGACCATGACGATGGACAGCACCGACATGCCGAAGAACAGGTACGGCCAGTAATGCAGCGCGGTGGCGAAGTCGTGCTTGAGCCGCTCGCCGGCGGGCTCCATGTTGGGAATGCGGGCGATCACCGCGGCGAGCCCGTTGATGTTGGCGGTCACGGAATCGAACATCAGGTGGCGCAGCCGCACCAGGATCGCCAGTGATGCCACCGTGACGGCGCCGAATAGCGCCCCGGCGACGAGCGCCGCGCCGAACACCGTCAGGATGCCGCGGCCGCGCCGCTTGACGATGCCGGTCAACCCCCCGATGTAGGCGCAGTTGACGACGGTCATGAATCCGCCCATCCCGGCGATCAGAAAAGCGATCACAGCGCCGGCGACGGTCGCGGCGATCAGCACCCGAAGCCGGTACCGGTAGGCGAGCAGCCCCATCGGCACGGTGCCCAGCAGCGACACCCCGGCGGCGAACGGGACGACGACGGCGACGATCGCCGTGGCCGCGCACAACGCCGCCATCACCGAGGCTTGTGCGAGTTCGACCGGATGAAGCGAGCCGGTGCGTCGTGCGGCGCTCGGCTCGGTCGCGGTCATTGCACGATTCTGCCAGTCGCCGCGTAAGAGCCCTCCCCACCACGCTGTGAGCAGCAACGTTGGGCAGGGCATTTGAAACGCATAGCAAACCTATGTAATCATGTCATCATGACCCCGACGCTCGGAGCCGATCTGCTGTCCGTGGTGGCCCGGATCAATCGACTGGCCACGCAACGGGTCCGCATGCCGCTGGGATATGCCCAGGCGCGGCTGCTGTCCACGATCGAAGATCAAGGCGCGGCCCGAATATCCGACCTGGCCGCCCTCGACCACTGCTCGCAGCCGACGATGACCACCCAGGTCCGCCGGCTCGAAGACGCGGGCATGGTATCGCGCACCGTCGACCCGGACGATGCGCGGGCGGTGCTGATCCGCATCACCCCGAAAGGCGTCGACACCCTGCGGCAAGTGCGTGTCGACCGTGGTGCGGCCATCGACCCGTATCTGGAGCGGCTGGATGCCGCGGACCGCGAAGCGCTCAGCGACGCCGTACGTGTGCTGCGCCGACTTCTCGCGGATGCGGCCGCCCCCACCCCCACCAAGTAACAACAAAAAAAGGAGTAGCCGCACCGTATGTGGCGCCAACCCAAGCCCGTTTGGGCCGTTGCCTTCGCGTCTGTCGTCGCTTTCATGGGTATCGGTCTCGTCGACCCCATCCTCAAGCCGATCGCCGACAATCTGAACGCGTCCCCATCGCAGGTGTCACTGTTGTTCACCAGCTACATGGCGGTGATGGGCGTGGCCATGCTCATCACCGGTGTGGTGGCCAGCCGGATCGGCGCCAAACGCACGCTGCTGTTCGGCCTGGTGATCATCATCGCCGGTGCCGGCCTGGCCGGCATGTCCGACACGGTGGCCGAAATCGTTGGCTGGCGGGCACTCTGGGGCCTCGGCAACGCATTGTTCATCGCCACAGCGCTGGCCACCATCGTCAGCTCCGCGCGCGGATCGGTGGCCCAGGCGATCATTCTCTATGAGGCGGCGCTGGGTCTTGGCATCGCGGTCGGCCCGCTAGTCGGCGGCGTCCTCGGTTCGATCTCGTGGCGGGGCCCTTTCTTCGGAGTGTCGGCGTTGATGGCGTTCGCGCTCATCGTCACCGCGTTCCTGCTGCCGTCCACACCGCGCGCCGAGCACGCCACCACGCTGGCCGACCCGTTCCGCGCGCTGCGCCATCGCGGCCTCCTCGGTGTCGCAATCACCGCGCTGCTGTACAACTTTGGCTTCTTCACTTTGTTGGCGTTCACTCCTTTCCCGCTCGACATGAGCGCCCATCAGATCGGGCTGATCTTCTTCGGCTGGGGGCTGGCGCTGGCATTCACCTCTGTGGTCGTCGCGCCCCGGCTGCAGCACCGCTTCGGCACCGTGCCGACGCTGTTGGTCAACCTGCTCGCGATGACGACGACGCTGGCGGTGATGGCGGTGGGCACCAACAACAGGGCCGTGTTGGCGACGTGTGTGGTCGTCGCGGGTCTGTTCATCGGCATCAACAACACGTTGATCACCGAGACCGTCATGAAGGCCGCGCCGGTCGAACGCGGAGTGGCCTCGGCGGCGTACAGCTTCGTGCGGTTCTCCGGGGCCGCGCTGGCGCCATGGCTGGCCGGCGTGCTCGGCGAGCAGATCAGCGTGCACTTGCCGTTCTGGGTCGGCGCTGCCGCGGTGCTGTTAGGCGCCGGTGTGCTCTTCGCCACCCGGAAGCATCTAGTCGGTATCGACGTCGAGGAGTCCGAGCTGGATGAGATCACCGAACAGGCGACGGCGATCACCGTCGGCAGCGACAGCTGACGTCAGATGACCGTTCCGACGAGGTGGCCGACGACATACGTTGCAGCGATCGCGACGGACCCGAACAGCAACTGACGCAAGGACGCAAACCATATCGGTTTCTTGGTGAACCGCGCCGCCACTCCACCGGCTATCAATAGACCGACACCGCCGAACAGCAGGCCGAGCCACAGTGCCTGGAAGCCGAGCAGGTACGGGATCAGCGGAACGATCGCACCGATGGCGAACATGACGAAGCTGGACCCGGCCGCGACGTAGGGCGACGGCTTCTCCTCCGGATCGACGCCGAGCTCTTGCGTCAGATGGAAGTTCAGCGCGCGGCTCTCGTCGCGGTGGATTTCGTCGCTGGCCTTGGATGCCGTCTCCTGCGTAAGGCCCATGGTGACGAGCATGTCGACCAGCTCGGCCTTCTCGGCCTGCGGATGCAGGCGGAAGGCCCGCTTCTCGACGAGCACCTCGGACTCGAGCTGCTCGTTGGCCGTTGTCACGGATGCGAACTCGCCCAACGCCATCGAGAACGCTCCGGCGACCAGGCCGGCGAAGCCGCTGATCACCACCGTGTGCGCATCGGCCGCCGCTCCCACACCCGCGATCAGCGCGGTGTTGCTGACGAGGCCGTCCATCGCGCCGAACGTCGCAGCGCGTAACCAGCCGCCACTGACGTCGCCGTGCCGATGATCGAACTCATGCGGCCGCCGCGGCTGCGGTGTCGCGGAACTCGGCTGTGACTCGGTCATTCGTCGATTCAACCCCCGCTGGTTTGCCGGATTTCACTCAGGATTGCCTGGGTTCGCCACTTGACAGTTTGCACACCCGCACAGCGCGCTACCGTCGGGTCATGACCACCACTGCGGAGCATCTACGCAACACGCTGGACGGCCGTTGGCGCGACGTGAAGAACAGGATGCGGGAGGAACTCTCGAGCGAGGTCTTCCGTGCGCACTACACCCCGAACACTGTGATCGCCCGCACCAAGGTGATGGAGCAGTTGAAAATCATGGCGGCCCACGGTGCCGCCGAGGACGGGTTCAAGAAGGAACACGGCGGCAACGGCGACGTCGGCGCGGCCGTCACCCGGATCGAGATGCTGGCGATGTCCGACCTGTCTCTGATGGTCAAGGCCGGCGTGCAATGGGGCCTCTTCGGCGGGGCCATCGAAAACCTCGGCACCGACCGCCACCACCAGGCGTACGTGCCGCGGATCATCAGCCTGGACCTGCTGGGCTGTTTCGCGATGACCGAGACCGGTCATGGCAGCGATGTGCAGGCGCTGGAGACCACGGCCACCTACGACGCGTCAACCCAAGAGTTCGTCGTCGATTCGCCCACCCGCACCGCGCGCAAGGACTACATCGGCGGTGCCGCCGAAACCGCGACCGTCGCAGCGGTATTCGCTCAGCTGATCACGCCCGACGGGCAGGGTCACGGTGTGCACTGCTTCGTGGTGCCGATCCGCGACGACGACGGCAACGATCTGCCCGGTGTGACGACGTCGGATTGCCGATACAAGGGCGGGCTGCCCGGTGTGGACAACGGTCGCATCCAGTTCGGACATGTCCGCGTTCCGCGCGAGAACCTGCTGAACAAGTACGCCGACGTGGCCGAGAACGGTACGTACAGCTCACCGATCGAGAATCCAAACCGCCGGTTCTTCACGATGCTGGGCACGCTGATTCGCGGCCGCGTCACCGTCGGCGGAAGCGCCGGGGCCGCGGCGCGGGTCGCGCTGGACATCGCGACCCGATATGCGTTGCAGCGCAGGCAGTTCAAGGCACCCGATGACGAGAGCGAAGTCCTGCTGATGGATTATCTGGTGCATCAGCGGCGGTTGTTCCCGCTCATCGCGCGGTCCTATGCGCTGCAGTTCGCGCAGAATGAGCTGGTCGCAAAGACGCATGACCTGCAGACGGCCGACGACCCCGATCGCGAGGAGCAACGGGAACTGGAGTCACGCGCCGCCGGACTGAAGGCAGCGAACACCTGGCACGCCACGCGCGCCATTCAGGAGGCTCGCGAAGCATGCGGCGGCGCAGGGTATCTCGCGGAGAACCGACTCATCGCGCTGAAGGCCGATACCGACGTGTTCACCACCTTCGAGGGTGACAACCATGTGCTGACCCAGCTCGTCGCCAAGGAACTGCTGACCGCCTACGCCGACGACATCAAGGGCATGAGCCCGGTCGAGTGGGTGCGCTTCGCGGCCAACTTCGCCGGCGAGCGGGTGATGAAACGCACTGCGGCCGAGACGATCATGCAGCGAATCCTCGACACCCGGCAGGACAACGAGGAAGAGGGCAGCCTGTTCAACCGCGGCACCCAGGTCAAGATGTTCGAAGACCGGGAGGAGTACATGATCGCGACCGTGGCGCGCCGGCTACGGGGTAAGTCCAAAGAGATGAGCGCATTTGACGCGTTCAACGCGGTGCAGGACCATGTGCTGCACGCCGCATCTGCGCACATCGACCGGGTCATCCTCGAGGCGTTCGTGGCGGGCATCGATTCGTGCGAGGACGACGAAGCCCGCAAGGTACTCGAGATGGTTTGCGACATATACGCGCTGTCGGTGATGGAGGACGACAGGGCGTGGTTCATGGAGCACCAGTTCCTGTCGACCGAACGCGCCAAGGCCGTCACGCGCGGTATCAACGAACGCTGCCGCACCCTGCGGCCGTACGCCGAACTGCTGATCGACGGTTTCGGGATCCCCGAGCAGCTTCGGTACGCCGAGATGCTGCATCCAGAGAACATCCCCGACGAGTAGGCGCCTGTGTCGGTGGCGGGTGCCAGACTCGTCGCATGGCTTTCGCTGACGAGTTCCTCGGCCGCTCCGCGCTGATCACAGGCGGTACGCGTGGCATCGGCAAGGGCATCGCCGATCGGCTGCGGGCCGGCGGCGCTAGCGTCCTGGTGGCGGCACGCTCCGCGCCGGACGGAGCGTCTGACGACGTCATCGCCGCAGACGTCAGCACGGCCGACGGCGTTTCCACGTTGGGCGCCGAGGCGCTTGACCGGCTCGGAAGCGTCGACGTTCTCGTGCACAACGTCGGCGGGTCCGGTCAATACGACGGCGGCGCTGCCGCGCTCACCGACGAGGACTGGCAGTCGGCTCTGGATGCGAACCTGTTGGCGGCCGTCCGGCTCGACCGGGCGATCATCCCCGGAATGATCGCGCGCGGTTCGGGCGCCATCGTGCACGTCACGTCGATCCAGCGTCGCGCGCCGCTGCCAACCTCGATCCCCTACGCAGCCGCGAAGGCCGCGTTGACGAACTACAGCAAGGCGTTATCGAATGAGTTGGCGCCGAGAGGGATTCGCGTCAACGCCGTGTGTCCCGGCTACATCGAGACGGAGTCGGCATATCGGATGGCCGAGGAGATCGGACAGATCAACAACATCAGCATCGACCAGGCCCGCGTGCAGATCATGGAATCGATCGGCGGCATCCCGTTGGGTGCGCCGGGCCGCCCCGCCGATGTGGGCGAGCTGGTCGCGTTTCTCGTCTCGGATCGCGCCGCGTACATCACCGGCGCTGAGTACGTGATCGACGGTGGCAGCGTGCGCGGCGTGTAGCTATGGGTTGGGAATGGGATCGAGCGCCTCGAGCTTGACGTCGTCGATTTTGAACCGGACCGTGGCCATGCCCGTTGGGCAGCACGCCGGCTCTTGGCCCTGACGCCATGTACTGCACCGCCGCGATGTCAGTGGGATCCGGGGTCGGTGTGCCGATCAGCGACTTGCGGTCGAAGAACAACACCTGTCCCGGGCTGTCGGACGCGTCGCCCGAACTGACGACGACCCAGTGCAGACTGCAGTCGGCGGTGTGCCCGCTGACGATCTCGCTCCAGTTCGCCGCGGGCAGCTTGGCGATCTTGGCGGCGACGGTCTGCACTCGGCCCGTCGGCCTGAGTGCAGGTGGCCGAGCTGGTCGGCGGCGCCGACGGCGGGCTGAACCCGCACCCCGTCGCGATCAGGCCCGGGAATAGCACGACAGCTATCAACCGGGAAGCTCGCATGGCCCGAGCTTACGGGCGCGCCTGCCTGCGTTGCCTCCCGGCTCAAAGAAGTTGCAGGACGCCGTTATCCAGCCGCGAGCTGCTTCTTGCCGTACACGCGCTCCAGCAACGCCGTGTCACCGTGTATCTCCGCGCGGACGGTCTTGCCGTCACGGAGGGTGAATACGTCGGCGTCTTCGCCGGACTCGCCACCAGCCGACACCTCGGTGATGGCGACGACCGTATCGCCCTCGGCGATGAGACGGTTGAGCTTCACCGCCAGCCCCTTTTCGGCCAACCGCCCGAATTGCTCCATGACTTCGGTCTTCCCGTGGAAAGTCCCGCTGACCGCGCTCCCGCCCGGCTGTACCCATTCGATGTCGTCATCGAACAGATTCATCACGGTTTCCATGTCACCGGCGGAAAAGGCTTCGTAACCCCGCTGGATGATGTCCTTGTTGTCCTGCGCTGACATTTCGATCCCCCATTTGTGTGAGTCGGATACTTCGGCGCGACGGTATCGCCGGTCTCGGGAGTCGCAGTGCGGCGCTCCGGGCCCGTCAAACCTTTTGTCGCCGCGTCGATTATCGACCGGGGTTGATCATCGACACGGGCGATCAGCACAAAATAAATTGGCGCCGTTGCAGATGCAAAGGACGCGAGCATGGTCCTGACGCCGAATGACCGCGCTAAAACGCAGAACAGCAAGGACATTGGCGCAGTCCGCGAACCCGTCCGTTACGGCTGGTTGAGCGCGATCGTGTCTACCGTCGGCGCCGAACTATCCCTACCGATCGTGGGCCGGCACGCAAGCGGACGGCCGTCCCGCAGATCACTGCCGACGTCGCGGTCAGAAAAGGCCGCCGGACAGGGCTCCGGCGATACTCGAGAGCAAGCCCCCCTGCCCACCGCCGAGGAACGGAATCTCGGGGCCGACATTAAGCCCCGGAACACCGTTCGACAGTACGACCTCGTTAATCAAGATGCCGTCGGGCGCGTCGCCATTGTCATTGTCGCCGACAGCGGGCGAGCGGGTACTACTGACGACGGACTCTTTGGTGCTTTCGAACGACGACGATGGCGCTCCGGAACGGATGGTTGTCGCTCTGACGACCGTACGGATCGAGGTCTGCGGTCGATCGTTGGTCCTCGAAACGTTTGGCCCGCTGCCGGTGTCTGCCTGAGCGACCCCCGCCCCAGTAGTCAGCGCGGCACCCAGGCCCAGCGCGAGGGCGCCGGCACCAAGCCATACGGATGCCTCGGAGTGCCGAGGTAGAGC
>Ga0207665_10002893_pt1 | contig 11522 bp, 11 predicted proteins | sample LARL112metaG_FD_184351 | JGI IMG/M metagenome (GOLD analysis project Ga0207665, IMG submission 184351) | Corn, switchgrass and miscanthus rhizosphere microbial communities from Kellogg Biological Station, Michigan, USA - LAR L11-2 metaG... | ecosystem: Host-associated > Plants > Roots >...
GTTCCTCTCAGGAGCGGAGGGCCGAGAGTACGCGAGCTTCGAAAACGGCCGACCTTTCGCGACACCGGGCAATCGGGAGCACGATCGTGACCAACCTCGCTGGTAAAACCGCTCTCGTGACCGGCGCTTCCCGCGGCATTGGCCGCGCCACTGCAATCGCGCTCGCCGCGGCCGGTGCCCAGGTTCTCGTGCATTATGGCCGCGGCACGAATGAAGCCGACAGCGTTGTCGCGGAGATACGCAAAGCCGGTGGCCGCGCGGATGCCATAGCGATAGACCTCGCCGCCGCGGACGGCGCCGGCAAGCTTGCCAGGCAGGCGCGTAGCATCATCGGCGATCGCCTGGACATCCTTGTCGCCAACGCTGGGATCTCGAAAGCTGCGACCATCGAGGAAACGACGGTCGAGGACTTCGACAAGCTCTTCGCAGTCAACGTCCGCGCACCGTTCTTTCTCGTGCAGCAGCTCCTTCCGATCATGTCGAAAGGAAGCAGCATCGTTTTCCTCTCGTCGCTCGTGGCGCGCGCCGTCGTTGGCGCGATTCCAGCGTATGCAGCAACCAAGGGTGCGGTCGATACCCTGGTCAAGCATTTCGCCTCGATGCTTGGCGCACGCGGCATCCGCGTCAATGCCGTGGCACCGGGCGTCGTCGAGACGGACGGTTCGAAGCTCACCAAGACGGAGGCGGGGCGGGATTTCGCATTGGGCATGCAGGCGCTCAAGCGTCTTGCGCAGCCCGCCGACATCGGCGGTGTCGTCGCCTTTCTGGCATCCGAAGATGCCCGGTGGATCACCGGCGACACCATCCACGTGGATGGTGGCTCAAAGCTCTGACGTGCGCAGGCAAACTTTTAGCTGTGCGATCCTTCCCCACTCACCGAGCCGGATCTACGAGTACCCTCCTACCCCCGGGCGGCGCGAAATTCGTGCGGCGTGGTTCCCGTCTGCTTGCGGAAGAAGCGGGCGAAGTGGGACGGGTCGGAGAAGGCGAGATCGTAGGCAATCTCGTGGATCGGCTGGCTGGTGAACACGAGCTGGCGTTTGGCCTCGGTGAGCACGCGTTGCCGGATCAAATGGCCGGCGGTGACCCCGGTTGCGCGCTTGACGTGATCGTTGAGGCGATCGACCGTCATTGCGAGCTTGTCGGCATAGAAGGCGAGCTGCCGCTCTTTGTGGAAGTGCTCCTCGACGAGCTTGCGCAGCGCCTCGACCGTCGCGCCGGTCGGCTCCAGCGCGACCGCGTCGCCGCTCGCGCGGGCGCGGCTCGCCGCCAGGCGCGCCACCTCGACCGCGATCAGCGCGAGCAGTCCACGCATGGCGATCCGAAAGCCCGCGCGCGCGAGAAAGCGCTCCTCGTGCAGTTCGAGAGCCAGCCTGCAAAGGCGGTCGCGCTCGGGCTCGCCGAGCGGCACCACCGGCTCGGCTACGAGCCCTTTGAGGCGCGCGAGCGCTTCGCCCCGGCGATCGCCCATCGCCTCCGCGACATCCTCGGTGAAGGTCATCACCCAACCGTCGGTAACAGCCGGGCGGAAACGGAAGCCGTGCGCGACGGTGGCCGGCACGAGAATCGCGCACGGCGCATCGAAACCGATGGTGGCGGCTTCGAACGTCATCTCGCCGCCGCCGCTTTCGATCAACAGAATCTGGAACAGGTTGCGGTGGCGATGCGCGCGAATCGTCCACTCGTGGACCGAGGAGCGCGAGGCAATAGTCTCGATATGAATGAAGTCGAAGGCCTGATCGTCAGGCGGGTCGCCATAAAGATGAAACAGCGGAAGTGCAGCCGTGGCCATGCAAAATCATAAAACAGCTCGCGCGCAGAGAAAACGTGCGTCGAGGGCTCGGGCCGCCGCCATGCACATCAATCGAACAGGCGACGTGGCGGCGCGGGGCGCCCGGCGCCTCACACCCGCTTGTAGGCGCGGTCGTGGTACACGAGCGCGGGACCGCTGGGTCCGGCGCGCACCGTTTCGACCGCGCCGAAGAACACGTTATGGCTGCCGACCGAGCGCACCTCGATGATGCGGCAGTCGAACGCCATCACCGCCGAGACGAGCACCGGGCTGCCGGTCGAGAGCGTCAGCCACTCTCCGCTGGCAAACCGGTCGCCGCCGACAACGCCGGTGCGGCCGGCGAAAACGTCGGCCATGTCGGCGCCCTCGTGGCCCAGCGTGTTGACGCAAAAGACGCCGTTCTCCACCACGAGCGGGTTGGTCTGGCTGCGGCGATTGAGACACACGAGGAGCGTCGGAGGCGCATCCGACACCGAGCAGACCGCCGTCGCCGTGGTGCCGGCCTTGCCGCCGGGGCCCGCGGTGGTGATGACGTGGACGGCGGCGCCGAGCCGGCTCATCGCCTCGCGGAACACCGCCGGCTCGACTGTGCGCACCGGCTCGGGCCCGACCGCGGTGAACGCGCCGTCCATCGCGTCATCGGGGCGTTGGTCGATCCAGCTCATTGCCGCCTACTCCGCGGCGCGATTGACGCCGGCCACGGCCGGATAGGCGACGTCATCCGGGTCGACCCAGGCGGCGTCGCGCCAGCCGTTCTCGTCGTAGTCCGCAAGGCACTGGTCGGCGAGCGCGATCATGCCGTCGAGCGTGCCGCTCATGCGCGCATTCCACATCGCCTGGATGCGAATGTCCTCGTGGTTGCCGGCGTAGTTCATCTCGTAGAGCTCGTGGCGGCCGCCGAACTCGGTGCCGATCGCGTCCCAGAGGAGCTTCATCACCTTGATGCGCTCCTTGTAATCGATGCCGTACGAGCCGCGGACGTATTTCGCGAGATATTTGTCGATCTCCGGATTCTTGAAATCCCTGGCCGACGACGGGAGGTAGATGAGCGCGGACGCGATGATCTTTTCCACGATCTCCTTGACGCGGCCGTAGGCGTCGCCGGCGAAGACGCGATAGCTCGAGCCGGCTTGCAGGTTGGGCAACACGGCGCCGTCGACCCAGGGCGTGGGACTGGCGGCCATCGCGTCGGTCAGTGCCCAGAACAGATTTCGCCAGGCGATCACCTCGCCGAGCATCGCCTGGTTGCCGCGGAAGCCGTCGGCCCCGGTCGTGCGCAGGGCCTTGGCGATGACCCCGACCAAGAAGTCGAGCTTGACCGCGAGCCGCGTGCAACCCTGAAACTGATAACCGGCAAGGAAGCCCGACTGCGGGAAAAAGGTTTTTAGCTTCTCAATATCGCGGTGCAGCAGCACGTCCTCCCACGGCACGAACGCGTTGTCGAACACGAAGATGGCGTCGTTCTCGTCGAAGCGCGAGGACAGCGGATAGTCGAACGGCGTGCCCATGACGCTCGCCATCATTTCGTACGAGGTGCGGCAGAACAGCTTCACGCCGGGCGTGTTCATGGGCGCGATGAACATCACGGCGAGATCGGTGTCATGCGTAGGCACCGCCGCATTCTGGCCCAGGAAGTTGTAATGGGTCAGCGCGGAGGAGGTCGCCACCACCTTGGCGCCGGAGATATAGATGCCGGCGTCCGTCTCCTTCTGAATGGCGATGAACACGTCTTTGACCTGATCCGACGCCTTGGCGCGATCGACCGGCGGATTGACGATGGCGTGGTTCATGAACAGCACGTGGTCCTGGGCGCGGCGATACCACGCTCTGGCGTTGCCGGAGAAGCGTCCGTAAAAGCGATGATTGGCCCCGAGCGTGTTCATCAGCGAGGCCTTGTAATCGGGCGAGCGCCCCATCCAGCCGTACGACATGCGCGCCCATTGGGCGATGGCATCGCGCTGCTCAGTGAGTTCCTCACGCGAGCGCGCGGCACGGAAGAATTTGTGAGTGTAGCCGCCCGATCCAGTGTCGGTGGGCCACGTGAGAACGTCCTTGGTCTTGGGGTCATGCAAGGCGTCGTAGAGCCGCGCGATCGAGCGCGCGGCGTTGCGGAACGCGGGATGCGTGGTGACGTCGTCGACGCGCTCGCCGTAGATGAAGACATCACGCCCATCGCGCAGGCTGGCGAGATATTCCGCACCCGTGAACGGCCGGCCTTTGGCGGCAATGACGTCCTCGGACTTCATCGGTCCAGATTCCTTCGCAGGCCCGGCAGAAAGGCACTCGCGGAGGCAAGTGTCAATGCGCCGCCCGCTGTGGTCACGCGCGAAAGTAAGATCGCCAAACGGCGCCGGACTATGCGGGAACCTCGGTTCCCTGCCGCCGCGTGATTCCCGCTTCCCACAGGCATTTTGGCGTGCCGTCGCCGCCGTTGCTGGCCGTGCAGGCCCCTGGTAAGGCTTCACCGGTTGCCGGATCATGAGGGACGCCTCGAGGGGAGGCGCGCGGTATGGAAGTCTTCATCCAGCAGCTCATCAACGGCATCACGCTCGGCTCGATCTACGGCCTCATCGCCATCGGCTACACGATGGTATTCGGCATCATCGGCATGGTGAACTTCGCCCATGGCGACGTGTTCATGGTCTCCGCCTTCATCGCGCTCATCGCGTTCCTGCTGCTGACGACTTGGCTCGGCATCGGCTCGTTCGTGATCGCGCTGTTCATCGTTCTCGTCGTCGCGATGTTCTTCACCTCCCTCCTCAACTGGGCGATCGAGCGCGTCGCCTATCGGCCGCTGCGCGGCTCGTTCCGGCTCGCGCCGCTGATCTCGGCGATCGGCATGTCGATCTTTCTGTCGAACTTCGTCCAGGTCGCCCAGGGCCCGCGCGTGAAGTCCATTCCGCCGTTCTTCAACGAGGTGATCGTGCTGACCTCGGCCAGCAGCGGTTACGAAGTCGCCGTGTCCTACAAGCAGATCGTGGTCTGGGTGGTGACGGCGGCCCTGCTGTTCGTGTTCTGGTTCCTGGTGAGCAAGACCGCGCTCGGTCGCGCGCAACGCGCCTGCGAGCAGGATCAGAAGATGGCGGCGCTGCTTGGCATCGACGTCGACCGCACGATCTCGATCACTTTCGTCATCGCCGCGGCGCTCGCCGCCGTCGCCGGCACCATGTACCTCATGTATTACGGCGTGGTGAGCTTCGCCGACGGTTTCGTGCCGGGCGTGAAGGCCTTCACCGCGGCGGTGCTGGGCGGCATCGGCTCACTGCCGGGCGCGGTCGTCGGCGGGTTGCTGATCGGCCTGATCGAGACCATGTGGTCGGCTTATTTCTCCATCGACTACAAGGATGTCGCCGCCTTTTCCATTCTCGCCATCACCATGATCTTCCTGCCGCAGGGTATTCTCGGCCGGCCGGACGTGGAGAAAGTGTGAGATGGCGCTCGAGGCGTCACCGCCCGCCTCGCGCGTCGATATCGCTGGCGCGCTGCGCCAAGCCGCGATCACCGGCGTCATCGCATTCGCGCTTTTGCTGCCGCTGATCGGCTTCAACACCGTCCAAAACATCCGCAACGAGCTCGTGCTCGAGACGCGCTGGCCGTTGTTGGCGGCGCTGGTGGCAATCATCGCCGCCGGGCGCTTCCTGTACGCGATCCTGATCGCGCCCTGGCTCGCCCGCCGCGCGCTGCGGCAGCGGCGCGAGGATACCGAACGGGCAAAGCCGCACACGCGGCTCACCCGCTGGCTCGTTCCGTTCGCGCTGGGCTTCGCCATCGTCTATCCGGCGCTGGCGCTGTCGATCGTAGGAACCCAGGGCGCGGTGAAATGGATCGACAATTTCGGGGTGCAGATCCTCATCTACGTGATGCTCGGCTGGGGGCTCAACATCGTGGTCGGGCTCGCCGGCCTGCTCGATCTCGGCTACGTCGCCTTCTACGCCGTGGGCGCCTATTCCTACGCATTGCTGGCGGACACCTTCGGCCTGTCGTTCTGGATCCTGCTTCCGCTCGCCGGCTGCCTGGCCGCGTTCTGGGGCATTCTGCTGGGCTTTCCCGTGCTGCGGTTGCGCGGCGACTACCTCGCCATCGTGACGCTCGCCTTTGGCGAGATCATCCGGCTCATCCTGATCAACTGGGTTCCGGTGACCAACGGCTATGCCGGGATCAGCAGCATCCCGCGGCCGACCTTCTTCGGCATTCCGTTCAACGCCTCGGACGAAGGCTTTGCCGCCCGTTTCGGGCTCGAGTTCAGCCCGGTCTACCGCACCGTCTTTCTTTATTACCTCGTCCTCGGGCTCGCGCTCGTCACCGCCGCGATGACGGTGCGGCTGCGCCGCCTGCCGATCGGGCGGGCGTGGGAGGCCTTGCGCGAGGACGAGATCGCCTGCCGTTCGCTCGGCATCAACACCACCAACACCAAGCTCACCGCGTTTGCCATGGGCGCAATGTTCGCCGGCTTTGCCGGATCGTTCTTCGCGGCGCGGCAGGGATTCATTTCGCCCGAAAGCTTCACCTTCATGGAATCCGCGGTGATCGTCGCCATCGTCGTGCTCGGCGGCATGGGCAGCCTGCTCGGGGTGGCGATCGCCGCCGTCATCATGATCGGCGGCACCGAGATCATGCGCGAACTCGATTTCCTCAAGGCGGTGTTCGGCAGTGGTTTCGATCCCACCCAATATCGCATGCTGCTGTTCGGCTTCGGAATGGTCTTGATCATGGTCTGGAGACCGCGCGGGCTCATCGCCACGCGCGACCCCTCGACGCTGCTGAACGCGCCCCGCTCTTCGCGCTTGCAGGAGGAGAAAGCGCAGACGACGCAGCCTTCGCTCGTGCGGGAGCGCCCTAGATGAGTGCGGCAAGCCGTGCGGCGGCGACGACCGGGGCTCCCGCAAGCGCGACGGCCCCGGCCTCGAGCTTGGCGCCCGTGCTCGCGGTCGAGCACCTCAGCATGCGCTTCGGCGGACTCGTAGCCATCAACGATCTTTGCTTCACGGCGCGGCGCGGCGACATTACCGCGCTGATCGGACCCAACGGCGCCGGCAAGACGACGGTGTTCAACTGCATCACCGGATTTTACAAGCCGAGCGAGGGGCGCATCGCCTTGCAGTTCGGAGATCCCGGCGTGTGGGAGGAGCTCGGCGCCTTGACCGAACGAGGCACGCGCAGCGTCAGCCGCGGCGACGGCGTGCTGTTTCTGCTCGAGCGCATGCCCGACTACCTGGTGACACAACGGGCCCGCGTCGCCCGCACGTTCCAGAACATCCGGTTGTTCCAGGGCATGACCGTGTTGGAAAATCTTCTGGTAGCCCAACACAATGCCCTGATGTGGGCCTCCGGCTATACGGTGCTGGGCGCGCTGGGACTGCCCTCCTACGCGCGGGCGGAGCGCGCGGCGATCGACAAGGCGCGCTATTGGCTCGAGCGGACGGCGCTGAGCGAGCGTGCCGACGATCTGGCCGGCGAGTTGCCCTATGGGGCGCAGCGGCGGCTCGAGATCGCCCGCGCCATGTGCACGGACCCGGTGCTGCTTTGCCTCGATGAGCCGGCCGCCGGCCTCAATCCGAGCGAAAGCGCCGAACTCGGCCGCTATCTTCATGCTATCCGGAACGAGCATGCGACGTCGATTCTCCTCATCGAGCACGACATGACCGTGGTGATGGAGATCTCCGACCACATCGTCGTGCTCGACCACGGGCAGAAGATCGCGGACGGCACGCCGGGCGATATTCGTAACGACTCGAAGGTCATCGCCGCCTATCTTGGGGTCGAGGAGGAGGAGATGGCGGACGGCGAGGTGCGATGAGAAGCTTCATGCAAGCGAGATCGGCGTGAAGGCGCTGCTCGGGTGTGCCCTGCTGGCGCTCGCCGTGCTGGACGCCGCCGGCACGCACGCGACGGCGGAGTCTTATCCCGCGCATCCCGTCACGTTCATCGTGCCGTTTACGCCCGGCGGCAGCACCGAGTTCTTGGCCCGGCTCTTGGGCCAGCGCCTGGAGCAGCGGCTCGGCAAGCCATTCGTGATCGAGAACCGGCCGGGCGGCGGCGGAGTGATCGGCGCGCTTTCCGTCGCCCGCGCGGCGCCCGACGGCTACACCATCCTCATGGCGCCATCCTCGGTCATCGCGATCAACGTGGCCCTGCACAGGAAGCTCCCCTACGATCCGGTCGCCGACTTCGTGCCGCTCGCCCTCGTCGCCGCAACACCTTTCGTGCTGGTGGTGTCGCCCTCGCTGCCGGCGAAGTCGGTCACGGACCTCATCGCACTGGCCAAGGCGAGCCCGGGCCGGCTCGCCTTTGCGTCGGCCGGGCTGGGCACCCCGCATCATCTTTTTGCCGAGCTGTTCAAGAGCTCGACGGGAATCGAGCTGACGCATGTGCCTTACCGCGGCTCGGTGCCGGCGCTGACCGACATCGCCGCCGGCCACGTCCAGCTCATGTTCTGCGACGTCCCGCCGGCGCTCGGCTTGGTCAACGACGGCAAGGTGCGGGCGCTCGGCGTCTCCACCAAGGAGCGGGTTCCCGCGCTGTCCCAGCTTTCCCCCATTGCCGAAGCGGGGCTGAGCGGATTCGACGCGGCGTCCTGGCAGATGGTGGTGGCCCCGGCAGCTACGCCGAAGGAGATCGTCGAGCGGCTGCATGCCGAGATCAAGGACGTGATGCGGCAGGCCGATATCCGCGATCACGTCGCGAAGATGGGCGTGCTGCCGATCGACACGCCCTCAGTCGCCAGCCTGCGTATCTTCGTTCAGACGGAGATCGCTCGCTGGGGCAAAGTCGTGGAACAGGCCGGCATCGCAGGCTCGCAATGACGCGCACGGCACGCCGCTCCTTCCGCCTGCGGCGCCGCGAGGACGCGTGAAGGCGCAAATGAGCTTGCCGCTTCTCAGCGTGCGCGGGGTCAAGGCCTATTACGGCCACATCGCCGCGCTCAGGGGCGTCGACGTCGATGTCGGCGAAGGCGAGATCGTGGCGCTCATCGGCGCGAACGGCGCCGGCAAGTCGACGCTGATGATGACGATCTTCGGCAACCCGCGCGCCCGCGAGGGCCGCATCACCTTCGCCGGCCGCGATATCACTCAATTGCCCACGCACGAGATCGCGCGGCTCAAGATCGCGCAGGCACCGGAAGGCCGCCGCATCTTCGTACGCATGACGGTGCTGGAGAACCTGCAGATGGGCGCCGTCGTTGCAGATGGGGCGCAATTTCAGTCCGATGTGGAACGCGTGTTCGCGCTGTTTCCCCGGCTCAAGGAGCGCCTCGACCAGCGCGGCGGCACGCTCTCGGGCGGCGAGCAGCAGATGTTGGCGATCGGCCGCGCGCTCATGGGCCAGCCGCGCCTTCTGCTCCTCGACGAACCTTCGCTCGGCTTGGCGCCGCTCATCGCGCGGCAGATTTTTGACGCGATCAGGAAATTGAACAACGAGGAAAAGCTCACTGTATTCCTGGTGGAGCAGAACGCCTTCCACGCCTTGAAACTCGCGCATCGCGGCTATGTCATGGTCAACGGCCGCATCACGCTCAGCGGCACCGGGCGGGAGCTTCTGGCGCGCCCGGAGGTCAAGGCGGCCTATCTCGAGGGCGGCAGACACTGAGCATGCACATCTCGATCCCCGAACTCCTGTCCGACGAGCACTCGCTTGCCGTGTTTCTCCTGGTGAGCGTCGCCATGGGCGGCGGCGCCGCTTGGCTCGCCGGCCGTGCGATCGCCTCGACCTGGCGGCCGTGGTGGCATCTCGCGCTCTACATGTTGCCGTTGAGCGCTGCGGTGCGTTTCCTCCACTACGCCTTGTTCGACGGCAAGTTCTTGTCGCTGCATTACTATCTCGTCGATTACGCGGTCTGCCTCGCCTTCGGCTCGCTCGGCTTTCACCTCACGCGCGCCACCCAGATGGTCACCCGCTACAAATGGATCCATGAACGCGCGGGGCCATTTCGCTGGCGGCGCCGCGACGATACGCCGGCCGCGGATACGCCAAAATCCGAGTGACATTTCCGCGATTTGCGGATTGAATCGCGTCACGGGGCGCGCGAGACGAAACGCGCCAATCTGCGTTTTCATCCAGAGGTGGACACTATGAGACAATGGCTCACGCTTGGCCTCGCCCTCGGTCTTGGCCTTGCTTTTGCGGATAATGCTTCGGCGCAAGTCAAGTTGGGCGTCGCCGGACCGATCACCGGCGGCAGCGCCGCCTTCGGCGCGCAGCTCAAGAACGGGGTGGAGCAAGCGGTCGAGGACATCAACGCCGCCGGCGGCATTCTCGGACAGAAGATTCAGCTTTTCGTCGGCGACGATCGCGCCGATCCGAAGGAAGGCGTCTCGGTCGCCAATAAGTTCGTCGGCGACGGCGTCAAATTCGTCGTCGGGCACTTCAATTCGGGCGTCACCATGCCGGCCTCCGAAGTCTACCAGGAGAACGGCATCCTCGAGATCACGCCCGCGGCTACCAATCCCAAGGTCACCGAGCGCAACATGTGGAACATCTTTCGCACCTGTGGGCGCGACGATCAGCAGGGCGCGGTGGCCGGCGATTACATTGCCAAGAATTTCAAGGGCAAGAAGGTCGCCATCGTGCACGACAAGACGACCTACGGGCAGGGCCTCGCCGAGGAGACGCGCAAGAACCTCAATTCCAAGGGCCTCAAGGAAGTGATGTTCGAAGGCGTCAACAAGGACGACAAGGACTTTTCCGCGCTGGTGTCCAAGGTCAAGGCGTCGAACGCCGACCTCATCTATTGGGGCGGGCTGCACGACACCGGCGGCTTGATCCTGCGGCAGTTGCGTGCCCAGGGCGTCAAGGCACCGTTCATGGGAGCCGACGGCATCGCCGACGAGGAGTTCGCGGCAATTGCCGGTCCCGGCGCCGAAGGCACGCTGATGACTTTCGGCCCCGATGCGCGAAAGCGGCCGGAAGCGAAGGACATCGTCGCGAAATTCCGCGCCAAGAATTTCGAGCCGCAGGCCTACACGCTCTACAGCTACGCCGCGGTGCAGGTGATCAAGCAGGCTGCCGAGGCCGCGAAATCGCTCGACCCCAAGAAGGTCGCCGCGCAGATCAAGTCCGGCCAGAAGTTCAACACCGTGATCGGGCAGTTGTCCTACGACAAGAAGGGTGATGTGACCCGCATCGACTACACGGTCTACGTCTGGAAGAAGGACCCCAGCGGCAAGGTCACCTACACCGAGATCGAGTGACGCTGGTCCAGCTCGATGTGTCAAAGCCCGCCTCAGACCGAGGCGGGCTTTTTTGTATGCCGTCATGGCCGGGCTTGTCCCGGCCATCCACGGCTTTCTTTTAGGCCAAAAAGACGTGGATGCACGGCACAAGGCCGGGCATGACGGGGGAGGGAGCCCGGTCAGACATTTTCTTCGCGCCGCTCGGCGATCAGGCCGGTCGGCCGCACCGTCAGCATGAGCAGCAGGAGTCCGAACACCACGATGTCGATCATGCCGGTGTCGAGATATTGCGTGGTGAAGCTCTCGATCAGGCCGACCAGCAGGCCGGCCAGGATCGTGCCCTCGACATTGCCGAACCCGCCGATGATGACGATGGCGAACGCCTTAACGATCACCGAGGTGCCGGCGAACGGCGTGAGCACCAGAACCGGCCCGAGCATCGCGCCCGCCATGCCGGCGAGCGCCGAGGCGATCACGAAGGTCAGCATCACCACCTGGTTGGGGTTGATGCCCATCAGCCCGGCCGTCTCGCGGTCCTGCGACACCGCGCGCAACGCCTT
>Ga0207665_10002894_pt1 | contig 11518 bp, 9 predicted proteins | sample LARL112metaG_FD_184351 | JGI IMG/M metagenome (GOLD analysis project Ga0207665, IMG submission 184351) | Corn, switchgrass and miscanthus rhizosphere microbial communities from Kellogg Biological Station, Michigan, USA - LAR L11-2 metaG... | ecosystem: Host-associated > Plants > Roots >...
GGAGATGGAGTGTTAGTAGTTATCTTTTGTTTTTTTAGGGTAAATCTCATTTCTCTATTCTTAACCTCCAGCACTATTACTAATTTTCTTATCGATTATTGCTTGGAATGCTCGAAAAGGGTATGCTCCAAGTAAATTCTCTTGATTAGAACTGTCGTTCCTTTCTATAACGAAAGAGGTGTTCCTTGGAATCCTGAGGAGATGGCAAAAGCTTTGTCATTATTAACTAATGAGTTGCATTTTCCACCATCCAGGTATGAATTAAACTTCTGAGTATTCAGTCCAGATATTTGTGACGCAAATCTTTTCATATTGTCTTTACTAGCCTAACTAGAATTCTCTCCTTGTTGTTATATAGTTTCTCATAAAAGTTCAAGCTTTCCTTGTTCTTTGGCACATTGGGCTGCAACAACAACTGTGATTGAATCATGCCCATGGTGACAAAATTCTTAAAGGGAAGGCCGGCTTTTCCATATGGATATGTGTCTGATATTATAATTAAGCCCTAGTATTACGTTTTATAAATTCAAATCCTGGCAAGACGGGACAAATTGGGTCAAAATGCGTCTTGGATTCCACCAAAGATATAATGTCTATAAAATACTATTATTTCGATACAATAAAAGTACATGAAAGTAAGAGTCTACTTCTGCAAAGAACCTGATCCTGAAATCATTCTAAAGGGTAATAAAATTAGTAGGCAGGCATTAGGTACAATTTATGATTTTGTCTGGGAATGTGAATTTAAGAATATTCTCAATGCAGGTAGAGTTTGGTTGAAGTTTAGAGAAGAAGAAAGACCATTTGGAATACCTTTGAAGGAAAAGAGAAGCCATTACAAAATATCTCAAGGGGATATTATTCAGCTAGCCAGTGATTTTTATATGGTCGATCAAGTCGGAGCGAGAAAAATCAAAGTTATTGATTAGAATCGTTACCATATATCGCATCTTGTCATGCGATTTTAATTAGAAAGCAAAGCCAACTAAAAAAACAACAGAATCAGCATAATGGACATCGAAGGATTACCGAGTAAAGAATTCTTCCAACGACAGAGCGCCTATTGGCGGATGAATATTTATATAAATAATGGTTCTACTATGAATGAATTAATCAGAGACATGTGTTGTGTAACTTCTCTAAAGAAAAATCAGGATATCATCATATAAAACGTGATAGATAAATAACTAGATAAATGTAAAAACACTAGGTTGAGTTTAAGCAGGATTGCCGAACCACCATATTCACTTGTAATTTGTGAAAAGCCTGCTGCAGCACTTAGAATAGCACAGGCTCTAGGAACCTCCAGACTTAAAAGAATATCAGGACTGGCTGGAGAAGGAGAAAGAAGAAGAGTGCTGCTACCACCGGTTTATTCTGCGACTGGCTGGGATGGTACGCACTTTATAATATGTTCAGCAATAGGTCACTTATACGGACTAGTTGATCCCAAACGGAATAGAAGTGTCTATCCTGTATTTGATGTTAAATGGGTACCATCTGCCAGGATATCTGAAGGAATCATAAGGACAATATCTGTACTTTCCCAAAAAGCTACAAGGTTTGTTCATGCTTGTGATTATGATCAGGAAGGTGAAGTAATCGGTTATAATATTCTGGAGTATGCGTGTAATAACAAATATGAAAACTCGCTAAGAGCTAAATTTTCAACTCTCACCGATGAGGAAATAAGAAATTCATTTGACAATCTGTTAAAGCCCAGCAAAGGATTATCTGAAGCTGGGAGAACCCGTCATATGATTGATTTTATTTATGGAGTTAACCTCTCGAGGGCCCTCACACAATCTTTTAAGATCAGCAATGATGGCAAAATGTATTGTAACTTATCAATTGGTAGGGTGCAAGGCCCGACTCTTGCTTTTGTAGTAAATAGGGAGATGGATTTAAGACAACATATTCCACAACCTTACTGGATCATAGGCGCAGACTTTGAAAAAGATGGGCAGATAATTAAGGCTCATTATTACCAGCAAAAAGTAACAGCGTTATCTAAAGCCGCTTCAATAGTGGAAGCCTGTACAAACGAAGATGGCAGGGTTATCGAAATTAAGCACCAGGAGATTACACTTAAAGCTCCACATCCATTCAACCTGGGTGATCTACAGAAGGAAGCGTATAGAGTATTCAAATTTTCTCCAAGCTACACCTTAACCATTGCTGAGAAACTGTATATCAACGCACTAGTTTCTTATCCGAGGACTTCAAGTCAAAAGCTCCCACCCTTGATAAACTATAAAAAGATTATTTTGGGTCTTTCCAAGATTGGTTATTCTGGTGTAGGTGATGGCAATAAAAGAAGCGGCAATGAGAGTAGTGAGGGCCCTTATACAAACCTGGCTATGAATCTGCTATCGAAAGATTATCTTTCTCCAAACGAAGGCAGCAAAACCGATCCAGCACACCCTGCTATTTATCCCACGGGAGAAAAACCAATGGGTAAATTAGAGGCTGTCGAATTCAAATTATTTGATCTCATAATCAGAAGGTTTTTGGCAACTTTTGGTGAACCAAACATAAGTCAACAAACAATCGTAACAATTCTAGTCAAGGACGACCATATTTTCAAATCCGATGCAAAGAAAACAATATACGAAGGGTGGATGTATTTTTACAAACCATACATAAATAGACCAGCTCTGGAAACTGAAAATCATTTACCACAGCTACATAATGGCGACATATTGAAGACCGTCATCGTAACAATGACTGAGAAGTTCACCCAACCTCCTTCTAGATTCAATCAGGCTAGCTTATTAGAACGAATGGAGAAAGAAAACATCGGGACTAAAGCCACAAGATCCGATATAATCAGCACACTGTTCAAGAGAAATTATATTAGTACTATTAGAAGGGGTTATCATTCAAAGGAAGAAAATAATGGACAAAGAGCAGGAGTTGGAATTGAGGCTACCGATATTGGATTTGAAATAATACAATCGATGCGCAAGTACATACCAAACATAGTATCTACAGATCTTACCAGATCTATGGAAGAACAGCTGGAAGGAATTGAATCAGGCAAAACCAGAAGCGCATCTACATTAGAATATGCAATAGATAAATTAAAGGAAGCAACTCTTTCTTTCAAGGACAATGAGATTGAAATAGGCCGCCAACTAACTGATGCGGTAATAATTACCAGGAACAAACAACAGATAATACTAGGCACTTGTCCTGTTTGCGGAAAGGGAGACTTGAAAGTTATAAGATCAAGTGGAACCAAAAAGAGGTTTGTAGGATGTTCTAATTATGTATCTGCTATATGTAAGGCAACCGCCCCACTGCCACAAAAGGGATCTATAAAAACTACGGGTAAGATCTGTTCTGTATGTCGATGGCCCATAGTCAAGACTATCTATGCTCATCAGGTAAAACATCCATGGGAATTCTGTATAAATATGCAGTGTCCATCAAAAAAGTAGTAGCAATGTGATTGATTATTCAAATACCTTCATCGGATGACCTAATCTTAAAATAAATAACAGCTTGCTTGCAGGTGTTCTTGTAATTTTTCTACCATTCATTTCACACTCTTGCCTTTAGATCTATAACAGTTGAAAATACTACCTATGGCCAGTAGTATTTTGACCAGCTCCAGTTGCAGAAGTCTGATTTGTACTTTGTTGTAATGATGTACCTTGTGGTTTGACAGAAGCAGTTACATTACCGGAAGATGAACTAGGTGTATTGTTCGGTGTAGCTGTCGTACCTTTTGATGCGTTCAAAGACGTTCCCTGCGGCGCAACCTGAGCTGTCATATTACCAGAAGATGACGCCTGTTTTTGTTGTGCTGGTACTATTTGCTGCGATAGGATAACTGAGAAAGAGGATAACTGAGAAAGCCAGTAAAAATATTATGGTAATTATTCCCAAACCAATAATATTTTCTGCCTTATTGTTAATCATATTGTGTATGGATGTAGATGTAGATAGAACTGCTATAAGGATAAATCTATCTATCTTTGTTGTTGCAGGCATATAGATTTTAGCAATGATAAATCTGCTGGGTAGATTAATTACCTAAAATATATTAGCACAGGGGAAACAACCGAACCCACATCAAAGTTGTCCTTTTTTATCTTCTTTATCCCAATCCCGTGATACTTCCTTGGGGCTGCTGTGGCGTAGTTAAATGTTGCTACTGACGCTGTACAGCTGCGGGTTGAAGTATTTGAAATGCCTTGATCATTTGGATTACCGGGGGAAGCAGACGGTTGCGAATTGTTTATCTGATATGGCGCAGTTAATCGAGTGGAAGATACTAATGCAGCAGCTATCGTTGTAGAATATAGGACACTGGATTTCCATAAACACTCAATAACGAACAAACGGGCTACATATTTGACACAGACATAGACTATAATAATATCAATTCTGTACCTTTTCCCAAGCTTGGAAAAAGAGGCAGCGGAATACTGGATTAACAAACTCAATCTTCATAAACATCCGGAAGGCGGATATTTTGTCGAAACCTACAAGTCTGAAAAAATTGTAAACCTGCAAGGATACAATGGATCCCGTCATGCTTGTACTGCCATTTACTATTTACTAGTAGGAGACCAATTTTCATCTTTTCACAGGATGAAGTCAGACGAACTATGGCATTTTTATGCTGGCAGCAGTTTGACTCTGCATATGATAAAAACAGATGGAAAATTAAGCGAAGTCAGATTAGGGACAGATATTGATAATGGGGAGACATTTCAGGCAGTCATAAAAGCGGGTACTTGGTTTGCAGCATCTGTTAATGACCAGGATTCTTATTCTCTGGTTGGCTGTACTGTTTCACCAGGATTCGATTATGGTGACTGGGATTTAGGAGAAATGGAAGCGCTCAATAAAACATATCCGCAACACAAATCAATTATAGAAAAATACGCAAGATCTTTTTCTGCAACTTAAGAGCTTTTAGAAGGTTGGGTGTTTTCATTAGAGCAACAACAATAGCCTATCAAATTTTCGGCTGATGTTTCTTCAGAATCTCTGCGGTTAACAGCTATAATTTGTATAGGCACCCGGTTTGACTTTGAAAGAAAGAGATTTAGCTAGGGGATCACCATCAAGAAGCGAAAATGCACTTGAATTTGCAGCTAAAGTTGAGAAAGAAGGTTTTGACTCTGTTGACTATAACAAGAATTCTTTGGACCAATCAGCATATACAACAACCCTTATTGAAGTCTTTCAGTTGGATATCAAAATACATTAGATCCATTTTATGTTTGACATACGTAGCTTATAATACAAAAAAATACAAGCAATTCAGCCGCTACGAACTGTTATCTAGGCAACGTTAACATTCTATATCGTGTTATGTGATAACATAAAACGCAAAAATACTACGATAGTCAATTCATCATGTACTTTTTCACCAAGTACAATTTGATCAGGATTTACAGATATTGTTAGAACTCCTGTATACTGGGAGATACAATACTCTATGAATTAAGGACTCATCGGCGACAAGATCGAATACTGCTATTTTTCGTTTAACGGAATGTATATCCCATTGTCTTTAACTATCAATTCTAATGTTTGTCCTTTTTTTAGATCGAAGCCGTCTAATACAGGTTTGGGTAGGACTATAACCGAACTAGTGCCAAGCGTTGTGATAGTAACCACATATTTTACAGGCATACTTATTATAACATAAGAAGTGATTAATATTTAACACTTATGATGGATAAATATCTTTATATATATTTGTATCAATATATGATTTGGCAGGTATTGTTATGTCTAAAACTTTAACCCGCATATTGATGGTTTCCACAGAGTATCCTCCAATGCAAGGGGGTGTGGGACGTTATACATCCAATCTAACAAGGGAACTTAAAAAAATAGGCTATGATATCTATGTGGCATGCAATGAAAAAGGTGATGGTCAATTTTTTGGACTTTCACCCGACAACTCGGATAATTCAGACGTACTATTGAAGATAATTGACGAGATACATCCAGATATTGTACATGTGCAATTTGAACACGGTCTATATGGAATAGTATTAAATCCTCTAAATCCAAAAAAGACTGCCACTAACATCGATTCATTCTATGAAATGTGCACGATTCCAATAGTCACAACGTTTCATTCAGCATATAGTTTTAAAGAATGGATGAACCTTGTAGTCCCCCTGGAATGGGCCGGTTGGACGGGAAAGGTAGGTGTGCTTGCAGGTATGCTAAAAGCCTATTGGGAGCACCTTTTGAATTACAGATCTTTCCATAATTTGAATAAGGGCAAATTGGGGAAAAGTCGGGCAGGCATAGTGTTTTCACATCACCTGTTAAAGATGATAGGGGGTGGCGAAGTGATTTATCATGGGTCTGAGTCTTTTATATCCCCTCGTCCCACCAAGAATGAAGCACGAGCAAAATTCTCTTTGCCCCAGGAAGGTAGGATAGCTTTGGCACTTGGTTTTAGGACTGCGACTAAAGGCTGGGATGTCCTTGCAAAGATGAAAATTCCGGACGGATGGTCAATTGTAGTAAGCTCTTCAAAAAATCATTATAACAAGGAGAATCTCAATTTGCAATTGGAAAAAAATAATAACATCATTATCCTGGAGAGGGATTTCCTCAGCGAAAAAGATCTCGGACTATTATTCTATGCTTCAGATGCCATAGTACTTCCATATAAGGTAAGTTCTGGCTCTGGTGTGATGTTTGACGCTTTAGCTCATGGCCTACCATTTGTTGCAACAGATTTGGAGTTTTTCAAAGAATTTGCTGCTCAGGGATTGGGTATAACTGTCAGAAGGGATCCTGATGAATTTTGCAATGGACTGGTAGCAATAGAGCAGGATTATGCAAATTATAAAGAATCTGTTGATATCTTTAAAAAGAAAATTAGGTGGGATGTTATAGCCAAGCAGCACGCTATGGTATATTCCCGCATAATAGAAAATGAAGGTAATTCGATAGCAAACTAAGATCCGTTCTCTATTAATTATATATATTCCATAAGTGTAAGTTGTTGCTGCTCCACACCATTATTATTACTCTTCCCGTTTTCTTTAATACGCCTTCTTGCGATAAGAGATGGAAAATTAAATAACATTCCTTTTTTCAATACTTTTTCTTTTAGATTCTGAAGTACTTGGCGTGAATAAGATTCATTTGCTGTAATGTTATATCCGTGCTTCATTGGTTGAGTGAATTGATAAATTCTTCTCTTGTATTCATCGACCCCGTTGTTTACACCAAGCAAATTTAGAATTATTTTTATCCTTTCCCATATGTCTGCCCTTAATCTTAAAAGTGCACCAAAAACATAGCCAATACCAGATCTATTGCAACTATCGAGTATTGATTCTATCTCTTGGTCTGAGTCTGTGATAAGAGGCAAAATAGGATCAATATTTACTCCACATCGTATACCGGCATCTACAAATTTGTTAATTAGTGCAAACATAGAAGATGCCGGCGGAGTTCCGGGTTCCATTACACGTCTAACTTTCTCGTTGCACGTGGTTATTGACCAAACTAAAAAGCAATTATCCTTGTATCTTTCGTGTAAGGACAGGTCTCTTGATATTATAGTTGATTTTGTGAAAACATAATATGGAACATTATATTTCTGTAATACTTCGACACATTTTCTTGTCAAGCCATATCTTATCTCTGCTGGCTGATAAGGATCGGTAGCGGATGATACCATTACTGGTTCTATGGTTTCGGATTTCCAAGACTTTAATTGATTCTCTAATACTTCAGCAGCATTACTTTTGGCATAAATCTTATCATAGAATTCTGGAGACCATTCATAAGTTGCATAACAGTATCCACATCTATGCTGGCATCCTTGATATGGATTAATCGTGAGGCCTTTATACCCCTTAACCATGAATGGATGAATTATAGTTTTGGAATTTTTTGTTCCGAAGTCTGGCGTCTTGTTATAATACCACCTATTCATAGTTATGACTGAATAATCAACACACAATACGCTAATTAAAAAGTGAAGCCCATTGGCAGGAGGGAGAGAGGGGCCATTCTTATGCTTAATCAGCCAGACTGATATTTACAGGACATTGATGAGGTACTAACCAAGACCGGATTTTTATTGAGCAAATTAGATTTAGATTTGTTGCAATTATGAGTCAAATGGCAGAAAGGATTCAAACCAGATTGGGGTCTGGTAGGTTCCATGCCTGGGGATGTCTCCTCCGACAGCAATATATAATGAGATGATTTTCAATTCCTAATGGAAGACTCATCCCATGGATGCGGTTGCGGAGAATTAAGGTTCGAACACATTGATATTGCAGAATCTTCAAAAGATAATTGCTGCGCCTCTGTAACGAATATGGTCATAATTAGGAACGGTTGGAAGAAGTGATGAAAAGAATGCGTTCGGTCCAAGTCTCCAAGCCCAAAGGACCTTTTGAAATAGTGGAACGAGACATTCCAGAGCCGAGTGCGGCACAAGTCCGCATCAAGGTCCAAGCCTGCGGCATCTGCCATAGTGATTCTTTCACGAAAGAGGGATTACTCCCGGGCATCCAGTATCCAAGGGTTCCGGGCCACGAGGTTGCTGGAGTCATCGATGTAGTGGGCAAGGATGTCACTGAGTGGAAACCTGGACAAAGAGTCGCCGTCGGGTGGCACGGTGGCCATTGCGGCCACTGCGAATCCTGCAGGCGCGGGGATTTTGTCACGTGTCAGTATGCACAGGTACCAGGTATTTCCTACGATGGTGGCTATGCAGACTACGTGATTACGCCTACTGTGGCTCTAGCGTCGATACCTGATCAGCTTTCAGCCACAGAAGCTGCACCGCTAATGTGTGCAGGTATCACTACATATAATGCCCTAAGAAACAGCGGCGCGCGTGTAGGTGATGTCGTTGCAATACTTGGGGTGGGGGGGCTTGGCCATCTAGCCATTCAGTTTGCAGCCAAGATGGGTTTTAAGACCATTGCCATCGCGCGAGGAAAGGACAAGGAGGAGATGGTCAAAAAGCTTGGCGCCATTCACTACATTGATGGCCAGTCGCAGAATACCGTCGAAGAACTTGCTAAGATGGGAGGCGCCAAGGTCATCCTTGCAACACTCCCGAGTGGAAAAGCAATGAGTGCAGTTCTTGGCGGCCTGGGCGTCAACGGTAAGCTGATCGTCATCGGTGCCTCAGATGAGCCACTTGAAGTGCCTCTAAATCTATTCATATCAGGACGCAGATCAATTGTGGGATGGCCTAGCGGCACATCAATTGATTCACAAGATACGCTCAATTTCAGTGTGCTTTCAGGCGTGCGTTCTATGAATGAAATCTTTCCGGTTGAGCGTGCATCAGAGGCCTATGATCTAATGATGAGTGGTAAGGCGCGGTTTAGGGTCGTACTTACAACCGGATACTAGGCCAATCAGGCGCTCCTAGCAAAGTTTGACCGTCATATGAATGCCATTCAAGTCAAGACAAATCCATGCTGGTGGTCTCATAGTTGCAGCAGATACGACAGCGGCAGTATTGACAACAGCATCATGACAACAACTGCAACTTTCCCAACGGGATTACTCTATTCCCTAGATCTGTAGCATCAGGCGCTGAGAACGATTTGCAATACAAATGGATTGCACTAAGCAACACGACCACTGGAACGTTAATGGCATCGCTTGACACAAATATTATTATTATAGCGTTACCTGCGATTGCATCAGACCTTCATACTTCACTTTTAACATTAGTATGGATAGTTCTCGGATATTGGCTTGTAACTGCTGCTATATTGATGAATCTAGGCAGGCTTTCAGACATGCTTGGCAGAGTAAGGCTCTACAACCTTGGGTTTATAGTATTTACAATAGGTTCAGCATTGTGTAGCATTTCACAGACAGGGGAACAATTAATGTTGTTCAGAGTCGTACAAGCCTTAGGTGCAGCTTTTCTATTTTCAAATAGCGCAGCCATAATAACTGATGCATTTCCCGAGAAAGAAAGAGGAAGAGCTTTAGGGTTGAATCAGGTGTCCATTGTAGCAGGCTCTGTAGTGGGTCTTCTTTTTGGAGGACTTTTAACTTCCTATCTTGGTTGGAGATCAATTTTCTGGATCAATATCCCGATAGGTTTGTTCGCAATTATTTGGTCTTATATAAAATTACGCGAATTGGGAATTATAAAGAAAGAAAAGGTTGACTGGGTTGGTAACGCTACATTAGCCGGAGGCTTATTTCTTATTTTGATCGGAATAACATTTGGCTCCTTTGGAATCTTCAGTAATGGCAATAATGGATTTTCAATATACTTATTTGTCATTGGTGGATTAGCCTTGATTGCATTATTTGTATTTATAGAGAAAAAAGTGATTAGACCGATGTTTGATCTTTCTCTCTTTAAGATAAAATCGTTTGCAGGCGGAGATATAGCAATATTCCTTAATGCTATTTCACGAGGTGCTCTTTCATTAATTATGACTTTTTATTTACAAGGTCCCTTGATGAAATTAAGCCCGCTTGCAGCAGGCATATATTTACTTCCTGTTTCTGTTGCATTGTCTGTTTGCGGACCAATTAGTGGATGGGCATCTGACAGATATGAGAATGGATCTAGAATCCTCTCTCCTATTGGCTTGTTTATCTCTTCAATTGGATTTTTTATGCTTGCCGAAATCGGTACGAGGGTATCATTTAATGATACCTTATTACCTCTCTCATTAATAGGAGCAGGAATGGGCATCTTTGCTTCACCAAACAGGGCGCTTATTATGAGCTCCGTTCCAGCCAATAGAAGAGGAATAGCAGCGGGCACAAGCACTACTTTGGTTCTTACAGGGAGTACGTTTAGCTTGGGTTTATCATTTTTGATCATGACGCATATTATGCCTTTGGGTGATGTCGAGAATATATTATTAGGATCGTTTGGAAGCGAAAATCACATTAACAGTGGCAATAACAATAATAATAATTCGAACAGCAGCCTAGTTGCATCTATGGAAATGGATAGATTTGTGGATTCAATCCATATTATCTTTCTTGTTTCAGCAATTCTGATGCTTATTGCGATAGTGCCATCGGTTCTTAGAGAAGAAAAAAAACAACCAAGGAGTGGCATATCAGGTTAATGAGCCATGGCTATGTCAATTCTACTATCAACCTTTCAATTAGTAGTTATATGCTCTGGAGTGGCAATCGCAATCGGAATAGCTGCTATCTGCTTCCCATTTTTTCGACTCGAGTCTTGTTGGTATGCATTAGGTGGCACTCTTCCACTTGCGTTTAGCCAGGATCGCATCTGCCATTTTCAGAGATAAACAAAACGGCATTAACTGATACTCCCAGCGCTGTTAAGCGTTAGATAAGATAATGACACATATAGGTACTATAATCTAGAGACTCCGAAGTGGAAAGTGAAAACTAACTGACTGAACTACCAGGGATCGAAATACTCAACTTGTGACAATTAAGGTGTGTGATATGATTCATGCCATGAATATCATTTTATTTATGTCATACAATATGAATCGCGAATTTTCTTCTTTTAGCGTTAAATTAACAATAAATG
>Ga0207665_10002895_pt1 | contig 11516 bp, 9 predicted proteins | sample LARL112metaG_FD_184351 | JGI IMG/M metagenome (GOLD analysis project Ga0207665, IMG submission 184351) | Corn, switchgrass and miscanthus rhizosphere microbial communities from Kellogg Biological Station, Michigan, USA - LAR L11-2 metaG... | ecosystem: Host-associated > Plants > Roots >...
GACGATCATGTCGCCGACCATGGTGCGGTACTGGTCGCGGCGCTCGGGGTCGAGCATGTCGAGACCGAAGATGGCGCCGAACGTGTGCCGGTTCGACATCCGGAAGAAGCAGTACGCGCTGATCAGCATGTGCACGTCGATGGCCGCCACGTCCCGGGTGAAGACGCCGCTGGCGCGGCCGCGCTCCAGGATCCGCGCTAGCACGGAGACCGCGGGCGTGTTCAGCTCGCTCAGCGTCTTGGACTTGGCGATGAACTCGGCCCGGTGGATGTTCTCGATGGCGACCAGGCTGATGAAGTCCGGGTGCGACTCGTGGTGGTCGAAGGTCAGCTCGGCCAGCCGGCGGATGGCCGCCACCGGGTCCAGGTGCTCGACGTCGAGCTGGCGTTCGGCGTCGCGGGCGGTGGAGTAGGCCTGCTCCAGCGCGGCGATGTAGAGCTGCTCCTTGCCGCCGAAGTAGTAGTAGATCATCCGCTTGGTGGTCCGGGTCCTGGCCGCGATCTCGTCCACCCGCGCCCCGGAGTAGCCGTTCCTGGCGAACTCCCTGATGGCGACGTCGAGTATCTCCTGCCGGGTCCGTTCCTTGTCGCGCTGCCTCTCGGGTGCCCCCGCAGGCCGGGAGGTCTGGGTCATCGCCGTCCTTTCCCCTGGGTCCGTCATACCAAGGCTGGCACCTTGAGTTCTCTTCCGTCGAGAACTGGGCGGTTTTTGCGTCAAACCGGTAACGGCACCTTTACAAGCGCCCGCCCGGCGCGTACGAATAATGAACTAACAGGTTAGTACGTTTGTTGGCCGAGGGCGGAGGCCGTGGTGACACGGAGACCGGCAGCGACACGGAGACTGCTGTGACACGGAGAGCGGCAGCGACACGGAGACCGCTGTGACACGGATTACCGGGCTGGATCACCTGACGATGCTGGACGTGGCGCCGCCGGAGTTCGTGGCGGTGGCCGCCGGGGCGGGGTTCGACGCGGTGGGGCTGAGGGTGGCGCCGGTCACCAGGGACGAGGAGCCGTGGCCGGTCTCGCCCGGCTCGCCGATGCTGGCCGAGACCATGCGGCGGTGCGGCGGGACCGGGCTGTTCGTGCTCGACGTGGAGGCGATCCCGCTCGGGCCTGGCTCCGACCTGGCCGGGTGCGAGCGGGTGCTGGAGACGGCGGCCGTGCTCGGGGCCAGGTTCCTGAACGTGATCTGCGACGACCCGGACACCGGGCGATTCGCCGACCTGCTGGCCGAACTGGTCCGGCTGGCCCGGCCGTACCGGGTCAGGCCGGTCATCGAGTTCACCGCCTGGCGGCCGATCCGCACGCTGGCCAGCGCGGTCGCCATCGCGCGCGGCTCGGACGGGGCCGGGCTGCTCCTCGACACGCTGCACATCCAGCGCTGCGGGGTCAGCGCGGCCGAACTGGCCGCCGTCGACCCGGCGCTCCTCGGCTACCTGCAGCTGTGCGACGCGCCGGCCCGGCCGCCGGGCGGGGATGCGACGGTGGAAGCGCGGACCGGGCGGCTGCTGCCGGGCGACGGCGAGCTTGCGCTGGCCGGACTGCTCGGCGTGCTGCCCGACGGCCTGCCGGTGTCGGCGGAGGCGCCGTCGCTGGCCGCGCGGCGCCAGCTCAGCCCGGCCCAGTTCGCCGCGCGGATCCGGCGCTCCGTCGAAGCCGTGCTCGGCTGATGCGCGCGGTCGTGCTGGACGCCGAGCCGCGGTCGCTGCGGCTGGCCGTCGACTGGCCCGAGCCGGAACCCGGGCCCGGCGAGGTGCTCGTCCAGGTCCGCGGGGTCGGCATCTGCGGGTCCGACCTGGCGCTGCACGCGGGGCGGCGGCAGCCGCCTTCCTTCCCGTGGGTGGTCGGCCACGAGACGTTCGGCGAGATCGCGGCGACCGGGCCCGGCGTCGACGAAAGCCGGGCCAGGCAGCGGGTGGTCGTCGAGCCGAACATCCCGTGCGGCAGCTGCCCTGCCTGCCGGGCCGGCCGCACCTCGGCCTGCCCGCACCGCAAGGTCCTCGGCTTCAGCGTGCCCGGCACGCTGGCCGAGCGGATCGTGGTGCCGGCCGCCTTCGCCTGGCCGGTGCCCGAGGACTGGGCCGACGGCGACGCGGTGTGCGCCGAGCCGCTGACCGTGGCGCTCGCCGCCGTCCGGCGGGCCCTGACCGTACAGTCAGATCCACAGCGCTGCCTGGTCATCGGGGCCGGCTCGCAGGGCACGCTGGCGTGCGTCGCGCTGTCCGCGTTCGGGATAGCCCCGGCGGTGCTCGACCCGCAGCCGGGCCGGCGGGCGCTGGCCGCCGAGCTCGGGGCGCGCCCGGCGGACCCGGGCGAGGGCGGGTTCGGCCTGGTCTTCGAGACCTCGGGCGCGCCCGAGGCGCTGGCCGAGGCGGTGGACCGGGCCGCGCGCGGCGGGCTGATCGTGCTGATGGGACTGAACAGCCAGCCCGTCTCGCTCGTCACCCAGCGGATCGTGCAGCGCCAGCTGACGCTGATGGGGTCGCTGATCTACGACCACCCGGGCGACTTCGCCGCGGTGACGGCCGCGGGCAACCGGCAGGCCGGGCGGGTACTGCGGGCCTGCTACCCGATGGCCGAGGCGGAAACGGCCTTCCGGGCCGCCGCCCGGGTCCCGGGCAAGACGTGGATCCGCGTTCAGGACCCGGAGGGCTGCTCATGACCGAGGTAGGCGGGCAGGATCGACGGCGGCATCGGACCCTTGTTGCGCCGGCCCTGCTGGCTCTCCTCCCAGGCGTGGGCCAGGATGCCGACTGCCCGGCTGAGCACGAACAGGCCCCGGGCCAGCGGCGGCGCGAAGCCGAGCTCGGCGTAGATGACCGCGGTGGCCCCGTCGATGTTCATCGGCACCGGCGCCAGCGCGGCCTCGACCGCCAGCGCGGCCCGCAGGTAGTCCCCGGTGACCACGCCGTCCCGCACCGCGCCCTCGACCAGGGCGAGCAGGGGGTCGCGGCGCGGATCGACCGGATGGAAGCGATGACCGAAGCCGGGGATGTACCGCGACCGGACCCGCCAGGCCGCCAGCACCCGGGCCACGGCCGCGTCCAGGCCCGCCGCCGGGGTGGCCTCGCGGACCTCGAGGAGCAGCTGGACGAACTGCTCGCCGGCGCCACCGTGCACGTCGCCGAGCATGCCAACGCCGGTCGCCACCGCAGTATTGAGGCCGGTCCCGCAGGTGGCGGCCATCCGGGCCGCCGCGATAGACGGCGCCTGCGGGCCGTGGTCGACGGACGCCACCAGCGCCGCCTCGAGCAGCGCCCCCTCGGCGGGGGTGGGCGGTGACCCCCGCAAGAGCAGCCAGATCACCGAGACCAGGCTGGCCGACCCGATCAGCTCCTGGACCGGGCGCCCGCGCAGTTCGATCACCCCGGGCTCGATCCGGGACACCGCCGTCCCCCACCACTGAGCGACGTCATCCATCAGAGCTCCTCCCGGGAGATCAGGTCGTTGTCCTGCCCCAGGCGAGGCGGCGGAGCGGAGGGACGGAGCGGCTCGCCGTCGACAAGCACCCCGCTGCCGCTGACCCGCAACGTCCGGCCGGAGCCGTCCGGGTAGGACAGGTCGGTGAAGAAGCCGCGGTGCCCGAGCTGGTCGAGCCCGGCCGCCTGCGGCACGGTCAGGATCCGCGCGGCCGGCACTCCGGCCGCACCCAGGATCCGCTCCCACTCCAGGGCGGTGCGGGCGCGCAGCGCCGCGTTCAGTTCCCGGCTGAGGGCCGAACGGTTCCGCTTGCGCGCCTCGCGGTCGGCGAACCGCGGGTCGGCGGCCAGGCCGGGCCGGCCCACCTGGCGGCACAGGGTCTCGAACTGCTCCTGGCGGTTGGCCGCGATGTTCAGCGGGCCGTCGGCCGCGTCGAAGGTGCCGGACGGGGCGGCGGTGGCGTTCTGGTCCCCCATCGGCTCCGGGGGGACGCCGGAGACCAGGTAGTTAGAAACGGTCCAGCCCATCACGGAGACCGCCGCCTCAAGCATGGATACGTCGAGAAAGCATCCCAGGCCGGTGCGCGCCCGGCCGGCCAGGGCGGCCGCGATGGCCAGCGCGGCCATCAGGCCGCCCGCCGTGTCGCAGACCGGGAAGCCGACCCGCAGCGGGGCGGTCCGCGGGGTGCCGGTGACCGACATCATGCCGGACAGTCCCTGGATGATCTGGTCGTAGGCGGGCGCGGCGGCCATCGGCCCGGTCTGGCCGAACCCGGAGATGGCGCAGTAGACCAGGCTCGGGCGCAGCGCGCGCAGCGACGGCCAGCCGAACCCCAGCCGGTCCATGACCCCGGCCCGGAAGTTCTCGAGCAGCACGTCCGCCTCGCGGACCAGGCCGGTGAACGCCTCCCGGTCCGCCGGGTCTTTGAGGTCGAGCTCGACCGACTTCTTGCCCGCGTTCTGGGCCAGGAACGACGCGCCCAGGCCCGCCTCGTTCAGGGCGGGGTCTGGCCCGAGCCGCCGGGCCAGGTCGCCCTGCCCGGGTATCTCCACCTTGACCACCTCGGCACCGAGCAGCATCAGCTGGTAGCTGCAGTAGGGCCCGGCCAGGACGTTGGTGAGGTCGAGGACCCTGATACCGCTGAGCGGCCGTTCCTGCATGCGCGTGCTCCCGGTTCAGGTAGCGGGTCCGAGGGGATGGTCGAACCCGCGCTCGGACATGCGGGCGCCGGCCTGCACCAGGTCGGCGGCGAACTCGGCCACCCGTTGCGCGGTGAACCGCAGGGTGGGCCCGCTCAGCGCGAGCGCGGCGACCACGCCGCCGGACCGGCCGGTGACCGGCGCGGCCACCGCGGACAGGCCCTCCTCGCGCTCGCCGTGGCTGACCGCGTAGCCGTCGAGCGCGGCCCGGGCCACCCACTCCCGCAGGGTGGCGAGATGGCCTTCGCCGTACGGGGAGCGCCGGGCGATCCTGGCCAGCAGCGGGTCCGGCGCGTCCCGCAGCAGGACCTTGGACGAGGCGCCCGCCCACAGCGGCAGCTCGTCACCCACGCCCACCACATGCCGCAGCGGCCGCGGCGACTCCTGCTGGGCCACGCACACCCGGACGGCGTCGCGCAGCACGTACAGGTTCACCGTCTCGGTGTGCCTGGCCCCGAGCTCGCGCATCAGTTCCTGGGTCTCCGGCGGCAGCTGCCAGCTCCGCCGGGCCAGGTAGGCCCAGCGCCACAGGCCGGGCCCGGCCATGTACCCGCCCGCGGTGGCCCACAGCAGCCCGTTGTGCTCCAGCGTGTGCACCAGCCGCAGCGCCGTCGTCTTGGGCAGGCCGGTGGCCTCCACCACCTCCCGGATCGAGATGACCGGCGTGTCGTCGGTGAGCAGGGACAAGATGTCCAGGGCCCGCCGGATGCTGCGGACCCCTTCGGATTCCTCGGCCATGGTGCTCATCGTCTCGCCGCAACTTTCTCCGCGTCGCCTATTGCCACATCCACCCGTCAGACCGTACGTTACCCGCAATCCATAGAGTGGTTCAATCGCACCGTTAGGTGGACCATCTAGTGATCACCGAAGAAGTCGTCTCGGTCCCCGCGCTGGTCGCGGGCGAGTGGCGGGACGACGGTCCTTGGGCCGAGCGGACCGGCCCGTACCTGCGACGGGTGGTCAGCCGCGCGGCGCAGGCCGGCCCGGACGACGTGCGCCGGGCGGCCCGCTTCGCGGCGGACGCGGCCCCGGCCGTGGCCCGGCTGGCTCCGGCCGCCCGGGCCGCGATCCTGGAGAGCGCCGCCCGCCTGGCCGCGGAGCGGCGCGACCGGCTGGCCGCCCTGCTCGCCCTGGAACTGGGCAAGCCGGTCAAGGACGGCCGCGGCGAGATCGACCGGGTCGCGGACACCCTGGCGGTCTGCGCGGCCGAGGCACGCCGGATCGGCGGCGAGCTGCTGCCGGTCGCGGGCTGGGCCCGCGGTGTCGGGCACACCGCGCTGACCTGCCGGGCCCCCGTCGGGGTGGCGCTGGCCATCACGCCGTTCAACGCCCCGGCCAACCTGCTGGCGCACAAGCTCGGCGCGTCGTTCGCCGCCGGGAACACCACGCTGGTCAAGGCCCCGCCACAGGCCCCGGCCAGCTCGGCCGCCGTGGTGGAGCTGCTGCTCGACGCGGGCATGCCGCCGTCGGCGGTGCAGCTGCTGCACGGCGGCGGCGAGGTCGGCGCCCGGCTGTGCGCGGCGGACGAGGTCGCGGTGATCAGCTTCACCGGCAGCGCCGCCACCGGCGACGCGGTGGCGCGGGCCGCCGGGCGCAAGCGCCTGGTGCTCGAGCTGGGCGGCAACGCGGCCACGATCGTCTGCGAGGACGCGGACATCGGCGCCGCGGCCCGGGTGTGCGCGCGCACCGGGTACAGCAACTCGGGCCAGAGCTGCATTTCTGTGCAGCGGGTCTACGTGCAGCGGGAGCGCTTCGGCGAGTTCCTCGGCGCGTTCACCGCCGAGGCGGCGAAGCTGCGCACCGGCGACCCGCTGGACGAGGCGACCGACGTCGGGTCGATGGTCGACGAGCGGGCGGCCGAGCGGGTGGTCCGCTGGGCGGCCGAGGCAGCCGCGGAGGGCGCCGAGGTGGTGCTCGGCGGGACCCGCGACGGCGCTACCGTGGCCCCCACCGTGGTAGCGCACCCGCCGGCCGCGGCCGCTGTGATCACCCGCGAGGTGTTCGGCGCGCTGGTGGCCGTGCTGCCTTACGACGGCTTCGCCGAGGTGATCGAGACCTGCAACGCCAGCCGGTACGGGCTGCAGGCGGGCCTGTTCACCCGGGACATCGGCCGGATCCTCACCGCCTGGCGGGACCTGCAGGTCGGCGGCCTTGTGGTCAACGGGTCCTCCAACTTCCGGCTCGACCACGTGCCGTTCGGCGGGGTCAAGGACTCCGGCTTCGGCCGGGAGGCGCCGCGCTGGATGATCGACGACTTCACCGTGACCAAGACCCTGCTGCTGCGCGGGATCTCCGTCTTCGGGACGGACTCGTGATCACCGCGGCCGAGGCCATGGCCGCCCAGCTGGAGTCCTACGGGGTGCGGTACGTGTTCGGCACCTGCGGCCACACGAACATCGCCCTGCTCGACGCGCTGAGCCGCAGCAAGGTCCGGTTCGTCATCGCCAGGCACGAGCAGGCGGCGGCGCACGCCGCCGACGGGTACGCCCGGATGTCCGGGCAGCCGGGCGTGCTCCTGCTGCACGTCGGGCCGGGCATGATGAACGCGGTCACCGGCGTGGCCACCGCCGCGCTCGACTCGGTCCCGCTGGTCGCCATCTGCGGCGACGTGCCCTCCTACTACGCGGGCCGGCACCCGCACCAGGAAGTCAACCTGCACGCCGACGCCGACCAGGCCGCCATCTACCGGCCGTTCACCAAGCGTGCCTGGCACCTGCACCGGGCCGAAGACCTGCCCAGGTTCACCGAACGCGCGTTCTGGACCGCCGCCTCGGGCCGGCCGGGCGCGGTGCTGCTCAACGTGCCGATGGACATCTTCTCCCGGCCCGTCCCCGCGGACCTGGCCGGCCGCTACCCGCTGCCCGCGGACACCGGGCGGCCCGCGCTGCCCGAAGACGTCGCGGACCGGATCGCCGGGCTGCTCACCACGGCGCAGCGCCCGCTGATCTACATCGGCGGCGGGCTGCGCGACCCGGCCGCCCGGACCGCGCTGCTCGCCCTGGCCGAGCACCTGGACATCCCGGTCGCGCACTCGCTGATGGCCAAGGGCGCCCTGCCCGACGACCACCCGCTGCTGCTCGGAATGACCGGCTTCTGGGGCCTGGACCTGGCCAATTCCTACGCCCGCGAGGCCGACGTGGTGCTGGCCCTCGGCACCCGGTTCGCCGAGACCGACGCCAGCTCCTGGCATCCCGATCACACCTGGCGCTTCCCGCCGTCGAAGCTGATCCAGGTCGACATCGACCCGGCCGAGATCGGGCGCAGCTACCCGGTCGAGATCGGTGCCGTGGCGGATACCGCACGGGCCGTCGCGGCGATCGGCGAGGCGGTAACGCGGACCCGTTCGGTCCGGAAAATACGGGAAAACCTGCGGGAGCGGGTCCGTACGGCCCGGGCCGCCGCCTTCGCCGCCGCCCGCAGCGGCAGTGACGCGTTCCCGCTGCGCCCGCAGCGGATCCTGGCCGACCTGCGAGACGCCCTGCCCGCCAGCGCCGTGCTGGTCACCGACGTGGGGTGGAACAAGAACGGCGTCGCCCAGGGCTACCAGCTGCCCGCCGCGGGCCGGTTCATCACGCCGGGCGGGGCCTCCACGATGGGCTTCGGCCCGGCCGCCGCCGTCGGGGTGCAGCTCCATGAGGCCGAACGGGTGGTGGTGGCACTGGTCGGCGACGGCGGGATGAGCGCCCAGTGGCCGGCCCTCCCGATGGCCGTCGAGCAGGGCCTGCCGGTGATCTTCGTGGTGATGAACAACCGTGCCCACGGGACCATCGCCGACCTGGAGACGGCCAGCTTCGGCAGCGGCTACGGCTGCGAGTTCCGCGACCCGGACGGCCGGCCGTACAGCCCGGACTTCGCCGCGCTGGCGCGGGCGTGCGGCGCCGACGGCTACCTCATCGCCGCCCCGGACGACCTCCGGACGGCGCTCCGTCAGGCGATCGGGCGACGACGCCCGGCCGTGCTCGACGTACCGATGATCAACGAGCCGGTGCCGGCGCCCGGGCACTGGAACATCACCGACATCTACCGCGGTGTCTTCGAGTACTCCCCTAACTCCATCTGGCCTACTCCATCCGGAGGCTGAACCATGTTCAGATACCGCTTGGGTTACCCGGCGGCCGCCCTGGCCGCCCTGCTGTGCCTGGCCGCCGCGGCGTGCAGCGCGCCGGGCAGTTCCTCCTCGTCCGTCGCCGGCGGCGGCAGTACGCCCTCGGGCCCGATCAAGATCGCCGTGGTGGACGCGCAGAGCGGGTCCGCCAGCGACCTCGGCCAGTTCGAGTACCGCGGCGTCAAGCTGGCCGTCGACCAGGCCAACGCGGCCGGCGGGGTGGACGGCCGGAAGATCACCCTGTCCCTGTTCGACGACCAGGGCGACCCGACCGTCGGCACCGAACTGGCCCGCAAGATCGCCAGTCAGGGCGACATCGCCATGCTCGGCACCGCGGAGAGCGCGGTCACCCTGGCCATGGCGCCGATCCTGGCGTCCGAGCACATCCCCAACATCACCTCGGGCCAGTCGACCAAGCTGCTCGAGCTGAACAGCCCGTACCTGTTCCTGAACGGGCCGACCGGGCTGACCTACGACTCCACGCTGGCCAAGTACCTGGTGCAAAAGAAGGGCTATAAGAAGATCGCCCTGCTGACCAACAACGACTCCTACGGCGCCGGCGAGCACGACGCGTTCCTGTCCGCGCTGAAGACCCTCGGGATCACTCCGGTGGCGGACAAGGTGGTGCCGCAGGACCAGACCAACATGACGCCCGCGCTCAACGCCATCCGCGGCGCCAATCCGCAGGTCCTGTTCATCGGGGCGGAGGAGGCCCAGTCCGGGCTCACGGTCAAGCAGGCCCGGGCGCTCGGCCTGAACGCGGTCATCGCCGAGGGCGCGCCGGCCGGCACGCCGCTCTACCTGTCCACGGCCGGGACTGCCAACGCGGAGGGCACCATCGTCAGCTCGCCCTACCTGGGCAACGACGTCAGCGACGCCTCGAAGAAGTTCGCCGCCGACTACACCGAGGCCTACGGCAGCGCCCCCGAGCTGCACGGGGCCAAGGCCTACGACGGCGCCCAGGTGATGATCGCCGCCCTGAAGGCCTGCCACGCCTGCACCGGCCTGGCGCTGGCCAACGCGATCCGGGCGGTGCACTACGACGGGCTGCTCGGCTCGTTCAGCTACAACAAGCAGGGCGTCGGGATCTTCGCCACTTCCATCGGAATCATCAGGAATGGGAAGATTGAACCAGTTAGTTAATTAGCCGGGTCACCGCCGCCGGTCGGGAGGCCGCGTGCAGTCCTTCTTCCAGACGCTGGTCAGCGGGCTGAGCTTCGGCGCGGTCTACGCCCTGGTCGCGCTGGGCTTCTCGCTGGTCTACCGGACCATGGGCCTGGTCAACTTCGCCCACGGCGCGGTGCTGATGATCGGCGCGTACGTGGCCTCCACCTTCTACCTGTCGGCCCGGCTGCCGTTCGCGGTGGCCGTGCCGGCCGCGATGACGGTCACCGGCGTGGTCGGGCTGCTCATCGAGCGGGTGCTGCGCCCGCTGGAGAACAAGGACTTCGACCTGATGCTGATCGGCACGATCGGGGCGGGCACCGTACTCGAGGCGGCTGCCATCGTGATCTGGACCTCGGCCGGGCGGGGTGTCCCGTCCCCGGTCAGGACCGCGCCGCTGACCGTCGGCGGCGTCCGGATCCCGCCGTACGACCTGCTGGTGATCGGGATCACCGCGGTCGCCATGGTGGCGCTGGCCCTGTTCCTCCAGCGGACCAAGCCGGGCACCGCCATGCAGGCGGTGGCCATGGACCACGAGGCGGCCACCGCGGCCGGGATCCACGTGGGCCGCAGCAACGCGATCGCGTTCGGGATCGGGGCCGGCCTGGCCGCGCTGGCCGGCGCGCTGGCCGGGCCGATGCTGTACGTCAGCCCCACGATGGGGGATTCCCTGGGCATCCAGGGGTTCGCCGCGGCGGTGCTCGGCGGGTTCGGCAGCATCCCGGGCGCGATCGCCGGCGGGCTCGGCATCGGGGTGATCGGCGCGTTCGCCGCGCAGTCCTTCCAGGGGTACTCCGACCTGGTCACGTTCGTCGTGTTCACGGTGCTGGTGATGATCAGGCCGACCGGGATCTTCGGGGAGAAGACGGTGAACCGGGCGTGAGCCGGGTGCACCTGTCCCCCCGGCGGCGGCGGCTGGCCGGGCTGGCGCTGCTCGCGGTGGCGCTGTGGCTGCTGCCGTACCGGCTGGACGTGTACTGGATCAGCGTCGCCGACACGGCGCTGCTCTTCGCCCTGCTGGCCATCGGCATGGGCCTGGTCATGGGCATCGCCGGGCAGGTCAACCTGGCCCAGATCGCGTTCTTCGGCGTCGGGGCGTACGTGACCGCCATCTTGACCACGCACGCCGGGTACGGGTTCTGGGTCGCGGGCCTGCTGGCCCTGGCGGCCACGGTCCTGACCGGCCTGGTGGTGGGGACCCCGGCGCTCCGGATCCAGTCGCACTACCTCGGCATCGTCACCCTCGGGCTGGCCGTCGCGTTCGTCGACTTGATCACCAACGCGCCGGTCACCGGGGGCGACTCGGGCATCTCCGGGATCCCCGCGCCGCCGCTGCCCGGCATCGACCTGTCCAGCCAGTACCTGTACTACTACCTAGAGCTCATCGTGCTGGCGGGCGGGCTGGCGTTCGGGCTCTTCGTGGTGCGGACGCCGCTGGGGCGGCGGATGCGGGCCATGCGGGACGACGCGCTGGCCGCCGCGGCCTCGGGGGCGGAGATCGGCGTGCTCCGGCTGATCGCGTTCGTACTGGCCAGCGTGTACGGCGGCGCGGCCGGGGTGCTCTACGCCGGGCTCATCCACTACGTCGCGCCGGAGACGTTCAGCATCGCCAACATGTTCCTGCTG
>Ga0207665_10002898_pt1 | contig 11505 bp, 9 predicted proteins | sample LARL112metaG_FD_184351 | JGI IMG/M metagenome (GOLD analysis project Ga0207665, IMG submission 184351) | Corn, switchgrass and miscanthus rhizosphere microbial communities from Kellogg Biological Station, Michigan, USA - LAR L11-2 metaG... | ecosystem: Host-associated > Plants > Roots >...
CGTCCGCACTCAGATTCGAACTTGTGCCTAATGGATCGTTAACGGCAGCGGGTTAGCGTCGGCCGAAAGCCGCTGTCTTCGAGTTCAGTCGACAAAGGGCCGGCGCGTGGTGCACAGGAACGACATCCAGGGTTTGCGGGCGGTTGCGGTTTTGCTCGTGGCCTTCGGCCACGCGGGCGTGCCATTCCTGGCCGGGGGCTACATCGGCGTCGACGTCTTCTTCGTCCTCTCCGGCTTTCTGATCACCGGCATCCTGCTCGCGAAGTTCGCCGACCGCGGCCGGATCTCGCTGCCGGGCTTCTATCTCCGCCGCGCGAGGCGGATTCTCCCGGCCGCCGCGCTCACGCTCGTCGTCACCGACATCGCGGCACATCACCTGCTCAACGTTGTCCGCGCCCGCGACGCGGTCGGCGACAGCATCTGGGCGGCGCTGTTCGCCGCCAACGTGCACTTCGCGAGACAGGGGAGCGACTACTTCGCCCAGGGCCAGCCGCCCTCGCCGTTCCTGCACTTCTGGTCGCTCGCGGTCGAGGAGCAGTTCTACCTCGTCTGGCCCTCGGTGCTGGCGGTTCTGCTCGTACTGCGATTTCGCCGTCTCCTGATCCTTGTCGTCGCGGTCGGCGCAGCCTCGCTCGTCTGGTCGATCCACGTCACCGCCGCCTCGCCCGCAACGGCGTACTACTCGGCCTTCGCGCGGGCCTGGGAGCTGGCCCTCGGAGCCTCTCTCGCGGTTGCCGCGCCGCGCCTCCGACGGCTCCCGTCGCCGGCGGGGCTCGCGCTCGGCTGGGGCGGACTGCTCGCGATCGGGTGCGCGGCCTTTGCCTACTCCGAGAGCACGCCCTTTCCCGGCGCGGCCGCGCTCGTGCCCGCCGCCGGAGCGGCGCTCGTAATCGCCGCGGGACTGGCCGCTCGCCCGACGGCATTCGACGCCGGACGCGTTCTCGCGGTCGCCCCACTGCGGTATCTCGGCGACCGCTCATACGCCTTCTACCTCTGGCACTGGCCCGTGCTGATCCTCGCGGCCGAGTCCGCAGGGCGCGAGCTCTCATTCAGCGTCAAGCTCGGCCTGCTCGCGTTCGCCTTTGCGCTTTCGATTGCGAGTTACCGCTTCGTCGAGAACCCGATCAGGCGGATGAAGCCCACGCTCCGGTTGAACGGCGTGCTCTGGCCCGCGACGGCGACCGCGGTTGCGCTCGTCTCCGTGGTCATCCTCGACTCGACCGACCGGGCCACCGCACGGCTCGATGCCGCGGCCGCCGCGGTGCACCCCGCAGAGCTTGTGCGCGCGGCCGGTCTTGCAAGAACGAAGTCGCTCGACGCGGTTGTCGCTGCGGTCAGACAGGCCGAGCGCGGCGCCCCGCTGCCGTCACCGGTGACGCCCTCGCCGGCGAATCTCCGCGCCGATTACTACACGCTCCCGGCAGGCTGCTCGCCGGGACTGGGCAAGACGTCGAGCACGATTTGCCACCTGGGCGACGCTCGCAGCGCTAAGACGATCGTCGTGATCGGCGACTCGCACGCGCAGATGTGGATGCCGCCGATTCTGCGAATGGCCGGCAAAGACGGCTGGGCGGTCGTTCCCTTCATCAAGCCGCGCTGCATTCCGCGCTCGTGGAGCTCGAAAGGCGAGTGCGGGAAGTGGTACCGCTGGGCAACCCGGCGCGCCTCCGTGCTGCAACCGCAGGTCACGCTCGTGATCGGCAGCTGGATGGCGGTCTGGAAGCCGCCGCGCGCAATCGGGCCGGTCGCAGCGTTGACCGCCACGATGAAGCGCGTATCCGCGAGGGTGATCGTCGTCGGCGACGTGCCCGGTCAGCGGCGCGACCCGACCGATTGCCTGCTCGCTCCCCGGGCGACGATGGCGACCTGCACGACCGACGCGACGCGCGTTCAGCTCTCGACAAACCGAACGATCGCGGCGAACGCTCGCAAGAACGGCATCGGCTTCGTCGACACGCTCGGCTGGTTCTGCGCCCACCCGCGTGGATCGTCGACCCGCTACCTCTGCCCACTCGTCGTCAACCGGACGGTGACGTGCGTCGACCGAGGCCACATCTCGCGGTCCTACGGTCTCGAGCTGGCGCCTGAATTCCGTCTCGCTTTCCGCCGGCAGCTCTTCAGCTGACGCGGGCGTAGGGGTGGGGCTGCTCCCGCCGAGTCTGCGGCAACTCGTGCGGGGCCTGGAGAGAGCCCGGCCTCAGGGCCGAGAGCGTGTACATCCCGGAACACCTGCGAGCAGCCCCCGCGGGATGCTGCCCTCGCTTCTCCGCCCCGTCATGACACGGCCGGGTCAAACCGCATCCGCGCGACCGGGGTGGAACCCGGCGCCGAATCGGCGGAGAATCGAAGCGAATGCCACAAAAGCGGTCGATCGAGCTCACCAGAACCCTCGAGAAGGTGAAGGTTCCGAGCTTCATCGCCGCGAGCGACGGGACGCTCACCTGGGGGAACCAAGCGGCCAAGCAGATGTTCGGCGATCTCACGGGCCGTCCGTTCGCGACGGTCGTTGCGCCCGAGGACGTCCCGCTCGTCGAGCGGCAGCTCGAGCGGAAGCTCCGAGGCGCCCCGGTCACCGACTACGAGGTGGACGTCTTCACCGCCGACGGTCGCCGCCGGCGCGCCGAGATCAGCTCGGTGCCAATCGAGAACGGGGACGAATGCCACGCCATCTTCGGCGTGGTGCTGACCGGCAAGCCGCGCGGGCCCATGCCGCGGGCGCCGCAGCTGACATCACGGCAGAATCAGGTGCTCCAGTTGCTTGGTGAAGGCGCGTCGACAGAACAGATCGCCAAAATGCTCCATCTGAGCAAGGAGACGGTTCGCAACCACATCCGGCACGTGCTGCGCGCGCTGGGCGCCCATTCGCGCCTCGAGGCGGTGGCCACGGCGCATCGACAGGGCCTGTTGCGCGATGACTGACGCAGTGACGACGCAGGCCAGGCTCGACGAGACAGCAGTCCTCGAGCTCGAGAACGCGCTCCACGGTGAGCTGCTGCGGCCGGGCGATCCCTCCTACGATGAGCAGCGGCGAATCTGGAACGGGTCGATCGACCGCCATCCGGCTCTGATCGCGCGTTGCACGGGGGTCGCGGATGTAATCGCGACCGTCCGAGCGGGCCGCCGCACAGGGCTGGACGTCGCCGTCCGGGGCGGCGGCCACAGCTTCCCAGGTCTGTCGGTGGCCGACGGCGCGCTGGTCGTCGACCTCGGGCCGATGAAAGGGATCCGGGTCGATCCCCAGGCCCGAACGGCCCGGGCCCAGGCCGGCGTCCTGCTCGGAGAGCTCGACCGCGAGACGCAGCAGTTCGGGCTTGCCGTTCCGGCCGGGATCGTCACCCACACTGGGCTCGCGGGCCTGACGCTCGGTGGCGGGATCGGCTGGTTGATGCGCAAGTACGGCCTGACAGTCGATCAGCTGCTGTCCGTCGACCTCGTCACCGCGGACGGTGAGTTCGTGAAGGCGAGCGAGGACGAGAACGCCGACCTCTTCTGGGGCGTTCGCGGCGGCGGCGGCAACTTCGGGATCGTCACCGAGTTCGAGTTCCGGCTGAATCCGCTCGGGCCAGAGATCGTGGCCGGACCTGTGTTCTGGCCAATGGAGGACTCGCCCGAGGTGCTGCGCTTCTACCGGGACTGGCTCGCCGACGCGCCGGACGAGCTGATGACGATCGTTCTACACCGGAAGGCGCCGCCGCTCGCGTTCGTACCGGAGGAGTTCCACGGCAAGCCGGTTGTCGCGGTCATCTGCTGCTACGCCGGGCCGGTCGAGGAAGGCGAGCAGGTCGTGCGTCCGCTGAAGGAGTTCGGCTCGCCGATCATCGACCTCTGCGAGCCGAAGCCGTTCCTCGCGCACCAGTCGATGTTCGACCCGAGCTTCCCCCACCACCGCTGGTACTACTTCAAGTCGCTAGACGTCCCGGCACTCACCGACGAGGTGCTCGACATCACCGTCGAGCACTCGCAGCGGATCGAGTCACCGTTCACCGCCTTTCCGATCTGGCAGATGGGTGGCGCGGTCTCGCGCGTCCGCGACGCCGAGTCCGCATTCAGCGGCCGCAACGCCGGCTTCACGTTCAACATCGGCGCCTGCACCGAGACCGCCGAGGGCTTCGACGACGAGCGGCAGTGGGTGCGGGACTTCTGGGCGGCGCTGGAGCCCTACCAGACGGGCGTCTACGTGAACTTCCTCGGCGACGAGGGCCAGGATCGCGTCCGCGAGTCGTACGGCGTCGAGAAGTACGCGCGCCTGCAGGAGCTCAAGCGGCGCTACGACCCCGACAACTTCTTCCGCATCAACCAGAACATCGCGCCGGGCGAGTAGTAGCGAGCTGCGGCTTTCCCGCAGCCGAGATGTGGCCGCTGCGCGATGCGGCCCAAGGTTCCTGTGCCGACCATGACGAAATGGAACGGAGCTACGGTGTGGTCTGGAAAGAGGGCTCGCGCGCGCCGGTACCCGGCAAGCTCGAGTTGCTCCCCCGGGGGCTGCGGTTCGACGGGCTCGAGAGCACCCGGGAGGTCCCGTATGAGGCCGTGGCTGCGATCCGAATCGGTCGCTCCGCTTCCGAGCGCATCAACGGAGGGCCGGCGGTTGTCGTGGAGCGGAATCTCGACGATCCGATTACGATCGCGACGGTGGCGCAGCCGAGCGTCATCGGGGAGATCGCTGAGCGGCTGGCGGCTCTCCGCCTGGGTGCCCAGACGAGCAATCGCGTGATCGTGATCGTCCCCCTCAAGCCCGAATCGCACTCGAGTGTGAGCCGCGTTCTGGAGCAGGGCCCGCCGTTCGATCCAGTGGCGATCGAGGGTCTCGACCGCCATGACGTCTTTCTGACCTCCGACGAAGCGGTGTTCGTCTTCGAATCGCATCTCGGCGCGGACGCGCTGTCGCCGCTGCTCGCCGATCCGAAGCTCTGGGAGGCCGTATCCGCCTGGGGTGAGTACGTCGCCGGCCCGCCACGGATCGCCGAAGAGGTGTTCTCGTGGAGCCGGGCCGAGGTCGCCGACAGTGTCTCGTTCCTGCCGACGCCGGGCCCCGGCGACAGCGACGGCGGCGACATCTACTAGACGAGCCCGAGCAGTTCCCGCGCAGCGCGGGCGGCAACGATGTCTTCGCGGGCCTCGACGACGACGACCCGGACCGAGGATTCGGCGTTCGAGACTGTGGCGTCCGGCTTCGCCGACGCATTCGCATTCGCGTCCAGCTCGACGCCGAGGAAACCGAGCCGTTCGCAGACCGCGGCTCGGACAGAGGCCGAGTTCTCGCCGATGCCGGCGGTGAACACGATCGCGTCCAGCCCGCCGAGCGCGGCCGCCATCGCGCCGACGGCGGTTGCGACGCGATAGTTGAAGACGCCCAGCGCGAGGCGGGCGGCGGTCGCATCTGAGTCTTCCAGTTCCCTGACGTCTCCCGAGATACCGGAGAGACCGGCGAGCCCGGACTCGTGCTCGAGCAAGTTGTCGAGCTCCTCGAGCGTCAGATGGTGCTTGAGCAGGAAGAGGAGCGCGCCCGGGTCGATCGAGCCGGCGCGGGTCGCCATCGGAACACCCTCGAGCGGCGTGAAGCCCATCGTCGTGTCGACGGAGCGACCATCCCTGACCGCTGTGACCGAGCAGCCCCCGCCGAGGTGGCAGACGACGAGCCTCGGCACGCGCAGGCGCTCACTGGCCCACTGCACGGAAAGCCCGTGGAAGCCAAAGCGGCGGATGCCCCATTCCTCGCGGACCTGCTCGGGCAAGGCATAGGTCGCCGCCTCGGCAGGGATCGTCGCGTGGAAGGCGCTGTCGAAGACGGCGACGTGAGGGAGATCCGGGAACGCCTGCCTGGCCTGCCGGATAGCCGCCAGGGCCGGCGCGTTGTGCAGCGGCGCGAGCTCGACCGCAGCCTCGAGCTCGCGCTCGACGGCGTCATCGATCACGACCGGCTCGCGAAAACGCATGCCGCCGTGGACGACGCGGTGGGCGATCGCCGCGACGTCCTCGGGTACCCCGTCGAGCGACTCGACAGCTGCTGCCGAGCCATCCGGCTCGACAACCGAGAGCTTCAGGCTCGTCGAGCCCGCATTGACAACTAGTACGGCCAGGTCCAGCCGGCGATCTCCGGATCGTCCTCGCCGTACTCGCGCGTGTAGGCGCGTGCGCGAATCCGACGGTCGCTCATCTCCTGGCGCAAGCGGCCGGCGGTCTCGGACAGCCCGGGCACGCGGTCGATCACGTCCATGACGAGGTGGAACCGGTCGAGGTCGTTGAGCATGACCATGTCGAACGGCGTCGTCGTGGTGCCCTCCTCCTTGTAGCCGCGCACGTGGAGGTTCCCGTGATTCGTGCGCCGGTAGGTGAGGCGGTGGATCAGCCACGGGTAGCCGTGGTAGGCGAAGACGATCGGTCGGGTCGCCGTGAAGAGGGCGTCGAACTCGTGATCCGCGAGCCCGTGCGGATGCTCGGTGTCGGGCTGCAGTCGCATCAGGTCGACGACGTTCACAACGCGCACCTTCAGCTCAGGCAGACGTTCGCGGAGGGTCGCAGCCGCCGCGAGCGTCTCGAGAGTGGGGATGTCACCGCAGCACCCCAGCACGACGTCGGGCTCGCCCTGCTCGTCGTTCGAGGCCCACTCCCAGATGCCGGCGCCCCGCGTGCAGTGCACGATCGCGTCGTCCATCGCAAGGTAGTTCAGCGACGGCTGCTTGCCCGCCACGATCACGTTCACGTAGTTGAGGCTCCTCAGGCAATGGTCGCCGACCGAGAGCAGGGTGTTCGCGTCGGGCGGCAGGTAGACGCGGATCACCTCGGCCTTCTTGTTGACGACGTGGTCGATGAAGCCGGGATCCTGGTGCGAGAAGCCGTTGTGGTCCTGCCGCCAGACGTGCGAGCTGAGTAGGTAGTTGAGGGATGCGATCGGGCGCCGCCAGGGGATGTCCCGCGTCACTTTCAGCCACTTCGCGTGCTGGTTGAACATCGAGTCGACGATGTGGATGAAGGCCTCGTAGCAGTTGAAGAGCCCGTGCCTGCCGGTCAGGAGGTAGCCCTCCAGCCAGCCCTGGCACTGGTGCTCGGAGAGCACCTCGACGACCCGGCCCTCCGGGCCGAGGTTCTCGTCGGTCGGAACGATCGCCCCCTCCCACACCTTGTCCGTCGCCCGGAAGACGGCGTCGAGCCGGTTCGAGGCCGTCTCGTCGGGCCCGAAAAGACGGAAGTTCGTCGGGTTGGCCGCGACGACTCCCTCGAGCCAGTCCCCGAGCACGCGGGTCGGCTCGCTGAAGGTCGTGCCGGGAGCCGGAACCTCGATCGCGTAGCTCCGAAAGTCCGGGCAGACGAGGTCCTGCATCAACTCACCCCCGTTGGCGTGGGGGTTGGCGCTCATCCGGCGCGGTCCGCGCGGCGGCAGCTCGGCGAGCTCCGGCCGCAGGCGCCCCTCGTCGTCGAAGAGCTCCTCGGCGCGGTAGCTGCGGAGCCAGTCCTCGAGCACCCGTAGGTGCTCGGGATTCTCTCGGACGCTGGTGACCGGCACCTGGTGCGCGCGCCAGGTGCCTTCGACGGGGAGGCCGTCGACTTCCTTGGGACCGGTCCAGCCCTTCGGCGTCCGCAGCACGATCATCGGCCACTGCGGGCGGGAGTCGTCGTCGGCCTCGCGGGCAGCCTGCTGAATCTCGGCGATCCGGTCGAGCGCCTCGTCGAGCGCACCCGCGAGCGCCTGGTGAACGGCCTCCGGCTCGTCACCCGACACGATCAGCGGCCGCCAGCCGCAGCCCTCGAGGAACGAGACGAGTTCGCCTTCAGGGATTCGCGCGAGAACGGTCGGGTTCGCGATCTTGTAGCCGTTCAGGTGGAGGAACGGCAGCACGGCGCCGTCCGTGCGAGCGTTCAGGAACTTGTTGCCGTGCCAGCCGGTCGCCAGCGGGCCTGTCTCGGCTTCGCCGTCGCCGACGACGCAGGCAACCACGAGCTCCGGGTTGTCGAAGGCGGCGCCGAACGCGTGCGAGAGCGCGTAGCCCAGCTCGCCGCCTTCGTGGATCGAGCCCGGGGTCTCGGGCGCGGCGTGGCTAGGAATCCCGCCGGGGAACGAGAACTGGCGGAACAGGTGACGCATCCCCGCCTCGTCGTGGCCGACGTGGGGGTAGAGCTCGCTGTAGGTGCCCTCGAGCCAGGCGTTGGCGACGACCGCGGGGCCGCCGTGGCCGGGCCCGGTGATGTAGATCGCGTCGAGATCGCGCTGGCGGATCGCCCGATTCAGGTGGACATAGATCAGATTGAGGCCCGGGACGGTCCCGAAGTGCCCGAGTAGGCGCGGCTTGACGTGTTCGGGACGCAGCGGCTCGCGGAGCAGGGGATTGTCGAGCAGGTAGACCTGGCCGACCGACAGGTAGTTGGCCGCGCGCCAGTAGGCGTCGATCAGCCTCAGCTCCTTCGCCGCCAACGGTGTCGTGATCGCCGTCGGAAGGCTCATTGCCGCCACTTCTCGAAGATCACGAGCACACTGAGCTGCTCGTAGCCGACGAAGCGGTGCTCGGCGCCCGCCGGAACGAAGACGGCGTGGCCCTCGTGGAGCTCGACCTCCTCGCCTTCGACCTCGAGGGTGCCTCGGCCTTCGAGGACGACGTAGACCTCGTCGTGGTCGTGTGGTGACTGGCGGTCGGGCTCGGGCGCGACCAGAACGTAGACGCCGATCTCGAGCCCGGGCGAGCCGTGAACGATCTCGTAACCGCCCATCCCGGCCGCGAGTCTCTCCTTGACTCCAGCGATGTCGAACGGCTCTGCGGTAGGCAGTGCGCCGGGCTCATTCGCTGACCCGCTCATCGTGCTCCTTTCGCGATCGAGTCCGCCGGGAGCATGACGCCCCGGCGGGCAGTCTGCACTTCTCTCAAGCACTGAGGGCGTGCGTCGAAAGGTCGGCGGCGACCGACAGGCTCTCGCAGGGAGCAGGACCGAGGATCGTGCCGCTCCGCTCGGCCAGAAACGGAGCGAGGTAGCGGCCGACGATCTTCCCCGGCGGCCACCAGAGTGCCTCGGCGCCGCTCTCGAAGGGGTTCCCTCCGCCGGTCAGTTCGGCACGGGCAAAGAACGGAGCACCGCCTGTCAGGATCAGGCCTCGGAGGACGGGACGGAACGGCTGCGGCACGAGCTCGGCGCCGGCGACCGAGGCGATCTCCTCGGCCGCGGCGTCGGCCTGCTGCGTGGCAAGGCCGCCCTGCTTGACCGGGAACGTCGTGGCGTCGCCGGCAGCGAAGACGTCGGTGAGGCCGAGGACGTAACCGTTGGGGTCGGTCGGAATGAAACCCTGCGCATCCGTCGGGACGCCCTTGATCCCCGGTCCCTCGAGGCGTGGCAGGGTCACTACACGGTCGGCTTCGAGGCGCCCTTCGGGTGCGAGGGACAACAGTCCGCCCACGAAGGAGACCGGGTATCGGTCTGTGACCAGTTCGATCCGGCGCTCGCCGATCAGTTTCTTGACCGCCGTGACGGCGTCGGGGCCGAAGAGCTCCAACGGCTCGTGCTCGTGCGTCACGATCGTGGTCTCGACGGCCACGTGCGATCGTGCGTAGACCGCCGTTTGGAGCGCGAGCTCGTAAAGAGGGAGCGGCCAGGCGACGCTGCCCGGGACGGTGAACGCGATTCCCTCTCCGGCCACGACCTCCGAGAGGAGCTGCTGGAAGGCGGCGGTGTCGGCGGGGCCGCGAAAGGTGAACGCTCCGGGAACTGCCGCGACGGGACGCGCCCCGACGGCGATCAGGAGGGCGTCATATTCGAGCCGGACACCCGAGGACGTCGTCGCGACGTGGGCGTCGTCATCGACGGACGCGAGCGAGTCGAGGACGAGCGTGGCACCGCATTCGTCCGCGACCGTGCCGAGATCGAGCGGATGCACGTCGCCCAGACCAAACGGCTCCGCGACCGCGAGCGGGCGGTACCAGAACTGCGGCTCGGTGGAAAGAAGCTCGACCGAGACGAGCCCCTCTGCCAGCCGGCGGAGCGCGAGCAGCGCCTCCAGCGCTGCCACGCCTCCGCCGGCGATTACGACGCGAAGCGGCTTGCCGCTCACGTGACCTTGACGGTCAAGCGAAGGACGTTGTCCTCGCCGATCGTCTTCATCGCCATGCCGGGGTAGTCCTCACCAGGCCTGGTCGTGAACTTGTAGACGCCGGCCTTGGCGAACGTGGCACGGAGGGTCGCGCTCATGTGCCGCATCGCCGGGCTGCCGTGGTAGCGCACGGCCGGGCCGCTCGTCTGGACGAGCTTGTGCGGCATTACGTCGTTGTCGACGAACGTGATCGTGCCGCCGCGGGCGAGCGTCGTCCGCTGGGTGGCCAGGTACGGACTACCGCTGACCGACCAGGCGTGGCAGCCCTTCATCTGGTGCCTGATCGTGATCGTCGACTTCGCAGGCGCTTTGGCCGCCTGCCGCTGTGGCGTCGTCCCTGTCATCGCGACACCGGCCGTGAGGCCGATGCCGACGCTGAACCCCGCCGCCATGATCAGTAGTCGCTTCATCGGAAAGCTCCCTTCGTCGTTCACCGAACTGTCGACGCTCGGACTGCAAGCGGCATCCGCCTCAGGCCTGAGCGGGACTGCCGTCTTTCCGTGCTCTCCTTGCGGGTTTCTGCGGAGGGCGCGTTACCAGCTCTTCAGAGCCGGGCGCGTCGCACGTGGCGCGACCCGGACGCGGGCGTCGACTGCGACGCACCGGTCGGGGAGCGCGATCACCGGATTGAGGTCGAGCTCCGCTACCTCTGGCAGATCCACGGCCAGCAGCGAGAGCCGGTGCACCAGGTCGACGAGGGCCGGCGCATCGGCTGCGGATGTTCCCCGGTAGCCCGCCACGAGTTGGCCCGCCTTGCCGTCTCGGACGAGCTCGTTCGCGTCGACGTCAGTGAGCGGAGCGATCCGGAACGCGGCGGCGCCGATCAGCTCGGCAAAGACCCCGCCGGGACCGAAGGCCACGAGCGGGCCGAAAACCGGATCCTGGACGATGCCGGCCAGCAGTTCGGCGCCTCCCGTGATCATCGGCTGCACCAGCACCGGTGTCCCGATCCGCTCCGCGGCGACACGAACCTGCTCCGTGTCGCGGAGGTCGAGGGCGATGCCGCCTCGCTCGGTCTTGTGAGCGCCCGCGGCGGCGGTCTTGAGCACGACCGGAAGTCCAAGCTCGTCCGCCGCCTCGATTGCCTCTTCGACAGTCCGCGCCACCCGCTCGGGGACGACCGGAACGCCATAGGCCTCGAGCAGGCCACGGGTCGCTTCGGCGTCGAGCCAGGCCTCAGACCGCTCCTCGAGCACGGCGTCCACGATCCGCCTCGCAGCTGCAGCGTCGACCTTGGGCGGCGGCGGGACCGTCCCGGCCGGCCGACGGAGCCACTCGGCGCGGGTCACGGCGAGCCCGAGGGCACGGGCCGCCGACTCCGGATACGCGAACGACGCCACGGAACTCGCTGACGTTCGCAATGCCGCCGGCGTCCCCTCCCGGCTGATCAGGACGGCCAGCACCGGCTTATCCGTGCCGGCGCGATCGACCGC
>Ga0207665_10002900_pt1 | contig 11495 bp, 11 predicted proteins | sample LARL112metaG_FD_184351 | JGI IMG/M metagenome (GOLD analysis project Ga0207665, IMG submission 184351) | Corn, switchgrass and miscanthus rhizosphere microbial communities from Kellogg Biological Station, Michigan, USA - LAR L11-2 metaG... | ecosystem: Host-associated > Plants > Roots >...
GCGCGTGCCCTTCTTCGTCTCGAGCGTGCGCGACTTCATCGCGGCCACTCCTCGCGCGGCTTCTCGGCGCCCGGCTTGCGCTCCTCGGGACGGATGCGCTCGTCCATCGGGTGGATCCACCAGCGGTCGTCGTGCTTCCACTCGGGCCAGAGGTCGCGCAGCTGCGGCATCACCTTCTCGGCGAAGAGCTTGGTGGAATGGCGGGTCTTCCAGTCCGGCATGTTGCCGGTGTGGAGCAGGCAGAAGAGGTGGCCGATGCGGAGCCCGGTGATGCACTCCTCGAGCTGCTGGCGCACCGTCTCCGGGCTGCCCGCGATGATGAAGCGCTCCTCCACGAGCTGCTTCCAGGTGAGCCCCTGCATGATCCGCTGCGCCTCCATGCGGAGCTGGGAGAGCGCGCCGTACTTGATGGTGTTCACGGTGCGATAGCCCGGCGGATCCGCGAAGGGCGGGAACACGTGCAGGCATCGGTTGAAGAAGTAGAGGCAGTGCTCCGCGTAGAGCTCCTCGGCCTGCGCGTCGGTGTCGGCGACGCAGATGATCTGGGCGAAGGCGGCGCGGTAGGGCGAGTCGTCCTTGCCGCGCTTGGCCACCCGCTCCCAGTAGCCCTCGAGCAGCGACTTGCCGCGGAGGTAGCCGTAGAAGGACAGGTACGAGTAGTTGTAGTCGTGGTCGAGGCAGAAGTCCCACGTCTCGATCGAACCGCCCCCCGGGATGTAGATCGGCGGGTGCGGCTTTTGGATCGGCTTGGGCCAGCAGTTCACCCAGCGGAGCTGGTTGTACTTGCCGTCGAACGCGAAGGGCTCGTCCTCCGCCCACGCCTTCATGATCAGGTCGTGGGCCTCGCCATACTTGTCGCGGGTCAGGGCGGGGATCTGGCCGTAACAGAAGTTGGTGTCCATCGGCGTCCCCACCGGGAAGCCGGCCACCAGCCGCCCGCCCGAGATGACGTCGAGCATCGCGAACTCCTCGGCCACCCGGATCGGCGGGTTGTAGCCCGCGATCGAGTTGCCGATTACACAAATCGCAGCGCGACTCGTCCGGCGGGCCAGGCTGGCCGCGATCAGGTTCGGGGAGGGCATGAGCCCGTAGCCGTTCTGGTGGTGCTCGTTGCAGCCGATGCCGTCGAAGCCCAGGGTTTCCGCGTACTCGAGCTGGTCCATGTACTGGTGGTAGACGAAGTGGCCCTTCTTCGGGTCGTAGAGGGTGTTGGGGATGTCGACCCACACCGAGCGGTTCTTCTCGCGGAAGTCGTCGGGCAGGTACGGCCAGGGCATCAGGTTGAACCAGGTGAATTTCATGGACGCCTCCTTCGGCGGATCGCCGGCGCTCCCGGAGTGTATAACATAATGACCCGATGGCCGACCCCACCACCGACACCCGGCTGGGCCGCCAGCTCGTCCTCGACGAGCTGTTCGATCTCTCGCTGTACCGGGCGCTGCACCGGATCGCGCCCGCCCCGCAGCGCGCGATCCTCGACCAGCTCATCCCGATCGAGACGCGCCACCACGCCTTCTGGCAGGAGTTCTTCAAGCTCGATCTCCCGCGCCTGGACTGGGGCCGCCGGCTCAAGCTCTGGCTGATAGTGGGGGTGGCCCGGCTCTTCGGGGCGTCCGCCATCCACCTCATCCTGGAGGCGATCGAGGTCTTCGGGGTGCGCAAGTACCTGACGGTGTGGCGGCGGTACGAGCACGGGCCGCTCGGGGCCGCGGTGCGCGAGGTCCTCGAGGACGAGTTCAAGCACGAGGACACGGTGGTGATGGCAGAGACCGCGCGGCAGATCAGCCCCCAGCGGGTGCGCGACATCTTCCTCGGGCTCAACGACGGGCTGGTCGAGATCCTCGGCGCGGTGAGCGGCTTCTTCGGCGCGTTCGCCAACGCCACCACCGTGCTGGTGGCCGGCGTGATGGTGGGCGTGGCCGGCGCGCTCTCGATGGGGGCGGGCGCCTACCTCGCGGGCAGCTCCGAGGCCGAGGTGCGCGGGACCGAAGCGCGCCGGCGCCGCTTCCTGGGCGAGCCCGAGCCCCCGGCCGATCCCTCGGACTCCCCGGTGCACTCGGGGATGCGGGTCGGCCTCAGCTACGTGGTCGGCGCGGTGGTGCCGGTGCTGCCGGTGGCCTTCGGCGCGCGCACCCTGCTGCCCTCGCTGATCGTGGCGGGCGTCGTCATCGTCCTCGTCTCCACCATCCTCGCGTTCCTCTCCGGCATGGTGGTGAGGCGGCGCATCGCGCTCAACCTCGGGATCATCGCGGCCGCGGTCCTGATCAGCTACGTGATCGGGCTCATCGCCAAGGCGGCCTGGGGCATCACGGTCTGATCGGCCGCCTCAGGCGGTGGCCACCCGGCTCCGCTCCCACATGCTGGCCCGCCACTTGATCCCGATGAGCACGGTGAAGAGCAGGCCGACCGCGGCGGACACGGTGATGGTGAGCGGGTAGCCGATGCGCTCGATGAGGGCGCCCGAGGCCATGAGGCCGAGCGGCAGACCGTAGACCGCCAGGGTCCGCACTCCCATCACCCGCCCGCGGAAGCGGCCGCCCGCCGCGGTGATCAGGGTGGCGGTCATCGAGATCATCGCCACGTTCTGCGCGAAGCCGGCCGCGAGCAGCAGCAGGAGCGCGGGGCCCACGCTCCGCAGGTGGCCGAGGCCCAGCAGCAGCGCGTACCACACCGCGGTGTAGACGAGGGTCGCGCGCTCCGGCCGCCGCCATCCGCCGGTAGTTACCATGGTCATCGAGGCGAGGAGGCCGCCCAGGGAGAAGCTCGCCACCAGCCAGCCGAGGCCGGTGGCGTCGACGTGGTAGACGCTCCGGGCCACGTACGGCAGGAGCCCGCCGGAGGCGGGATAGGCGGTCAGGTTGATGAGGAACGCGAGCCACATCGGGGCGAGGAGGCGGGGCGTGGTCAGCACGTATCGCAGGCCGTCCTTCAGCTCGCCCCAGCGCGTGGGCGCGGTCACTCGATGCTCGGCCGCCGGACGGTCGGCGCGCCCGCCGCGCGCCGCCGCGCTCGGGTCCGCCACCGGCGGCCGCCGCGCGACTCCGAGCGTGAGCGCGAGGCCGGCCAGGTAGAAGACGGTGACGAACACGTAAGTGGCGGGGAGGCCGAGCAGGGTGGAGAGCCCGGCGCCCGCGAGCGCGCCGCCCACCCGCGCCGAGTCCATGGTGGCGCGCGACATGCCGACCGCCTCCAGGAGGTGATCGGGCGGAATGGTCTCGCCGATGAGCGAGTTCCGCATCACCAGGTCGTTGGGCCGGAAGATCCCGTTGAGCCCCGCCACCAGGAACACCCAGCCCGGGCCGAGCACGTCGGTGGCGGCCAGCACCATCACGAGCGCGGCGAGGCCCGCGTAGATGCCGCGCATCGCGCACAGCATGAGGCGGGCGCCCACCCGGTCGCCCAGCACCCCGAACATCGGCGCGGCGAGGGTGCCGAGGAACTGGAGCGAGCCGAAGACGGTGAGGAGGAGCACCGAGCCGGTGTGGACCATCACGTACCAGCCGAGGATGATCGACTCCATCTCGGAGGCCCACGACGTCAGGAGGTCGGCAGGCCACTGGTATCGGAAGCTGCGGACGCGGAACGCGGCGAGGATCAGATCCGGAGCAGCTTGGCCGCGGTGTCACCCAGCATCGCCGTGCGCTCGGCGTCGCTGAAGCCGGGCGTGTCGAGGATGTGGTTCACCGACGTGCTCGTCCAGGGATAGGGATAGTCGGTGCCCATGACGATCTGGCCCGGGCCGGTCTCGGCGGCCAGGTGACGCAGGGCCTCCGGGGTGAAGACGATCGAGTCGTAGTACAGCTGGCGCAGGTACTCGGAGGGCCTCTTCTTGAGCGGTACCCCGCACCGGGCCGGGACGACCACGCAGCCGGCGTCGGAGCGGCCCGCGTAGGAGGGGAGGAACCCGCCGCCGTGCGCGGCGCAGATCTTGATCGCCGGGAAGCGGTCGAGGGTGCCCTCGAAGATGAGGTGCGAGAGGGCGAGGGTGGTCTCGAGCGGGTTGCCGATCACGTTGTCGAGCCCGCCGTTGCCCTTGAAGCGAGTGGTGGCGTTCAGCTCCGCGGTGCCCTGCGGATGGATGAACACCAGCACCCCGAGCTGCTCGGCCTTGGCCCAGAACGGCTGGAACTTGGGATCGGAGATCTCCTCGCCGTTGACGCTGCCCCCGATGGCGGCCCCGCGCAGGTTGTACTTCTTCACGCCCTCCTCGAGCTGGGCCGCCGCGAGATCGGGATGCTGGAGCGCCACGGTGGCGAAGGCCACGAAGCGCTCCGGGTTGGCCGCGCAGATCTGGGCGAGCTTCTCGTTCTGGATCTCGCAGATCCGGGTCGCGACCTCACGGTCCGCCTTGTACCAGTAGGGGTTGATGCTGAGCGCCTGCACGTCGATGCCCTGCGCGTCCATCAGGGCGAGCCGCTCCTGCGGCGCGCCCATGAGCAGCTTCGGGAGGAGGCCGGGCGGGCTCGCGGGCGGGCTCATCAGGGCCATCGCCTCGGGGACCGCGGCGTGCGCGTGCACGTCGATGGTCTTGACGCGACGGCCCGCCACCGAGACCATCCGGCGCGCGGCCTGCGCGGCGGCGGGGCGCGCCTTCAGGAGGTCGCACCCCACGAACGCGAGCCCCGCGACGGCGCCGGCGGCTTCGGCGAGGAACGCTCTGCGCGTGGTCATGAGTCTCTCCGTGGTGACGACGCTGGGCGAGCCTATCACACGGTGACGCGATCCGCGACCTCCCGGGCCCACCGGCGCATGAACGCGCGCGGGTCCGGCACGAAGCCGGTGATCAGGAACTGCCGCGCGCCCGCGTCCATCGCGCGCTCGACCTGGGCCACGCAGTCCGCCGGAGTGCCCGCGATCGCGAAGCGGTCGACCAGGAACTCGGTGAGGTCCCACCGGTCGGGCAGGCTCGCGTTCGCCGCGCCCGGGATCTCGTGGTGGTGCGAATCGTACTCGCGCTGAAGCGCCCGGATCTTCTCGTGCAGGTCGGGAGGCACGCCCTTGCCCTCGAGGGTGAAGCGGAAGGCGTGGTTGGCGCTCGCCGCGAGCGCCATCTTGATGGGCTCGATCGCCTGCTCGCGCCGGTCGGCCAGGCTGGTCTTGGCGAACCACCACACGTCGACGTCATCGAGGGTACGGCCGGTCGCGCGCGCCCCGCGCTCGATGGCGGCGAGCGAGAGGCGCACCACCTCGGGGGTGAGGCCGAGCCCGACGATCACGCCGTCCGCGACGCGGCCGGCCAGCTCGAGGGTGCGCGGCCCTTCCGCGGCCAGGTAGATCGGCACGCGCCGCGTCGAGCGATGCACCCGCCAGGGCCGGCCGCCGCGCTCCACCGTCTCCCCCGCGGTGAGTCGCCCGAGGGTGACCACCGCGTCCTCGAGCCCGGCGAGGGTGGCGGGCGGGGCGCCGACGGTGTAGATCGCGCTGTCGCCCGAGCCCAGGCCCAGCACCGCGCGGCCGCCCGCGAGCTCGTCCACGCTCGCGATCGCGCTCGCGGTGACCACCAGGTGGCGCGTCAGCGGGTTGGTGACGAGCGGGCCCAGGCGCACCCGGCGGGTGTGGAGCGCGGCGACGGTGAGCGCGACGTACATCTCGCGGAAGACCGACTGCGAGTCGGCCACCCCCAGCCACTCGAAGCCGGTGTCCTCCACCGCGCGGCAGAGGTCGCCCCAGCCGGTGAGCGTCTCCGGAAGGAGGACGATGCCGAACCGCACCGCCGCGTGCGCCATGACCGGCCACACCCTAGCACCGGCTCCGCCTTGACGTCTCCGGTTTTGGGGGGCAGACTTCCCGCGTGCCGAGGACGATGCAGCCGAGGGTCACGCGGTCCCCCAAAGGAGGGCGGTCATGATCTACGAGTTCCGCACCTACACGCTCAAGCCCCGCAGCCTGGGGGAGGTCGAGAAGCGCTACGCGGAGGCCTACGAGTACCGGAAGAAGTACTCGCCGCTCGCCGCCTTCTGGCACACCGAGATCGGGCCGCTCAACGAGATCATCCACGTGTGGGGCTACAAGGACCTGGCCGAGCGCGCCCGCATCCGGGCCGAGGCGGCCAAGGAGGCCAACTGGCCGCCCAAGATCCGCGAGTTCATCGTGGACCAGAACGTCGAGGTGCTGAACCCGTTCCCGTTCATACCCGACGTCACCCCGGGCACCCTGGGACCGATCTTCGAGATCCGCCGCTACACCCTGGCCGCGGGCTCGCTGCCCGGGGTCATGAAGCGCTGGGAAGCCGCGCTGCCGGCGCGCATCAAGCTTTCCCCGCTGGTCACGGCCGGCGGGATGGAGTTCGGCGGCGCGAACCGCTTCATCCACATCTGGGCCTACCAGAGCATGGACCAGCGGCTGCAGGTGCGGGAGCAGGGGCGCAAGGCCGGCGTCTGGCCGCCGCCGGGCGGCGGGGACGAGCTGCTCGCCCAGGAGACCAAGATCGTGATGCCGTCGGCGTTCTCGCCGCTCCAGTAGGGAGGCGCCCATGCCGCCGAGCAAGCTCGCCCACCTCGTCTTCCAGACCAATCGTCTGCCCGCGATGCGGGACTGGTACTGCGCGGTGCTGGACGGCCACGTGATCTACGAGAACCCGCAGCTCTGCTTCGTCACCTACGACGACGAGCACCACCGCGTGGCCCTCATCGACTTCGGCCCGCTCGCCACTCGGGACCTGGCCGGAGGCGACCTCCGCTACCGGGCCACCGATCAGCCCGGCCTCCACCACGTCGCGTTCACGTTCGGCTCGATGGGCGAGCTGCTCGACAACTACACACGGCTCGCCGCGCGGGGCATCCGGCCCTTCCGGTCGATCAACCACGGGCCGACCACCTCCATGTACTACGTCGATCCCGACGGCAACCGGGTGGAGCTGCAGATCGACAACTTCGCCTCCGCGGAGGAGGGGCAGGCGTGGATGCACTCGCCCGCCTTCGACCGCAACCCGATCGGGGTCGAGTACGACCCCGACGAGCTGGTCCGGAAGTTCCGCGCCGGCGTCCCGGTGGCCGAGCTGGTGATCCGCGACTAGGCATTTCGATGACCACGGCGGAACTCGCTCCGGCGGCCGTCGCCGCGCTGCTAGACTCCGCGGCGGCCACGATCCAGGCGGAGCTCTCCGCCCTGCCCGAGCCGGCTCTGACGTTCCACCCCGCGCCCGGTGAGTGGTGCGTGAAGGAGGTGCTGGGCCACCTGATCGAGAGCGAGGCACGCGGCTTCGCGGGGCGCATCCGGTTCATCCTGGCCGCGGGCGACCGGGCGGGCGAGGGGCTCGCGCTCGAGGGGTGGGATCAGGAGATCGTGGCGCGTGAGCGGAACGACTGCGCCCGCGACGGGGCCGCGCTCGTCGCCGAGTTCGCCAGGATGCGCGCGGAGAGCGCGAAGCTGGCCGCCGGGCTCACCGCGGGCGATCTGGCACGCGGCGGCCGCCACCGGGTGGGCTTCCTCACGGTGCGCGACCTGCTGCACGAGTGGGTGCACCACGACCGCAACCACATCCGGCAGATGCTGGCCAACGTGCAGGCCTACGCGTGGCCGCACATGGGCAACGCGCAGCACTTCTCGGCGACCTAGCCGCGCGGGTCTAGCGCTTCCCGCCGCCGATCGCGCGGCCCGCCTGCGCGACCGCGGCGTCATCGATCGTCCCCGCGCCCGGGATCACCGGCACCGGCCCGTCCATCAGGTGCGGGTAGCGCAGCCCGGTGGCGGTGTTGAAGACCACCACCCGCGAGGTGGGCCCGAGCTGGCCCTCGCGCACCATCCGCCGCACCGCCGCGATGGTCGCCGCGCCTTCCGGCGAGAGGAAGAGTCCCTCATGTCGGCCGACCCAGCGCATCGCCTCGAGGCTCTCCGCGTCGGGCACGCCCACCGCCCAGCCTCGGGTAGCGCGCAGCGCGCGCAGGGTCACGTGATCGGCGAACGGCTTCACCACCATGATGCCGGGCGCGATGGTGTCCACGTGCCGCGCGCCGACACATTCGTCGGCGCCCTCGTGGAAGGCCTTCACGAGCGCGCCGCCCTCCACCTGCACCGAGACTAGCCGCGGCCGCTCGGAGCCGATCCACCCGAGCTCCTGAAGCTCGTCGAAGCCCTTCCACATCCCGATGATCCCGACCCCGCCGCCGGTGGGATAGAGGATGGCGTCCGGGGTCTGCCAGCCGAGCTGCTCGGCGATCTCGAAGCCCATCGTCTTCTTGCCCTCGAAGCGATAGGGCTCGCGGCCGGCCCCGGCGAGGAGCCAGCCGTGGCGCGCGGACGCCTCCCCCATCATGCGGAACACGTCGCCGACGGTGCCGTCGACGCGGTAAACGTGCGCGCCGTTGGTCAGGCTGCCCTTCCAGCCGAGGTCGGGGCAGGAGACCGGGAGCGCGGTGTGGATCTCCACGCCCGCGCGCGCCCCGTAGGCGGCCCACGCGTGCCCGCCGCTGCCCACGGTGGGCTGGGCGAAGCGGGTGACCCCGAGCTCCTTCCAGCGCGAGATCGACGCGGAGGCGCCGCGCGCCTTGAAGGTGCCGGTGGGGTTCACGCCCTCGTCCTTCACCCAGAGCTCGCCGACCCCGACCTCGCGCGCCGCCTTCGGCACCGAGATCATCGGGGTGAAGCCCTCGCCCATGGTGACGATCGACGCCTCGTCGCGCACCGGCAGGAGCTCGCGGTAGCGCCACATGGTGGGCGGGCGCCGCGCGATGTCGTCCGGGGTGACCGCCTTGCGCACCCCGGCCAGGTCGTAGCGGGCGAGCAGCGTGCTGCCGCAGTCGCAGAGGGCCCGCGCGGTGTCGCCCTCGTAGTAGGCGGCGCAGCGGCTGCATTCGAGGCCGGCCAGGAACCCGCTCATGTCATCTCTCCTTGTGGGGCGCGGCTCATCCGCGACCCCGGCCGCGCAGCCGCGGCTCGAGCAGGTCGCGGGCGCCGTCGCCCAGCACGTTCATGCATAGCACGACGATCATGATGGCGAGCCCGGGAAAGGTGGCCAGCCACCAGCCGTTGATCAGGTACTCCTTGCCGTCGGCGAGCGCGAGGCCCCAGCTCGGCGTGGGCGGCGGCACGCCGAGCCCGAGGAAGCTCAGGGTGGACTCCAGCACGATGAGCCGGCCGATCTCGGTGGTCATGATCACGAGCGCGTAGGACAGCACGTTGGGCAGCACGTGACGCAGCAGGATCCACCACGCCGGGCAGCCGAGACCGCGCGCGGCCTGGATGAACTCGGTCTCGCGCAGGCTCAGGGTCTGCCCGCGCACCACCCGCGCGTAGGTCACCCAGCCGCTCAGCGCCAGGATGATCAGGAGGTTGGGCAGGCTCGGGCCCAGCACCGCGATGACGGTGATCGCGAAGAGGAGGAACGGGAAGGCGAGCTGCACGTCGATGAGCTTGGCCACCACCGAGTCGGCCCGGCCGCGGAAGTAGCCGCCCAGCATGCCGAGGGTGAGGCCGATGGTGCCGCCGATGAGGGACGACACCACGCCCACCAGGAGCGAGACGCGGGCCCCGAAGATGATGCGGCTCAGGATGTCGCGCCCGAGCTGATCGGTGCCGAGCAGGTGGTGCGCGCTGCCCGCCGCGGTCCACGCGGGCGGCTGCAGGCGCGCGGAGAGATCGCCCCGGGTCGGGTCGTAGGGGGCGAGCTGCGGGGCCAGCGCCGCGCACACCACCGCGGCTGCGACCGGGGCGACGGCCAGGAGCAGGACGGGGGGCACGCGACGGGGCATCAGGCCTGGAGCTTGATGCGCGGATCGAGCCACGCGTAGCACAGGTCGACCAGGAGATTGCCCAGCACGAACACCATCGCCATCACGAACACGGCCGCTTCGACGAGCGGAAAGTCGCGGTTGTAGATCGCGAAGATCATGAGCCGGCCCACGCCCGGCCACGCGAAGATCATCTCGCAGACGATCGCCCCACCCAGCAGCAGGCCGAACTGCAGCCCGACCACGGTGACGATCGGCATCGCCGCGTTCTTCAGCGTGTGCTTGAGCACCACCCCGCGCTCGGGCAGTCCCTTGGCTCGCGCGGTGCGGACGTAGTCGGCGTCGAGCACCTCGAGCATGCCGGACCGCACCAGGCGGGCCATCGCGGCCATCGGGTAGCTGGCCAGGGTCAGGGCCGGCAGGACCAGGTGGCGCCAGGTGCCGTAGCCCGAGGTGGGCAGGATCTTGAGGATCACCGCGCCGAGGAGCATCAGCATGAGGCCGGTCCAGAAGATCGGGGCGGACTGGCCGAGGGCGGCGAGGCCGACCGCCAGGTGATCGAGCGCGGTGCCGCGCCGCGCCGCCGCGAAGATGCCGAGCGGCAGCGCCACCGCCAGCGCGAGGGCCAGCGCGCTGCCGGCCAGGAGCATCGAGGCGGGCAGGCGCTCCACCACCAGGCCCATCGCGGGCTGCTGGTGCTGGAGGGACACCCCGAAGTCCCCGCGCGCCACCCGGGCGAGGAAGTGGCCGTACTGTACGATCAGGGGCCGGTCGAGCCCGAGGCTCCGGGTGAGCGCGTCGATCTCCTCGCGGCTCGCGTTGGAGGGCAGCAGCATCATCACCGGGTCGCCGGTGAGATGCAGGACCACGAACACGAGCGTGAGCACGCAGAACACCACGATCAGGGTGTGCCCCAGCTTCTGGATCAGGAACTCGCGCACGCGGGGAGTCGGGCCGGGCGCCGGGCGCGGGAGAGGACCTCCCGACGCCCGGCGGGGGCCGGGTCAGCGATAGGAGATGTCGTAGAGGATGATGCGCTGATCGCCGCGGGCCTTGTACACCACCTCGTTGCGGGCCCCGTCGATCATCTCGCCCTGGAACAGGAAGAGCTCCGGCGCCTCGTCGTGCCAGATCTGCGCCGCCTCGTGATAGCTCTTCAGCCGCTTGCTGCTGTCGAGCGTCACCCGCGCCTCCTCCATCAGCTTGTAGAACGGCGTGCCCTCGTAGTTGCCGGGCCAGGCCTGGTGGAGGATACCGCCCGGTCCGCGCAGCCGCCAGAGTACCCCGTCGGCGTCGTAGGTGGTGCTGGCCGGGTCCGCGAGCAGGAGACCGGGGAAGGTGTTGGTGCGCAGGAGCTGGCTCCGCTGGGAGGGCTCGAGCACGCCGATCTTGGCGCGCACCCCCACGTCCTGCAGCATGAGCGCCACCGCCTCGCTGAGCTGCCGGTCGTTCAGGTGGATGCCGCTGCCGCTCTGGACGTCGACGTCGACCCCGCTCGCGAAGCCGGCCTCGGTCAGGAGCTGGCGGGCCCGCGCCGGGTCGTAGGGGTACGGCTTGATCTTGGGGTTGTAGCCGAAGTCGGTGTTGGGGATGCCGCTGCCGATCGGGATCGCGTAGCCCTTGTAGAGCTCCTTGATGATCTTGTCCTTGTCGACCGCATAGTTCAGGGCCTGGCGGACTTTCGTGTTCGCGAGCGGCCCCTTCTGGGCGTTGATCAGGTAGACGGTCACGAGGTTGGTGAGGGTGTGCTCGACGCGGCAGCAGCCCGCCTTCTCGACCTGCGCCACGTGATCCGGGATGATCTTGGTGATGATCTGGGCCTCGCCG
>Ga0207665_10002901_pt1 | contig 11492 bp, 7 predicted proteins | sample LARL112metaG_FD_184351 | JGI IMG/M metagenome (GOLD analysis project Ga0207665, IMG submission 184351) | Corn, switchgrass and miscanthus rhizosphere microbial communities from Kellogg Biological Station, Michigan, USA - LAR L11-2 metaG... | ecosystem: Host-associated > Plants > Roots >...
TGCCAGGCCAGAAAACCCACCTGAATATGCACATTTCAATGCTTCAGTGGCCTGATATATTCCCGTGATCTGGCCGGTTCGGACCCCTGACCGGCGTTGGACTGTTTAGATGGCGGCGTGACGACCGACGCGCGAACCAGGGCCGAGGCCGTCGCTGATCGGACAAATCGCCCTCGCCGCGTGCACCGGCCGGATCGGGCGAGCGATGCCGCCCCGCTCATCGTGGATTTCGTCCGCGATCTGGGTGTGCCGGCGGCAATCCGAGCCGGCGGCATGCTGGTGCAGCTGGTCGTGCTGGCCTGGCTCAACGGCGCCGGCGGCCCGTCGCTGCTCGACCGGCTCACCAAGTGGGACGGGCTGTTCTACAGCGGGATCGCGTCGGCCGGCTATCCGCAGCGCATCACGATCGCGCCGGACGGCAGTCTCAGCGAGGGGATGGAATTCGCCTTCCATCCGCTCTTTCCAGGTCTCGCCGGTGCCCTGCACCTGCTGGGCGTGCCCGCGCGCGTCGCGGTGGTGCTGGTCGCCTGCATCGCCGGCTTGGCTGCAGCCGTGGTCATCCATCTGCTGACGACATACCTGCTCGGAAGTCGACGGGCTGGGTACTTTGCCGTGGCCTTGTTGGGCGTGCTGCCCGCGTCGATCACATTGCAGATGGGCTATGCCGAGTCGCTCTACCTGGCGCTGGCCGGGGCCTCGGTGCTCTTCGCCCTACGGGGTCGATGGTGGCTCGCGGCCGGGTGCGCCTTCGCGGCTGGGCTTACCCGCCCGACGGCACTCGTCCTCGCGGTGGTCGTGCCACTCGCCGCATGGCGCGCCGCGCGCCAGGCCCGCCGCCGGGGGGAACCGTCTCCGGTTCGATGGCCCTCCGTCATCGGCGCCTCGATCGTGGCCGCGGCCGGTGCGCCGCTGTATTGGGCGTGGCTGTGGATCCGGACCGGCGACCCGGCGGCGTGGTTTACCGTCGAAGAGCACGGCTGGGCCAGCCATTTCGACTTCGGTGTACAGACCTGGAACTTCATCTACGACACGCTCTCCGGGCCGGATGGGTTTCTCGCGCCAGTCGTCTGCGCGATCGTCCTCGGCTACGTGGTCGCGTGCGTGCTGCTCGTTCTCGGACGGTGGCCGGCACCGCTAACCGCGGTCACGCTGCTGTCGGTGGCCATGGCCCTGCTCTCGACGAATTACTGGCACAGCAAGCCGCGGTTGTTGCTCGCGGCGTTCTTACTGCTCATCCCCGCCGCCGGCGCCCTCACGCGGCTGCGCGACCGAACTGCGATCATCCTGCTGAGCACGGGCACACTGACTTCAGCCTGGTTCGGTGCCTACCTGCTCGTCGTCTGGCCGTACGCAATCTGATTGCTGCGGCCGACCCACGATCAGGACCCGACAGCCGCCTACAGAATCGACAGCCCGGGATCGTGCAGGATCGCCGCGACGTCGGCCAAGAACTGCGAGCCTTGTTGGCCGTCGACGATGCGATGGTCGAACGACACCGCCACTTGAGTCACCCACCGGGGCACGATCTGTTCGTCGACCACCCAGGGCATCCGTCGAACGGCGCCGAACGCGACGATGCCCGACTCGCCGGGATTCAGGATCGGGGTACCGGTGTCGACTCCGAACACGCCGACGTTCGTAATGGTGATCGTGCCGCCGGCCATGTCGGCCGGCGTGGTCTTTCCGGCCCGGGCCGTCTCGGTCAGCGTTGCCATCGCATCGGCCAACTCGCGGAGCGTCAGCCCGTCCGCATTCTTGATGTTCGGCACGATCAGCCCACGATCGGTGGCCGCGGCAATCCCCAGATTGACGTAGTGCTTCAGGACAATCTCGCTCGCCGCATCGTCCCAGCTGGCGTTGATCTCGGGAGTGCGCTTGGCCGCGAGAATGACTGCTTTGGCGACGAAGAGCAGCGGCGAGACCCTGACATCGCGGAACTCCCGCCGAGCGGCGACCCGGTCTCGTAGCTCCATCGTCGCGGTGACGTCAACGGTCAGGAACTCGGTCACGTGTGGGGCCGTGAATGCGGAGGAAACCATCGCCGCGGCCGTGTGTTTGCGCACCCCTTTGACCGGGATCCGGGTTTCCGCGCCGCCCTCGGCGGCGACGCCGAGCGCGGGCCCGCTCAGCTGGCCGGCTGACTCCACGTCCGCACGGGTCACCGTCCCGTCCGGGCCGGTCGGCCGCACCTCGTCAATATCGACGCCAAGCGTCTTGGCCAGCTTGCGGACCGGCGGTTTGGCCCGGGCCCGGTGGCGCGTCTCGGGTACGTCCGCGCTGGGCGCGGTCAGCCCGGCCGGGACGGTGAACGCGCTGTGGGCGGACGGAGTGTCTTCGGGCGGCGGCAGCCGCCTCCGTCGTCGCACCTCTCCGCCCGTGCGCGGGCCGTAGCCGACGAGCACGGACTGCCGCTCGTTCGAGGGCGGTTCCCCGGTGTCACCCTGGTCCGGTTGTTCCGGCGCCGGAACGAGGTCTTCCGCGGCGCCGCCAACCTCTTCGGGCGCCGACTGGGCCGGCCTTTCGTCGGGGACCTCGATGCTGATGATCGCAGTCCCGACCGGAACCGTGTCACCCTCGGCGACGTGCAGGGCGGAAACGACGCCTGCATATGGGGACGGGAGCTCGACCGCCGCCTTGGCGGTCTCCACCTCGACGATGGTTTGGTTCACCTCGACCGTGTCGCCCGGCTTGACCGCCCATCGGATGATGTCCGCCTCGGTGAGCCCTTCGCCGACATCCGGCAGCTTGAACTGCTTGATCACTCCGGTGGTCGTCACGTCTCTTTAGTACTCCAGGATCCGGTCGACGGTATCCAGGACGCGGTCGACGCTGGGCAGCCAGTCCTCCTCCAACCGGCTGGCCGGATAGGGGGTATCCATACCGCCAACGCGCAGCACTGGCGCTTCCAACGAGTAGAACGCCTTCTCCTGCACCCGGGCGGCGACTTCGGCCCCGAAGCCGTGTGACACGGACGCCTCGTGCACGACGACGAGGCGACCGGTCCGGGTCACTGACTCGACGACGGTGGCCGTGTCGAGCGGCGAGAGGCTGCGCAGGTCGATGACCTCCAGTTCGTGGCCCTCCTCGGCGGCCAGTTTGGCACTGTCCAGCACGGTCGCCATCATCGGACCGTACGCCACCACGGTTACGTCCCGGCCGGGGCGCACAATTCGGGCCCGATCGAAGGGCGGCGGCTCGTCAGCGATTTCGCCCTTCGTCCAGTACCTCCGTTTGGGTTCGAAGAAGATCACCGGATCGTCGGATCGGATCGCCTGCTGGATCATCCAGTACCCATCGGACGGGCTGGCGCAGGCCACGACTTTCAATCCGGCGGTATGCGCGAAGTACACCTCCGGCGATTCGGAGTGATGCTCAACCGCGCCGATCCCACCACCGAACGGGATACGGATCGTAATCGGCATCCGGAGCGCACCCGCCGAGCGGTTATGGATCTTCGCGACCTGACTCACGATCTGGTCGAACCCGGGATAGACGAAGCCGTCGAACTGGATCTCGCACACCGGGCGGTAGCCGCGAATGGCCAGTCCCACCGCAGTCCCGATGATGCCTGACTCGGCCAGCGGTGTGTCCCATACCCGTTGTTCGCCGAAGTCCTTCTGGAGGCCGTCGGTGACCCGGAACACACCGCCGAGCCGCCCGACGTCCTCGCCCATGATCACGACCTTGGGGTCGTCCTCCAGGGACTTGCGCAATCCCTCGTTGATGGCCTTGGCCAAGGTGACCGGCCCGCTCATGATGAACCGTCCTCGATCGAGGCGAGATAGCGGGCGAAATCGTTCCGTTGTTCGCGGAGCTCCTCCGTGAGTTCCACATGCACGTTATCGAACACGGACAGCGGATCCGGGTCCGGCAGCGCCCGGCAGCCCGCGCGAACGTGTTCTGCCATTGCCTGGGATTCGGCGTCGACCGCATCGAAGAAATCCTGTCCGATGGAGCTGTGCCGGCTGAGGTAGGAGCGCACCCGGGCGATGGGATCGCGAAGCTTCCACGTCTCGAGCTCGGCCGCCACGCGATAGCGGCTTGGATCGTCCGACGTGGTATGCGCGCTCATCCGGTAGGTGAACGCCTCGATGAGCGTCGGACCTTGTCCGCTGCGCGCGTCGTCCAGCGCCTTCCGGGTCACCGCCAGGCTCGCGAGCACGTCGTTGCCGTCGATCCGTACGCCGGGAAAGCCGAACCCGCTCGCTCGGCGGAACAGTGGCACCCGGCTCTGCGTCGTGACGGGGGCCGAGATCGCCCATTGGTTGTTCTGGCAGAAGAACACCATGGGCAGGTTGTCGGCCGCCGCCCAGACGAAGGCTTCGTTCACGTCGCCTTGGCTCGACGCGCCGTCCCCGAAAAACGTCAAGACGGCGGTGTCGCGGTCAGGATCACCCGTGCCGACCGCGCCGTCCCGCATGATGCCCATCGCGTAGCCGGCTGCGTGCAGGGTCTGTGCGCCGATGACGATCGTGTAGAGGTTGAAGTTGTTATCGTTCGGATTCCAGCCACCCAGATTCGTCCCGCGAAACAGTCCGAGCAAGGTCAGCGCATCGACGCCCCGGCACCAAGCGACGCCATGTTCGCGATAGGTAGGAAAGGCCATGTCCTGCGGTCGCAACGCCCGGCCGGCGCCGACCTGCGCGCCCTCCTGCCCGAGCAACGAGGCCCATAGGCCGAGCTCTCCCTGGCGTTGCAGCGCGACGGCCTCGGAGTCGATGCGACGTACGAGTACCAGATCCCGGTACAGGCTCGCCATCTCGTCATCGCTGATCTCGAGGGGGTAGTCCGGATTTACGACGCGCTCACCTTCCGGGGTGAGCAGCTGGACCATGTCCGGCTCGGGGTCCACGTGCGCGAGGTGATGCGGGTGCGGACCGCCGAGAGCGTTCTCCGCGGTGGGTGCAGTCGTCATGCACGACTCCTCGTCTCTCGGCGTCGGCACGGGGTCACCATGCGTCCACGCCCAACGGGCTCCGATCCTGCGAACCTGGTAGTGCGTGACTACAGGGGTGGCGTGGCCGCGAACTACCCAGGGGTTCCTACGATATCCGGCGCAGATGTCCCGAAGCTTGTGAACGCGGTAAAAGGCAGTCAGGGTCCGGCCGGTCGTGGCGGAATTCCGGGCTATCCGAGGAGCTCCAATGGCAGCGGTTCGCCGTGCACGACCACCAGCCGGGACACCGCTCGGGTGAGCGACACATAAAGCCGGCGTAAGCCGATAGGCCGTTCGGCTTCGCCGGCCACGATGGCAGCTGGCTCGAGGAGCACGACAGAGTCGAACTCCAGGCCTTTCGCACTGGCGGCAGGAACGACGGTTACCGGGGCGTCGGTGTCGTCGGCCAACGCCGCAGCCCCTAGACCGGCTCGGTCCAACGTGCGCTGGACGTCGGCAGCTCGGACATCAGGGACGATGACGCCGACTGATCCCTCGATGGTGGCAAACGCCCGTACCGCGTCGACCAGTTGCCCGATCGGTCGATAGCTCAAGGCGTGGTCGCCCGTCCGCACGGACGTCGCGGGTGGCACGGCGGCGGCGATATACGGCAGCAGCCGATTGGCCACCGACAGCACCTCACCTGGCACCCGGTATCCCGCTGTGAGAGGACGGACCCCGGCCGCTGGCTGGCCGAGATGCTGCAACGTGATCGTCCACGAGCCGGGGGCCCATGGTGTCGTCGCCTGGGCCAGGTCGCCGAGCACGGTCACGGAGCCGAGTGGGCACCGGCGGGCGACGGCTCGGCATTGCATCGGCGAAAGGTCCTGCGCCTCGTCAACCACGACGTGGACGTAGCCGGAAATGCCGTCGAGCAACCCGACGAGCTCGTCGATGAGCACGGTGTCCGCCACGGTCCAGCGCGCCGACCGGACGGAACGGGGGGCCGATGGCCAGGCGAGGGCGGCGCGCTCGTCGTCGGTCAAGGTGGTGGCCGAGCAGCGCTGCAGGAACGCCGGATCGGTATACAACCGTGCGAGCAGGGACGGTGCGTTGAGTGCCGGCCAAACGGCGTCGACGAACTCCCGAACCGCGGGCGATCGGGCAATCCCGGCCGTCTCGGCATCGGTCGGCGCGGCGCCCACGTCCTCGCGTTGCCGGCGCACATCCTCGGCGAGCTGTTGCCGCAACCGCTCCCGCGCGGTTGACCAGCGAATGTCGGCCCGGCGCGCGTCGTCGACGTAACGCCGGAGTCGGTGTTCGGCGACGCGGAAACGCCGGGTGCCCTTGATGATGAGAACGTCGCCAGTTGGTCGCGCGACATGACTCAACACAGCTCGGCGCAGGACGTCGGCCATCCGCGCATCGCCCTTCAGGGTGGCGGTGGCGGCGTCCTCGGTCGCCCGGACCGGCACGTGGCGGACTAGTTCGTCGACCGTGGTCTGCTCGATACCTCCTTCGCCAAGGGCCGGTAGGACTTGTGCGATGTAGTGCAGGAAGGCGTTGTTGGGTCCGATCACCAGCACGCCGGACCGGCGCAGGCGCTCGGGGTACGTGTACAGCAGATACGCGGCTCGGTGGAGCCCGACTGCGGTCTTGCCGGTGCCGGGCGCTCCCTGGATGCACAGCGACGTGTCGAGATCGGCGCGGACGAGATCGTCCTGGTCGGGCTGGATCGTAGCGACGATGTCGCGCATCGGTCCGACGCGCGGGCGCTCGATCTCCTGTCGCAGCAGATCGGATTTCAGGCCCAACGCTTCGCCGCGATCGAGGTGCTCGTCCTCGTAGGACGTCAGCTCGCCGTTGTGGAAACCGAACCGCCGGCGCAACCGCACACCCATCCGGTCGGACGGTGTGGCCCGGTAGAACGCGCGCGCGATGGGGGCGCGCCAGTCGATCACAACCGGGTCGCCCCGCTGATCCCGGACGTGGCGCCGGCCGATGTGCAAGACCTCGACGCCACCGCGCTCGGCATCCCGGTCAGTGCGACCGAAGAACGGCGGCGCGTCGGGATCGGCCGCCAGAGCGGCAAGTCGCTGCGCGCGCATCCGGCCCAGTCCGTAGCTCGACAGTTCGTCGACGCCGTAGTCGGCGATTCGGGCCGCGGACTCCTGCATCGCGGCTAAGCATTCGGCTGCGACTTCGAGGTGTCCCCGTTCGGCCAGCAATACCGGATCCGCGCTGCTCATCGGACCTTCCACGCTACGGGAAGTGACAACGGAATTTCGCCCGTGAGGCTGGCCGTCGCCATTACGGAGCGAAGATGTCAAGCTCTGCTGCGTGACGCGTGCCGACGATTCCGCAGGTCCAGCGGCGATCCCCCGCAGCGCCGAGCACGCCCGGCTCGCCGAGTCCCGAGCCGCGAATGCGCCGTGGCGTACCTGGGGTCCGTATCTCTCAGGACGCCAGTGGGGCACCGTCCGCGAGGACTATTCAGCCTCCGGTGACGCGTGGACTTATCTGCCGTTCGAGCAAGTCCACGCCCGCGCATATCGGTGGGGCGAAGACGGCCTCGGTGGGATCTGCGATCTCTATGGGTTCCTCAACTTCTCCATCGCGCTGTGGAACGGGCGCGATCCCATCCTGAAGGAACGGTTGTTCGGTCTGACGAATGGGCAAGGCAATCACGGAGAGGACGTCAAGGAGTACTGGTGGCCCCTGGATGGCACGCCCACTCACTCGTGGATGCGATGGCTGTACCGGTATCCGCAGTCCGAGTATCCGTACGCTCGGCTGGGCGAAGAGAACGCCAGACGTGGTCTCGGCGATCGGGAGTACGAGCTGGCGGACACCGGGGTCCTCGACGAGAGCCGGTTCTTCGACGTTGTGGTCACCTACGCCAAGGCTGCGCCTGATGACGTCTGCATCGTCATAGAGGCGACCAACCATGGCCCGGAAGCGGCTGCGCTCGATCTGCTGCCTCAGCTCTGGTTCCGCAACACCTGGACATGGGGCCGAGACGATCGCAAGCCGGCGTTGCGCCGACTCGATCCGAAGACGGTGGGCGCCGTTGACGTCGAAGCTGTCGAGGCAGTGCATGGGTACCTCGGCCGGTATGTGCTCGTGGCTGAGGGGTTCTCGCAGGTTCTGATCTGCGAGAACGAGACCAACACTGTCGCCCTGTTCGGCACGCCGAACAATGCGACCACGCTCACCAAGGACGGAATCAACAACCGCGTCGTGCATGGGGATTCCGGAGCGGTGCGAGTCAGCGGTTCCGGCACCAAGGCGGCGTTCTGGTATCACTACGACGCCGTCGCGCCCGGTGCCACGGTCGCGGTCCGGCTGCGGTTGTCCCGCAGTGCGCCCGAAGGCGAGATGTTCGACGAGAGCTACGACGCGGTCCTCGAGGATCGGCGCCATGAGGCCGACGAGTTCTACCAGAGCATATTTCCGGACCGGTTGTCCGAGGAGGAGCGCTTCATCGCCCGTCGGGCGTTCGCGGGCCTGCTGTGGGGCAAACAGCTCTATCGGTTCAACGTCCGAGAATGGCTCGAGGGAGATCCGAACGAGCCGATGCCGCCGCCGGAGCGATGGGCCGGCCGCAATTCCGCCTGGCAGCACTTAGCCCTTGCTGACGTCATGTCCATGCCGGACGAGTGGGAATACCCGTGGTTCGCGTCCTGGGATCTGGCTTTCCACTGCGTGGCGCTTGCCCACATCGATCCCGAGTTCGCCAAGGAACAACTCGTCCTGCTCGGTCGAGAGTGGGCGATGCACCCAGACGGTCAGCTGCCCGCATACGAATGGGCATTTGGCGACGTCAACCCACCGGTGCATGCCTGGGCGGCCTGGCAGGTCTATGTGATCGATGGCAGTCGCGATCGGGAATTCCTGATCCGCGTGTGTACGAAGCTGCTGCTGAATTTCAGCTGGTGGGTCAACCGCAAGGACGCGGATGGATCCAATCTGTTCGAGGGTGGATTCCTCGGGATGGACAATATTGGTTTCTTCGACCGCTCTGCGCCCCCACCACCCGGATATCGGCTCGAGCAGTCTGACGCGACCAGCTGGATGGCGTTCTTCTGCCTGGCGCTGCTGCGAATGTCGGCCGAGCTCGCCCAGCTGGTCCCGGCCTGGGATGACATCACTACCAAGTTCTTGGAGCACTTCCTATCCATCGCCCAGGCGGTGCAACGCTTCGGCTCACAGAACGCCAGCCTGTGGGATGACGACGACGGCTTCTTCTACGACGTGCTCGTACGACCCGACGGGAGCTACCAACCGTTGCGGGTGCGCTCCCTGGTCGGCTTGTTGCCGCTGCTCGCCGTTGCGGCCCCGCCCCAGGAGGTACTCGACGAGCTGCCGGACTTCGCGGCCCGGCTGGCGTGGTTGACCAAGCGCCGGCCAGATCTCCTCGGTGGGCTGGTGCGCCGATCCGGCCCAGACGACCGGAATCTGCTGCTGTCGCTCGTCGATCAAGTCCGCATGGCGCGGATCCTGTCACGCCTGTTCGATGAGGGGGAGTTCTTATCTCCGTTCGGTGTCCGATCGTTGTCGGCGGCCTACCGCGACGGGTATACGACTGCCGTCGACGGTGCCTCCATGACCATCGACTACGAACCCGGCGAGTCACGGAGCGGCCTGTTCGGCGGCAATTCCAACTGGCGGGGGCCGATCTGGATGCCGGTGAACGTGCTGCTTGCCGATGCCCTCCGAATTTACGGGCACTACCTGGGTGACGAGATTCGAGTAGAGGTTCCGACCGGCTCGGGCACCTCGATGACACTGGTCGACGCCGCCGACGAGATCGATCGTCGGCTGATCGCTTTATTCCGCCAGGGCCCGTCAGGTCGACGGCCGTCCGACGGGAACAGAATCGAGGCTTCCGACAGTCCGCTGTGGAGCTCGCAGGTAACGTTCAGCGAGTACTTCCACGGCGACACCGGAGAAGGTCTCGGCGCAAGCCACCAGACCGGCTGGACGGCGCTGATCGCCCACGTCCTCTGCCGCCCGTGAGTGAAATCGATGATCCACTCCTCGCCCGAGCTCGCCGACTCGTGGTACCTGGCGAGCGCCAGCTGCTGGGGATCACTGGTGCGCCGGCGGCGGGCAAGTCAACCCTGGCATCCGCATTGGTAGCGGCGCTGTATCCCGACGCGATTCTCGTACCGATGGATGGCTTCCACTTGGCGCAGCGCGAGCTCGCGCGGTTGGGGCGTACGGAGCGCAAGGGAGCGCCCGATACCTTCGATGGCGCGGGATTTCTTGCTCTCCTGCGTCGGCTCGCCGCGGCGACCGAACCCGTCGTCTACGCGCCGGAGTTTCGTCGGGAGATTGAGGAGCCGATCGCTGGGGCGATCGCGGTGCCGCGCGAGGTGCCGCTGGTCGTCGTCGAGGGCAATTACTTGCTCCTCGATGAACCGCCCTGGCGGGACATCGCGCCGCTTCTTGCCGAAACGTGGTACCTCGATCCGGACGAGGCGACCAGAATCGCGCGGCTTGTCGCCCGGCACATGGCGTTTGGGCGCGACGAGGCGCAGGCGATCGGTCGGGCGTTGGGTAGCGACCAGCGCAACGCGGAAGTCATCCTCGCTACCCGAGCAAAGGCCACGGTCATCGTTTAGCCGGCGCCCGTCGACACCGTCGGCTGGCGCGCATACGTGGGACAGGAGTCCGAATTACGGCGTCACACTCGCCTCAGCCGTACCTTCGGCGCGCGGGAAGCGACGCAAGACGGGGTCCGGGTAGCACGAGCGTCCCCGGGAAGGCCCGCGATGCTTGATCAGAAGGCCTGGCTGACGGTCGACATGTTGAAGTCGGGGACTCGCACGGGCGGCATGGCGGCTCGGGTGAAGTAGTCCGCCCATTCCCGCGGCAGCGTCGGAACCGTGCGTCCGACCTCGGTGATGCGACCGAGCAGGGCCACCGGCGACTCGTTGAAGCGGAAGTTGTTCACGGCCCCTTGGACTGTGCCGTTTTCCACGAGATACACGCCGTCCCGGGTCAGCCCCGTGAGCAGCAAAGTCTGCGGGTCGACCTCGCGGATGTACCACAGTGACGTCAGCAGCAGCCCGCGCTCAGTGTTCGCGATCATGTCGTCCAGGCTTGCCGTGCCGGCTCCGTCCAGAATGAGGTTGTCGACGAACAGACGATAGGGCGCGCCGGTTCGCGCGGCCCAAGACCGGGTCCGGATGAGCTCGGACAACTCGCCGTTGGCGATCCAGGAGCAGGCTTCCACGGGCGCCCCGTTGTCGAATACCGACTGGAGGCCGGCCGCCGACGCGGTGGCGACCTCGAACGGCGCACAGCGGAGACCAGGCTCATCCGGGTCGGAACGCAAAGTCAGTGGAAGCTCGCTCAGTCGCTCGCCGATCCGGGTATCGCCGCCACTACGGGAGAAGACACTGCGGCCCTCCTCGGCGTCGCGGGCAGACGCCGTCCAGTAGGCATCCAGCATGAGATCCGCCACGGCCGTGGGTGGGAGGATGGTCTCGTACCGACCAGGCGGCAACTCATGCGTAGTGGCGGCCCAGTCAAGCCGGGTGTTCAACACCTCAGTCAACGCGCCGATGTCCACGTCAGTGAAATCGCGAGTATGCACACCGTTCCACGC
>Ga0207665_10002902_pt1 | contig 11491 bp, 9 predicted proteins | sample LARL112metaG_FD_184351 | JGI IMG/M metagenome (GOLD analysis project Ga0207665, IMG submission 184351) | Corn, switchgrass and miscanthus rhizosphere microbial communities from Kellogg Biological Station, Michigan, USA - LAR L11-2 metaG... | ecosystem: Host-associated > Plants > Roots >...
AGGGATAGCTCTTTGGCTTGACCACCTGCAGCGCGAAGTCGAGCCAGTCGCGGTATTTGGTTTTCCAGTCGGCCCGGCTTTCGTCATCGACGACGAATTCGCGCTTTGCCTGGTCGGCGACCTTCTGCCGCTCGTCGTCGCCCAGATGCTCGGCGATGTTCTTGACCGCCATCCACTCGGCGAAGCGCCGGGCAATCTCCGGCTTGAGCAGCGGCTTCGGCTGGCCGCCGGCGACCATCTGCGGATCCCCAGCCCCCAGCGAGCTGCGGGCGCGGAACGGCATCAGCGCATTGCGCGACAGCCCGGCCAGCGGCGAGTCCTGGTCCTCGCGATCCTGATCTTCATCGGGATCGGGCACGACGGACATCGCGACATCGAAATCTTGGGTCACGCGGTCCGCCGGCGGCGGTTGCGGCGCAGGTGCCGGCGTCGGTGGTATGGCGTCGTCAAGTGCGGCCTGGGGCGCAGGCGCCGGTGACGATGGTAGGGCGTCGTTAAGTGCGGGCTGCGAGGGAGGCGCAGACGAAGCTGGCACGGGATCGTTCAGCGCAGGAACAGCGGTCGATGCCGCGCGCACCTGGCCAGCTGCCGCAGGTGCAGCACCCAACCGCGCGCGCATCTGCGCAACACTTTGCGGCCGCTCTGCGGGATAGATCGACAACGCATTGTCGAGCGTGTCGAGCAGGGCTGCGCTGTAGTGCAGCTGCGGCCAGGTCAGGCGCAGCCGTGCCACCGTGTCTGCGAGTTTTTCGCGCCGTGGCGAGTCGGTCCCGCCGAAGACTGGCCCCGGCAACTCCCCGCTGATCCAGTAGCGCGCGACACCGGCCAACGCGTAGAGATCGACCGAGGGACGAAGCGGAATGTCGGCCGACTCGACCATCTGCTCGATCGGCGCGAAGGAGGGTTCGGCGCTGGTCATCAGCACGTCGATCCGGTCGCCGGCGATCGCCCGGCCCGCTGCGCCGGGGCCCAGCAGTAGCGGACGATTGTCGTCCAGCAGCAGAATATTGGACGGCGTGACCCTGCCGTGACCTCCTCCCGTCTGGTGAAACACCCCCAGTGCGCCTAAGAGCGGGTCGAGCAACGCGCGAACTGCCTCCTCGTCGGGAGGTTCGTTCATGCCCAGGCGCACTTCGAGCAGGCGCCTGACCGGGTAGCGCGGCATGACGCGGTAGGCTGTTCCGTTGGCTTCCCATAGACGCACGACCCGCACCAGCGAAGGATGGTTGCATCGGGCCAGCCTGCGGGTTTCATTGATGAAGGCCTTCAGCCCTTTCGTGAAGGCATCGGCCTGGGCGGAAGTACGCGGCGTGACCTGCGCGTCATGATTACGCTCCGCAAGCCTCGCCGGCATGTACTCCGCGATCGTCACCGGGACCGCGCGACCGCGGTCCGTGGCCGCGTAGACGACCGCGGTGCTGCCCTCGCCGATGATTTCCCCAAGCTCGAACTCGTCCAGCCAGGCACCCGCGGGCAAGGCGCGGGCAACGGACGCGAGGGGGCTGCCAGGCAGCTCCTCATTCAATGCAGCGGGTGTCGGCTCTGGAAGCTTCATGCGAATCGACTCGGCACAAGACTTTGATTCAGCCTGGTCCAGCTTGGTTCGGCAAGTCTTACAAGTTTCCTGGCCTGCCGGTCCGCGTTTTCCACTGAAAGCTGCATACGCGAATGTTCATACCGTGAAATTCCCGGCAGGAGAGATTCGTGGCCAAATCACTCACGGCAATGGGACTAAATGAGCTCGTTGCTGGTCGATCGGCGGCTCGCTCTGGCGGACCGTTTTTTTGCGACCCGCGCGCGCTTCAGTGCTTCCAGAACTCGCGTGAGGCGATGCGCGCACCCTCGGCCATCGCGGCCATCTTCGCCCATACGACGTCGGGATCGACCGCGGCCTGTCCGACCCATGTGCCGAAGCCGCAGTCGCTTCCGGCAATCACATTTTCCCTGCCGACAAGGTTCGCGTAACGGCCGATGCGTTGCGCGACGAGCTCGGGATGCTCGATGAAGTTCGATTTCGATTCGATGACGCCAGGAATGAGCAGCTTGCCGTCGGGCAACTTGAGAGTCTCGAACAGCTTCCATTCGTGAGCGTGGCGGGGGTTGGCGGCCTCGATCGCGATGGCGCTCGGCCGTGCGCGGAACACGATGTCGACCACGTCGGCCAGGGGGACGTCGCAGTGATGCGGCCCTTCGTAATTGCCCCAGCACAGATGCATGCGCAACTGCTCGGGAGGAATATTCGCGACCGCATGATCGAGTGCTTCGACGTGCAGTTGTGCCTTCTTGCGCCACTCCGGAAGGCTGAGGTCGGCATGCTGGATGTGCCGTCCCATGCCGAGATCGGGGCAATCGATCTGCAGGATGATGCCGGCCTTGGCGATCGTCTCGTACTCCTGCCTCATGGCTTCCGCGATCGCGAACAGATAGGCTTCCTCGGTAGGGTAGTGCTCGTTGCGAAAAAACAGCGACACCACGCCGGGCGACGCCGCAGTCATGAACGCTTCTTTCGCTTCAACGTTGGCGAACGCGGCCTTGAGATGGTCGACATCGGCCTGCGCCGCCTGCGGATTACGCACGCCGATCGCCGCATTGCACGCGGGCGTCTTCCGCCGCGACCGTCCCGGATCGCCGAAGACGCGCTTGGCGAGATTGGGAAAATCTGCGAGATCCTGATACACGAACGTGTTGCCGGTGCCGCCGAATCCGCTCAGGCGATCGGTGATGTAGGTCGCGTAGCTCGGCTTGCTCATTTCCCCGTCGTTGATCACGTCGACCCCTGCCGCCGACTGCTTTTGTACGACTTCGGTCACGGCGGCAGCGACTCGCCGCTCGAGCGCGACAGCGTCGACCGGCACGCCTTCCTGCTTGGCGTACATCGTCCGGATGAGATCTTCGGGCCGCGGCAAACTGCCCGTGTGGGTCGTCAGAAACCTGTCGGTGCTGCGCTTCATGACTTGAGCGAGAGAGCGTCTTTCACAGGGGGCGGAAGAACCGGTCCGTTCTGGGAATGTAATAGTCGTCATAGTCGAGCGAGAGCACGACCGTCTTTGCGTTCCCTACGATCTCGTCACGCGGAATGAACCCGTAGAACCTGGAATCGGCACTATTGTCCCGATTGTCGCCCAGCATAAGATAACGGTCTTCCGGGACCGTGACTGGGCCGAACGTACTCACACGGCTCACGCCACTGCCCGCCAACTCGATCCGGTGCGACATGTTGAGATACGACTCGATCTCGAATGTCGCATCCGCCTCGTACTCGACGCCGGAGTAGCGGGCAGCGATGCCGTTGATTGTCAGGCGGTTGTCTCTCATCTCCACGGTGTCGCCCGGCAGCCCGATCACGCGCTTTACGAGCCGGGTGTTGGCTGCCCTCGAATCGAAGACGACGATATCACCGCGCGCGGGATCCGCGAACTTGTAGAGCGAGATGTGAGTAAGGGGAACCTTGAAGTCGTAGGCGAGCTTGTTCACGAGTATCCGGTCGCCTTCGATAATGGTCGGTTTCATCGAACCCGTCGGAACCACGTTCCAGTCGGCCAGCGCGCTGCGGAAAATCACCATCAGGACGACGAAGACCGCAAAACCTCTATATTCGCGCCAAGCCTTGAGCAAACCGCTCTTCATATTCAATTATCCTTTTCTGCCTCGATGAAAGCTAACTGAAAAGTGTGAAAAACTAGCTGACGCAATATAAGACGTCAATTCGCGGCCTGGGTTCTGGCGCACGCTCAAACGCCCATGAAAATCACGGCCGAGGCGGCCGCCGGGGCACCGTGGGCGCCGGCCCCGGAAATTTGCTATCGTCGTGTCGGGCAACCAGTTCGGCCCCATCCGGAGGGTGATCATGGAAACGGTCGCGAGCAGCCAACCGACGATGCCACGGCGTCCCAATGCGCTGGGCGTGCATTCGCTCAATTGTTTCGTGTTCACGGTTCCGGACCTGGCGCCCGCCGAGGCGTTTTACCGGTCATTCGGACTCGACGTGCGGCGCGACGGCAATCGGCTCGACCTCTATACGCACGGGCACGCGCACCGGTGGGGCACCGTATACGCGAACGGGGCGCCGAAGCGACTCCAGTACGTGAGCTTTGCCGCCTATGAGGACGATTTCGACGCGCTGACGCAGCGCCTGCGCGGCGCCGGCGCGGCGGACCCGCATCCGCTCTCGGACGGGCAGGGCGTATGGACGCGCGATGCCGACGGCACGCCGATCCAGGTCGTCGTCGGACCCAAGGTGTCGCCGACCGCCAAAGCCCAGGCCACGCAGGTCCCGGCGCCGGAGCCCGGCAGGGGTGCTGCGCCGGGCCGCAGCGCGGCCGCGCCGGTGCAGCCGCGCCGCTTGTCCCACGTCCTGCTGTTCTCGCCCGACGTGTCCCGGCAGGTGGGGTTCTATGAGCGCGTCCTCGGCTTGCGGTTGTCCGACCGCTCCGGCGAGATCATTGCGTTCATGCACGGTCCGCACGCGAGCGATCATCACATGCTCGCGTTCGCGAAGTCGGAAGCGCCCGGTCTGCACCATTCGAGCTGGGACGTCGGCCGCTTCGACGACGTGGGCCTCGGCGCCGAACTCATGAAGGCGAAGGGCTACGGCCACGGGTGGGGCGTGGGGCGGCACGTGGTGGGCTCGAACTACTTCTATTACGTCCAGGACCCGTGGGGAAGCTGGGCCGAGTATTCGTACGACATCGACTTTGTCCCCGCCGACGTTGAATGGCGGGCAGGCGATCATCCGCCGGAGGATTCATTTTACGTCTGGGGTCCGGCCGTCCCCGACGACTTTGTCGTCAATCGCGAGCAACCGCGAACCGCCTGAAGGGCGGCGCGCGATTACAAACGGCAGGCCGAAGCGCGGCGATCTACGCTGCCGCGGCGATGCCGGGGCAAATTCACGGAGGAGAACCTCGATGAGGACCGGACATCGCTTCACCCGCGGGCTCGGCGTTGCGCTGTGCTCCTTTGCGCTGCTGGCGACCGGCGCGCACGCGCAGGGTACTCAGGCGCCTATCAGGATCGGCAGCACGCTTGCGCTGACCGGGCCGCTCGCCGCGACGGCCCTCGTTCACAAGGTCGTCGGCGAGATCTACGTCGAGCAGTTGAACAAGCGCGGCGGCCTGCTCGGCAGGCCCGTCGAGTGGATCGTCAGGGATGACCAGTCAAAGCCGGAGCTCGCGCGCACGCTCTACGAGCAGCTGCTCACCGTCGACAAGGTGGACCTGCTGATGGGGCCGTACGCCACCGGCGCGATCCTGTCGGCGATGAGCGTCGCGCAGCGCTACGACAAGGTACTCATCCACCACACGTTCGGCATCCCGTCGCTGGCCAAGTACGACAAGCAGTTCCCGGCCTGGTCGCTCGGGCCCGATCCGGCGAACACGGTCCCGACCACGGTGTTCACCGCGCTGGCCGCGTCGCCCAAGCCCCCGAAGACGATCGCCGTAGTGACGAGCAAGTTCCCGTCGGTTCACTTCATGTCGCTCGGCGCGCGCGAGGTCGCGAAAAAGCGGGGACTCAACGAAGTGCTGTTCCTCGAATGGGACTTCGGCAATCTGGACTACGGTCCGATCGCCGCGCGCATCAAGGACGCCAAGCCCGACTTCCTCTGGGTCGGTGCGCTTGGACTCGAGGGCAACCAGCTGCTCGAGGCGATGAACAAGATCGACTACGCCCCGGCCGAGCATTTCTACATGTACCCGGCCCCGGGCCCGATGTCCAAGTCGCCGCTCGCGAAGAACGCGTTGTCGATGACGATGTTCGAAGAGCATCCGCCTTTTACCAATGCGGCGGGCGCGAAGGAGTTCATCGACCTTTATCACGAGCGCGCGGCGAAGGCCGGCATCCCCGACACCAGCGTCGAGGTGCAGGCCGCGGCCTCGTACACGGCGTGGCAGATCCTCGAGGCGGCGGTGCGCGGCACCAACAGTATCGACGACGCGAAGATGGCGGCATGGCTCAAGGCCAACCGCGTCGAGACGATCCAGGGCAAGCTGCGCTTCGACGGTCCGAGCAACTATGGCGACGATCTGATGCGCGTCAAGCAGGTGCAGAACGGGCGCTGGGTCACCGTCTACCCGAAGGAGTACGCGGCTCCAGGCGCGACGCTACTCGTGCAATGACGTTCCCGAGCGGGACGCTGCTCGCGCAGTCGGCGCTCTCCGGCGTCTTCATCGGCAGCATGTACGGGCTGCTGGGGATGGGGCTCGGCCTGGCGTGGGGGCTGCTGCACATCATCAACCTCGCGCACTTCGGGTTCGCGTTCCTTGCGGCTTACCTCTGCTATCAGCTCGCGAGCGTCGGTGGCATCGATCCGCTTCTGACGCTCGCTCTGATCATCCCCCTGTTCTTCGCGCTGGGGATGGCCGTGCAATGGCTGCTGTCGCGCTTTTCGGTGTCGCCGCTCAATTCGCTGCTAGCGACGTTTGGCCTGACCGCGATCATCGAAGCCGGCATCCAGTACTTCTGGACCGCTGATTTCCGCAAGCTCGAGTCCGTCTATTCCGGGCAGAAGCTGCGCGTGGGCGGGCTGTTCGTACCGGTGCCGGAACTGCTGACGCTGGTGCTGGCGCTGGTCTTGGGGTTCTCCATCTGGGCGGCGATGCGCTACACGAACCTCGGCCGCGCGCTGCGCGCGCTGGCCGAGGACGCGCCGATGGCGGCTGCCTTCGGCGTCAACCGGCGCGCGCATGCGCTGTTGTTGGCGGGCGTGTGCGGTGCGCTCGCCGGCATCGCCGGCGTGTGCCTCGCGCTGTCGTTCACGCTGACGCCGTCTCAGATCTACGCGTGGGTGGGCGTCGTATTCGCCGCCGTGATGCTGGGAGGGCTGGGTTCGCCGCTGGGACCGGTCGCCGCCGGCATGGTCGTCGGCGTCAGCGAGGCGGTGACGATGGCGTTCGCTTCTCCGTCGTGGGCTCCGATCGTGTCGTTCTCGCTGCTGATCGCGCTGCTGTTGCTGCGCCCGGGCCGCACCTGAAACTGGACAGGACGCTCGCCGGGATCGCCGCCGCGGGCCTGCTGCTCGCGGTCGTGCCGTTTTTGCACCTGCCGGCGTTCTACGAGTCGTTCCTTTACATCGTGTTCCACTGGATCGTGCTCGCCACGTCCTGGAACATCCTGAGCGGTTACTCCGGCTATTTTTCGTTCGGGCACGGCGCGTTCTTCGGCGCCGGCGTCTACACGACCGCAGTGCTGGCCGGCAAATACGACGTGCCGTTTCTGTGGACACTGCCCGCGGCGGCACTCGTCGCGGCGCTGCTCGGACTGGGACTGGGCGCGGTGGTCTTTCGCGTGCGCCACGTCCGCGGCGAGTTGTTCGCGCTGCTGACGCTCGCAGCCACGTTCGTGCTCGCGACGATCGTCCTCAACACGCCCATCGACGGCGGCCCGGGCGTTTACCTGTCCGCGGTGCCAGTGCCGAAGCTGGCGCCGACGCCGTCCGGTTCCTTCTACATGATGGCGCTGGTACTCGCGATCGGGACCATCGCGATCGCGTACGCAATCGCGCGGGCGCGGCTCGGGCTGGGGCTCTTCGCGATCCACGACGACGAGGATGCGGCGGAGGTCATGGGCGTCCCGGCCTATCGTTACAAGCTTGTCGCGTTCGGCGTCTCGTGCGCCCTTGCGGGCGTTGCGGGTGGCATCCAGGCGTTGTTCGTGTCGTACGTCACCGCGAACGGCACGTTCAACATTACGGTGCCGCTGACGGTGGTGCTGATGAGCGTGCTCGGCGGCACTCGCTCTTGGATCGGTCCGGCGATCGGCGCCACGGCGATCACGATCCTGCTCTACGCGACGACAGCCGCCGACCAGGCGGTCGCCGGCAAGGCGGTGGTCGGCGCGGTGCTCGTCGCGGCGATCCTGCTGATGCCGGAGGGGATTCTGGGCCGGACCTTTGCGCGTCGCGGCCGTGGCGTGCCGCCCGCGTCGTCCGCCTCCCCGGTGCCGGTGCACACGGATGCCGTCGTTGCCGCGATCGAATCGCCGTCCGCAGCAGCCGAGCGGACGGTGCTGCTGGCAGTTCGTGGCGTAGCGAAGTCGTTCAAGGGCGTGCGCGCGCTCGACGGCGTTGACCTCGACGTACGCGAAGGCGAGGTCCTCGGCGTGATCGGCCCGAACGGATCGGGCAAGTCCACGCTGATCAATGTCGTGAGCGGCCATTTCCGCGCCGATGCCGGCAGCGCGCGCTTCGGCGGCGTCGACCTGCTCGCGCTGCCCGCGCACCGGATCGCGCGCGCCGGCGTGGCACGCACCTACCAGATCCCGCGGCCGTTCGCGCACCTCACGGTCCGCGACAACGTCGCACTCGCTGCGATGTTCGGCGGCACGGCGCTCGATCCGCGTCATGCGGCGGAAGTCGCCTTGCATTGGCTGCAGTTCACCGGACTGGCGGCGCGTGCGGACGCGTATCCGGGCGATCTCAACCTGCATCAGGCCAAGTTCCTCGAGCTGGCGCGCGGGCTCGCCGCGCGTCCGCGACTCCTCATGCTCGACGAGGTGTTGTCGGGCCTCACGCCAGCGGAGATCGATGGCGCGATCGACCTCATCCTTCGCATACGCGCGCAGGGCACGACGATCGTGCTGGTCGAGCACGTGATGCGGGTGGTGACGGCGCTTGCCGAACGCATCGTGGTCCTGGACCAGGGCCGCGTGCTGGCGGAGGGGCGCACGGCCGACGTGATGGCGCGGCCGGACGTCGCTGTGGCCTACCTGGGCGTTCCTCATGCTTGAGGTTCGCGACCTCGAAGTCGACTACGGCGCGGCGCCGGCGGTGTGGGGCGTATCGCTCGACCTCGCCGCCGGGGAGCTCGTCTGCGTCGTCGGGCCGAACGGTGCCGGCAAGTCGACGCTGATCAACGCCCTGGCTGGCCTGCATCGCATCAGCGCCGGGCGGATCACGATGGACGGCCGCGACCTGACGGCGCTGCCAGCACATCGCTACTGCAGCGCCGGCATCGCGATCGTGCCCGAAGGGCGCCGGCTGTTCACGCGGATGAGCGTGCGCGAGAACCTCGAGATCGGCAGCTACGCCGCCGCGGCACGAAAGCAGCGCACGCGCACGCTCGAGCGCGTGTGCACGCTGTTTCCGGCCGTGCGCGACAAGCTCGACTCGCCTGCCGGCGCGCTCTCGGGCGGCCAGCAGCAGATGGTGGCGATCGGTCGCGCGCTGATGGCACAGCCGCGGTTGCTCCTCCTCGACGAGCCCTCGCTCGGTCTGTCGCCGCTCATCACGCAGGTGCTGTTCGGCGCGCTTCGCGACGTTCACGCGAGCGGAACGTCGGTGCTGCTCGTCGAGCAGAACGTCGCGGATGCGCTCGCGATCGCCGATCGGGCGTATCTGCTCGAGGAAGGCCGGATCGTCGCCGACGGCACGCCCGAGACAGTGTTCGACGCCCCTGCGCTGCGGCGCGCGTATCTAGGCGCGGCGAATGGTCGATGAGCCCGGTCACGGCAAAGATCGCAGTCATCCCACTACGATAGGACTAAAGCCATGCCCAGAACACCCGTTGGTGTCATCGTCGGCAGCAACCGTCGCGAGTCGATCAACCGCCGCCTGGCGCTCGCGCTGACGCGCCTCGTCGAGGACCGAATCGCGTGGCGCTGGATCCGAATAGACGACCTGCCGATGTACAACCAGGACCTCGAGCCGGACCGTCCCGAGACAGTACGGCGCTTCACCGCGGAAGTCGCGAGCGTTCCGGCCGTGCTGTTCGTCACGCCGGAGCACAACCGCTCGCTTCCCGCAGTGCTCAAGAACGCGATCGACTGGGGGTCGAAGCCAACGGACAAGCAGGTGTGGCGGGGCAGAGTCGCGGCCATCACGGGCACGTCGTTCGGCGTCATCGGCACGGCCGTCGGTCAGCAGCACCTGCGGCAGATCCTGGGCATTCTCAGCATGACCGTGATGGGCGGCGAGGCGTATATCTCGTTCAGGCCGGATCCCGTCGATCACGACGGCAATTTTCTCGACGAGGGGAAGCGCGCGTTCTGCCAGGCGTACATGGACCAGTTCGTCGCGCTGGTCGCACGGTTTGCCGATCCGAGCGTGCCGTGAGTGCGCGACGTTTCGGCGAGTTCTGCCGTAACGGTGACGGGCTAGTGGACTTGGAAGTCAGCGCGTCGCGTCGTGCGCATGGTGACGCGTTCCCGCCACCGCGGGCCACAACGCCAGAAGCCCAGCCGCGAGCACGACCAGGCTCTCGGGTGCATCCATCGCCCGCAGCGTTGCCGCCGCGATCGCGCACCACAGCACCGGAACGACTAGCAGCAGCCATCGGATGCGCCCGCGGACCAGGGCCAGCACCGCCACGCTCGTGATCGCCGTCGGGTCGGCCGCCACGCCGAATATCTCGGCGCTTGTCCACGGACGCCCTGTGAGTGGCGCCAATACTGGATACCCGAGGATCGAAATTGCAACAATCGAGGCTGCGATCCAAGGCGCGCCGCTTCTTGCGAGCTGCAACTCGAGTCGGCCGGCGAGAACACCGACAACGACGAGCAGCAACGCCTCACATGCGAACGCAACCGCGAACCACATCGCCGCCCAATTGATCTGGGCGTAGCGCTGGTAATGAAATGCCAGAGCGATCCATAGCCAGCAGCCGGCCAGCAGACCCGCGATGATGCGGTCATGGTGGCCACGCTTCCCGATCAGTAGTGCGACGATCGCGAGGCCGATCGCCATGCCTGCGAGCTGCGCCGGCCAGATCGCGAGGTTGTACCGCTCGAGCATGCGGTAGTAAGTCGACGGCGAGAACAGCAGAAAACTCGTAAGCCTGTACGTCCACCACTCCGACATCAGGTCCGCTCCACCGCCGCGATCATGCGCAGGCGCAACGCCTCGTCGGGCAGGCGCCCGTACGCCGAATTCATGTTCTCCCGCACGTGGGCCACGCTGGTTGTCGCCGGGATCGCGCACGTGACGGCGGGGTGCGAGACGATGAACTTCAACACGAACTGCGCCCAGCTCGTGCACTCGATTTCCGCCGCCCAGGGAGGGAGCGGTTGTCGCGCCAGCGCGCGGAGCAGCGCGCCCTGGCGGAACGGCCGGTTCACTATCACCGCGATGCCGCGATCGCGTGCGAGCGGCAGGATGCGCTGCTCGACTTCGCGATCCACCGGGTTGTAGGTGACCTGCACGAAATCGATCGCCTGGCTTCGCATCAGCTGCTCCACGTCGCGATGGCGGCGGCCTTCCGATGTCGTAATTCCAACGTAACGGACCTGTCCTGCCCCTTTCATCGCGAACAGCGTCGGCAAGTGCTCCTGCCAATTGAGCAGGTTGTGGACCTGCACCAGATCGAATCGGCTCACCTGCCAGTTCCGCCGCGATTGCTCGATCTGCTCGCGGCCGCGCGCGCTCGACGTCCAAACCTTGTCCGCGGAGAAGACGCGCGCGGCGAGCCCTGTCTTGCGCAAACCGTAGCCGATGACTTCCTGCGATGAGCCGTACATCGGCGACGAGTCGATCATCCGGCCGCCGGCCTCGACGAAGTTG
>Ga0207665_10002905_pt1 | contig 11487 bp, 9 predicted proteins | sample LARL112metaG_FD_184351 | JGI IMG/M metagenome (GOLD analysis project Ga0207665, IMG submission 184351) | Corn, switchgrass and miscanthus rhizosphere microbial communities from Kellogg Biological Station, Michigan, USA - LAR L11-2 metaG... | ecosystem: Host-associated > Plants > Roots >...
GGATCAACGTGAGCCGCGCGGGGGGGATGTCCGCTCGGGGAAACAACGTCCGCAGCGCCCGCGGCGGCTGGAACGGCGTCCACGCGCCGAGCGGCTGCGCGAGCCGGTCCGCAACGGCCCACACCACCGCTGGGTTGTGGCCGTAGCCGAAGTGGCTGCCCACCACGGCGATGTTTTCGGAGCGCGGGGACGGCGGGTCCAGGCAGGCCTGCCAGGCGACGATGCCGTCGAACCGCGAGTAGATCGAGGTGGCCGGCACCGGCAGGACGTCGACGTCGTGCTCCAGCGGCAACGGGGCCCGCGCCACATGCAGGTGGGTGTAGTGGTTGAAGATGCGGCTGGCCCGGGACTGGCGTTCGTGGGCCAGGCGAAACGGGCTGCCGAGCGTGATGACCTGGCGTACCGCAGCGGGTGTGCGCCGGGCGAGGGTACGAGCGTAGATGCCGCCGAGGCTCCAGCCGATCACGCTGACCGGAGTGCGGTATCGCGTGTGCAAAGCATGCAGGCGGTCCTGCATGCCGTCCACCGCCGCGGCCGTCGGGCCGCGGTTGCGCCCGAGCCGCCAGCCGTGCACCCGGTAGCCCAGGCCGCGCAGGATGCGCCGCAGCGGCCACGTCGAGTCATCGGCGGCCAGCAGGCCGGGCAGCACCAGAACAGGATGCCCGTCACCGGCGGGCAGCGCCCGCTGCAGCGGCAGTGCGGCCAGCAGCAGCCCGAACTCGACCACCGCCCGGGCCGGGTCGGTGACATAAAGTCCCATGGCGGGCGCGCTGTCCGGCGGCGCGACAGACATCAGCGGGCCGCCTGCGTCTTTTGCAGGATGGCCAGTTCGTCGGCCAGCCCTGCCATGATCCGTTCGACGTCGGGCACCAGCTCGCGGTCGGCGAGGATGCCGAAATTCAGTTTGCCGCTGGACCCCAGGACCGTGATGTTGAGACCCTGGCCGTCGGCGATCGCCGAGAGCGGGTACACGGCCTCGAGCCGCGCCCCGCACATGTACAGATCGACGGTGGGACCGGGCACGTTGGAGATGAACAAGTTAAACGGCGGGACCCGCTCCAGCAGCCGCAGTCGGCTGGCGAGCCGGCTGGCCCGGTTGGCCAACGCCGGCGTCGAGAACTGCGCGATGTCGGTCAGTAGCTCCGCGGGCAGCGCGTTGTGCTGCTCCTTGGCCACGCGCATCGCCTCGTGCGCGGCGCGCAGCCGCTCAGCGGGGTCCGCCAGATGTGTCGGCAGCGGCGCGATCACAGTGGAGACCTGGTTGCCGTGGGTACCCTGCTGCTCCTCGGTGCGAATCGAGACCGGGACGGCGGCCAGCAGCGGACCGGCGGGCAGCGCGTCGTGGTCCTGCAGCCACGCGCGCAGCGCGCCGGCGCACAACGCCATCACGACGTCGTTGACGGTGACGCCTGCGGCATTCTTCACCGCCTTCACCTCCGAGAGCGGCAGGCTGCCGAACGCCCAACGGCGGTGCGGACCGATGTTCTTGTTGAACGGTGTCGGCGGTGCCATCAGCGGCGGCGCGGACAGGATGACATCGCGGTCACGGCGCAACAGGAACCGGTCGACCAGCGGCAGCCAGGGCCGGGCGGGACTGGCTACCAGCGCCGGCAACGAGCGCACCATCTGCGCGGAGAGCCGCGCCGCCCGCACCGGGTGGCGGGTCAGCGACAGCGCGCTGCGAGCCAGCAGCTGCACCGCGCCGGGTTCGGCTTCCGGGCGCCACGGCGGCGGCTCGCCGACCTCGCCCGGCTGCGGCGACACATCCAGCAGGGCGACGAGCAGGTCGTTTCCGGACACCCCGTCGATCGCGGCGTGGTGCACCTTGGTGTAGAGGCCGTACCGGCCACCCTGCAGGCCATGGATCAGGTACAGCTCCCATAGCGGGCGCCTGCGGTCGAGCGGCCGCGCGTGCAGGCGGGCGGCCTGGGTGGCCAGCTGCCGATCATCGCCGGGCGCAGGCAACGCCAACTCACGGACGTGGAACTCGATGTCGAAGTCCGGATCTTCGATCCAATAGGGCTGATCGAGCCCCAGCGGCACCTCAGCGAGGCGGCGGCGAAACGGCGGTACCAGATGCAGCCGGGACTCCACCAGGTCGGTCAACCGGTCGAGGGTCAGCGCCTCGCCGCTCTGCGGCGGGTCGAGGATGCACACACTGCCGACGTGCCCGTAAGCCGTCGGTGAATCGAGCGTCAGAAACGCCGCATCCAACCCCGAGAGCTGCTGCATCAGCTTCTCCTTCGACCCTCAGTCGACACGTCAGCCCGCAGACGCCCGTCGACCCTATCCGCGCACCACGGTGCAGATGGTCGAAATGATCGGGATTGTCAGGCAAGCGAGCAGCTTAGCGCGGCGCGCGGCGGCTCCGGCAGCTTGTGCCGGCCGCAGTGTCCGCTCGGTGAGCTACAAATTCGCCCTGGCCGGGCGGCAGCTCTCCGGACCGGCGTAGGGATGATTTGTGATTCGTAGGCGACCCTACTGATGTGGGTGCCCATCGAGGCGTTTCACGTTCTGGCCTGTGGGACCGGGTTGGCGATGCGCCGGTGCGCCGCCGTGCCGCGAGCAACTTTGCGCAGGCTTACCCCCACTTTGGCGCGGGTTGCTGGTGCGAAGCCTGTCGGGTGGCGACCAAGTAATACTCCGCGCATGCCGTTGGCAGCCTCGCGGTGGACCTGGATACGTTGTTGCCCGGCAACATGTTTGGCGCAACCAGCGCGAACATTATGCGCCGCAACAGAGCACGCGTCAGTGCGCGATGCCGACAGCACTAGTCGTCTCCGGGTCGTTCGGCCCATCCAGGCTCAGCGCGGGAAGATCGGGTGACCCATGAGTTGTTTGCGTGGACCGTCGAGCCCGGGTCGTGCACGAACGAGATTCCCGGTGGGTTCTCCCTGAGTGCTAACGTCACCGCACCACAACTGGTACTACCACGTCGGGGCGTGAAGTTGTGCGCGGGACGTTCGAGGAGTTCGCCGACCTATGAGCGCACGCGGGAAACGGGAGGACGCCCGTCGGCGGCTCGAGCAGCGGTACCGGCAGCTGGCGGATGCCCGCAAGAAGCGGCCGGCCGCCGCAGTCGCCGCCCGCTTCACCGAGATCGACGGCGCCACGCTGGGCGCACTCGTCTCGGTCCAGCTGTTCACCACGGTCATCCCCCTGATCATCATCGGATTCGACTACTTCTCCGGCTTCGCTGAGAACGCCAGTCCGGGCACACTTTTCATCCGGGAGGTCGGCCTCGGATACCCGCTGACTGAACGGGTCCGCGCCGCGTTCGGCGATTCCTCGGCATTTCGGTCGAGTTGGACGTTCATCGGTGTCGCCGGATTCCTCGTGTGGGGAATCCCGATGTCGATCACCATCGCCGGAATCTTCGCCAAGGCCTGGCGCCGTGAGCAGTTCGGGCTAGGCCAACGGCTGCTGCGGGGCGCCACGTGGTTCGTCCTGTACCTGACGATGATCGCCCTTCGCGAACGGATCGCCTTCGGCGGCGATCACAGCGGTGCGATCCGAGCGCTGCTGTTCGTGGCTGCCCTGGTGCCGGTCTGGATCTTCTGGTCGCTCACGCCGGTTCTGCTGGTCCGCGACGGCGGCCGGGGCCTGAGATACCTCGCGCTCGCCGGACTCGCCGGGACGGTGATCGACGGAACCATTCTCCCGCTCGCCGCCCGGATCCTCTTCCCGCCGTTGCTCATCGGTTGGACCGGGCTGGGCCCAATCGGTGTCGCGATGGCATTGATGACGTGGTGCGGGGTGATCGGCATCGGGTGGGTGTTGACAGCGTGCGTGGGCGCGGTCCTGTGGGAGCGCACAGCCCCGTCCGAAACGGTCATCGATTCACAGACAGACCTCACCCCGAATCTACCGGAAGACACGTAGTTCCTGTGGGGTGCGGGGAGTCTGAGTGATGGCACCGACCCCAAGGATTCGCCGGTGCTACCACGGTCTCGGCCAGTGCGCGATCGACGCGCCCGTGGCCGCCCTCATGGGGCCATGGGAATGTAACCAGCCGCTGGGCCGCCAGGTGCAGTGAAGTCGGCCTGCTCCCCCAAGTTGATGCCAAAGGAAAGAAGCGGATATGAGCAAGAACGCGAACGGTGAAGGCAGCATCTACAAGTGGATGAAGGACGGCAAGGTCATTCGCGACGAGGGTGCGGTCACCTATACCGGCGACGACGGTAAGACTAAGCGGCACACCGTCTACGGCCCGCCCGCCAGGAGGTCCGCGACAAGCTCCGCAGGTCCCTGCGAGCGGCTCGACGCCGGCGCACCGGGCAGGGACGCCACCCGCATCGTCGCGGACTGGCTGGCCGGTGGCGCCACCACATTTGCAAACTCGGACCATAAACGCGCGACCAGGGAGATGTACGCGCACTGTGCCGCAAGCATCTAACCGGCGTCGTTTGGGCGATTACGTTGGATCGGTTGCGGCCCACCGATATCGAAGCTCTGGTGCTCAAGTGCGAGGACCGCGGGCTGCCGGTTCATCGGTGCGCTCGGTGTACACGGTGTTGCGGCTGGCATTCACGGGGTGGTCCGCGACGGACTGGTGACAAAAAATGCGGCGGCTGTCGTGAAGCGGCTGGGTGTGGCGCGCACGGAGGCCAGACACGCCGCCACTGTGGACGTGACCGCGCTGCTGAACGCTGCCGACCGGTTGCGCTGCCGCGACACGCTGGTGCTCATCGCCGCCACCGAGATGCCCCGCGGCGAGGCTCTAGGTTTGCGCTGGACCGACATTGACCTCGACGCCGGTCTCGTTGACCGTGCGCGGCACCCTCGGGCGCATCGGCGGCAAGCTCGCGGTGTCCGAACCCAAGACAGACGGTCGCGGCGCTCGGCGCTCCGCTGGTGGCGATGCTGCGGGCGCGCGGCAAGCAGCAAGCCGCCGAATGGCTGCACGCCGGGTGATCAGTGGACCGACTGCGGACGCGTGTTCGCCACGGAGTTCGGGACACCGGTCGAACCGCGTAACCTGGTGCGGACCATCGAGACCGCCGCGCGCAAGGCAGGCGTGAAGGAGGTCTGGGTGCACATCAAAGCGGTCGCGGATATGCTCGGGCACTCGTCGATCGCGGTCACCGGCGACATCTACGGCCATACGTCCGACGATGCTGCACGCGCGGCGGTCGACGGAATGATTGGGACGCTCGGACTAATGCAACTGGTCAAGTGACCAATCGGACCGGACGGCTGGCCGCGGTGACCGCGATGACGCCCGGCAGGCATCGCCAAGCTCTTACTAGGCTGGGGCGGATTTTCGTCGTTGAACCGCGCGATCAGTTCCTCCTGGACACGGTGCGCTTTGACTACTCCACACGCCAAGCGGACAGATACGGCTATCGCTGCCGCCGTAACGATCAACCAAAGCGGAAGATTGAGGAACCATCCCTCCAACAGCAGCGTCGCCAACACTGGCCAGAAAGAACGCCGCATCATCCACTCCCGATTTCGCTGTTTCACGCCGGTCTGTGAGTTCAACGATCTATGAGGTCTTCGAGTTCATCGGTGAGTACCCGGTCACCCGTCACCTCAAGCATCGCCTCGGCGCGATCCCAGATCTCGGAGGCTCGCGGTGACACGCCAACCCTTGGTTGTGCCCGCCATCGGCGCTCTAGTCCGCGACACCTGGCGGTGAAATGGATGGCCCCGTCCCACCAACCCATCGCCGTGTCGGCTGGTAATGGGGACACAGTTCATGTGGGTTGCCGTACGCACCCCGGCAGGTATGAGAAAAGGCGGTCACGGACCACTCCGAAACCGCCTCTGAACTGCTTTAACTTGGTCGGGCTACCAGCATTTGAACCTGCGACCACCTGACCCCCAGTCGGACAAAGGCTGAATTTGGTTGTCTCGCAATGACTCTCGACCCTGACCAACGAAAATCGTCTCAAGGCGTACCCTGTCAACACTGCGAGTTCGCACCTACCTGTGACAACATTTGCGCGGAAGCCACCGGTTGTGCACCGGTGCGCTGGTTCTCTGCTCGAATAGCCAGAGAATGACTTTTCCCTTGCGCGGGCTGCGCCTCCAAGAACCTTTCGCGCTACAACCGCTCGGAGCAGCCTGGCCCATCTCCCTGACGTCGAAAGCGGGCTAATTCGTTTCGCCGTGCCGGCAGGTGTTCAGGTGCCACAATATTGACGTGAGCGACGGCGGGATGAGTCCCCCGCGCGAGCTCCGTCTTGGCGCTGGTTCGTCGATTGATGACCTGCTGGATCAGGCGGTGGCGGCGATCAACCGTGGAGATCGGCGAACCGCCACCGCGCTTGCCGACCATGTACTGGCCGTGGACCATGGGAACACTGAAGCGGAGGATCTGCTTGCAGCCCCCAGCGATGGTGGCGAGATCCGGCGCTTGACGATCCTGTACGTGGACTTGGTCGATTCGGCGGTGTTGTCCAGCCACGCCGAGCTCGACACCTACGGGCTACTGGTGGGCCGCTACCGCGACGTGGTGGTGGACATCGTGACCCGCTTTGACGGCCATATCGGCTCCCCCACGGGTGAGGGCCTTCTGGCGGTATTCGGTCACCCACGAGCCCATGAGGACGATGTACGTCGGGCGGTGCTGGCGGGGTTGGAGATCACCCGCGAGGTGGCCCGTCTCGGTGAGCAGGTGCGGCACCGCTTCGGGATGGAGATCGCTGCGCGAGCAGGGGTACATCGCGGACTCGTCTATCTGGACACCGCCCAAAGCGATGTCTACGGCCTCGGCGCCAACCTCGCCGCGCGGGTGTCGGGTCTGGCCCCGCCCGGAACCATCGTGATTTCGGACGCGGTAGCGCCGTTGATACGCAACACTTTTGAGTTAGCGCCATGCCAACCGGCTGCTGTCAAGGGAGTCGCAGAGCTGATCGCCCATCACCGGGTGCTGGGTGAGCGAGTGATGCAGGCGAGAGCGACGCACACCCCCCTTGTGGGGCGCGACCGCGAGTTTGCGTGGTTACGAGACAGTTGGCGGCACGCTCAAGACGGCACCTTGACGACTCCGGGGGTGGTGTTGCGTGGCGAGCCGGGGATCGGCAAGTCTGCGCTGGCAGCCGCCGCCGCCCGTCTGGCCTTGGACTCGGGGGCGGTGGTGGTGACATTGACGGGGTCGGCGTTGCACACGGACGCCGGTCTGCACCCAATACGCAGCCTGCTCGAACAGCATTGCGGCATAAGTAGACTGACCCCTCAGAGTGAGCGGCTGCGCCTGCTCGAAGTCGAGCTGATGGCCCGCGGACGCGATATGGCGAGCACTGTGCCGTTGTTGGCGCCGGTGCTGGGCATCGCGCCGGAACACGGATACGAGCCCGCTGCCTCAGAGGGACGCAAACTCTATCAACTGATCGGACAAGCAGTGGAGGACTATCTCCTGGCCTGTGTTGGCGAAAGCCCGGGCATCGTGGTGGTCGAGGATGCGCACTGGTTCGACCCGTCCACCATCGAAAGACTTGGGTCACTCCTTGATGCTGCCGAAGGCCGGCTGCTCGTGGTGGTGACGGGACGCCCCGGCCCGTGGCTGCCCGCCCATTGGCCGGTGACGGTGATCGACCTCGACCCATTGACGGAGGACGAGACCGACACTCTGATCGCCGCCCTGGATCCCAATCTGTCGGCACAGGCTCGGGCGGCGGTGGCCGTTCGCTGCGATGGGGTGCCGTTCTACATCGAACAGGTCGTCGGCGGGCTCACGGAGACCGGGGTGCCGGAGGGTCTGTACGAGCCATTGCTCGCCCGACTGCGGGCGAGCACCAACGTTGTGCCGGTTGTGGAGGTGGCGGCGCTGATCGGCCGCCAGCTAGACCGGGACCTGCTGCGCTGCGTGGTCGACCTGAGCGACGATGTACTCGACGGCGTCCTCGGCGAACTCGAGGACGCGCGGGTGCTCGAGCCGTCGGGGACGAGCGGTTGGCGATTCCGTCATGAGCTGCTCCGCGAGGTCGCCACGGAGCTGGTGCCGCCGAGCGTGCGCCGCAGCCTGCACGCGAAGGTCGCCGACGCCCTGGTGGAGGACACCGGCGGGGATCCCGACTGGCAGCTGGTGGCCACGCACTACGAGCAGGCCCAGAACACCTGCGAGGCGGTGTCGGCGTATCAACGGGCATCGGCTGATGCGCGACGGCGAGGCGCTCTCGCGGAGGCTCGCGGCTATCTGACTCACGCCCTCGTTCAGGTGGACAAGCAGCCACCGGGGCGCGCCCGCGATGTGCGGGAAATGGCGGTGCGCATGGAGCGGGGATTCCTCGCGTCCGCCGCTGAAGGACCGCTGAACCGAGCCACGGCGGTCGACTTCGAGGAGTGCCTGCGGCTCGGGGGGACCGACGTTCGCGACGACGAAGTGGTTGGCACGCTTCTCGCCCTGGCCGGTTACTACTTCGCCATTGGGGATCTGCCCCGCTCCGCGCGGGTGCTGATGTCATTGCGTGCAAGCATGAACGCCGAGCGGGAATTCTTCCGGCCCGTGGTCGAAGCCGGCATCGGCATCGCGGCGTGGTTGAACGGCGGATTCGCCACCGCGCGTGGGCAGTTGGAAGCAGCGACGGCGGAATTCGTCGCAGCAGGCCACCACACCCTCGAGGCGCTCTGGTTCGCACCGACCGACCCCATGACCATGGCGCACGGAATCCTCAGTCTTGACCGGCTTGCGGGCGGAGACCTTCGCGGCGCCGAGACTCAGGCGCTGCAGGCCGCACACCGGGCCGACGAACTCAGCTTCCCGCAAGGCCCGTTCAGCCTGGCCTTCGCGCGCTTCTTCGAGATTTGGATACGCATCGAGGCGCGCCAGCTCGATCGCGCCGCCACGCTCGCCGCCGAGCTGGTCGACCACGCCGATCGGCATGGCTTCGAAGTGTGGGCGCTGTGGGGCGCTGCTCAGCGAGCCATCGTCGATGCCATACGTTCGACCCGCGTCGACGACGCCGACCTGCTGTCGGTTCAGGTCACGCGCGCGGCCGAAGTCGTGAAGACCGTCCGCGACGCCGGATTGACCGTATTCATCACGTTGTTCGACGGTGCTCTCGCACAGCTATTGACCGCCGCCGGTCGTCGCAAAGAAGCTCGCGCTCAACTGGATGCGGCCCTCACGCTGGGCCGCGGCACTGAAATGTGTTTCTACGAGGCCGAGTTGCTGCGCCTTCGCGCGCACACCCACACCGACCCCGATGCCCGTCAAGCAGATCTGGCCGCCGCCCTTAGCGTTGCCCGCCGACAGGGTGCTGACCTGTACGAACTTCGCGCCGCGCTCGATGATTTCGAACTACGCGGAGAACCCGCCCGTGCCGCGCTCGACGAAGTGGCCGGCCGATTCGCCGCCGACAGCCCACTGCCGGAACGACAGCGCTATCTGTCGCTCCCCGCGGCATCCACACGGCAGCGCGAATGACGCGCTGCTGGGTCAGCATGGCAACCGGGAGACTTCAGGCAACCGGAGCGCGCACACTCATCACCCGGTAGTGGATGATCGGCTCCTCTACACCCTTGATCGCCGCCGGTGCGCAGGCTTCCAACTCAAAGTCGTTCCATATCAACGTCTCAACGGCATCTGAGACAACAACTGCGCCCGGTGGTGAGAGACCCGAGATCCCGGTCGCCACGTTGGCGGCCAACCCAGAGAAGTCGGCTTGGGCGGCGTCCAGATACACCAGACCCCAATGCACCCCAACCCGGACACTAACGCCGAAACCGAATCGGCGTTGCAGGTGATTACTGAGCCGCGACACCTCCCGCGCGATCTCCACCCCGGCCTGCACCGCGCGGCGCGCATCGTCTTCACGCGTAATCGGATGACCGAACACCGCCAGCAACCCATCACCCTTGGTGGAGCCGATATGCCCGTCGTACCCGTTCACGATGCGCAGCACCTGTTCGCGGTACCGCCCCACGACCAAGCGATACGTCTCGGGATCCACCTGTATGGACAGCGCCGTCGAATCCACTAGATCGGCAAAGAACATGGTCTTTGGCGAAAGACGTCGGGCGAGGTGATGGCATGCGATATGAAACGCCCGCACCCGGCCGCGATGGTATTCGGGCGCCCGCAGCCGGGTAGGAGGCCCTGTTGGCGGCATGACCGCCGGGCGACTGAGGCGATGCCGCGGTGCTCCGTACGCCAATCCGGTGGCGTCGTCTGCCGTCGAAGGCAGATCTCATTCCCCCGTGTCATCGACCCGATGCTCAGCCATAGGACTCTTCGATGGGGCGCATCGCCTCAACGAGGTCGGTGAGGGTGGGCATGCCAGCGAAACCGTCGTCGTAATTCGCGGCGACTTCAGCGACGAAGATCGGGTAGAGGGCGTCGCTGTCGACGTCGACTGTCTCGTGGACGGGGTTCTGGCCGGGTGCACTGAGTTCAACTCCGCCGGAGGTGTCGACGGCGAGGTGCCCGCCGGCGCCGACGGCGGTGTAGTTGACGTATCGCTTGACCGGGGCGTCCGGGAAGGTCCAGCCGATCTCGACCGTGGCGTTCGTTCCATCGGCGGTTTCCAGCGTTAGTACGCCGTAGTCCTCGGTGTCGGCGCCCTCGGGGTACTGGCGCACCGACCGGGCTTCGGTAATCTGCTGGCCGGTGAGGTGGCGGAGCATGTCGGTGAAATGGACGCCGAGCAGGTACAGGCATCCGCCGCCGGATAGCGAGCGGTCTAGGACCCAACTGCAGCCGGCGTCGATGTACCGCGAGGGCGGGCCGGCGACGAAGCTGAACCGCGCGTGCCGCAGATCCCCGATGCGACCGAACAGGTCCGGCAGCGGACCTTAGCGCTGCACGAGCGCGACCGTAGCCGGTACGCCCGCTGCGTCAGCCTCGTCGCCGACCGCGGCGAGGTCGGTGACCGCCGCGGCGCCCGGCTTTTCTAGGACGAAAGGGATGTGGGCGGTGATCAGTTTGCGGCAGATGTCTGGCATTTCGGCGTGTACGCCCAGGACGTAGGCGAGGTCGGGCTTGTCCGCGAGGCAGTCGGCCACGGTGTCGTGCGCCGTGGTGCCCAGCTCGGCAGCGGCCCGGTTGGCGGCGTCGGCGTCGGAGTCCCAGGCGCCGATGATCTGGTGATGTTTGGCCCAGGCGTCCCGGTACAGCGGTAGGTGCCAGTGCCCGGCGCCAAGAACGACGGTCCTCTGCATGTTGGTACTCCGATCTGGATGGGTCGCGTGAGTTCGACGAGGCGACGACCGTTGTCGGCGACCAGATCGGAGGCCACCGAGTTCAGTTTGATGCCGGCGTATTCGAGGATCTTGGCGATGCGAGGTAGAGCTGGGCTGATTCCGTTAAGGCTGACGGTTCGACGGTAGGTTGTCGCCAATTACGGTGCAGATGGGGGCGGACTTCAGGGTGCAGGCCCCGCAGCGCCATGCCTGCGGATTGCACTCGGCATGGCCTCAGGGCCGATACCGGACAAATTCCTGGTCCGGCTGGCCGTCCTGCACCTGCTTTCCGGCGCTGCGGAGGCGCAGCCACTTATCTGCGTGGTTGACGACGAGCATTGGCTCGATCGCGCATCCGCC
>Ga0207665_10002907_pt1 | contig 11485 bp, 11 predicted proteins | sample LARL112metaG_FD_184351 | JGI IMG/M metagenome (GOLD analysis project Ga0207665, IMG submission 184351) | Corn, switchgrass and miscanthus rhizosphere microbial communities from Kellogg Biological Station, Michigan, USA - LAR L11-2 metaG... | ecosystem: Host-associated > Plants > Roots >...
ACAGCCGGGTGAGCAGGTCCAGGATCTGCGCCTGCACCATCACGTCCAGCGCCGTGGTGGGCTCGTCGGCCAGCAGGATCCGGGGCTGGCAGGCCAGCGCCATGGCGATCGACGCGCGCTGCCGCATGCCGCCGGAGAACTCGTGCGGGTAGCGCTCGGCCGCCGCGGCCGGGATGCCGACCAGTTCCAGCAGCTCGCCGGCCCGCCGGCGGGCGGCCGCGCCCGTCGCGACGCCGTGGAAGGCCATCGGCTCGGCGATCTGCCAGCCCACCTTCTTCACCGGGTTCAGGGCGTTCATCGCGCCCTGGAACACCATCGCGATGTCCTTCCACCGGTAGCCGCGGGCCGAGTCCTCGCCGTCGGCCAGGACGTCCTGCCCGTCCAGGCGGACCTGCCCGGACACCGACGCGGACGGCGGGAGCAGCCCCATCATGGCCAAGATGGTGGTCGTCTTGCCGCACCCGGACTCGCCGACCAGGCCGAACCGTTCCCCGGGATCGAGCGCGAAGCTCACCCCCTGGACCGCGTGCACCTGGTCGCCTTGCGGCAGATCGAACCAGACGTGCAGGTCGGACACCTCGAGCAGGCTCATATCGCGTCCGGCCCCCGTCCCGCCAGCGGCCGGATCCGCCACCGGCGGACCGAGAGGTGGGCCGCCTTCAGCCGCGGGTTCAGCGCGTCCTCGATGGCCTGCCCGAGCAGGAAGCAGCCGACGATGACGATCGCGATCACGAACCCGTCGGGCACGATCGCCCACCACGCGCCGGAGCTGATCGCGGTCCGCTCGAAGGCGTGCTCCAGGATGGTGCCCCAGGTGGTGACGGTGGGGTCCTCCAGGCCGAGGAAGGCCAGCGCGGTCTCCAGGTAGATCGCGATCGCCACCGTCAGCACCGTGTTGGCCATCAGCAGCGGCCCCACCTGCGGCAGGATGTGCCGGGTGATGATCCGCGTGTGGCCGGCCCCGATCGCCTTGGCCCGCTTGATGTACACCCGTTCCTTCAGGCTCATGACCTGGGCGCGGATGATCCGCGCGGTGGAGGCCCACTCCAGGATGCCGATCACGATGATCACGTGGAACAGGCTGGGCCCCCAGATGTCCGCGATGACTAGGGCGAACACCAGGTCCGGGATGACCAGCAGGTAGTCGGTGACCCGCATCAGGGCGGTGTCGGCCCAGCCGCTGAAGTAGCCGGACACGATGCCGACCCCGCCGCCGATCACGATCGCCACCACGGTGGCGGCGAACCCGACCACCAGCGAGGTACGGCCGCCCTGCATGAGCTCGCTGAGCATGTCGATGCCGCCGTCGTCGCAGCCGAGCCAGTGGCTAGCCGACGGCGGCGCGTAGACCTTGCACGTCTGCGCGGTGGCGCTGTACGGCGAGATCAGCGGGGCGATGAGCGCCAGCAGGACGAAGAACGCGATGATCGCCAGCCCGATCACCGCGGCCTTGCGCTCGCGCAGCACGCTGAGCAGGAAGCCGGCGCGCCGCGGCGGTACGCCGAGCCCTTCGGCGGCGAGCGACGGGTCCTGGATCGGCAGGGTCATGCGGTGATCCTGGGGTCGAGCCGGAAGTAGAACAGGTCGGCGAGGAAGTTGAGCAGGATCACCGAGACGGTCAGGATCAGGAAGCCGCCCTGCAGCATGGGGTAGTCGCGCTGGCCGATGGCGCTGTACATGGCCAGCCCGATGCCGGGCCAGCTGAAGATCACCTCGACCAGTACCGCCCCGCCCACGATGAAGCCGAGTTCCAGCGCGATCAGCGTGACCACCGGCAGCAGCGCGTTGCGGACCGCGTGCCGCCACACGATCCGCCGCGCCGGCAGGCCCTTGGCCCGGGCGGTGAGAATGTAGTCCTCCCCCAGTGTCTCCAGCATCGAGGACCTGGTCACCAGGGTGAAGCTGCCGTAGGTCGTCAGCATCAGCGTGACCGCGGGCAGGATCATGTGCTTGCCGACGTCGGCCAGGTGCTGCCAGAACGGCTCGGCCGTGAACAGGAACGGGTCGCTCATCCCGCCCGCGGGCAGGGTGCCGGCGAACAGGATCAGCAACATCAGGCCGAGCCACTGGGTGGGGAAGGCGTAGGCGGAGATGGCCAGGTTGGTGCTGACGTGGTCGCGGGCCGAGCCGCGCCGCCAGGCGGACAGCACGCCGGTGAACACGCCGAGCACGATCGCCGCCACGGTGCCGAGGGTGACCATCGGGATGGTGTTCTTCAGGTCGGCCAGCAGCAGGTGGCTCACCGGCTGCTGGTTCGCGAACGAGATGCCCATGTTCCCGTGGGCCAGGTTGTTCAGGTAGATGAGGTACTGCTCCCACTTCGGCTTGTCCAGGCCGAACTCGGTCAGCAGCGCGTGCCGCAGCGCCGGGGACGCGTGCGGGACGCGGGACAGGTCGGTGACCGCGTTGCCGGGCAGCACCCGGAACAGGAAGAAGTTGATCGTGATGGCGACGAAGATCGTCACCAGGGCGAAGAAGCCCCGCTTGATCACATAGTCAGCGCCGCGCACCCCGGTCAGGCCCTCACAGCTGGTGCACGGTGCTCATGGGGATGATCGACATCGAGTTGAACCCGCCGCCGCCCACCTCGGGCAGCGGGCTCCACTTGCTGCTCTGCGCCTCGATCGCGTCCGGGTAGTCGATCACCAGGTAGGGCTTGGCCGCGGCGATCATCTGCTGCATCTGGTAGACCACCTGCTGCCGTTGCGACGGCTGTATCGCCGCGCTCTGGTCGGAGTACAGCTTGTCGTAAGCCTTGTCGCAGTACCCGGTGTCGTTCCACACGTCGAAGGAGTTGCAGGTCAGCACCGAGAGCATGAAGTCCGGGTCGGTCAGCGGGTACCAGTCCCACATGGAGATCTCGAAGTTGCGGTAGTTGTTGGCCGTGAGCGCGTCGTAGGCGGCGGAGGGGTCGAGGACCTTCAGGTTCAGCTGGACGCCGATCTTCTTGAAGTCCGACTGGATGATCTGGAACGAGCGGTTGCCGTACTCGCCGGCCAGGTCCGACGGCATGATGACGGTGTAGGACATCGGGTGGCCGTTGGCGATCCGCAGGTTGTTCGGGCCCATCTTGTAGCCCGCCTGGTCCAGCAGCTGGCCGGCGGTGTCCAGGCTGAACTGGGTCGGCTTGATCGACGGGTCCGACCACGCGCCGGTGGCGGGCGGGATGATGGTGGACCCTGGCTGCCCGTGCCCGAGCAGCGAGGTGGACACGATCGTCGTCCGGTCGATGGCGTGGTCGAACGCCTGCCGCAGCAGCGGGTTCAGCAGCTCCTTGTGACTGGCCTGCTGGTCCGGGGCGGAGTTGATGATGAAGTCGTCGAAGGAATCCCCGGGGCTGGACCGGACCATGAAGTGGGCGTTCTTGAGGGTGGCCACCGAGGTCGGCGCGACCGGCACCTCCACCCCGTCGAGCTGTCCGCTCTTGAGCGCGGTGATCTCGGCGTCGGTGGTCTGGAAGAACTGGAGGCCGAACCCGTCGATGTGCGGCTTCGGCCCGTAGAAGGTGGGGTTCTTCTTGAACAGCGCCACCTGCTTGGGCGTGTACTTGGTCAGGATGAACGGGCCGCCGGAGACGATCGGCGCGTTGTTCTGGAACGTCTTCAGCGCCTTGCCGTTGCCGGTGGCGTACTGGGCCCAGATGTGCTGGGGCATGATCGGCACCTGCTGGACCTGCGACAGCACGTTCGCCACCGGCTGGGAGTAGCTGAGCACCAGGGTGGTCGCGTTCGGCGCGGTCGCGCTCTTCATGTGCGCGACGTACCCGGCCGAGTTGGCGGTGGCGCCGTCGGCGAACTTCTGGATGGTGGTGAACGTCCAGGCCGCGTCGGCCGCCGTCAGCGGCTTGCCGTCGGACCACCTGGCGTTCGGCACGAGGCTGAAGGTCCAGGTCCGGCCGTCGGGCGAGGTCTTCCAGCTGCGCGCGAAGTTCGGCACGACCTTCAGCGCCGGGGTGTACTGGACCAGCGTGGGATAGATGTACTCGAACGTGGTGTACGCGTCGCTCTGGAAGGCGATGAACGGGTTCAGCGAGTCGATGGTGGACGAGGTGCCCATCCGGAACACCCCGCCTTCCTTGACCGTGCTGCTGCCTTGCGAGCCGCCCCCCGAGCCGCCGCCGCAGGCGGCCACCACGGTTACCGTCGCAGTGGCTGCCAGCAGGGCGCGGGCCCACGCGCCGAAGTGTGTCTTCATGCCACGGTCCCATCACCCTGAGACTTCTTGAACGAACGTTTAAGGTGCGTAATCCTGACATGGCGCTTGCGCGGGCCGCAAGACTCCGGCCGCAAACGTTAATGATCAGCAACCCCCTAGGGCGCTGGCCGAGGCCGTGGAAAGGTGGAGCCGTGACTCAGGTGATCGTGCTGAACGGCGGCTCTAGCTCGGGAAAGAGCACGATCGCGCGGGCCCTGCAGGAGGTACTTCCTGGCCAGTGGCTCACCTTCGGCGTGGACGTCCTGATCGAGGCCCTGCCAGGACGGGGCGAGGATCCCCGCTCTGGGCTCGTGCTCGAACCGGACGGCACGGTGACGGTGCGGTCCGCGTTCCGCGCCGTCGAGGACATCTGGTATTCCGGGCTCGCCGTCATGGCGCGCCGCGGGGCGCTCCTGATCCTCGACGAGGCCCTCCTGTCCGGCGGGGCGGGCCAGCGGCGCCTGCGGGCCCTGCTCGACGGCCTGGACGTGCTCTGGGCGGGTGTGCGCTGCGATCCGCTGGTGGCCGCCGCCCGCGAGGCGGCCAGGCCCGATCGCATCCCGGGCATGGCGGTGAAGCAGGCGGCCGCGGTGCACGCCGGCGTCGCCTACGACGTGGAGGTCGACACGACCGAGCGCTCGGCCGCCGCCTGCGCCCGCCAGATCGCCGGTCACGTCAGGGTGAACGGCGGCGCCTGAGCTCGGGCACCGAGGCCGCGATCGCCGCGAGGCACACGCATCCGGCGATCGACCAGAACGTGGTGGACGACGGCCCGCCCGGGTGCGGGCCGGTCACCGGGAACGGACGGACCCACTGGGCCACGAAGGGCAAAAATCCAGGAATAATCAGGACGAACGCCGCCGCCGCCGACGCCTGGGTACCGGGCTCGCCGCTATAGCGCCGGGCGACGCAGGCGATGGCGAAACCCAGTAGCACACTCCCGGCCAGCGCCAGGCCGACGGCCGGCCAGGGCAGCTTCACCGCGCGCAGCGCGCCCGCCAGGACCAGGGCGGTGCCCGCGCCGAGCGGGACCAGCAGGGCCAGCGCCCGTACCGCCGTCCGCCGGGCCCGACCGGTCGGGGTGACGTCCACCACCGCGCTGGCCGGCTCGTCCAGCACGAACGCCGCCGCCCCGGCCAGCAGGGCGAAAGCGATAGGGAGCAGGATCTGGGCGCCGCCCGGCCAGGCGAAGCCGCCCGCGCCGGTGACGAGCGCCACCGCGGTGATCCCGCTCACCGCGGGCCACGGGACGGCGCGCAGGAGGACGGCGGCCATCAGCGGTTCGTCGGGTGGGGGGAGTGGCCGATCGGCACCGGCGCCTGGCCGAGGTGCGACACGACCGGGTGATTCCAGCCGCCCGCGACCGTCAGCGCGTACATCAGCGCGGTCACGGCCGCCGCGGCGACGAGCACCCGGATCAGCCGGCGCTGGCGGCGGCCGCCGGCGCCGCGCAGCAGTGCCACGATCACCGCGACCGCGCACAGGCCCAGCTGCCAGCCGACGAAGAACCAGGGCGAGCCGCGCCAGGTGTCCACGTTGTCCGGGCCGTCGGTCAGGGTGAAGAACGTGAACGGCGCGAAGAACCGCAGCATCACGAACAGCACGGAGTTGGCGTGGTTCCAGGCCAGGATGGTGATCAGGCTGACCCAGCCGTAGAGGAGCAGGAAGGCCACGATCGCCGTACCAGGGAAGCGCACCCAGCGGGCCAGCGCGATGCCGAGCAGCGGTCCGCCCAGCGTCGGCACCACGATCTGGCTGACGAGGACCGCCATCCGGTCCGACGAGCTGAAGGCGCCGTACCGCCAGATGCCGTCGAGGGGCTGGATCCTGACGAACATCCCGAAGCTCAGCCACCCCAGCACGAACGGCACGATCGCCACCGCGCAGAGCGCCGCGGTGCGCGCTTGCGGCGTCGTCGGCGCCACGTCCAGCGCTTCCGCGCTGCGGCGGGTCGACTGGGTGAGCCAGAAGGCGGCGATCATCCCGAACCCGCCGAGGAAGATGGCCGGGTAGGGGGAGATGGTGCCGATCTCCTGGACCGCGTTGGCGTGCCAGCTCTTGACCGCGAGGGCGGTGAACACGACCGCGGCGAGGAAGACCGGGTTGCGGACGTACCGGCGGGTCTCGCGCCCGGCCAGGGCGGTCACGTCGGTACCCGGCTGCCGCGCAGCAGCAGGTAGGCGTCCTCCAGGGACGGCTCGACGTGCTCGACGCCGGTGCGGGCGCGGTCGGCGACGTTGCGGTAGCGCCCGGTGCCGGTGCGCCACGACACGCTGGCCGCCGGGTCGGGCTCGTCGGCCAGCCACACCCGCCCGGCCGCCTGGCCGGTCAGCTCGGTGACCAGGCCGTCGTACCGCACCCGCCCGCCGTCGAGCACGATCACGCGCTCGCACAGCGCGGCGACGTCCTCGGTCTGGTGGGTGGACAGCACCACCACGGACGTGCGGGCCAGTTCGGCCAGCACGGTGCGCAGCGTGGCCCGCTGCTCGGGATCCAGGCCGGTCGTGGGCTCGTCCAGGATGAGCACCGATGGCGGCCCGAGCAGCGCCTGGGCCAGCGCCACCCGCCGGCGCTGGCCGCCGGACAGGGTGCGGATCTTCTTGGCCGCGATGCCGGACAGGCCGGTCAGGTCGAGCACCCGGCGGACCTCCGCGTGCCGGGCCGCCGGCTGGGTCCACTCCTTCAGCAGCGCGACGTAGTCGACGAACGCGAAGGCGCTGAACCCGCGGGGGAAGCCGATCTCCTGCGGCAGGTACCCGAGCCTGCGCCGGATGCCGGTGCGCTGGGCCGGCTCGGCCGGATCCAGGCCGAGCACGCTGACCGTCCCCTGGGTGGGCGACAGGGCGGTCGCGAACAAGCGGAGCAGGGTCGTCTTGCCGGCGCCGTTCGGCCCGAGCAGCCCGGTCACGCCGGGGGCGAGGTCGAGGTCGATGTCCGCCAGCGCCCAGGCGGATCCGAACCGGCGGCCGACGCCGCGCAAGCTGATCGAGCTGGTCATGGTCAGGACCTCCGGGGCCGAAGTTCACGCAGGTGCCCCCGGCGGATGAGGAAGATCGCGAGCGAAGCCGCGGCCAGGGCGAGATAGCCGAGCTGGAACCAGTCGCGCAGGGCGGCGTCCGGGGAGCCGGACCTGGCCATCAGCAGCCAGACCGCGGCGAGCCAGGCCAGGCTGACCGCGACGGCCGCCCGCAGCGGGCTGGTCCAGGTGGACAGGGCCAGGACCGCGGCGGTAAAGCCGACGGCGGGCAGCAGCCACAGGTACCGGGCCTGGCCCGGGATGAGCAGTCCGGCCAGCACCTCGGCCGGCAGCGCCACCGCGAGGACGGCAATCGTACGCAGCAGGACCAGGCGCAGTGCCGGGTAAGGGGTGACCAGTTCCGGTTCGAGCGCCGGGTCGACCTCGGGGTCGTAGCTGAAGGCCACCGCCAGGCACGGCACCAGGGGCGCCACCAACAGGAAGACCACCGCGCCGCGGGAATGCCCCAGGGCGCCGGCCACGGCGGCGAACGCCAGCACGATCGCCGCTCCGGTCAGCCACGCGCCGCGGAACGCGGACGCCACCGCGACCAGCCTGGCCTCGTGCTCGGGCAGGCCGGCCCGCCGCAGCAGCCGCTCGAACGCCGACGGGCGTGGCAACTCGATCGCGTCCCGGGTCCGGGACCACACCGTGGTCAGGTCCACCAGGCCGGGTACGGGACGAGCGGTCACCGTCGCGTTGACCCTGGCCCGGCACCCGTCGCAGGACAGCAGGTGCTGCTCGACCGACGCGCCGTCGGACAGCGAGTCCGTCCGGTCGATCCAGCGCCGCAGCGCGTCGTCGTCGACATGCCAGCCGGTCATGACATTCCTTCCGCTAGCGCGGCCCGCAGGTGTGCCTTGGCCCGGTGCAGCCGCGTCTTGACGCTGCCCACGGGCATGTCCAGCAGCCGCGCGGCTTCCTTCGCGGTGAGCCCGTCCAGGACGACGGCCTGGATCACGGCCCGCATCTCCGGCGACAGCCGGGCCAGGGCCTGGCCGATGTCGCCGTACTCGACCGACAGCAGCACCTGGTCCTCGGCCGCGGGCGCTATTGCTGCCGTCTCGAACACGGCCGCGATGTCGGTCCTGGTGCGCAGCCGGCTGAGCAGCCGGCGGATCGCGATGCCCCACAGCCAGGCGGCCACGTCGCCGTCACCACGGAACCCGCGCGGCTTGCGCCACACGGCGACGAACGTGTCCTGCACCGCGTCCGCCACCATGTCGGGGTCGTTGCACCGCCGGGCCAGCCGCACCGACAGCCAGCCGGCGTGCCGGTCGTACAGGGCCCGCATCGCGTCCAGGTCGCGCTCGCCCACGGCCGCCAGCAGCATCGCGTCGCTCAGGCTGCCGTCCATAACCTAACTGTCGCCCCGGCGAGGGCAAAAGGATTCACTCGCCGGAAAGATTCTCGGGTCACCCCACCTGGGCCGATGCCGCGCCTCGGGTAACTGGGGACCAACGTCCTGCCTCCTGCTTACCTTCGCCTAGCTCTACTAGGCTCACCATGGCTTACCTTGGCAGTGTCAGAAGAGGGCCTGGACAACCGGCCCGGGCCCCGGGCCCCTGGCAACCCGCCTCCGGCCCTACCTAAGGAGGTGCGGACAATGAGGTCTCGCACTATCGTGGCGGCGCTCGCCGCCCCGCTGATGGCGGCGGGGACACTAGCGTTCAGCGCGGGCGCCGCCAGCGCCGCGACGTGGCAGGACACCTCGATCCAGGTGAATTACCTGCACGCCACGGCCACTAATCCGGCCGTACCGGCCGTAACCGCAGACGCCGCTAAGGGCACGATCACGGTGACGCCGGCCGCGGCCACCGACAAGCTGTCCCTCAACAGCCATGCGTCCAGGCTGGTCCGCGGCGTGACCGTCACCGTCAGCGGTGGTGCTATCACCCTGGGCGGCACCGTCGGGCAGCCGCCCGCGAACAGCCCGATCCCCGTATTCGCGGTTATCAACGACACCTCGCCCTCCGGCGCGGTGCTGGCCCAGATCATCCGGATCACTGACGATCCGGTGCACGGCACCCTGGCCCTGGGCAGCGTCTACACCGACACGCCCGGCGCGATCACCCGCAGTTACCAGGTCGGCGGCGTCCAGTTCGCCGAGCCGTACGTGGTGACCAAGCCGGCCGCCGCGCCGGCGCTCGACCCGGCCCCCGCCTACAGCTTCGGCTACGCGGGGCTGCCGCAGGGGATCGTGAACAGCCCGGCCGGCGCGCTGACGGTGGCCGGCTCGACCGCCGCGCCCGGCACGTACTCGCCGCTCGGGGTGGTCGCGACCGACCAGTACGGCGCGCACGCGGCGTCGGTCTACCAGCTGGTGGTGCACGCGCACCCGGTGTACGTGCCCGGTAACTACGGCGATGAGGTCAACCCGTTCGGGAACGGCTTCGACGTCTTCCACCAGCGGGCCGCGGTCAACACCATGATCGTCGGGTGGACCGCCACCAAGGCCGACCCGGCGACCCACTTCCTCATGGAGAAGGGCACCCTGCCCGGCACGGTCCGGTTCGAGTACGCGCCTAACGGCGTGGCGACCGGGCTGTGCGTGTCGGACCCCGGCTTTGACGCGGCGGGTACCGGCCTGAAGGACGGCCTGGTGCTGCGGGGCGCCAACAACGGTCCCTGGCAGCAGTGGTACCAGCTGGCCAACGGCACCCTGAAGAACGCCGCCACCAGCCTGGTCATCAGCCCGAACGGTACCGGCGCGCAGCTGCGCGGCACCGTGTCGGCCAGCCCGTGGGGCGGCTCGGTTTACACCTGGACCGACTACGCCCACCTGCCCGGCTGAAGGAGGTAACGCACCTGGCCGCCTGCGCGGCCAGCGTCCCGGGCGGACCCCTCCCAGGAACGGGCCCGCCCGGGGCGCCGGCTGGGACAGGACTATCGAACTCAGATCTGGCAGGCTTAGCTGACATGAGCCAGGAGCTGTCGGGCCCGCACGCGCCCTACATGCTGATCGTCTACGCGATCGCGGAGAAGATCAGATCGGGCGAGCTGCGGCCTGGCGACCGGGTGCCGAGCGTCACCGAGCTAGTCGGGACCTACGGCGTGAGCCACAGCACGGCCAGGCGAGCCCTGGCCAAGATGAAGGACATGGGCATGACCGACACCGTGCCCGGCTACGCGACCTTCGTCCGGTTTCCCGACCAGAGTGCGCCTGGCGAGGATGCGCCCAGCTGAGCGGCTGGGGAGGTCGTCCCGGAGGCGGCCGGGGAGGTAGCCCCAGGAGCCTCCGGAGAGACAGCGGTGGATGTCACCGGGTTAGTCACGGGTGAGGTGGTCACCGGCGTCGTCGGCGGGGTCGTCACCGGCGTCGTGGGCGGAGTAGTCACCGGGGTCGTGGGCGGGGCCGTCAGCGGCGGGGTGGTCACGGGCGACGTGGCCCGGGGAGTCGTCGCCGGCCCGGGTGACGAGGGCGCGTATGACGCCTGACCGAATGGGGGCAGGTGCGCGAGCATGGCCAGGACGAGATAGATGGCCAGGAGCGCGACCGCGGTGAAGGCCCCAGCCAGTCCTAGGCGGCCGGCCAGTCCCGGACCAGAGGTGCCGGGTTCAGCCGCGGGCACGGGCGGCTGATCATCGACAGCCGTCGGCGCGTCCGGATCGGCCCCCGGGAGGTACGACGGGAACGTCCGGGTGACCGGACCTGGCAGCCAGCCCGCTTCCGGGCGGGCGGCATTGAGTTCGGCCAGGAACTGCTGTGTCGTGGGCCGCTGCCCCGGGTCCTTGGCCAGGCACCGCTCGACCAGCGGCCGGACGTCGGCAGGCAAGCCGCTGATGTCCGGCGGCGTGAAAACCACCCGGTACATCAGGGTAGGCCCGGACCCGCTGCCGAACGGCCCCTGGCCGGTGGCGGCGAAGGCCAGCACCGCGCCCAGGCTGAACACGTCGCTGGGCGGCCCGACCCGGTTGCCCCTGGCCTGCTCCGGGGACATGAAGGCGGGCGAGCCGAATACCACGTCGGTGCCGGTCAGCATGGTGGCCTCAGCCGACCAGGCAATCCCGAAATCGATGATCCGGGGGCCGTCCTCGGCCAGCAGCACGTTGGATGGCTTCAGGTCACGGTGCACGATTCCGGCCACGTGGATCGCGCCCAGGCCCTCGGCGAGTCCCGCCGCCAGCGCGAGCACGGACGGGGCGGGCAGCGGGCCGTGGCTGGCGATCGTCTCGGCGAGTGACGGCCCGGCGACGTAGGCCGTGGCCAGCCATGGCGTCGGCGCGCCGACGTCAGCGTCGACCACCGGCGCCGTGAACAGTCCGCTCACCTTC
>Ga0207665_10002909_pt1 | contig 11483 bp, 8 predicted proteins | sample LARL112metaG_FD_184351 | JGI IMG/M metagenome (GOLD analysis project Ga0207665, IMG submission 184351) | Corn, switchgrass and miscanthus rhizosphere microbial communities from Kellogg Biological Station, Michigan, USA - LAR L11-2 metaG... | ecosystem: Host-associated > Plants > Roots >...
TGCGTACCTCGGATCGGCCGAACCGCGACGCCGGCCACGTCGAAGCGCTGGTCGAGCGAATCGAACCAAGCGTTTGGTGCGAACATGGAGTGCGCGTCACTTGCACGGAACGTGCCGAATGGTTTCGCTCCTCTTTTGTAACCCGGCACGAAGATCCAGTTCGTGTGGACGCCGGCCTCGTCGTAGATACAGTGGCCCGCCGTCCATACGACGCTCTTGTTCTTGCTCGTGACCACCGTGCCCGAGCACACATACGGCTCGCCCTTCCGGTCAAAGAAGATCTTGCCGAAGGTGCTGGCCGGAGCCGACCTGTTAGATCCGAGCCAGAGCCGCGCGAACCTGACGCCTGGCAGAAGAAGAGTTGTGTCGCGGGACAGCTTCGGTGGCATTCCTGCTCGCCTCGGCAGCTGCGGGTCTACACCCGAGGGTGGCTCCGTCTCCCTGCTCGCCCCTGAATCGTTCGACGGGCGTTGTTCAGGACTGCCCCGTAAGTCGTAGGGCTTCGCGCTACGCATCCGCGCCGGCGTCCAGTACGACTCGATCGACTGTGGCGCGTGTTTTTTCGGCAGCGTCCAAACAGGAGAAATCGCCCGCGCATCCTTGTCGGAAGCCGGCGGGCCCTCGCTCAGGGTGTTTGCTTTTTTTGAGTTGCTGCTACATGCGGGCGCTCCCAGGCACAAGATCAGGAGGAGCGAAATCGCCAGCCGCTCAATAACCTCATTTCGCCGCATGTCTTACGCGACGCGATCTTCCCAGATCCGCGATCACCGAACAAGTGCTCCGTTCACCGATGGACTGGAGGGCGGCTCCGGGTTCGCGTGCTAGCGCGTACGCGTCGGTGCTGCTATCGCCTGGAGGGCTTCGGTTTGAGCCTTGTAGACCTTCGCCCTCCGCATCCGCTTAGACGTCCAATGGGACTCGATCGCTTCCGGCGATCGGTTTACCAGGGTCCATGCTGGGGAGAGTGCTCGAACGTGCTTCGCGGATGGTGTGTTTGCGCTCTCGGGTCTTGAGCCGGCACCGCACCCGCTGGCGGTCAAACAGATAATCGCCGGCGCCACGAGAATTGCGAATCGCCGGACCCTTCGCGCCTGATGCTCGAGAGCTGCCGACTGCGTAACCGCCCCGGTCCAGTCCTCGCGGCACCTCCCGTGGTCACCAGGCACCTCTTCTCCTCTGTTCACTGATTCATTGACGTTCACGCTTGTCTGCCCACCGAGTATCTACGTCGCGTCGCTGCGGCTTGTCACATCGTGCCGGAAAGAGAGATTGAATTCGTGGCCCTTCTCCCTGACCTGCACGCTCTTCCTCGATGGGCCGGGCAGGGATCGAACCTGCGACCTTGGGATTAAAAGTCCCCTGCTCTACCAACTGAGCTACCGGCCCGCTGCCTCTATTGAAGCGAAGGGAGGGGCCCCGTGGTTTTCCTCGCGTTCCTGGGGCCGCGCTGCCGGTGCGAGGCCCGAGGGAGTTGTGCCGTGAGGCACTGCCCCGAGGCGCGTCGTGCCGGCAGCGGGGCGAGCAAGCCGCGAAGCGGCGAAGCGGCCAGGAGCGCGAGGAATGCCCCCGACGGGATTCGAACCCGTGCTACAGCCTTGAAAGGGCTGTGACCTAGGCCGCTAGTCGACGGGGGCGGCCGGGCAAGGATAGCCACGGCACGGTTAGGAGGTAACGCGCGGGAAAACGCCGCTAACCGTGAAATCTGGGTTTCGATTGCGCTCGCGCGGGTTCGTCTGAGCGACTCGTCGAGAGCTCAAAGGGTCAGCGAGGCAGGCCACGTCGACTCCTGGTGGAACGACGAACCGCGCGAGCGGCTCTGGCTTGATGGAAAAATCGGACCAAGGTAGTGGTCCGACTGTCGAATCGAGGGGTAGACAGCGACCCTCGGTTCCGGGAGACTGGAACGGTCAGGGAACGCCGTCAAAGAGCGCGAAGCAAACTTGAAGGAGGGGGCTGCTTGTGTCTATGAGGCCGACGGGCCTTCGACGGAACAGCCGTTGCCAAACGCCCGTCAAGACCGGGCTTCTCACTGCTTTCGCGGCCGTACTGGCCGTTGTCTTCCTCGGCACCGGGCAGGGTTCGCCTGCTGCGCACGCGGCTTCGCGCGCGGAGGCGCCCGTTGATATCGAGATCGCGATCGACGGGACGGGGAGCATGGGGTCGGCGGTCGCCCGGGCAAAGAGCGAAGGAGCACGCGCGGTCAGCGGCGTTTCGTCACTTCTCCCGGATTCCCGCTTCGCCGTCGTCGTGTTCCGCGACCGCGGCAACCCCGCCGGCGAGTACCATCTCCTGCAACCGTTGACGAGCGATGGCGCGAAGGTCCAGGCTGCGCTAAACGGCGTCACGACCCATTCGAACTCGACCCCTGGAAACGGTCCGGCCGAGTCTTACAACCTGGCGTTCCACAACAGCTACAGCGACTCCCGGATCGGTTGGCGGCCGTCGGCGAGGAAGATCGTGGTCGTACTCGGCGATGCTGAGCCCAACGGGGCGGGTACGGACGCGCTGCCAGGTTGCCACGACAGGTCCGTCGACCCGGAAGGCCTCTCGACTCCCGCGGAACTTGCGAAGATGCGCGCGGCGAATCTGACGCTGATCATGATTCGCGAGCTGTCGAGCCAGCTGTCCGTCTCGCTTCAATGCTACGGATCGATCGCAGCCGGAGCGTATGTCGGCGGCGCCGCGCGCGACGCGAACGGAGATTTGGCTGCGACAATCGTCGAGTTGGTCGAAGGCGCCTACGCGCCCGTGACCGTCAAGAACGACCTAGGCGTTTCGCTTCGCAACGCCCGCACTGGCTACACGATTACCGTTCGAAATCCGAACCCGCTCGCGCTGAAACTCAAGTCTCTCGCGTTCGTGTTGCCGCCTTCGGGGTTCGCGTACGTAGGCTCGTCGATCACCTCGCCGGGCGCCGCGACGTCCGGCCGGACGCTCTCGTGGGCGCTGAATATGTCCCTGCCCCCGAACCAACTGGTCGCCTTCCACGTACTCCTACGGACGCCTGCTCGCGCCGGAACTTATCGGAGCAGCGTGTCCACGGCGTTCGAGACGGCCGCGGGCCGTGCGCTCGATTCTCGACCTCCGGCTGCACCGCTGGTTGTCAAGCGGCGCATCCGCTCTGTGCGGCTGCTCTTGCGCAAGCCCGCAGCCGCTGGGAGCACGCTGACCGGAACCGTTCAGGCCCGCTTCGGAAGATGGAAAGGTCTGCCCGCAGTCGGTCCGGCGCAAGGACGCATCTCTCTGCGAAGCGGGAAGAAGACCATTCTTCTGCGGGCAGCTGGACTTCGACTCGACTCTCTCGCAGTTCCAACACGCACGCGCCTTCGCTTGCGTGTGGTCGGGTCGACGGGGTATCGACACTGCCCGATCGGCGCCCGCGCGACGCTCCTGATGACCGATTCGAACAACGCTCGCCAGGACGGTCGCAGCACCAGGCTCGGGTTGAGCCTGCCGGCAGCTTGCGGCGGGAGCGTCAGACCGGGCGCGACCCTGGCCTTTTCAGTGCGCTAGAGGAACGTCAGCGCCAGATGCCGACGATCGGCCGTGCACCCGCTGAAAGTCCGAGCAACGGCAGCCGGAGACCCGACTCGATCGTGCGGAGCAACCCGTAATGATTCGTTGCCCCCGTCGACTTCGAGTGGGGATGGACGAGCGGGCCGAGCGCCAGTGCCGCAATGCGGCCGCCTCCGCCAACGTCGCTCGTGCCTTCGTCGAAGACCACGAACACGGCGCTGCGCTTCAGGACGGATCCGCGAAGCAGTGGTTTGAGGAACGAGGCCAACCACGTGTCGCCGGTCGAGACGCTGCAGTCGTGCATGTCATGACAGAGATCCGGAATGACCAGCGAAAAGGTCGGAAGGCGTCGACCGCGAACGTCCGGCAGGAATCGGCTGAGGGGCACGACTCGCTGGAGGCGTGCAGGCGTCAGGTTGCGGCGAAAGTAGACGAAGGGATTGTGCTTCTTCGCGTAGCGGCCGGACGAGGCTCCTGTGAAGCCTGTCCGCGGGAGACCTTCTGCATACGTCTTCCAGGTCTTTCGCGACGCCGCAAGCGTGTCCGCGAGACTGCGACCGGCCACGATGCAGTCAGTGCAGTCGCTGTCGATGCCCTGAGTCGATCCCGACACAAGCGCGAGGTAGTTAGGCAGGCTCGGGTGGGCGACCGCGGTGTAATTGGAGATCGTCGCGTACTGGGAACCGAGGCGATTGAACGTCGGCGCGTCCGAGCTACCGAGAACATCGTCGACCTCGTGGTTTTCGAACACGATCAAGACAACGTGACGAAAGTGGGGCACGCTCTGTCTCTCCGTCCGGAGCGCCGACTGCGTCGCGCCGGCGCTGGTCGCGGTCACGACGCCTGCCAGCACCGCGATGACGGCCAGTCTCACGCCGACACCCTACCGCGACACGCGGCGACGTATCGGCCGTCACCGTCTTCGAGCGGATCGCCTCCGGTATACCGACGGGCGTCCCGGGTTGTACACCTAGTGTCCTCAAAAAGCCACCTATTTCAGCGTTTGCGAGAGCGCCAATAACCAAGCTGGTCGGCCAGGGAGGGACGATTAGTCGGTATGTGTTTCGTCGCTTTTTCAGTAAGGTGATAGAGCTTTGTCTTTGAGTCTGGAGGGGGTCTAGTACCGACCGTGGGAGCAGTTCTGTGAACTCGGGCGCACCAAGTTCCCCTTCAGCTGGACGCGATTCAGTTTCTTACTGGCTCGCCCTGCGAGACAGGTGGGCGGTGATGGTGGTCGGAGTCGTGGCCGCGCTACTGGCCGCGGCCGTCGTCGTGTCGACGACACCCAAAAAATACGAGGCGGAGGCAGACATCCTCGTGAACCCAATCTCTTCGAACGATGACACGTTCGTCGGATTGGGGCTTTTGCACGAATCGGCCGTAAGCCGCAGCGCCCTCACCGCAGCGCGGTTTATCCGCAACCCTCAGGTCGCCGCCGCCGTCGCCGCGAGAATCGGCGGGAACCCGAACCAACTATTGAACAACGTTCAGTCTCAGCCACAAGGCCAAAGCAACATCCTGACGGTCGTTGCGCGGGCGGGAACCCCAGGCCGGGCCGCGCAGATTGCAAATGCTTTCACCGACACAATGATCGCTCAGCAAACGCAGCGGTTCCAGAGCGCGCTGAAAGGAGTCATCGCACAGCTCAATCACCGCCTTGACGTCCTCCAGGCGAACGGGAACGGGAACAGTCCGCAGGCGGCAACGATGTCCGATCGGCTTGCGGTGTTGGCGCCGTACCTCGGCCAGCCGGATCCGACGCTCAATGTCACTAGCCGCGCCGTGCCTCGGCATCAGCCAGTGTCGCCGCGATCGAAACTCGCCCTGGTTGTTGCGGCGCTCGCGGCGCTGCTGCTGGGTGCAGGCGTTGTGTTCGTGCTCGAGCTCATCGAACCGCGCGTGAGACAAGAGCAGCAGGTACCCGATGGCGGTAAGCGCGTCGCGCGGCTCCCGCGGCTAAAGCGTCGAACGGCCAGCGATTTCCTCAGCGGGCAGGGGTCTCTCCCGAGCGAAGCTCTCGCGGCATACCGGCTGCTGGCAGACGACCTGCTCACCGACGCCGACGGCCCATTCGGTGCGGGGTCGATAGTTACCGTGGCCGGGCCGGCGCCCGCCCCTTCGACAACGATCACCACCGTCAGCCTCGGGGCACTTTCGGCGTCGGCAGGCCGGCGAACGATCGTCGTTGACGCTGATTTCCGAGCTCCCGAAGTCGCCCGGGCGTTCGGCCTGGATGACGCCAGACCCGATCTCTCTGATCTGCTCTTGGACAAGGCGCCTCTCGACGTAGTCCGTTCTGTTCTCAGCACCGACGGCTCGTTGTCGGTCATACCGCTGAGCTCCGAGGGCGCGGACAGGTTGGCGACAGGTGGCCTCGACGGTTTCGACCCGTTGGGAAAGCAGTCGTTGACCCAACTGTTCGAAGAATTGCGCTCCCGGGCCGATGTCATCATCGTGAACGCGCCGTCGGGCGCCGACGGCGCGGAGTTGATCCCCTTTGCCGGGGCTGGAGACTCGGTCTTGATCAACGTCGAGCTTGGATTCACGACCCAGAAGCGGCTTCACGAGCTGTTGAGGACGCTCGAGGAGCATGACGCGAACATTTCGGGGATCGTCCTGTTCACTCGGGCGCGGGCCCGTGGTCGGGGCGGACCCCGTGCCTACTCGTACGGAGCCACAACAGAACCGGAGTCACCGTCCGGAACCGAGATCGGTCAGCGGCTGCCGATGCGCGAGTCATTTAGCGCTGAGCCAGGTGGCGTCGATCCGAGCGGCTGATGACAGCGCTCGCGCGTCGGCTGAGCCCCACAGCAGCGATCCCGACCGCACCGTCTGCTGGCGTGCTCCTTGGCGTGCCGTTCGCACTTCTGGGAGTCGCGGCCGTCGTCTCTCCGTACTACACGCTCGCCGCCGCACTCGGTCTGATCTTCATCTTGATCGCGTTCCGCAACCTTGCCGCCGGGGTTGCGCTTTTCGCCGTGACAACCTTCTTTGCGCACCTTCCCGGGACAGGGAGCGGAAGCGGCGTTGGAGTGACGGTGGTGAAGCTCGCCGGTGCCGTCCTGGCTCTGGCCTGGTTGCTGCTCATCTTGCGGCGGAAGGTGCCACTTCTGCTGCTGGACCACCCCTTCGTTTCTGCAGGGTTGATTGCCTTTCCGGTCTGGGCCTTTACCTCCGCCCTCTGGGCACAGGATGGGGCGGCCGCCATATCGAGTTCGCTGCGGTACGCACAGAACGTGCTCCTTGTCTTCATCGTCTACTCCGCGCTGCGTAGGCCCCTCGACTTCAGGCGGCTCATCTGGGCGTACATCGTCGGCGCTCTCATCAGCCTCATCTTGGCGTTGGCCGCCGGACCGACACCAAGCAGTACCGGATCCGGGTCGTACCGACTCGGCGGTCGCTTCGGCGCGGGCGACCCGAATTGGTTCGCTGCTTTGCTTCTGCCCGCCATTGTGTTCGCTGCTTTTTTGCTCGTGACGGAGCGTTCCCGCGTGACTCGGGCGGCTCTTGCCGGCCTAGTCCTCCTCTTTACGATCGGGCTACTCCAGACTGAATCGCGCGGGGGGATCATCGCTCTAGCAGCGACAGGTGTAGCCTCTTTCTTTGTCGCAGGGAGGATTCGAGGCCGCGCGCTGATCGCTACAGCGCTTGTCGCGATCGTTGGAGTGACGTATTTCGGTTTCGTTGCTTCGCCGGCATCGCGCGCACGCGTTACGCGGCTCAATTCGGCAGATAGCTCCGGCCGCAATGACCTTTGGCGGATCGGCCTTGCGATGGCAGGCGACCACCCCCTGCTGGGGGTAGGGTCGGGGAACTTCACGGTCGTCTCCCCGAGGTATGCCGAGAGGGCCTTTGACATCGTCAACATCAATTACGTCGTCGATACGCCGAAAGTCACCCATAACACGTACCTGAATGTGGCCGACGAGTTGGGAATCCCGGGACTGGCGATCTTTGCCGCCATTGTCTGGGGAGCGTTTGTGACAGCATTTGCTGCAATCCGTTCATTCGCACGCTCGGGCGACCTAGGAATGGAGATGGTCGCGCGCGCGATCGTTCTAGGCTCGATCGGCATGCTCGTCGCTTCGTTCTTTTTTTCAGGCATGTACCAGAAGCAGCTCTGGCTCTTCATCGGGGCGGCAATGGCCCTCTCCTCGGTTGCGCGCTCTTCCGCAGAGAGCTGACCCTAAGCCCCGGCGCGTCGAGGCAATTGGCGCTCGGCAAAGTTCCAGACAAGGCGCAGCTCGGCTCCCGATACCTCCCTTGTCACGATCAACGCTGCGGCGTATGCGAGGGATCCGCCGACCGCGCCTATCACCCAGTCGGCAGGCGAAAGTCCCGTCGTACCAATAGCGAAAAGAACGCCAGCCATTGCGGCAACAGCGACTGTTGCCCGTAGGAGCACGATGGCGATCGGCCGGAGTGACAATCCAATCGCTTTTTTACAGATCAGTAGGTGGCCGATTACGTAAAAGGTGTATGCAATGTCGGTACCGATAGCGCCTCCGATGATCCCGATCCTCGGAATTAGTGCAATGTCGATCCCAATGTTAAGTGCAACCGTGGCCAGAACAATCGGGATTCGACGTGTCGCGATTCCGAGATAGTTGGCGGCCAATGAGACGATGGGCGAGATCCCCGTGAGGAAGACGTACGGTGTCAGGATTTGCAGAACCTCGACGGATTTTTCATACCCGGTCCCGAGAAGGAGGTCTACGATCGGGCCTGCCCAGACGAGGAGTGGCGCGACGAGAGTCGCCTGCACGAGGATCAGGTAACGGATGCCAGAGGTCAGCGGCTTGAACGTCGGTTCATTTCCTTCCTGCCGGGCGAGCCTGGGGGCGACAGCATTTGCCAGCGCCTGACCTGGATATCCGAGGAGAGTTATCAACCGGCCCGGTGCCTGGAACAGCCCGACGGCAGTGGTGTTGAGAAGGAGGCCGATGAGGACGGCATCGATCTGACTGAAGACCGTATACGCACCATCGACAATCATCAGAGGGCCCGCATACCGGATGATTCGCCGGCTGTCGACTCCCAAGCCACCCCCGAGCGCAACCGCTGCGCGGCCAACCAGCCGGATGGTTAGAGCGAGTGCGAACGCCCCGCCGACCAGGTATCCGGCAGCGCGCCCGAACATGGCTCCAGTTGCTCCCGCTCCAAGTGCAACGAGGGCGATACTGGCACCGGTCTCTACCGAGCTTTCGGTGACTTGAATGCGAAGGTTCGGGCCGATTCTTGCCTGGCCGATGAACGTCCTTTGAAAGAACAGCATCAGCGTTTGACCGAAGAAGGCGAGAGCGCCTGCGCGGAGCGGCCAAATGAGGCTCTCTGCGTGATAAAGGGAGGCAATCCAACCTGAGGCGGCGAAGAGGCCTACAGAAACCAATGCCGCGGCTGCGAGCTTCGGTTTAAAGCCCGCCGAGATTACCGCTGCCACGGCGCGGCGGTCTCCCCGACGCTCTGCGACGAAGCGCGAGGTGGACGGCGAGATGCCGAGATCTGCCCACACGGAAATTAGCCCTCCCGTCGCGAGGGCCAGCGCGAAAACGCCATACGCTGACGGCCCAAGGGCGCGCACCAGGTAAAGCGTCAGGACGGCGGTAAAAGCGGCCGTCGTCACTTGCACGGCGAACGCGTACGCGGCGCTACGAGGAATGCTCTCTGGTTGGGGTTGGTTCACTGCGTCACGACGCGCGTCGCCCTGGATCGACCGCGCCCCGTCCGGTGTCAGTGGCTTTGTTTCGCGACGAAGGCGATCTGAGATCCATGCGGCTGCCAACTTGGCTGGTACGCCAGGGTCGCCGGGTTCGTCAGGCGCCGTCGTTGCTGCGTCACAAGATCAAGGATCCAGATCGAGGTGGAGTCGCCGCGCTGTACAACATAGGCGATTCGCCGCCCATCAGGCGACCAGGTCGGCTGCGTCGCGCTACCAGGACCGGCTCGGAGCTGCACGAGGTGCCTACCGGCAGCGTCTATCGAGAAGAGGAGCCAGCGACCACGAATCTGGCGCGCGAACGCGATTCGCTTTCCGTCAGGCCTCCAGGCAGGATCTGCGTCAGACGAGCGGGTCAGTTGCCGAACGTTCCGACCGTCGGCGCTCATCACAAACAGGTGCCAGGTACCGTCGCGCGCCTGCTTCGTGAAAAGGATCCGCCGACCGTCCGGCGACCATGACGGTTCGTCGTACGATGCTGATCCGGCGCGGAGCGGGCGCGGGTCGGACCCGTTCCCGCGCGCAACGAAGATTCCACCCTGCGTGGCGATGAAAAGAAGGCGGCGACCGTTAGGCGACCAGCTGGGACGGAATCCGTGGAGGTTTCCTGCTCCGAGGCGGACGCGGCGCGATCCGTCCGAGTTGATCGACGATATGTAAGTCGGCTCCTCGCCGGAAGCGAAAACCAACTTACTTCCATTCGCGGCCCAGCTCGGATTCGACGCGAGGTCTTCCTCGTCGATTCCGTGAGTAATCCGGCGGAGATGGCTCCCATTTGAGCGAACGAGATAGATGTCTGCCAACGGGACCGCGTGTTGGGAGGCGGCGGGAGCTCTCCCTGAGGACGCGAGGGAGGTGACGGCGAGCACGCTGGCGGCAAGACAGGCTCGGGAGCGCAGCGCACGGCGAACTGGAGAGCTTGTTGCAACGATCGCGCCGGACGACGCCGACGTCCGACTTTTCCCGATCAGTGACACGCAGTCGAACCGGAGTCTGCGAACGTCTTCCCAGGCTCTGGTACGAACTGCCAGTCATAGCTCGAGGGGTGGAGGGTGAGCTTGAGGAACCCGAAGGTGTCGTTGTTCCTGACCTCACTGTTCGCCCGGATTGTGGCGAAGTTAGTGTGGGTTTTCCCACCCGTTCCCACGACGAACTCCCGAATGCCGCGCGCCGTATCGAGCCCACTGCTCGCGTTCTGCGGCGCGAATCGTTCGTACTCATGGTCGTGGCCAACGAGGACGAGCTCCGCGTTCGCGTTGTAGAGGTCCTGCCAAAACGGCGAGAACGTGCTGTCATTGCCGACGCCACCCGAGCTGTAGCGGGGGTTGTGCCAGAACGCCAAGGTGCAACGGTTCGTGTGGGTTGCCAAGTCGTTCTTGAGCCAGATCTCCTCGGGCGACCCGGCGCCGCAGCCGCCCACTTTGGCGCAGCTGGCGTTCAGAGCGATCAAATGCCACGTCCCGAGGTCGAACGAGTAGTACCCCTTCGACGGATCGCCGGCGGCTGAACCGAAGTACGTGTAGTACCCCGCAGCGTTCCCCGCTGCATCGCAGTTGGTTCCGCCGGACGTCTGGTACTCGTGGTTGCCGGGCGCCGGGTACGTAATCGACTTGAGGCGTCCCCACGTGGGGTCATACGAGCTCGCGAAGGCGCTCAGACCCGCACACTCGTACTGCTCGTCTCCCAACCCGAGTACGGCAGTGAGATGAGACTGAAGGAGAAGGTCTGACACCGCCCTCATATGACACGCACTTGCGGTCCCGGCGCCGCCGTTGAAGTTCGGATCCGCAGGGTCGCACGCGATGTCGCCCGCAGCGCCGACGACTGGATCCGCAGCGGTGACGACCGACGTCGGTGCCGAGCTGGCGCTGCTCGAGCCTGCGGCGTTGGAGCCGGTGACGGCGACACGGATTGTCGAGCCGACGTCGGCCGAGCCAACCATGTAGCTCTGGCCGCTGGCGCCGCTGATGTCAGCGCAGCTGCCACCGCCGCTGTCGCAGCGGCGCCACTGGTAGGCGAAGCCGATCGGCAGCGTCCCGCTCCAGCTGCCGGCGCCGGCGCTCAGCGTCTGCATCTGCTGGGCCGTGCCCGAGACCGAGGGCGGCGAGGTGTTTGCGGGCGGCACCCCAGTGACGACGGCGGAGGCCGCCGAGCTGGCGCTGCTCGAGCCGGCGCTGTTGGAACCGGTGACGGCGACGCGGATCGTCGAGCCGACGTCGGCGGAGGTCAGCGCGTAGCTCTGGCCGCCGGC
>Ga0207665_10002910_pt1 | contig 11479 bp, 8 predicted proteins | sample LARL112metaG_FD_184351 | JGI IMG/M metagenome (GOLD analysis project Ga0207665, IMG submission 184351) | Corn, switchgrass and miscanthus rhizosphere microbial communities from Kellogg Biological Station, Michigan, USA - LAR L11-2 metaG... | ecosystem: Host-associated > Plants > Roots >...
CGGACGAAGCTGCTCCCTCCTGAGCTCCTGCTCGAGCGCCTCGGCGGCCGGCTCGACCTGCTCAAGGGAACCCGGGACGCCGACGAGCGCCACGCCACGCTGAGGGCGACGATCGCGTGGTCGCACGACCTGCTGGACGACGACGAGCGGCGCCTGTTCGCGCAGCTCGCTGTGTTCCGCGGCGGCTGCACGCTCGAGTCGGCGGAAGCGGTCTGCGAGGCAGAGCTCGACACGCTGGCGTCGCTGCTCGACAAGAGCCTGCTTCGCCGCCGCACGGGTCGCCTGGGCGAGGAGCGGTTCTGGATGCTCGAAACGATCCGGGAGTTCGCGGCCGAGCAGCTCGAAGAAGCCGAAGACGCGGCCGAGATCCGCCGGCGTCATGCAGTCCGCATGCTCGAGATCGCACGTTCCGCGCGCTTGACGAAGGAGGAGACGGAGGCCGACGTCAATGTGGTTCTCGCGGAGCGCGACGACCTGCGGGGCGCCCTCGACTGGGCCGAGGAGAACGACCCGGTCTTCGGGCTCGAACTGGCGGTCGCGCTGCAGGCTTTCTGGAACAGCGCCACTCCCGAAGGAGGCATGCGCCGGCTGGATGCGCTGCTCGAACGCGCCGGACCGATCTCGCCTCACCTGCGCGCCGACGTCCTCTGCGTGTACGCGGGCGCCGCCGACCTGGCCGGTGAGGACGAGCTCGCCCGAGAGACGTCGGAGGAGAGCCTCGGGCTCTACCGAGAGCTCGGCGACGTGCAGGGAGTCGCCACGATCGAGCACATGCTCGCCGTGGCGGCCTGGCGGCAGGAGGACTGGCCGCGGATGCGCGAGCTGACGGAAAGCTCGATGGCCCACGCCCACGGAAAGTTCTTCAACATCGAGATCTCCGGGTACTGGCTGCTGGGCCAGCTCGCGCTGGCCGACGGCGATGTCGAAGCGGCCATGCGGCTGACCCGGCAGAGCGCCGATGGAGCACGCGCCACGGGATGGACCTGGTGGGAATCCGGCCAGCTCCACGAGCTGTTGATGCTCGCGATCCGCGCCGGCGACCTCGGCGAGGCCGAACAGGAAGGACTCGCTGCACTTCGGATCGAGATCGAGCAGGAAAATCGGCTCTGGGCCCTGTACACGATCGCGGGCTTGGCGCAAGTCGCGTTGGGTCGGGGCGACCTCGAGCGTGCGGGCGTCCTCTGGGGAGCGGCGGAGGCGGAGGGCGGACGGCTCCCGCGATGGCCGAACGAACGGACCAGGCGCGGCGGCGCCCTGCTCGACCAGGACGATCCGGACTTCACCGCCGCGTACGAGACGGGCCGGCTGCTCGACATCTGGGACGCGGCCGCGGCCGCCCTTGGCGACTAGGACGGCTCAGCCGCCGTTCGTCCCGTTCTGGCCGTTCACGCCGGACGTGGTGCCGCCGGGGCCACCGCCCGGCTGTCCGGGACCCCCGTCGGCGCCCGGCTGGCCGGGCTTCGCGTCTCCGCCCTTGCCACCGTCGCCGCCCTTGGCCTTCGTCGTGTTGCCGCCGGCCCCGCCCGCGCCGCCGTTTCCTCCGGAGGCCCCGGGCGCCGCGTTGCCGCCGTCGCCGCCGTTGCCGCCGTCCGAGCCGGTGCCGTCGCACGGCCTCGTTCCCTGTTGCATCTGGGCGAGAGTCACGGGCGGACAGCCGCCGGTCCCGCCGTTTCCGCCGGTGCCGCCTGCGGCGTCGGGTGAGCTCTTGCCGCCCTTGCCTCCGCTGCCTCCGTTCGAGCCGCAGCCACCGGCTCCGCCCTGTCCGCCCGAGCCGTCCTCATCCTTGTTCTTGTGCGCGGGCGCGGCGAGCGGAGCCTGGCCGGTCTGGCCGAGCGCGATCCCGTCGGGGCAGAACAGGGCGCCGGCGCCGCTCCCGGCCACGACCGCGTAGCCGGCGAAGCTCGTCGGCAGGGCGGTCGTGGTCGGGGCCGTCGTCGTGGTCGCCGAGGTGGAGGTGGTCGGCGGCCGGGAAGTCGTCGTGTGATGCGTCGTCCCCTTCGCCTGAGTCGTCGGCTGGGCCGAGCCCGAGCCTCGGCCGAACGCAAGGAAGACGACCAGAGCGCCGAGCAAGGCCGCACCCAACGCCGCCAACGCCCACCAGGCGCGGCGGTCACGTTCCGGAGGTTCGACCCGAGTTGTGGCGACCTCGGTCACCGCGGTTGCCGGCGGCTGAGAACCGTCCGTCAGCGCCGCCAGTCGGCGCCGGACCTGCTCGGCGCTCGCCGGCCGCGCGTCCGGGTCCTTGGCGAGCGACTCCGTGATGATCGAGTCGAGCGCGGCGGGAACGGCCGGGTTCCGGACGCTCGGAGGCTCGAACGGCTCGCGCGCATGCTGGTGGGCGAGGGCCGCCGACGTCGTCCCCTGGAACGGCGTCGCGCCGGTCGCGAGCTCGTAGAGCACGACGCCCAGCGAGTACACGTCGCTGCGCGCATCGACCGCGCGGCCCTCGGCCTGCTCGGGCGAGAGATAGACGGGAGTGCCGAGCACCGTGCCGGTTGCGGTCAGACGTGTGCCGGCCTCCTCGACGACGTGGGCAATCCCGAAGTCGGTGACCTTGACCGCGTCGTCCTCCCCGAGGATCACGTTCGACGGCTTGATGTCCCGGTGGACGAGCCCGTTTCGGTGGGCGGCCGCGAGCGCCGCCGCGACCTGCTCCCCGATCACCGCCGTCCGCTCGGCCGAGAGCGGCGCCTCGGCCTCGATCACCTCCGCGAGCGTGCGGCCCGGCGCGTACTCCATGGCGATGAAGTACGAGCCGAGCGCCTCCCCCCAGTCGTAGACGGCGACGATATTCGGATGCGAGAGGCCGGCAGCGGCCTGCGCCTCCCGGCGAAAGCGGGCGACGAACGACGGATCGGACGAGAGCGCAGGCGCCAGAACCTTCAGCGCGACCGGCCGCTCGAGCCGCAGATCCTGCGCGAGGTACACGTCGGCCATGCCGCCACGGCCCAGGCTGCGCTCGACCCGGTAGCGGTCGGCAAGCGTCGTCCCCTCCTCGAGCACAGGACGCAGTGTGACCTGGCCCGGCCTGGAGAGGCCGGGCCAAGGTCAGCTAGGGCGTGCTATCTGGCGTGCTGAAGCTCGCGCACGCGGAAGGCGAGCACGAGGTCCCGCACGCCGCGGATGAGGGTGAACGCCGCCACCCACGCGATGAGCAGCACGGCGCTTCTGCCGTAGTAGCCGGCGGCCCAGAAGCCCAGGAACAGCTCGATGATCCCGCCGATCAGCTGCAGCCACCAGATGTCGATCTCTTTCCGGGCGGCGATCGACTGGATGATGTCGAACGTCCCGGCGAAGATGAGGAAGAAGCTGAAGACGGCGGCGAGCGCCTGGAACGTGTTCCCCGGATGGATCAGCGCCACCACACCGGCGGCGATGAAGGCGAGGGCGAGCACGGCGTTGAGCAGCTTCCACCAGCCCCTGACGATGAAGATGACGCCGATCTCCAGGACGCCGGCCGCGATCGCGACGATGCCGAACAGCAGCGAGATCGCATGAACGGACGTGTAGTTGAAGCGAAGCAGAATCAAGCCGACGAGGATCCAGCCGATCCCGGTGAGGAGGAGCAGCCACCAGGGCGGCAGTGCATCCCCCAGTTGCCGCTCGGCGGCACCCTCGAGGGTTGGTGCGGCAGTGGACATGGCTGAACCTCCCTAGTCGCGATCTCAACCGGCTCTTGCGCAGATTCTCACGAACGCATCGGACTGCGCAAGGACGCTGCGACGCTCAGTCGCCCGGCTTGGGGTGCGCGGCCGTCAGGGCGCGGACCTCTTTCGTGAGGGCGGCAATGTCGTCCTGGTCCCTGAACGTACTCGCCATCGTCCGCACTTCCTGGGTGAGCGAGAGGATCTGCTTCGAGAGCTTGAGGAGCTCGACGTTCTGCTTGTCCTCCTCCTTGACGGTCTTCCACTGAGCGTCGGCGATCACCTGCCGCTTCGCATCGGCGCGATTCTGGCTGATGAGGACGAAGGTCGAGAGGAAGATCGCCTCGAGCGAGACGATCATGGTCAGCAGGCCGTACGGGTACTTCTCGACGCCGAAGCCGATCCAGCACGAGAACCAGATGATGTGGACATAGACGAAGAGCATCGAGCCGCTGAAGGCGGTGATCGCGTCGGAGACCCGGTTCTGCCTGTCCTCCGCCCGCTTCTTCTCGGCCTCGAGCAGGGCGGGGTTGATGGGCTCCGGCAAGGGGCGGAGGATCTTGTGGAGCCGGTGCCGCATGGTCTGGGGCTTGCTTCCGGAGGCGTGGCTGGGCGCTTGCGTCATGGTCGGTCTCCTGGCTCCGTCGGGATCGTCGTCCATCATTTTCCCGGATGGAAACGGACGAGCCAAGTCCGGAGACGAGATCCGGCCGGTCCGACGTCTTCCTCCTGGCGGTGAAAGCCGCCGCGGGCGCGATCGCCGTCACTGCACTCGCGTTCGGCCTCTGGAAGGTGCGCAGCATCGTCGTGCTCCTGCTGCTGGCCCTCACCTTTGCCGCCGCGATGAGGCCAGGCGTGGAGTGGCTCCGTGCCCGCAAGGTGCCGGGAGCGCTTGCGATTGCCTCCTTCTTCCTCCTGGTGCTCGGCATCTTCGCCCTGTTCTTCTGGCTGGCCGTGCCCCCGGCGATACATGAGCTCAAGCGCGCACTCGCGCAGCCCGCCCTCGGCGCCTCGACGGTCGACCACTCGACCGGATTCCGCCACGACGTGCTCGTCTGGGTCGACACGCACCTAAAGAAGCTGCCGTCGGGGAGCGAGATCTTCCATCCGATCGCCGCGTACGGGCACAAGGCGACCGACGCCGTCGTGGCCGTCTTCTTCACGATTGCCGCGACCTGGTACTGGGTCTCGGAGCGCGACGCGATGATCGACCTGCTCGTCCGGCTGTCGCCCGAGGCGAAGCGTGAGAACGCGCGACGCACGTATCTCGAGATCGACCGGCGGCTCGGCTCGTACACCCGCCTGAAGTTCGTGATGGTCGCCGTGATCGGCGCAGCCCTCGCCGCCGGCTTCTATCTCGTCGGCCTGAACTACTGGCTCCTGGTCGGCGGCGCCGTCAGTCTCTTCGAGATCATCCCGGTCGTCGGGCCGCTGATCGGCGTGCTCCTCGTCATCGCCGTCGGGCTCCCCCAGTCGATCCACGTCACGGTGCTCGCCGTGATCGTGCTCGTCGCCGTCCGTGAGTTCCAGAGCTACGTGATCAACCCGCACGTGATGGGGCGCTCGGTCGGGCTCTCCCCGCTCGTCACCCTGGTCACAGTGTCGGTCGTCGGCCTCCTCTTCGGCGCCCTTGCGGTCGTTCTCGCCATCCCGGCCGCCTCAGCCGCGGAGACCCTGGTCGACGTGCTCGTCTTCGGGCACGATCCGCCCTCGGCGCCGCCCAAGCGGAAGCTTCTCCCGCAGCGAACAACCGGCGCAAGCTGACACCACGGCAACACGCGGGTAACCATCCGGCTTCCCTACTTGCCCTGCCTGAGATGCAGGCGTAGGGTCGGGTTGCGGGGTCGCTCGACGACCGGGGGAGGTCTTCATGGGCGCCACTGTCGAGGCCGGAACGGCGATCCGGCCCTTCGAGGTCCAGTTTTCAGATCAGCAGATCGACGACTTGCGCCGTCGCATCGCCGCGACGCGCTGGCCGACCAAGGAGCTGGTCGCCGATCGCTCGCAGGGCGTACAGCTCGCGGCGACGCAGGCACTCGCGAAGTACTGGGCGGAGCAGTACGACTTCGGGCGCCTCGAGGCCAGGCTCAACGCGCTGCCGCAGTTCAAGACCGAGATCGACGGCGTGGACGTCCACTTCATCCACGTTCACTCGGAGCACGAGAACGCGCTGCCGGTGATCATCACGCACGGCTGGCCGGGCTCGATCGTCGAGATGCTCGAGGTCATCGAGCCGCTGACCGACCCAACCGCCCACGGGGGAAGCGCAGAGGACGCATTCGACGTCGTGATCCCGTCCATCCCCGGCTACGGCCTGTCGGGGAAGCCCACAGAGCTCGGCTGGATCCCTCCGATCCGCGTCTCGAGGGCCTGGGGCGAGCTGATGCCTCGACTCGGCTACACCAGCTACGTGGCTCAGGGCGGGGACGTAGGGGCGGCAGTGACCCACGGGATGGGGCAGCAGGCGCCCGATGGGCTGATCGGGATCCATACGAACCTGTTCTTTCCGGCGCTGGCCGGAGCCAAGATGCCGGAGGAAACCGAAGCGGAGAAGGCCGCCCGCGCTGCGATCAACGTCTTCAAAGCGGGGGGCTACGGCTACTTCCTCGAGCAGGCGACGCGACCGCAGACGATCGGCTACGCGCTGCTGGACTCGCCCATCGCGCTCGCGGCGTGGCTGGCCGACCACGACACGGACGCCTACTACAAGATCGCAAGCGCCTTCGTCGACGACAAACCGTCCGGCAACCTCACGCGAGACCACATCCTCGACAACATCACGCTGTACTGGCTGACGGGAACCGGAGAATCGGCCGCGCGGTCCTACTGGGAGGGCGGCCCGAACTCGCCGCACGACGCCGCGCCCGCGCCACCGCCGCCGGTCACGCTCCCGGTCGGATTCACCACGTTTCCCGGTGAGATCTGGCGGACTCCGCGCAGCTGGGTCGAGACCGCCTATCCGAACGTCGTCTACTTCAACGAGGTGGACAAGGGAGGCCACTTCGCCGCCTGGGAGGAGCCCGAGATCTTCTCGCACGAGCTTCGGGCCGCCTTCAAGTCACTACGGAACGGAGGGTCCTCATGAGCACCGCCATCGACACCGCCACCGAGATCCGGCCCTTGGCCGTCGAGATCTCGCAGGAGCAGATCGATAGTCTGCGCCGCCGTATCGCCGAGACGCGGTGGCCACCCACCGAGCTGGTCCAGGACGCCTCGCAGGGCGTGCAGCTCCAGTTCCTCCAGGAGCTCGCGCGCTACTGGGCCGAGGACTACGACTTCGGGAGGCTCGAGGCGAGGCTCAACGCCCTGCCCCAGTACACGACGAACATCGACGGGCTCGACATCCATTTCATCCACGTCAAGTCCGAGCACGAAGGCGCACTGCCGCTGATCATCACCCACGGCTGGCCCGGCTCGATCATCGAAATGCTCGAAGTCATAGGGCCCCTCACCGACCCGACCGCTCACGGCGGGAGCGCCGACGACGCGTTCGACGTCGTGATCCCGTCGATCCCCGGCTTCGGCTTCTCGTCTCAGCCGACCGACGCCGGCTGGGATTCCGGCCGCATCGGGGCGGCGTGGGCCGAGCTGATGAACCGGCTCGGGTACGACCACTACGTCGCGCAGGGCGGCGACCAGGGCGCGGGTGTCACCGATGCAATGGGACGGCAGGCCCCCGCCGGGCTGCTCGGCGTCCACTTCAACTTCCTCGACGCGATTCCGAAGGAGCTCCTGACGGCGGCTCTCACCCCCCGGATCTTCACCCATCCGGAGCGCGAGCAGCTCGGCAAGGTCGTGGGGGTCACCATGCGCGGCTACATCTCCGAGATGAGCGAGCATCCGCAGACGATCGGCTACTCGCTGCTCGATTCGCCGATCGGTCTCGCGGCCTGGATGCTCGACCACGACCCCGACAGCTACGAGAAGATCTCGAAGGCGTTCCTCGAGGGCGAGCAAACGGGCAACCTCAGCCGTGACAACATCCTCGACAACATCACGCTGTACTGGGTCACGGGCACCGGCGCCTCGACGTCACGGATCTACTGGGAGACGGGCAAGACCGCGACGGCCTCGTTCAAGAACTCGCCGCCGCACATGAGGCTCCCCGCCGCCTACACGGTGTTCCCTGACGAGCTCTTCCAGGCGCCGCGTCACTGGGTGAAGCACGCGTACCACCATCTCGTCTACTACAACGAGGCTCCCAAGGGCGGGCACTTCGCCGCGTGGGAGGAGCCCGAGATCTTCGCCGGAGAGCTGCGGGCGGGATTCAAGTCGCTGCGGGAGGCAGGCAGCTCGTAGTGACATGAGCTCGCTGTCAACTCCCGAAGGCCCCGGCTCCGTTTCCGGGGCACCGAAGCTGCCGGCCGGGTTCGCAGACACGTTCGAGAGCCGCTACGTGCAGGCCGGCGACATCCGCCTCCACGCGGTCGTGGGCGGCGAAGGCCCGCCGCTGCTGCTGCTCCACGGCTGGCCGCAGACCTGGTACGCCTGGCGGATGCTGATGCCGGCCCTCGCCTCGGACTTCGAGGTGATCGCCGCCGACCATCGCGGTGGAGGCCTGTCCGACAAGCCGAAGGACGGGTACGACGTAGGCACCCTCGCCGGCGACGCGGCGGCGCTGATGGACGCGCTCGGCCACGACAGGTTCGCCGTCTACGGCACCGACATCGGCATGCCGATCGCCTATGCGCTGGCCGCGGATCATCCCGACCGCGTCGTCCGCCTCGTCGTCTCGGAGGCTCCGCTGCCGGGGATCAGTCCCTCACCCCCGTTGTTCGTGCCGCCGGTCCTCAATGCCCGGCTGTACCACCTCATGTTCAACCAACTCCCCGCGGAGTTGAACGAGGCACTCGTCAGGGGACGCGAGGCGATCTTCTTCGGAGCCGAGTTCGACGCCTCGGCCGGAACGAAGAAGCTGCCGGCGGACGTGGTCGAGTACTACATCAGCCGCGTCGCCGAAGATCCGGAGGCGCTGCGGGGGAGCTTCGAGTTCTACCGCGCAATCCCGGAAACCTCGGCCCAGAACGAACAGCGAAAGGATCGACGACTGACGATGCCGGTGTTGGCGATCGGCGGCGCCGAGAGTAGTGGCCGAGGAGTCGAGGCGACGATGAAGCTCGTTGCCGACGACGTCCAGGGTGTCGTGCTCGCCGGAGCGGCGCACTGGGTCGCCGAGCAGGCGCCCGACGAGCTGCTGGCCGCGCTGACCGGGTTCCTGGCCCCGTACCGCGTGGAAGCTTCGAACGAGGTCGCAGTGCAATGATGACCGCTTGAGTTCTGACGAAAAAGACAAGGCCGTACCGACGTCGCCCCTGCCGCAGGACAAGGGCCGCTGGCGTGTCGCGCCTGCGCCCGACGGCCGCGGCATGCCCGACGAGCACAAGCCGTCTCCGCCGCACCGCTTGCGCGGGTTCTGGATCTTCGTGGCGGTCCTGCTGGCGATCAACCTGTTCTCGGTCTTCATGACGCGCACGACAGGGGAGACTCGGGTCAAGGTGCCGTTCAGCCCGTACTTCCTCAACCAGGTCGAGGCGGGGAAGGTCGAGTCGATCTCGTCCAAGAGCGACACGATCCAGGGGACGTTCAAGAAGAAGGTCAGCTTCAAGCCGGCAGGCGCGAAGAACGCGACTAAGACGACGCTCTTCTCGACCGAGGTGCCGACGTTCTGGGACGACGTCACGCTGACCAAGCTGCTGCAGTCGAAGGGCGTCCAGGTCAACGCGCAGAACCCGAACCCCGGCACGTCGTTGCTGGCCGAGATCCTGCTCGGGTTCGGGCCGACGATTCTCCTGGTCGCACTGTTCGTGTTCCTCGGCCGGCGTGCCGCCCGGGCCGGCGGCGGCCTCGGAGGGCTCGGGAACTTCGGGCGGTCGCAGGCGCGGCGGGTGGACCCGACGACGATCCAGGTCACGTTCGACGACGTGGCCGGGATCGACGAGGCGAAGGCCGAGCTCGCCGAGATCGTCGACTTCCTCAAGACGCCCGACCGGTACGTGCGCCTCGGCGCCCGGATCCCGCACGGTGTCCTCCTCTACGGACCGCCCGGCACCGGCAAGACGCTCGTCGCCCGCGCGGTGGCGGGCGAGGCGCACGCGGCCTTCTTCTCGATCGCGGCGTCGGAGTTCATCGAGGCGATCGTCGGCGTCGGCGCTTCGCGAGTGCGAGACCTGTTCGCCAAGGCCAAGGAAGCGGCGCCGTCCATCATCTTCATCGACGAGCTCGACGCGGTCGGCCGCTCGCGCCAGGGGTCGGCCGGCATCACCGGCGCCAACGACGAGCGCGAGCAGACCCTCGACCAGATCCTGACCGAGATGGACGGATTCGACTCCAACCAGGCGGTCGTCGTCATCGGCGCCACGAACCGCCCCGAGATCCTGGACCCCGCCCTGTTGCGGCCGGGCCGCTTCGACCGCCGCGTCGCCGTCCAGCCGCCCGACAAGGACGGCCGTCGCAAGATCCTCGAGGTGCACACCCGCACGCTGCCGCTCGCCGACGACGTCGACCTCGAGGCCCTCGCGTCGACGACGCCCGGGATGGTGGGCGCAGACCTCGCGAACCTCTGCAACGAGGCGGCGCTGCTCGCCGCCCGGCGGAATCACGACAAGGTGCACATGGCCGACTTCACCGACTCGCTCGAGAAGATCCTTCTTGGCGCGCCGCGCGGGATCGTGCTCGGCCCTGAGGACCGCGAGCGGACCGCCTACCACGAGTCGGGGCACGCGCTCGTGGGGATGCTCACGCCCGAAGCCGACCCCGTCCGCAAGGTCTCGATCATCCCGCGCGGCCAGGCACTCGGCGTCACGCTCTCCACACCCGACTCGGACCGCGTCTCCTACTCCACCGAGGAGCTCGAAGCGAGGATCAAGGTCTCGCTCGGCGGACGGGTCGCCGAGGAAGTCGTATACGAGAAGATCACCACCGGCGCCGAGTCGGACCTCCAGCAGCTGACCGAGATCGCGCGCCAGATGGTGGGCCGCTGGGGGATGAGCGAGAAGGTCGGCCCGATCGTGCTCCTGCCGAGCGACGGTCAGCCGGCGTATCCCGGCACGAACGAGCACTCGGCCGAGACGGAGGCGCTGATCGACGACGAGGTGCACCGGATCGTCGAGGAGGCACACGCGGAGGTCACACAGCTGCTCATGGAGCACCGTGACCAGCTGGACAGCCTCGCCCATGCGCTGCTCGAGGCCGAGACGCTCGACGCTCCCGCCGCCTATGCCGCGGCGGACGTCCCGATGCGCGCGGCCGAGCTCGAAGCCGCCGTCGCCCCGGAACGCGCATGAGCTTCTTCGGGGCGCGCCGGCACCCCGGCGTCACTCCGCTGCCGGTGGAGGGCCGCCTTCCCGGGTTCGGCAGCGCCGCCGGCTGGCTCAACTCCGAGCCGCTGACCGCGGACGACCTGCGCGGCAAGGTTGTCCTCGCCGACTTCTGGACGTACACCTGCATCAACTGGCTGCGCACGCTCGCCTGGGTGCGCGCGTGGCACGAGCGCTACCACGAGCACGGCCTCGTCGTCGTGGGCGTCCACACGCCGGAGTTCTGGTTCGAACACGACCCGGAGAACGTCCGCTGGGCAGTGCAGGAGATGCGCGTCGAGTATCCGATCGCGCTCGACCCCGAGTACGCAGTCTGGAGCGACTTCGGCAACCGCTACTGGCCCGCCGTCTACCTCGCGGACGCGGAAGGCCGGATTCGCTACCACCACTTCGGCGAGGGCGACTACGACGAGGGCGAGCGGGCGATCCAGATGCTGCTCGGCGAGGCCGGCGCGGAAGACGTGCCCGACGACCTCGTTTCCGTCGCTCCCACGGGATTCGAGGTCCAGGCCGACTGGG
>Ga0207665_10002911_pt1 | contig 11477 bp, 8 predicted proteins | sample LARL112metaG_FD_184351 | JGI IMG/M metagenome (GOLD analysis project Ga0207665, IMG submission 184351) | Corn, switchgrass and miscanthus rhizosphere microbial communities from Kellogg Biological Station, Michigan, USA - LAR L11-2 metaG... | ecosystem: Host-associated > Plants > Roots >...
ACTGGCTGGACGCCGTCATCGACCCGGCGGCGCACCGCGAGTCGGATCTGCTGGCCTTCGAGATAGCAATCGAGCGCGCCCAGCCCGGCTCGGTGATGACCGCCTACAACAAGATCAACGGCCAGTACGCCGGAGGAAACAGCGAGCTGCTCGAGGGCGTGCTCAAGGGCGCCTGGGGCTATCCCGGCTGGGTGATGTCGGACTGGGGCGCCACCGCCAGCTGGGAGTTCGCGCTCAGCGGGCTCGACCAGGACTGCGGCTGCCAGATCGATGTGCTGATGTGGGGCGCGGAATCTTTCGGGCAGCCGCTCAGGGACGCCTATGCCAGCGGCAGGCTGCCGAAGGAGCGCCTGTCCGAGATGGTCCGCCGCATCCTGCGGTCGGTGTACGCGGTCGGCGCCGACCAGTGGGGCGCGTCACCCGAGGTGGACATGGCCAGGCACAACGAGATCGCGCTGGAAACCGCCCGCCAGGGGATCGTGCTGCTCAAGAACGACGGCGCCCTGCCGCTCGCCCGCGACACCACGGCGCGCATCGCGATCATCGGGGGCCACGCCCAAGTCGGCGTGCCAGCGGGCACGGGCTCCACCACCGTCGTCCCGCCGGGAGGGTACGCCGAAGTCATCCGCGTCGGAGGCCCCAGCTTCATGGGCGCCACCCGCAACCTCTACCTGCTCCCCTCATCGCCGGTAGCAGAAATAACCAGGCTCCTGCCCCAGGCGCAGATCGAGTTCGACCCGGGGATGAGTCCCGCCGAGGCGGCGCTGCTGGCCCGGCGCTCTGATGTCGTGATCGTGTTCGGGATCCGGGTGGAAGGCGAGGGCTTCGACAGCGCCGACCTGTCGCTGCCCTGGGGCCAGGACGCGGTGATCGAGGCGGTCGCGGCCGCCAACCCCAACACGATCGTGGTGCTGGAGACCGGTAACCCGGTGGCCATGCCGTGGCGCGACAACGTCAAAGCGATCATTGAGGCGTGGTACCCAGGCCAGGCAGGCGGCCAGGCTATCGCCGAGATCCTGACCGGCGTGATCAGCCCATCGGGGCGGCTGCCGGTCACCTTCCCTGCCGACCTCAAGCAAACTCCCCGGCCGGACCTCCCGTCCATGGGCGAGCCCTGGGGCACCGCGGCCACGATCGAGTACAGCGAGGGCGCCGAGGTCGGCTACCGGTGGTTCGCCCAGCAGCGAGAGCAACCGCTGTACGCCTTCGGCCATGGTCTCAGCTACACCAGATTCGGCTACAGCGATCTCCAGGTGCTGGGAGGCGACACCATCACCGCCACCTTCACCGTCACCAACACCGGCGACCGTCAGGGCGCCGACGTGCCGCAGGTCTACCTCACCGGCGCCCCCGACGGCGCGCGAATGCGGCTGCTCGGCTTCGAGCGGGTGGACCTCAAGCCCGGCGAGTCCAAGCAGGTCACCGTGACCGCCGACCCGCGCCTGCTTGCCCGCTTCGACAACCAGGCCCGCCAGTGGCGCATCACGGAAGGCGCCTATCAGGTGGCCCTCGGCTGCGCTGCCGATAGCCTGGGCCTGGCTGCGGAGACAGTCCTGCACGGGGCGCTCTTCGGCAGCTGACCCCCAAGAGCCAGTGATACGCGTGCTGGAACCACGCGTACGTTCAGGGGAATTGTTTTCCATGCCCACCTGTTGGGGTCCCCGGGTACCGAGTGAGGAGTATTGCCGCGGTGTCGGTCACAGATGTAGAGAAGCGAACGTCGACGGACGCTGGAGTCCGCGACGAGGCGACGCGTCGACGGACGTTCGCGGTCATCAGCCATCCGGACGCGGGCAAGTCGACCCTGACCGAGGCGCTGGCGCTGCACGCGTCCGCGATCAACACCGCGGGCGCGGTGCACGGCAAGGCGGGGCGCCGCGGGGTCACCTCGGACTGGATGGCCATGGAGCGCGACCGTGGCATCTCCATCACCTCGGCGGTGCTGCGCTTCGACTACGACGATTACGTGCTGAACCTGCTCGACACGCCAGGTCACGCCGACTTCTCCGAGGACACCTACCGCGTGCTCGAGGCGGTGGACTGCGCGATCATGCTGCTCGACTCGGCCAAGGGCCTCGAGCCGCAGACGCTGAAGCTGTTCGACGTGTGCCGGTCGCGGCACGTGCCCGTCGTGACGTTCGTGAACAAGTGGGACCGCCCCGGGCGGGAGCCGCTCGAACTGCTCGACGAGATCGAGCAGCGGATCGGGCTGCGGCCGACGCCGGTGAACTGGCCGGTCGGCATCGCCGGCGACTTCCGCGGGCTGATCGAGCGGTCGACTGGGCGGTATACCGCCTACACGCGGACGCCGGGCGGCGCGGAGCGCGCGCTCGAGGCGACGTTCAGCGCTGACGAGGCCCGGGAAAGGGAGGGCGCCGCGTACGAGGCGGCCGCCGAAGAGCTCGCCCTCCTCGACGAGATCGGCGCGTCGGTGGACATGCCGTCGTTCCTGGCCGGAGAGTCGTCCCCGGTGCTGTTCGGCGCGGCGCTGCCGAACTTCGGCGTGCGCCGGCTGCTGGACGCGATGTGCGACCTGGCGCCCGCGCCCCAGGCGCGTGAGTCCGTGGACGGCGATGAGCGGCCCGTAGACGCGCCGTTCTCCGGGCTGGTGTTCAAGGTGCAGGCGAACATGGACCCGGCGCACCGGGACCGGGTGGCGTTCGTGCGGGTATGTTCCGGCCGGTTCACGCGCGGGATGGTGCTGACGCACGCCGCCACCGGCCGGCCGTTCGCTACCAAGTACGCGCAGGCCATGTTCGGTCAGGACCGGGAGACGGTGGAGACGGCGTTCCCCGGTGACGTGATCGGGCTCGTCAACGCCGGCGCGCTGCGGCCAGGCGACACGCTTTACGCGGACGTTCCTGTCTCGTTCCCGCCGATCCCCTCGTTCGCACCCGAGCACTTCGCCGTGGTGCGGTGCAAGGACGCGGGCAAGTACAAGCAGTTCAGGCGCGGCATCGACCAGCTGGACACCGAGGGCGTGGTGCAGGTCCTGTCGTCGGACCTGCGCGGTGACCAGGCGCCAGTGCTCGCGGCGGTCGGGCCGCTGCAGTTCGACGTCGTGCTGCACCGGCTGGAGCACGAGTTCGGCGCGCGTTCCGAGCTTGACCGCCTCGACTACTCACTGGCCCGGGTGACCGACGCAGCGGGTGTCATCGCGCTGGCGGGAGCCCGCGGCGCCGAGGTGCTCACCCGGCGGCTGGACGGAGCGCTGCTCGCGCTGTTCGCCGACAAGTGGCGACTGAACGCGATCACCCGCGACAACCCCTCGCTGCGGCTCGACCCGCTGCTGGCCGGGACGATCCAGGACGCCGCCTGAGCCCGAACCGGTCAGCGCATGCGCGCGACGTCGATCTGGTCGAAGTCACCCAGGCCGTTGCGGACACCGCCGCCCCCTGACCACTGCCACATCAGCGCGAACGGGCTCGAGTACGTCTGCCCGCCGAAGAACTGCGCGAACAAGGTGGATTTGCCCTGCGACAGGCGCCATGCGTAGGGATACGCGTTCAGGTTGGAGGTCTCCGGCCAGTAGGTCCACTCGTAGGTGTTGGGGATCAGCGAGGCCGACCCGGTGCCGAAGATCGATGGCCAGATCAGGGGCGAGGAGTAGACGCCCACCTTGAACGTCGAGTGCGCGGTGATGTAGGCGGCGAACCCGTTGAACTCCGCGCGGTCCACGATCCACGGGACGTAATTCTGCTTGACCCTCCCGCTGCACGGTGAGGTGTACACGCTGGTCCAGCCGTTGTCAGGGGCGGGCGCGATGCCGGGCTTCTCGATGTCCGCCCACAGCACCGGATACGTGATGCCCAGCGACCTGACGGCCGTGAGCATGCGCGACGCCTGCTGCGCGCCCCAGTTGGCCGCTTCGGCGGTACTGCCGTTCCAGTTAGGATCGACGCCGGGGCCGCCCATGTACCAGTAGGCGGCGGTACCGATACCGATGTGGTACGTGTTGAAGTCGGTGTTCGCCTGGTTCCTGTTGGTATAGGAGAAGTCGAGGAAGTTCCCGGTCGTGCACCCTTCCACGCGGGCCCAGTTCCCGACCATGCCGATGTAACCGCCGTAGTTGCCGCCCATGACCGGGTTACGGTAGGGAGCCGGGCCGAGGATCGGGACGTAGGAGCTGTCGCTCCCGAAATTGAAGCCCGCCGGGCTGTCACCCGCCTGCGCGGACACCGCCAGCCCGACAGAAACGCCAACCGCGATCGTTACTGCCGCGCCTATGCGGAACGCCCTGGAAAGGATGCGCATCGCAGCCCTCACCCACAATCTTCAACGTGACCTGCCATCAGTATGACGCTGCAGGCGATGCGAAGGTTGCGGGGATTTATCCCCGGCGGCGAGAGTGGCCAGGAGTCATTAACAACTGCTCGCCGGGAATCTCCATCTGGCTGATCGCCTGGCCGTATGACATGGCCGCGAGCTTGGCGATGTTGCTGTGCGCGCCGAGCGGCGCGGCGCACTCCGACGCGACCTCCATCGCTTCCAGGTCGCTCCGGCTCGCCTCGGGGCCGATGAGGCACGGGGCGATCGCGAGGCGGTTCACGCCCATCTCCTTCAGCCGCATGACGCCATCCTGCATAGACGGCGAGCTGTCCAGCGACGCGGTGATCACCGGGAGCGCGAGCCTGGCGGCGAGCAGGACGGAGGTGACGTTAGCCGCCATGGCGCCGTCCGGCCCGCCGACGGTGGCGATGAGAATCCCGTCGGCGGCGGTGACGATGCTGAACAGCCGCACCCGGTCTGCGCGCGCCAGGCCGGCCTCGGCCAGCCGGATGTGCAGTACCTCGGCGATCATCGCGTTGGAGTTGATGAACCCGCTGATGACCGCGTTCACTTCGCTGGCGGCCACCGCCTCGCGGAGCCTGCGCAGCACGGGCGGGTTCGGCGTGGCGAGCAAGGGGATGACCACCGCGCACGGGGCGCCTGCCGGCCGCCGGGCCGCGGCGTCGGCCAGCACCGCCCGGATGTCCGACGGGTCGCTGCGGCCGCCGCCGTCGATCCGCGCCGCCCGGACATCCACGGCCGGGTTGTCGACCCGGAGCACGGCGGTAAGCTCGCTCACCGGGCCCGCGGCCAGGTCGGCGTCGCTGCCGGGAACCGCCAGCACGAGAGCAGGGGCGCTCTGCGGCAGGCTGGCCGGAACGGGGCGACGGTGCCGTCCGGCAGGCCGCGGCAGCCGTACCGCCTGCTGCCTGTTGGGCATCCCCTGACGGCCGGGCAGTTCGCTAGTAAATTGCTGTGCCGGGAGCCCCCCGCCCGGCAGCCGGGACGGCATGCCATCGCTGGGCTGACGCATGGGGGCGCCCGCCGAGGGGTTACGATCTTCCGTCACGAGTCGGAAGCCTAGTCGCAAGGTGTCCGTGATGCCTTAAAAGCGCCGAAACAGGCAGAGACGGCAACCTGTCCGTTACGCATCTCCCAGGGTCTCGTCACCAACAGTTACCTAACCGAGGCGCTCGCAAGGCCTTCGCAAAGTAGCTACTAGCGAGTAACATGTACGTAGGTAGCCCGATCCTGCGGAGCGTTTTTACATGAGCCACTACAAGAGCAATCTCAGGGACATCGAGTTCAACCTCTTCGAGGTGCTCGGCCGCCAGGAACTTCTTGGCACCGGCCCGTTCGCCGAGGTGGACACCGATACCGCGCGCGACATGCTCGCCGAGATCAACCGGCTCGCGCTGGGACCGATGGCGGAGTCTTTCGCCGACGCCGACCGCAATCCGCCGGTCTTCGATCCCGCGACAGGGACCGTGACGCTGCCTGAGTCGTTCCGCAAGTCATTCCGCGCCCTGATGGACGCCGAGTGGTGGCGGCTGAGCGTGCCGCCGGAGCTCGGCGGGACCGTGGTGCCCAGGTCGCTGGCGTGGGCGGTAGCCGAGTTCGTGCTCGGCGCGAACCCGGCGGCCTGGATGTACACGAACGGCCCGACCTTCGCCACCGTGCTGTGGAAGATCGGGACTCCCGAGCAGAAGCGCTTCGCTGAGCAGGCTGTCGAGCGGGAGTGGGGCGCGACGATGGTGCTCACCGAGCCGGACGCGGGCTCGGACGTGGGCGCCGGGCGCGCCAAGACGATCGAGCAGCCCGACGGGACCTGGCACATCGAAGGCGTCAAGCGGTTCATCACCGGCGGCGAGCACGACATGGCGGAGAACATCTTCCACCTGGTGCTCGCGCGCCCCGAGGGCGCCGCTGGCGGCACCAAGGGCCTGTCGATGTTCCTGGTGCCGAAGTACCTGGTGCACGAGGACGGCTCGCTCGGCGAGCGGAACGGCGTCAAGGTCACCAACCTCGAGCACAAGATGGGCCTGAAGGTCTCCACGACCTGCGAGCTCACGTTTGGCGGCGATCCGGACCGGCCGGCGGTCGGCACCCTGGTCGGCGGCGTGCACGACGGCATCAGGCAGATGTTCCTGATCATCGAGCATGCGCGGATGATGGTCGGCAGCAAGGCCATCGAGACCCTGTCCACCGGTTACCTCAACGCGCTCGACTTCGCTAAGAACCGGGTGCAGGGCCCGGACCTCACCAGGCAGCTGGACAAGACCTCGCCGCGGGTGACGATCATCCACCACCCGGACGTGCGCCGGATGCTGATGCTGCAGAAGGCCTACGCGGAGGGCCTGCGCGCGCTCATGCTGTACACGGCCACCCAGCAGGACGCGGTGCAGATCGCCGAGGCGAACGGCACGGTCGACGCGGCCGCGGCCGCGCGCAACGACCTGCTGCTGCCGCTGGTCAAGGGCGTCGGGTCAGAGCGGGCCTACGAGATGCTCACGCTGTCCCTGCAGACGCTCGGCGGGTCAGGCTTCCTGCAGGACTATCCGATCGAGCAGTACATCAGGGACTCGAAGATCGACAGCCTGTACGAGGGCACCACCGGCATCCAGAGCCTGGACTTCTTCTTCCGCAAGGTGGTCCGCGACCAGGGCGCGGCGGCGCAGTCGCTTCTCGCCGAGGTCGCCGCGTTCGCGGCGGCCGACAATGGCAACGGCCGCCTGAAGACCGAGCGGGCCGCCCTCGCCGAGGCCACCTCCCAGATCGAGGCCATGCTGACGGCCATGACCGGCTTCGCGATCGGCTCGCTGGACCGGCCGGAAGAGGTCTACAAGGTCGGGCTCAACTCGGTGCGGCTGCTGCTCGCCTTCGGCGACCTGCTCATCGGCTGGCTGCTCGCCCGCCACGCGGAGGTGGCGCAGCGCGCGCTGGACAACGCGGACACGCTCAGCGAAGCCGACCGCGACTTCTACACGGGCAAGATAGCCGTGGCCCGGTTCTTCGCCACGACCGTGCTGCCCCGCCTGGAGACCGAGCGCAGGATCATCGAGCAGACCGCCCTCGACCTGATGGACGTCCCGGAGGCCGCCTTCTGAGGCGGTACGCCTAGAGCTCGTACTGGACCGCCGCGCGCTGCGCCGCGATCGGCGTGACGTAACGCTGCACGATCTCCCGGTGCGCCGGGTCGTCGCGGTAGGCGAGGTAGCCCGCCTCGTCGTCGAAGTCGGCGGTCACGGCGAAGTCGAAGTTGCCCTGGTTGAGGCCCGCATCCGGCCCGGACGCGAAGGCGCGTATCGAGGGAACGATCGACGGCAGCTTCGCGACCTCGGTCGCGGCCGCCTTCTTCTGCTCGTCGGTGGCGTCCGCGGCCCACTTGAACAGCACGGTGTGACGGATCATGCCCCGAGCCTAGATGCCCTTCTCCTCCAGCTCGCGCAGCAGGTCCGCGGCCGCTCGGCTCCCCGGGTGCTCCCCGGCAGGCGTGGTGCGGGGCGGCGCGGTACGGGCAGGCGGCGCCGCGACCGGGGGACGGGGAGAAGCAGCGCCGACCGCGGTCCGCTCCCGCAGCAGCCACGCCGCGAGCACCCCGCCGAACAGCCCGCCCAGGTGCCCGATCCAGCTGACCCCCGGCGTCCCGGGGATCGCCACCTGCAGGATCGTCCAGTACAGCACGCCCGCCACGATCCCGACGCCGATGTCGAGCAGGTTCCTGTCGAAGAAGCCGCGGGCCACGACGTAACCGAAGTAGCCGAAGATCAGCCCGCTGGCTCCGACGGTCAGCTCGTTGCCGCCCTGGAACAGCCACACCGCCAGCCCGCTGGACACCGCCACGATGAGCGTCATCAGCAGGAACTTCTTGATCCCGCGGTACGCGGCGAGCACACCGAGGACGAACAACGGCACCGTGTTGCCCTCGATGTGCTGCCACGAGATGTGCAGGAACGGCGCGGTGAAGATCTCCGGCAGCCGGCTCACGTTGTGCGGCAGGATGCCGAAATCCACGTCCAGCCGGTACCCGTCGGCCCAGTTGAACACCTGCAGCATCCACAGGAGCGCGACGAACGCGCCCATCAGGACCAGCGCGTCACGCAGTTTGCGCACCGACATGCCCGCGACCCCTATCTGCCTGGTAACCGCCGAACGACCGGCGGGGCCCGGAACGCTCACGACCAGGCGAGCATCCGGACCGGATCTTCTAGCATTGAGCCTACGTCCCTGAGCACCGCTGAGCCGAGTTGTCCGTCCACGATTCTGTGGTCGAACGACAGGGACAGCGTCGTCACCTTACGCACCGCGAGCTCGCCCTGGTACACCCATGGCGCGTCCCGCACCTGGCCGAAGGCGAGGATCGCCGCTTCGCCCGGCGTCAGGATGGGCGTCCCGGCGTCCACGCCGAACACGCCGACGTTGGTGATCGTGATGGTGCCGCCCGTCAGGTCGCCCGGCGTGGCCTTGCCCGACCGCGCCGTGGCCGCCAGCTCATCGAGCGCCCGCGCCAGCCCGGCCAGCGAGAGCGCCTGCGCGCCCTTGACGTTGGGCACGAGCAGGCCGCGCTCGGCTGCCACCGCGATGCCGAGGTTGACGTAGTGCTTGACCACGATCTCCTGGGCGGCCTCGTCCCACGTCGAGTTGACCATGGGATGCCTGCCGACCGCGACCAGCAGCGCCTTGGCGACGAACAGCAGCGGCGACACCTTGACCTCGGCGAACTCGGGCAGCTCGCGCGCCCGCCGCACCGCGGCCATGGTCTCGGTGACGTCCACCTGGAGGAATTCCGTCACGTGCGGCGCGGTGAACGCACTGGCCACCATCGCCGCGGCGGTGTGCTTGCGCACTCCGCGTACCGGGATCCGCTCTTCGGTTCCCTGCTGGCTGGCCGTCGCGGCAGCGGGCCGCTCGTCAGTCGGTGCCGCCGCCGGATATCCAGAACGTACGGTGGCGTCTCCCGCGGCCTGCTGCACGTCCTCGCGGGTGACCGACCCCTCAGGCCCGGTCCCTGTCAGCGCGGACAGGTCGACGCCCAGGTCCCTGGCAAGCCGCCGCACCGGCGGCTTGGCGAGCGCCCGGGGCGTCGGTGGCGGCGGGCCCGGCTGGGTGGCAGCCCTATTCGGGGGGACCAGTCCCCCCGGCCCCCCCTGAGGTATAGCAGGCGAGGAGGGGTACGACCCCGGACGCGTCGGCGGCTTCTTACGCGCTCGTCGGGTCGTCGATCCCGGCTTGACGCCGTACCCGACAAGCACCGCCTGCCGGCCCGGCGGAGTGTCCGCCCCGGCATCCGGCACGGCGCCTTCCGGCTTGGTGGCACCGGGCTCTGTGGCACCGGGCTCGGTCGCGCCCTGCACAGCGGCCTGCGCGGCGGCGGCCTCCGCGGTGGCGGGCTCCGCCGCGCCCGGCTCGGCCGCCGGCGTGTCGGCCGCCCCGTCCGCGCCGGCCACGTCGACCGCGATGATCGGCGTGCCCACGTCGACGGTCTGCCCCTCCTCCACCAGCAGCCCGGTGACGGTTCCCGCGTACGGGCTGGGCAGCTCGACGACCGCCTTCGCCGTCTCGATCTCCACGATGACCTGGCCGTCCTCGATCGTGTCACCGGGCTTGACGTGCCAGGAGACGATGTCGGCCTCGGTCAGGCCCTCCCCGACGTCAGGGAGCTTGAACTCCTTGTTCATGCTGTACTCCCCGGGTCAGAAGTTGAACGTGCGGTCGACGGCGTCCAGGATGCGGTCCAGGTCGGGCAGGTAGTGGTCCTCCATCCGGGCCGGCGGGTACGGCGTGGCGTAGCCGCCGACTCGCAGCACCGGCGCCTCCAGATGGTAGAAGCACCGCTCGGTCACCCGGGCGGCGATCTCGGCGCCGAGCCCCGCGTACACGGGCGCCTCGTGCGTGACCACGCAGCGGCCGGTCCGCGACACGGACGCGGCGATGGTCTCCATGTCCAGCGGTGACAGCGATCGCAGGTCGATCACCTCGATTGACCTGCCGTCATCGCGGGCGGCGGACGCGGCCTCGGCGCAGGTCCTGACCAGCGGCCCGTAGCTGAGCACGGTCACGTCGTCCCCGGCCACCACGATGCGCGCCTTGTCGAGCGGCAGCGCGTCCCCGAGCGGCGCGGCGGTATCGACCTCGCCCTTGTCCCAGTACCGCCGCTTCGGCTCGAAGAAGATCACCGGGTCGTCGGAGGCGATGGCCAGCTGGATCATCGTGAAGGCGTCCGCGGCGTCGGCGCAGGCCACTACCCGCAGTCCGGCCGTGTGGGCGAAGAAGACCTCGGGGGACTCGCTGTGATGCTCGACCGCGCCGATGCCGCCGCCGAACGGGATCCGGATGACAACCGGCAGCTTCACCTTGCCTTGCGACCGGTAGTGCATCTTGGCGAGTTGGCTGACGATCTGGTCGGTGGCCGGGTAGACGAAGCCGTCGAACTGGATCTCGCAGACCGGGCGGTAGCCGCGCAGCGCGAGCCCGATCGCGGTGCCGATGATGCCGGATTCGGCGAGCGGGGTGTCCATCACCCGGTGCTCGCCGAAGTCTTTCTGCAGCCCGTCGGTGACCCGGAACACACCGCCGAGCCTGCCGACGTCCTCGCCCATGATCATGGCTTTGGGGTCGTCTTCCAGCGCCCGGCGCAGCCCCTGGTTGATCGCCTTCGAGAGCGTGAGATTCGTCATCGTGCCGCCTCCTCGAACCCGTCCAGGTACGCCTCGTAGCCTGCGCGATCGGCGTCAAGGATCGCGTTCGCGCCGGTGTACACGTGGTCGAACATCGCCATCGGCGGCGGGTCGGGCAGCTCGCGGCAGGCCGCGCGGAGGCGCGTGCCCAGTTCCGTGGCTTCCGCCTCGATCTGCTCGAAGAAGGCGGCGTTGGCCTGGCCGCTGCGGGCCAGGTACGACCGCACGCGCTCGATCGGGTCCCGCAGTCGCCACGCCTCGAGTTCGCTGGCCAGCCGGTACCTAGTGGGGTCGTCGGTGGTGGTATGCGCGCCCATCCGGTAGGTGAACGCCTCGATCAGGGTGGGCCCCTGGCCCTCGTGCGCCGCGCGCAGCGCCTGCTTGGTCACGGCGTAGCAGGCCAGCACGTCGTTACCGTCGACCCGGACGCCGGGGAAGCCGAACCCGCGCGACCGCTGATAAAGCGGGACGCGGCTCTGTCGCTCCTGCGGCGCGGAGATCGCGTACTGGTTGTTCTGGCAGAAGAACACC
>Ga0207665_10002913_pt1 | contig 11475 bp, 8 predicted proteins | sample LARL112metaG_FD_184351 | JGI IMG/M metagenome (GOLD analysis project Ga0207665, IMG submission 184351) | Corn, switchgrass and miscanthus rhizosphere microbial communities from Kellogg Biological Station, Michigan, USA - LAR L11-2 metaG... | ecosystem: Host-associated > Plants > Roots >...
GACGAGCCAACGACCGGCCTCGACCCCCAGGCGCGGCACGTTGTCTGGGACCGCCTCTTCAGCCTCAAGCAGCGCGGCGTCACCCTCATCCTCACCACGCACTACATGGACGAGGCCGAGCAGCTGTGCGACCGCCTCGTGGTCATGGACCACGCCACGATCGTCGCCGAAGGCGCCCCCCGCGAGCTCATCGAGCGCTACTCAACTCCCGAGGTGCTTGAGCTGAGGTTCGACCCGCAGGTGCACGAGCAGGCCGCTGAGAAGATCAAGGACCTTTCTTCAGAACGTACGGAGGTGCTTGCCGACCGCATCCTCCTCTACGTGACGGATGGCGACGCGGCGCTGTCGCGGGTTCTGCAGGCCGGGCTTGAGCCGCTCACCCAGATCGTGCGCCGCTCCACCCTCGAAGACGTGTTCCTGCACCTGAGCGGCCGCCAGCTGGTGGACTGATGACGGCCGATACCGCGCCCTCCGCCCAGCTGATCTCGGTCGCGCCGCTGCCTGGCTGGTGGGAACTCACCCTGCGCGCGTTCCGCTGCTGGCTGACCACCTACCGGCGACTGTGGCGCTCCTCGGTCTGGTCGTCGTTCCTCGGGCCGGTGTTCTACCTCGCCGCGATGGGCTACGGTCTCGGCTCGCTGGTGGACAAGAACGGCACGGCGAGTCTCGGCGGCGTGCCGTACGTGGTCTTCGTCGCGCCGGCGATCCTCGCCTTCCAGGCGATGAACACGGGGATCAGCAACGGCTCGTTCCCGGTGTACAGCTCGGTGCACTGGAGCCGGATCTACCTCGCCGCCCAGGCCACGCAGCTGCGACCCGCGGACATCAACCGCGGGCACATGATGTTCATCACGATGCGGGTCGCGATGAATTCGGCGTGCTTCATCGTGGTGATGGCGGCGTTCGGCACGATCCGTTCCGCGTGGGCGGCGCTGCTGCTGCCCGTGGCGGCGCTGACCGGGCTGGCGTTCGCGGCGCCGGTCGCCGCCTGGGCGGTCACGCTGGACAAGGACTACGTGATGAACTACGTGTTCCGGTTCGGCGCTGTCCCCATGATGCTGTTCTCCGGCACGTTCTTCCCGGTCAGCAGGCTGCCCGGGTGGCTGCAGCCGGTCGCCTACGCGACGCCGCTGTGGCACGCCGTGGCGCTGTGCCGGGGGCTGTCCCTGGGTACCGGGCTGACCGCCTGGAGCGCGGCCGCGCACGTGGGGTACCTGGCGGCTATCGCAGCGGCCGGCCTGTGGGCAGGCAGCGTCACGTACCGGAGACGGTTGTATGTCTAGGGTTGGAACACGGGCTCGTTCCGGATATCCAGTGCGGCCGTGGGGAGCGGGCAGCTTCCGGCTGATCGAGCGGCACGGGCGGGCCTACGGGCACGCGTGGCTGGTGTTCGCCTCCGGTGTCGCGGAACCCCTGTTCTACCTGCTGTCGGTCGGCGTCGGCATCGGCGGGCTGATCGGCACGGTGGCCGGGCCCGGCGGGACCGCCGTTCCGTACCGGGAGTTCGTCGCGCCCGGGCTGCTCGCGGTCTCCGCCCTGAACGGGGCCATGTACGACTCCACCTTCAACATCTACGGCCGGATGAAGTTCGCCAAGCTGTACGACGCGGTGCTGGCCACGCCGATCGGGCCGGGGGAGGTGGCGCTCGGCGAGGTCGGCTGGGCGGTGCTGCGCGGCGCGCTGTACGCGATCGCGTTCATGCTGGTCATGCTCGTGCTGGGGCTGCTGCACACGCCGTGGGCACTGCTCGCGATCCCTGGCGCGGTACTGATCAGCTTCGCGGTCGCGGCGGTCGGGGTGGCGTGCACCACGTACATGAAGAGCTGGCAGGACTTCGACTATGTGCTGCTCGTCTCGGTGCCGCTGTTCCTGTTCTCCGGCACGTTCTACCCGCTCAGCGTCTACCCGCCGGCCGTCGCCGACATCGTGCAGTGGACGCCGCTGTACCAGGGCGTCGTGCTGCTGCGTGACCTGGTGCTCGGCGTGCCATCGCCTGAACTGCTGTGGCGGGCCGGGTACCTGGCGGTGCTCGGCGCCGCGGGGCTGACGGTGGCGGGCCGCCGGCTCGCGAAGCTGCTGCTCGTCTGAGCTTGCTGACTGAACCTGCTAACAATGAAATGACGCCTGGTGTCCCGCTGACTCCGAGCGGGTAGGCTGCAGCGGATGCTGGAGGAGCGCCGCCCGGAACCCGCCGCCGTCACCAGCGTGGACTTGACGGCGCGGCCGACTGCCAGCGCCTTCCGCGACCCGGTGACGTGGGCGATAGCCGCCTGCGTGTTCGGCGCCTACGTGACGCTGTCGCTGTACCGGCTGTGGCAGCGCACCCCGTCCTCATGGGACCTGGGCATCTACACCGAGTACGTGAAGCAGTTCGCGAACCTGCGCGCGCCGATCGTGGACGTCCGCGGCGCGGGGTTCAACCTGCTCGGCGACCACTTCCAGGTCATCCTGGCGGTGATCGCGCCGTTCTTCCGGGTGTTCCCCTCGGTGGACACGCTGCTGGTCGCGCAGGCGCTGCTCACCGCGGTGTCGGTGTTCCCGGTGACCACGGCGGCGACGTCGCTGCTCGGCCGCGGCGCGGGGCGGACGATCGGCTTCGCGTTCGGGTTCTCCTGGGGCCTGCAGCAGATGATCGACTTCGACTTCCACGAGATCGCGTTCGCCGTGCCGCTGCTGGCGTTCTCGCTATCGGCCCTGGTCCGCGGGCGGACCAGGGCGGCGGTGCTGTGGGCGATGCCGCTGGTGTTCGTGAAGGAGGACCAGGGCTTTACCGTGGCGGCGATCGGCCTGCTGATGGCGCTGGCCGGCCAGCGGCGCTTCAGGATGGGGCGGGGCAGCGTGTCCGCCGGGCTGTTCCTCGCCGCGTGGGGCCTGGGCTGGTCGCTGCTCGCGATCGCCGTGATCATCCCGCACTTCAACGCGCAGCACCATTACATCTACTGGGACCTCGGCGGCGTGGTGGGCTCAGGCTCGTCGTTCTCCGCGACGGGCCTGGTGACGCAGACGCTGCACTCCTGGCCGGTGAAGCTGGAGACCGTGGTGATGCTGGTGCTGCCGACGGCGTTCATCGCGCTCGGCTCGCCGGTCGCGCTGGTCGTGCTGCCCAGCCTCGCGCTGCGGTTCCTCGCCACGAACGCCTACTACTGGCAGACGAACTGGCACTACAACGCCACCGCGATGCCCATCCTGTTCATCGCGGCCGCCGAGGTGATGGCCCGATGGCGCGGCGTCGAGCGGGCGGCTGGCGAGACGGCGGTCGCTGGCCCAGGCGAGCTCTGGACGTCGACCCGGATAGCCGCGGCGCGGTACGGCGCCGCGATGATGGCGGCGATCACGGTCGCGCTCGCCTTCCAGTTCCCGATCAACGGCATCTGGCACGCCTCGACGTACCAGATGAGCCCGCACGTCGCCGCCGACAACGCGGCGATGGCCCGGGTCCCCGACGGCGCCACCGTGCAGACGACGCTCGGCTTGCTGGCGCCGCTGTCGGCGCGCACGGACACGTTCTGGATCGGCAACCCGGACAACCCGGCCACCCAGTACATCATCTTCGACGGCCTGGAAAGCGGCTACAGCCCGGTCCCCTCGGACGTGCCGGCGTTCATCAAGGAGCTGTTCCCGAAGACCACCTACGTCCAGGTCTTCCTCGACGACCAGGTCTACGTCTTCCGCCGCGCCTAACCGCGGCGGCCCCGGCGCCGGGCATTCCCCGGATCGTGAACGCACGGCTGGGACTAATCTTGCCTGGGTGACGACGGTAGCCCCCGCTGAGCTAGCGACTGCCCTGCGAGCGGCCGGGCTCGCCGAGATCGACACGGCGACCCGGCGGCGGGCGGAATACTCCTCCGACGCGTCCAACTACCGGGTCGTCCCGGCGGTCGTGGTGTTCCCCAGGCACGCCGACGAGATCGTGGCCGCGCTGGAGGTCTGCCGGGAGCTCGGCGTGCCGATCGTGCCTCGCGGCGGGGGCACCTCGATCGCGGGCAACTCGCTGAGCACCGGCGTCGTGCTCGACCTGTCGCGGCACCTCAACCGGGTGGTCAGCGTTGACGCGGAAGAGCAGACCGCGGTGGTGGAACCCGGGACCGTTCTGGACACGATCACCGCGGCGGCCGCGCCGCACGGCCTCCGCTTCGGCCCCGACCCGTCCACGCACTCGCGCGCGACGATCGGCGGCGCGATCGGCAACAACGCCTGCGGCTCGCGGGCGCTGCGCTACGGGCGCACCGCCGACAACGTGGTCGCGCTGGACGTCGTCACCGGCAGCGGCACGCGGTTCACCGCGCGCCGCCTCGGGCGTGACCCCGGCCCCCCCGGCCTCGCCGGGGCGCCCGGGCCGGAGGCGGGCGTGCTCGCCCCGCTCACGGCCCTGGTCAACGGCCACCTGGCCACCGTCCGCACCGAATTCGGCCGGTTCACCCGCCAGGTCTCCGGCTACTCCCTGGAGCACCTGCTGCCGGAGAACGGCACCGACGTGGCGAAGTTCCTCGCCGGCACCGAAGGCACCCTCGCGCTCACGCTGCGCGCCACCGTCCGCCTGGTCGCCGCGCCGAAGGCCACCACGCTCGCGGTGCTCGGCTACGCCGACATGGCGGCCGCCGCCGAGGCGGTGCCCGCGCTGCTCCCGCACCTGCCGGTGGCCCTGGAGGGCCTCGACTCGCGGCTCGTCGACGTCGTCAGGACGCGCCGCGGCAGCGCCGCCGTGCCCGACCTGCCGCGCGGCGGCGGCTGGCTGTTCGCCGAGACCGCGGGCGACACGCCCGCGGCGGCGCGCGACGCCGCCGCCAAGCTGGTCGCCGACGCCGCGTGCCTGGACAGCGCGATCATCACCGGCAGCCAGGCCGCCGCGCTGTGGCGCATCAGGGAGGACGGCGCGGGCCTCGGCAGCCGGACGCCGGACGGCTCTCCTGCCTGGCCGGGCTGGGAAGACAGCGCCGTGCCGCCGGACAAGCTGCCCGGCTACCTGCGCGAGCTGGTGGCCCTGATGGCCAGGCACCGGGTCGACGGGCTGATGTACGGCCACTTCGGCGACGGCTGCGTGCACGTGCGCATCGGCTTCCCGCTGCGCGACCGGCCGGCCGTGCTGCGCGAGTTCATGCAGGACGCGGCCCGGCTGGCAGCCGGTTACGGCGGGTCGGCGTCCGGCGAGCACGGCGACGGGCGCGCCCGCGGCGAAGTGCTCCCCGCGATGTACTCGGCCGAGGCGATCGGGCTGTTCGGCGCGGTGAAGCGGATCTTCGACCCGGCCGGCCTGCTCAACCCCGGCGTGATCGTCGCCCCCGCCCCGCTCGACGCGGACCTGCGGGTTCCCGCGGCCCGCCCGCTCCGCCGCGGCCTCGGTTTCGCGTACCCGGACGACCGCGGGGATTTCGCCGCCGCCGTGCACCGCTGCGTGGGGGTAGGCAAGTGCCGCGCGGACACCACCGCCTCCGGCGGCGTGATGTGCCCGTCCTTCCTGGCCACCCGCGACGAGAAGGACTCCACCCGGGGCCGCGCCCGGGTGCTGCAGGAGCTGGCGAACGGCTCGCTGGTGCATGACTGGCGGGCGCCGGAGATCAGCGAGGCCCTGGATCTGTGCCTGTCCTGCAAGGGCTGCTCGAGCGACTGCCCGGTCGGCGTGGACATGGCGACCTACAAGGCCGAAGCGCTGTACCAGCGGTACCGCCGCCGGCTCCGCCCTGCGGCCCATTACTCGCTCGGCTGGCTGCCGCGCTGGGCGGCGCTTGCCGGCCGCGCGCCCTGGCTGGCCAACGGGTCGCTACGCGTGCGGCCGGTGGCCGCCGCCGCCCAGCGGCTCGGCGGCATCGACGAACGCCGCCCGCTGCCGGCCTTCGCCCGGCAGAGCTTCCGCCGCTGGTTCACCGGCCGCCGTCCGTCCGGCGACCAGCCCAGCGCCGGGGCCACGGCCGGGCGCAAGCCCGTGCTGCTGTGGGTGGACACGTTCACCAACGCCTTCACGCCTGAGGTCGGCCGGGCGGCGGTCACGGTGCTCGAAGCCGCGGGCTACCAGGTACGGATCACGCCGCGCCAGGTCTGCTGCGGCCTCACCTGGATATCGACCGGCCAGCTCGACGGCGCCCGGCGGCAGCTGCGGCGCACGCTGCGCGCGCTAGGCCCGGCCCTCGACAACGGCATCCCCATCGTGGGCCTCGAGCCGTCCTGCACAGCGGCGCTGCGCGCCGACGCCGCCGAGCTCCTGCCGGGCGAGCCCCGCGCTCAAGCGCTCGGCGCCGCGGTCACGACCCTCGCCGAGCTGCTGCGCGCCACCGACGGCTGGACGCCGCCGGACCTGAGCGACGTCAGGGGAGTAGCACAGCCGCACTGCCACCAGCACGCGGTGGGTGGCTGGGACGCCGACGCCGCCCTGCTGGCCGCGGCGGGCGCCCAGGTCAGCCCCGTGGGCGGCTGCTGCGGCCTGGCGGGTAACTTCGGCGTCGAGCGCGGGCACTACGACGTCTCGACGGCGGTCGCCGAGACCGCGCTGCTCCCCGCGGTGCGCGCGGCAGGCAAGGACGCGGCGGTGCTCGCCGACGGCTTCTCGTGCCGCACCCAGCTCGACCAGCTCGCCGACGTCAAGGGCACCCACCTGGCCGAGCTGCTCGCCTCCCGGCTGCCGGCCGACCCAGCGGACCATCAAAGATAATGGGCCGTTGTGCACCCTCTGGTGTGCCTATTGGCCCACGCTGTTACGCCGCCGTTGATAACAGCAAGAAGCCGCATACCCGCCCAGCCCCCGCAGAAGATCGTGCGGGATCTGCGCCGGATTTCGGCGCGCTATCCCGCACGATCATCCGGTCCGCCGGATAACAGCAAGAAGTCGTTGGGTCGCTAAAGATTGTGTCGACGTCGGCCCCCTTTTCGATGCCGAACTCGACACGGTAATTCTGTTGCGCTGATAACAGCAAGAAATCGGAATTCCCGAGGTTACCCGGTTACTCCAGGAACGCGAACAGCGGCGCGGACTGGCTGAGCACGGCGGCCGCCGGTGCGATGGACCAGATGGCGGTCAGTTCCGCGACCACAGCCGCGATGAGCTCAGGCACGTCCGATGGCGCCGAGTCGTGCATGGCCTCGGCCACGATCAGCGCGGTGCGCGTCGGTACCCGGACGGCCGACAGGCCGCTTTGCCGGTTCGTCCATCGCCGGGCGTGCACCTGAGCCGCCTCGTCAGCGAAGATCACCTCGCCCGGGCTGGGATGCTCGGCCTCGCCAGCGAACGTCAGGTAGTTCTCGTCGCCAGCCGCGTACCGCACTCGCAGGGAGCCGCTGATCGCGGCGACGTCGAAGACGGCCACCGGGATCGCGAAGGCGAGGGAAACGGCGTTGCACACGTCCACCAGCGGGTGCAGCCGCGGCAGGGTCCCCTCCTTCCTGAAGCGCCGGAGCAGCGCCTCAGACGCGCACCGGTACTGGGTCGGCTTCAGCCCCATCGTGGTGAAGGCCCGCCGCCAGGCCTGGATTTCCGGCAACTCGCTTTCCGTCGCCCCCGCCAGCCGTGACTTCGCGATGGCGGTGAACCTCGCGACACTGTCGTCAGCCGCCGCGTCGGGGGAGATCCCGGTTGCGAACGCGGCCCCGGCGACGAGCTGAGGGAAATCGCGCCAGATCTCATCGGAATGCCGGAAGTCCACCGCGTGCCCTAGGAACCGCCGAGCACCGCGGCGGCCGCCTGGCGCTTCATCAGGTTGTAGGCGATCGTCGCCGGGGCAAGGCCGGTGGGCACGGCCGCGCCGAGCCCGACCGCGGCCCCCGCGAACACGTCCACGCCGCTGGCGGACATCACCGTGTCGATCGACAGAGCCGCGTGGTTGAGCACTCCGGTCTGCGTGAGCTCGAGCGACGGGTGCCCGCCCACCGCTGGCCCCGGCGCCGCCTTCAGCCCGAACGTCCCCGTCGCGCCGTTGGAGGTAGCGGTGAACGACCGGCACCGCCCCGCCACCGACATGACCCCGGCCACGAACGCCGCGGCCGCGGCGGGGGAGCCGAACTGGTAGACCACCTGGTCGTACGCCTGCGATTGCCCCGCGGCGCTGACGGACGCCAGCGCGGTCTCACCGAACCCGGTGTTGCCGAAATGGTTGACGAACGTCGCGCAGTCGACCGTCGCCAGGTCGTACTGCGGAGGCGACGACGACAGCGCGGAGCCGGAGCTGACCGCGGACGACGGCGACAGCGTGAACCCGGCGGGGAAGAACGACTGGGGGAGCAGCACCGTCTCCAGCTGCGTGCCGGTGAGCTGCCCCGACGCCGCGGGCACGGGGGTCATCGACACGGTGGGCGCGGCGGAGGCCGCCGTCGGAGCGGCCGCCGCGGACGACGAGGACGAAGGCGTGTTGTACGGCACGCCCTTGGTGGCGCACCCGGTCAGCGCGACGGCCGCGACCGCGGTAACCCCCGCGAGGACCCGAGAAACCGATGACACAGCGTTAGCCAGCCCCCAATCCGGACACCAACACCTGACAAGGTACCGTCCGGCGTCGACCGCCCGCACGTGTCGTGCGGCGCGCGGACGTGGATAATGACGCTGGAACACCGACGTTCGCACCATCGACGTCGGGCTAAGGAAAGGAAACACAACGTTATGCCACAGCGAATCGCGATCGTTACCGGAGCCGCCCGCGGGATCGGCGCCGGAACCGCCAAGCGCCTCGCGAGCGACGGGATGGCCGTCGGGGTGCTCGACCTGAACGAGGCCGACGGCGCGCAGACCGTCGCCGAGATCGAGAAGGCGGGCGGGAAGGCGATCGCGGTTGGCGCCGACGTCAGCAACGCGGACCAGGTCCAGGCGGCTGTCGAGCGGGTGGCCGCCGAGCTTGGCGAGCCGACGGTGCTGATCAACAACGCGGGCGTGACGAGGGACAACCTGCTGTTCAAGATGTCGGAGACCGACTGGGACACGGTGCTGAACGTCCACCTGAGGGGCGCCTTCCTCATGACGCGCGCGACCCAGAAGTACATGGTCAGCGCCAAGTGGGGCCGGATCGTCAACCTGTCGTCGGTGAGCGCCGTCGGTAACCGCGGCCAGGTGAACTACTCCGCCGCGAAGGCCGGCATGCAGGGGCTGACGAAGACCCTCGCGATCGAGCTCGGCAAGTTCGGCATCACGGCGAACGCCGTGGCGCCCGGGTTTATCGTCACCGACATGACCGCGGCGACCGCGGCCAGGGTCGGCGTGTCGTTCGAGGACTTCCAGGCCGGCGCGGCGCAGACGATCCCGGTGCAGCGGGTCGGCCTGCCGGAGGACGTGGCGAACGCGATTTCGTTCTTCTGCAGCGAGGCGGCCGGCTTCGTGTCCGGCCAGATCCTGTACATCGCGGGCGGACCCGTCTCGTAGGAAGGGGGCAGGGCGTTGACCACCGACACCGATCTCCGCGACCGGGTGCGCGCGTTCCTCGCGGAGCACGACCCGGCGATGACTCCGGCAGCGGAGTTCAACAGCGCCAGGTTCGACGCCGGGCTGGCCGCCGTGCACTACCCGGTCGGGCACGGCGGCCTCGGCCTGTCCCGCACGCTGCAGCCGGCGGCCGATGAGGAGTTCGCCAAGGGCGGCGCCCACGACCTCGACCCGCGGCGCAACGTCATCGGTCTCGGCATGGCCGCGCCGACGATCATCGCGTTCGGCACCGACGAGCAGAAGACCCGCTGGCTGAAGCCGCTATGGACCGCCGAAGAGATCTGGTGCCAGCTCTTCAGCGAGCCAGGCGCCGGCAGCGACCTGGCCGGCCTCGGGACCCGCGCCGTCAAGGACGGCGACGAGTGGGTCGTCAACGGCCAGAAGGTGTGGACCTCGCTCGCCCACGAGGCGCGCTGGGGCCTGCTGCTCGCCCGCACCGACCCGGACGTGCCCAAGCACGCCGGGCTGAGCTACTTCGTCATCGACATGCACCAGCCAGGTGTCGAGGTGCGCCCGCTCCGCCAGCTCACCGGCCAGGCGGAGTTCAACGAGGTGTTCTTCACCGATGCCCGGGTGCCGGACGCGAACCGGCTCGGCGACATCGGCGCGGGCTGGCGCGTCGCGCAGACCACGCTGATGAACGAGCGGGTCTCGATCGGCAGCTCCCGGTCGGTGCCGAGGGAGCAGAGCGCGATCGCGTTCGCCGCCGCGGAGTGGCGCACGCACCCTGAGCTGCGCACCCACGAACTGCACCAACGGCTGCTCCGGCTGTGGGCGGACGCCGAGGTGGCGCGGCTGGCCGGCGAGCGGCTGCGGCAGCAGCTCGCGGCGGGGGTGCCGGGCCCGGAGGGCTCGGCGGCCAAGCTCGTCTTCGCCCGGCTGAACCAGGAGATCTCCGGCTGGGAGATCGACTTCGCCGCGGCGGACGGGCTGCGCTACGACGACTGGACGATGCACCGCGGCTCGGCGGCCAGCGACTACACCCGCGGCCCCGGGTACCGCTACCTGCGCTCCCGGGCGAACTCGATCGAGGGCGGCACCTCCGAGGTGCTGCGCAACATCATCGCCGAGCGCGTCCTCGGCCTGCCGGCTGAACCCCGCACCGACACCGGCGTCGCGTGGAAGGATCTGCCCCGCTGATGGCTCACACCGTTGACCTTCTCTATTCCGATACGGAACGTACGCTCGCGGCTGCCCTCGCCGATCTCCTCTCGTCCCGTGCGCAGGCCTCCGACGTGGTGGCAAGGACCGAGAAACCAGACACATACGACCTGGACTTGTGGCACACCGTGGCCGCGGAGATCGGCCTGGCGGGCCTGCTGATCCCTGAGCCGCTTGGCGGCGCCGGCGCCTCCTACCGGGAACTCGCCGCCGCCGCCGAGCAGTTCGGCGCCGCCGTGGCGCCGATCCCGTACCTGGGCAGCGCGGCGGTGGCTACCGCCGTGCTGCTGTCGGCGGCGAAGAGCAGCGCGCAGCGCACCGAATCCGCACCCGTCTCGCCCGCGGCCGGCGTGCTGCGCCGGATGGCCGACGGCGAGCTGACGGCGGCGCTCGCCGTGCCGCCCGCCACGCTGCCCAGCGCGGCGTTCCCCTCGGCAGTGCGGGTCGCCGGGCTGGCCGACGGCGACATGACCAAGCTGCGCGGCACGATCCCCGCGGTGGCCGACGCGCTGCCCGCCGACGTGCTGCTCGTGCCCGCCGACGGGGTGCCGAACGCCCTGTACCTGGTCGAGGCGACCGCGCCAGGCGTGCACCGCACGCCGGTGACCTCGCTGGACATGACCAGGCAGCTGTGCGACGTGACGCTGGACGGCGCGCCCGCCCGGCAGGTCGCCGTCGGGCCGGCCGCCGAGGCGGCCGTGGACGCCGGGCTGATGGCGGGCGCCACCGTGCTCGCCGCCGAGGATCTCGGCCTTGCGCAGCGCTGCCTGGACATGACCGTGGCCTACCTCAAGGAGCGCCACCAGTTCGCCCGGCCGCTCGGCTCCTTCCAGGCGCTCAAGCACCGGCTGGCCGACCTGTGGACGATGATCACGCAGGCGCGGGCCGCGTCCAGGTACGCGGCCGCCTGCCTGGCCGAC
>Ga0207665_10002915_pt1 | contig 11461 bp, 9 predicted proteins | sample LARL112metaG_FD_184351 | JGI IMG/M metagenome (GOLD analysis project Ga0207665, IMG submission 184351) | Corn, switchgrass and miscanthus rhizosphere microbial communities from Kellogg Biological Station, Michigan, USA - LAR L11-2 metaG... | ecosystem: Host-associated > Plants > Roots >...
CCAGGCGCTCAAGGCGATGGGTATTGAGGGGCGCACCCCAGACCCCGCCAACATCAAGATCGACAAGGATGCTCAGGGGCAACTGACTGGCGCGCTCAATGGCGGCGCATCGATTGGGCTATTGCGCTCCAAGCTTGGCGAAGTCGCGCGCGAAAAGGCCGTCGAAAACGTCCGACTGCTGATGGCGGATCTGAACAAGATGGGAATTACCGCCTTCCAGGACCAGGGCGGCACAGGCGTCCTTCCAAATCACATCAAGGCTTTCCAGTTGACCCACGATGCCGGTCAAATGACGGTTCGGTCGTTTTACAACTATTATGAGGAACCGAAATCGGCCGCTGATGTGGAGAATCTTCTTGCGCGCATGCCCAGCATCAAGCCGTTTCAAGGTGACGACTGGTTCGATCTGACCGGGTATGGCGAGACACTGTACTTCCCGCTCCACGATGCGCTGCTGGCCAAATCGACCAATCCTTCAGCCGAAGCCCTGCAGCTGTGGCAACGCTTAGGCCTCGGTCTGGCCCAGAACGGTATTCACCTCAATGTGCACGCGCAGCTGCGCGGCAGCATTGAAGGTTTTTTGGCGGCTATGGAGGCGATCAACAAAGAGAAGCCGATCCGCGGGTTGCGTTGGACATTCTCACATCTGGACCAGGCGCAGCCGCAGGATTTGGAAAGAATGAAACGTCTCAATGTTTATGCCCAGATCCACAGCCGTCCAACCATTCAAGGCGGACTGATGTTCAAAGTGCACGGCGATCTCACTTATGACATGCCTCCGCTACGAATGATTCAGGACAGCGGCATCCCGTGGGGTCTGGGTTCTGACGCCACTGCGGTCACGCCCAGCAATCCGTTTTATACGCTGTGGTGGGCCGTCACCGGAAAGATGATTGGCGGCAAACAGGTGCTTAAGCAAACCATCACACGCGAGGAGGCATTGATAGCGCACACGCGCTCGAACGCACCGTTTCTGTTTCAGGAAGCCAATCTCGGCTCACTCACACCGGGAAAGTATGCCGACCTCCTGGTCCTGGATCGCGACTATCTCACGATCCCATCGGACGAAATTAAAGACATCAAGCCAGTTCTTACAATGGTCGGCGGCAAGATCGTGTACGGGAGTGCCAATTAATAAAAATTCGAAGAAAGGCCCGCGCATCGACACAGAATCTACTGCGGCGTAATGCCCGAAATCTGCACAATGTCGCGCCACAAAGGAAGCTCGCGGGCAAATCTGGCTTTTAATTCGGCCGGCCCGCCTGCTGTGACTTCGAGTCCCACGGCGCGCAATTTGTCACGCACGTCTGACTTCTGCAGGATCGTTCGGACCGCACCGCTGAGACGGTCAACAACCTCGGCGGGCGTCTGCGTCGGCACGAGCATCAAAACGTAGGTGTCGAGCACAAATCCAGGATATCCCGCCTCAACCATGGTCGGTATGTTTGGGAGATCGAACCAGCGCTTTTCCCCGGTGACGGCAATTCCGGTCAGTGTGCCGGCGACGATGTGCGGATGCGCGCCCGGCAAGGCCCCTGAGACCATATCGACTTGACCGCCAAGCAGAGCCTGATTGGCCGGACCTGCCCCATTGAACGGGACGTGGGCCATTTCGATGCCAGCACGATTTTTGAAAAATTCACCCGCCAGGTGTGACGGCGTGGCAAAACCGGCACTCCCGTAGTTGACGGCGCCCTTTTTCTCTTTAGCGAACGCGACAAAATCGGCGACGGTTTTCATGCCGCTCTTCGGATTGACGGCAAATGCGGTTGGCGACCCCGCCATGTCAGCCAGCGGAATAAAGTCTTTTTCGAGATCGTAAGGCACACTTTTGTAGAGCAGTGGATTGATCATGATCGTGTTTGAAGTGACCAACACGGTGTAGCCGTCTGGATCAGCGCGGGCGACTTGGCCAACGCCGATGCTTCCCGCAGCGCCCGGTTTGTTTTCAATGAAAAAGTTTGCTTTCAGCTCATCTGCAAGTAGCGGCTGCAGCAAGCGTGCGATCACGTCGACGGGGCCACCGGGCCCAAACGGCACGACGAGTTTCACGGGTCGATCCGGCCAAGCCGCAAATGCTGGGCTGATAAAAAGTGGGGCAGCTCCGGCGAAAGCAACCGAGGTGCCGAGAAAACGGCGACGGCTCACTGCGAAAGTGCGCTTGTTCATCGGACGGACCTTCTCGATGGATTGAGGCGAAAGACTTCGAGGCGTCGTCTCCAGGTAGTGCGACGTTCCAATTGATCGTCGCGCAAAATTGTATGTATGCTAATGATCATGGCGAAGCGAAGTCAATTCGAGCCAGCGTCGATATGAAGCCGCCGCCGTTTGACTATGCGCGGGCGGAAAGCGTGGCCGAGGCGGTCGCCCTTTTGGCCAAGCATGGTGACGAGGCCAAAATCATTGCCGGTGGCCAGAGCCTGATGCCGATGCTCGCTTTTCGCATGGCTGAACCCAGGCTACTGGTGGACATTGGTTCAATTTCCAAACTTCGCGGCATTGAAATCGGTGAGCGAGGCGTCACGCTGGGCGCGCTCGTGCGCTGGTGCGATATCGAGCGGCAGCCAAAGCTTTCGCATGCCCACCCATTGTTGGTGGAAGCGATCAAACACGTGGCCCACTATCAAATCCGCAACCGTGGAACGGTCGGCGGTAGCCTGGCCCACGCCGACCCCGCGGCCGAATTTCCCGGGATTGCTGTCGCGTGCGAAGCGGAGATCAACGTCGTCGGGCTGAACGGCCCACGCACCATTCTGGCCAGCGAGTTTTTCGTCGACAGTTTGACGACTGCGCTTTTGCCCGACGAAGTCATTGTCTCTGTCCGTCTGCCGCCCTGGAGAGTTGGGCGGTGTTGGGGATTTGATGAGTTTGCCAGACGGCGAGGAGACTTCGCGCTTGCGGGTGTTGCTCTATTCTACGATCACGAACGAGGCCGCGTGGTTGACTCTCGTGTCGCCGCGATCGGCATCGGCACCACGCCGCTCCGACTCACTGCGGTCGAGCAAATACTCGTTGGTCACACGATTGACCTGGCGAAAATCCGGCATGCCGTCACAACGGCAACTGAAAGCGTCGATCCGCCAGGCGATATCCATGCGCCCGGCGACTATCGGCGAGCCTTGATTGGGGTTTTGCTCGAGCGTGCCTTGATGAAAGCCGCTGGCCTGAACCCATCGGAGGCAGGGTGATGGTGACCCGGACCAGCCGCTTCAACGTCAATGGCAAGCCGGTCCAGATTGACGTCGAGCCGCGCACGAATCTCGCCGATGCGCTGCGCCACCATCTCAAGCTAACGGGGACTCACGTGGGCTGTGAGCACGGCGTATGTGGAGCATGCACCGTTATCGTCGACGGCGCGGCGGTCCGTTCGTGCCTGATGTTGGCGGCGCAAGCTGAAGGCTCGAACATTATTACGATCGAAGGTTTGCCGCGAGGGCAGGGCGATACCCTTGGTCCTCTTGCCGCGAGCTTCAAGAAACATCACGCCCTTCAGTGCGGCTTCTGCACGCCTGGCATTTTGACCACTGCCCATGCCCTCCTCACCGAAGAGCCCGATGCGGACGCGGACCGGATCCGGGACGTTCTGTCGGGCAATTTGTGCCGTTGCACCGGCTATATTTCGATCATCGACGCGGTGCTCGACGCCCGTTCGGCCTATCAAAAGCAAAAGATCGCGTAATGACGGTTGTCCCGAATACCTTGATTGGCCAGGAGATCGAGCGCACGGAGGATCTGCGCTTCCTGACCGGTACCGGTACATTTGTTGATGACTACGAGCCTGCGGGCACCTTGCATGCCGCAATCCTTCGTAGCTCGGTAGCGCACGGGCGGATCGTTGGGTTGAACAAGAATGCCGCGCTCAAAATTCGTGGTGTGCATGCGGTTCTGGATGCTTCGGACATTGGCTTCGATATTCCGACAATCCCCTTGCGGTTGGCGCCCCTGAATGGCTTCGAGAAATATCTCCAACCGGTTATCGCCCACGGCAAAGTGCGCTACGTGGGCGAGCCCGTCGCGGTCGTGCTGGCCGACAGCCGCGCCCTCGCCGAAGACGCTTTGGAGGTGCTCGATCTGACCATTCAATCCCTCGAGGCCGTTCCGGATTGGATTGCCGCCGAACGCGACACGTCGGTTCTATTCGAGCAAAACCGCACAAACGTAGCGATCCGTTACAAGACCCACATTGGCGATGTCGATGCCCAGTTTCGCGCCGCCGATTACACCCGAAAAGAGAAATTCCGGTCCCAGCGTCACACGGCGCTGCCGATGGAAACGCGCGGTGTGGTTGCCGAATGGGATGGAGTATCGGGACGCCTGAAGGTCAGCGGCGCAACCAAAGTCAACTTCTTCAATCGTCGCGCTTTGGCAAAAATGCTTGCCCTGCCTGAAAGCGCCATCGACCTGCTTGAGCTCGATGTCGGTGGTGGGTTTGGCGTGCGCGGTGAGTTCTATCCCGAAGATTTCCTCATTCCGTTCGCAGCTCGGAAAGTTGAACGGCCAGTGAAATGGATCGAGGACCGTCGCGAGCATCTGCTGGCCATCAATCATTCCCGGGAAATTGACTGCGAGCTTGAAATCGCCTGTCGGCGTGATGGCACCATGTTGGCGTTGCGCGGCAAGATTTACGGTGACATGGGCGCCTATATCCGCACCAATGGAGGTGTCGTTCCGGCAAAGGCCGCGCAGTTCTTGCACGGCCCCTACCGTCTTCCGGCGATCGAAGTCGAGGTGGCCGCGTACATGACGAGCAAGACACCGGTCGGCACTTATCGTGCCCCGGGACGTGTGGAGGCCAATTTTTTCCGTGAACGTCTTATCGAGATGGCTGCGCGCGATTTGGGGATCGAGCCGGCGACGTTCCGCCGAAACAATCTCATCACCGAGTCTGAGCTGCCTTACTCAATTGGCCAGCTCGTGCCCTATGAAACGGAGACTCAGTACGACAATGGCGACTATGTTGCCGGGTTTGAGCGCTGCCTCGCCGAATTTGGCTACGAAGAAAAAAAGGTCTTGGCCGGTAAGCGCGTGAAAGGCCGCTACCATGGGATCGCCGTGGTGCCTTTCGTCGAAAGTGGCGGGGCGGGTCCACGTGAGAACGCCCGAATGACCCTTGGCAGCGACGGCGTGGTCACGGTCGGCATGGGCTCGTCAGCTCTAGGCCAGGGATTGGAAACGGTATTCGCCCAGATTGCCGGGGATGCGTTGTCTCTGCCGTTTGACCGATTTCGGATTCTCCATGGATCGACCACTCTCGTGGAGGAGGGCTTCGGTACATATCACTCACGCGCTGTCGTAATGGGTGGTTCGGCGATTTTGCTGGCGGCAAAGAAGCTGCAGCAGGCAATCCGTGAGGCCGCCGGCATTGAATTCGGATGCGATGCCGATGCGGTCTCGTTAGTAGATGGCCGCGCTCTTACGCCCAATCGACCCTCGCTGAGCTTCGGTGAAATCGCAGCCAAGGCTGGCGGCACAATCGTCGTCGAGGCGACGTTCTCAAATACCAAGCGAACCTACAGTTACGGGGCCCATGCGGCGCACGTTGTGGTCGATGACCGCACCGGACATGTCGAGGTGCTCGACTACGTTGCAGTTGAAGATGTCGGCCGCGCGATCAACCCTGCGATTGTGCACGGCCAGGCGCTGGGCGCACTGGTGCAGGGACTCGGCGGGGTATTTCTCGACCATCTTATTTACGATGAGAATGCCCAATTGCTGAACGCGTCCCTTGCCGATTATCTCGTTCCAACCGCGAGCGACTTTCCGAATTTGCGGGGGGTGACTCTTGAATTGAGACCGTCGCCCAGCAATCCCCTGGGTGCAAAGGGAGCAGGCGAGGGCGGCATCGTTGCGGTTGCCGCCACCATCGCGAACGCAATTGCAAATGCACTGTCGTCGCTGGGCATAGAGCCGAGAGAGTTACCATTGACGCCACCAGCCCTGTGGCGGCTTGTTCAGGAAGCACGCCAAAGATGACCATCGATATTCATGCTCATTATGTGCCGTCAGAGCTGATCTCCCGCATCCGTTCTGCCAAGGGTCTTGGCGTCGAGGTCATCGACGGCGCGCAGACTCCGGCATTGGCATTCGAGTACGGCTTCAAGGTGAGACCCTTTTTTCCAAGGCTCGTGGAAGATGTCGGCCAGCGCATCACGTGGCTCGATAGCGAGAAGATTGATTATCAACTCGTCGCGACGTGGCCGGACATTTACGGCTACGGTTTACCAGAAGAGAAGTGCATTGCCTGGCATCGGTTGCTCAATGACACACTTGCCGAGTGGTGTGACGCCAATTCCAAACGATTTGGTTTTGTTGCCTCGGTGCCTTTGCCAAATGCTGCAAACGCAGCTGTTGAGTTTCGCCGCGCGATCGATCTCGGCGCCAAAGGCTTCATGGTCCCTGCAAACGTGGAGAGTGTAAATATCGGAGAACTGCGCCTCGACCCTCTCTGGGCAAAGGCGAATGAAAGCGGCTATCCGGTTATTGTTCATCCAGTGCTAGTTGGTCCGTCGCCGCGCGCAGCCAAGTTTGGTCTGACCCAGAGCACGCAATATACCTTCGATACGACCTTGGGTGCTGGTTCCCTGCTGTATTCAGGCGTGCTCGATCGCTTTCCAAATTTGCAAATTGTGCTCTCGCACGGTGGCGGCGCTTTTCCCTATCTTGCAGGGCGGTTCGACATCATGCATGCGCGGATGGACCGTCAGGCGCAGGGCGACGTAGCCCTTAACAAGCCGTCAGATTACGCAGCGCGTTTTGCGTACGACAGTATTCTCCATGGCAGCAAACCCTTGCGGTTCTTGGCCGACCTGGTTGGCGTTGATCGGATCATGTTGGGCACGGACTATTCATTTCCGCCCGCCGACTTGAGTCCTCTGGCCACACTTCGCCAAGCCGGATTTGGACCGCGGGACGTCGAACAAATTGCCGTTGCGAACCCGCGCCGCATGTTTCGCATCGATTGACTTGATTTAGGGTCTCGACCGAGCCGGCGCGCTTGTCCGCTATTGGCCCATTGCGGACATGCGTTGCTGCACTGCATGAGTCCGCTTCTGACCCAAAGCGACGCATCCGGGCTTGCCGATCCGCCGCGTGATCGGTCCGCGCTGACACAACGAGTGCGCGTCGCTGGTTTGTGAACACTCTTTGCAACAGATGTCCGCTTTCACCCAAAAAGCGGACATCTCGCCCATGAAAATATCACGCGTGCAGTTGTGCTAGGACGCCTGCAATATCGCCCATACCCCAATGCTCAACTATCCGTTCGTCTTGCACCCGGAAAATATCGCATGAAGTAAAACGCAACGACCGACCTGTTGGCGCGATGCCAAAATAGGTGCCTTTGTGGGTTCCGGTGTAAACGAAGCTTGCCGCCACGTAGTTTTTGTCGGCGACTATAGCTTCGATTGCGACTTTTAGATCCGGCAGGCCCGTCAGTCGCGACTTGAAAAACGCTACAGTCCCTTGCTTTGGAGTTACATTCGGAGGCGGTGGTGGGGCAGCGGCGCTGACTTGGTGATTGACGTAGCTATCAGAGAAAAGCGCAGCGAACCCGTCAATATCGTGCGTGCTCAGTGTTGCCGCGAAACGCTCGGCCAGCGACGCTGTCGACGAACCACTTTGTGCAAGCGCGGGTGAAGCAAGACCGCCAGCAAGTAGAAATCCTACTGCCGTTACCGCCTCTCTGCGATTTTGCATCATAACCTCCCTCAACAGCTTAGGTGCTCTGCAATCGTTTTATAGACTTTACGCCGAAAAGCACGCGTCGGCGCAGGACGGGGGATCTTGAAGGTGACTTGCCGTAATTACCAGCGACCGATATGAAATTTACAAGTCCACGGATCGGATCCCTTTATGACGGACGATACTGTAGTCATTGCTGGCGGCGGCATTGGTGGGCTGGCAACAGCCCTCACGCTCCACCAGATTGGCGTGCCTTGCATTGTCTTCGAAGCGGTTCGAGAAATGCGTCCGCTTGGTGTCGGCATCAATCTGCAACCGAATGCGGTGCGTGAACTCTACGATCTCGGCATCACCGAACAGGATCTCGACCGGGTGGGACTACCCGCGAAGGAATGGGCGCTGGTCGGGCTTAACGGCAATGACATCTATTCCGAGTCCCGCGGACTCTTGGCTGGCTACAACTGGCCGCAATACGCTGTTCATCGTGGCTACTTCCACATGCTACTGCATGAAAAAGTGGTTGAGCGGGTCGGACCAAAAGCGGTCAGGCTGGGGAGTCGAGTGATCGGCTACCGGAAGCATGCTGATGGCACCGTGAGTGCCCTTATCGAAGAGGCCGACGGTTCGACCTCTGAGGCGAGCGGCACACTGCTCATTGGCGCTGACGGCATCCACTCAGTAGTTAGGGCTCAGATGCATCCCGCTCAGCCGCCGATCCACTGGGGCGGCGCGGTGATGTGGCGCGGCACGACCTGGGCGAAGCCGATACGGAGTGGTTCCTCTTTCGTCGGCCTCGGCACGCATCGTCAGCGGATGGTCTTTTATCCTATCTCCCATCCCGACCCACAGACCGGATTGGCGATAATCAACTGGATCGCTGAAGTTACGATGGACAACGCCGAAGGTTGGAAGCAGCGCGGCTGGTTCCGGCAAGTGAGCGTCGATGATTTCCTGCACCATTTCGCGAACTGGACTTGGGATTGGCTCGATGTACCCGCCTTGATCAGACAGGCAAACACTGTCTTTGAAAATCCTATGATCGACCGCGATCCCGTATCCACGTGGCAGGACGGTCCGGTGGCCTTACTAGGTGACGCCGCCCATGCCATGTATCCGACCGGATCTAATGGCGGGAGCCAAGCCATCGTCGATGCCCGCGTTCTGGGGGCAGCCATTGTCGAGCACGGAGTTACGCAGGAAGCACTTGCCGCCTATGACAACAAGTTGTGCGGTCCTATCTCGCAGCTGATCTTGCGCAATCGCGGGGCCGGGCCATTCGGATTGCTCAATACCGTCGATGAACGTTGTGGCGGCACATTCGATAATATCGACGATGTCATCCCGCCTGAGGAACGCGCCGAATTCATGGCCGGTTACAAGGCCGCCGCAGGCTTCGCAATTGAAAAGCTCAACGCGGCGCCGCGGACAATCCCGAACGACGCGCGTGCCCGCACCTTACAAGTGATCTAGTGCCCAGTTCGCGTTGGCAAGGTGACGCGACACACCGCTTTAGGTCAAAAGCGGACGAGAGTCGTGTGCTTGTCGGGGTGCTGTCAAACCAAAATTGGCCGCAACGGGATCGCTTCTTGAGTTGATGGTGCTGCCGCACAGGATTGAACTGTGGACCTCCTCATTACCAATGAGGTGCTCTACCACTGAGCTACGGCAGCGTGAGCGCGCGCAGCCCAAATGAAGCGGCGCGAACGCGGCGGAAACTGCCATAGGGCTTTCGCAGGCGCAAGGCGAGGGCCGAAGGTTGCAACGCTGGCCGGAGATCCGATAATGCGGGCCATGACGTCGGGTGGAAAAGACAGAAAAACCGCGAAGCCATCACCCCGGAGCCAGCGCCTGGCGGTGGAATTGCGCGAAAACCTGCGCAAGCGCAAGGCGCAGGAACGTGGGCGGACCACGTCGGCAGGCGAAGAGAAGCAAACAAAGGCGAATGTGAGGGTCCGCGACGAGCACTGAATTCGGGGGTGATGGGTCGGACTTTCGCCGCAATTCCGCGACGAAGGTGCTAGCCTTCAAATAGGGCATTGCGGTAACGGGGCGCGGGTCTCTATATCGCCTCCATCGTAGCCAGAGCGTGACGACGGGACGGGGCGAGCATGGATCGGATACGCATAGTTGGCGGACAACGTCTGAACGGGTCGATTCCGATTTCGGGCGCCAAGAACGCGACACTCCCCTTGATGATTGCGAGCTTGCTGACCGAGGACACCTTGATCCTCGACAATGTTCCGCGGCTCGCCGACGTTATTCAGCTGCAGCGCATTCTCGGCAACCATGGCGTGGACGTGATGATCGCCGGCAAGCGGCCCGGTGATGACCCGAACCAGGGCCGTACCATCCACATTTCTGCAAAACATATCGTGGATACGACGGCGCCCTACGATCTCGTTTCCAAAATGCGGGCGAGCTTCTGGGTGGTGGCGCCGCTGCTGGCGCGCATGGGCCAGGCGAAGGTTTCGATGCCTGGCGGCTGCGCCATCGGCACGCGTCCGGTCGACTTGCTCATCCTGGCTTTGGAAAGGCTGGGCGCCGAAATCGAAATCGAAAGCGGCTATGTCATCACGCGCGCACCCAAAGGTTTGCGCGGTGGCGAAATCGTTTTCCCGAAGGTGACGGTGGGCGGCACGCACACCGCAGTTATGGCCGCATCGCTCGCCAATGGCACAACCGTCATTGAGAACGCAGCGCGCGAGCCGGAAATCACCGACGTCGCTGACTGCCTCAACAAGATGGGTGCGAAGATCTCGGGTGCCGGCACCTCGCGCATCGTGATTGAAGGCGTAGCGAAGCTGCACGGCGCGCGGCATTCGGTTCTGCCCGACCGGATCGAGACCGGCACCTACGCCATGGCGGTAGCGATGACCGGCGGCGATGTGCTTTTGCAGCATGCCCGTCCCGAACTGCTCCAGGCCGCGTTGGATGTGGTGGGCCTGACAGGCGCCACGGTCACATCGACCAATGAAGGAATTCGCGTTGTCCGCAATGGCGGCGGGCTTGCGCCCGTCGAAGTGACCACTGCACCATTCCCGGGCTTTCCGACCGATTTGCAGGCGCAGTTGATGGCACTGATGACGCGCGCCGAAGGAACGTCCCGTATTACCGAGACGATCTTCGAAAACCGCTTCATGCATGTGCAAGAGCTCGCGCGGCTGGGCGCGCGTATTCAGCTTGACGGCGAGACCGCGACGATCGAGGGCGTCGACCGCCTCAAGGGCGCGCCTGTGATGGCGACCGACCTTCGTGCGTCCGTGTCGCTTGTGATTGCCGCTCTTGCAGCCGAGGGCGAGACCATGGTCAACCGCGTCTATCACCTCGATCGCGGCTTCGAGCGGCTTGAGGAAAAACTCGCACGCTGTGGCGCGGTCATTGAACGTATCAGCGCCTAGACGAACCGCTTTTGCTCGGCCACGATCCGGTCCAGGGACAATGGAGGTCACGTGGCTGAAATCAAGGTCATGAGCGCGGGTGCCGTGAAGTCCGTGGTGTCGGCGCTCGGCGCCGAGTTTGAACGCGATACCGGCAACAAACTGAATTTCAATTTCGGAACGGCGGGCTCGCTGCGTGAGCGGATCAAAGATGGCGAGACGGCCGATATCGTCGTCCTGTCTGAATCCGCAATCGCCGAACTGGCGAAACTCGGTCTTGTCGTGGCCGACAGCATCGTCGACGTCGGCCGTACGGTGACCGGTGTCGTCATACGCGAGGGTGGGCCGGTTCCGGATATTTCGACGCCGGAAGCATTCAAGCGGGCTTTTCTGAATGCACGGTC
>Ga0207665_10002916_pt1 | contig 11459 bp, 8 predicted proteins | sample LARL112metaG_FD_184351 | JGI IMG/M metagenome (GOLD analysis project Ga0207665, IMG submission 184351) | Corn, switchgrass and miscanthus rhizosphere microbial communities from Kellogg Biological Station, Michigan, USA - LAR L11-2 metaG... | ecosystem: Host-associated > Plants > Roots >...
CCGGCCTCATGGGCGTCCTCTACATCCTCGACGAGCCCTCGATCGGCCTGCACCAGCGCGACAACGCGCGGCTGATCCGCACCCTCCTGGGCATGCGCGACATCGGGAACACGGTGCTCGTGGTCGAGCATGACGAGGAGACCATCCGGACCGCGGACTGGGTCATCGACGTCGGTCCCGGGGCCGGCGAGCATGGCGGGCACATCGTCGCCGAGGGACCGCTGGACGCGATCGTCCGCTCGCAGCGGTCGGTCACGGGCGCGTACCTCTCCGGCCGGCGGCGGATCCAGGTGCCGCCGCGGCGGCGCATCCCGAAGCGCGAGGCGATCACCGTGCGCGGCGCGAAGCAGAACAACCTCAAGGACATCGACGTCCGCTTCCCGCTCGGCGTGTTCATCTCGGTGACCGGGGTATCGGGCTCGGGGAAGAGCACCCTCGTGAACGACATCCTCTACCGCCGGCTGGCGCAGGCGCTCTCGAAGGCCAAGGACCGGCCGGGCGCGCACCGGGCGGTCGAGGGGATCGCGCACATCGATAAGGTCATCGACATCGATCAATCGCCCATCGGGCGGACCCCGCGCTCGAACCCCGCCACATACACGGGGCTGTTCACCCCGATCCGTGACCTGTTCGCGGCGATCCCCGAGGCTCGCCTGCGCGGGTACACCGCGGGGCGGTTCTCATTCAACGTGAAGGGCGGCCGCTGCGAGGCGTGCGCCGGCGACGGGATCATCAAGATCGAGATGCAGTTCCTCCCGGACGTCTACGTGCCGTGCGAGGTGTGCGGCGGCAAGCGCTACAACCGCGAGGCGCTCGAGATCCACTACAAGGGCAAGAGCATCAGCGACGTCCTCGAGATGACCGTCGAGGAGGCGCTCACCTTCTTCGCGAACGTGCCGGCCGTCGAGTCGAAGCTCCGCACGCTGAACGACGTGGGCCTCTCCTACATCCACCTCGGCCAGCCGGCCACGACGCTGTCCGGCGGCGAAGCGCAGCGCGTCAAGCTCGCGACCGAGCTGTCGCGCCGCGCGACCGGGCGCACGCTGTACATCCTCGATGAGCCGACCACCGGCCTGCACTTCGCGGACGTCGAGAAGCTGCTCGAGGTGCTGCACCGCCTCGTCGATGCCGGCAACACGGTCGTGGTCATCGAGCACAACCTCGACGTGGTCAAGACCGCGGACCACGTCATCGATCTCGGACCCGAGGGCGGCAAGGCCGGCGGGGAGGTCATCGCCGAGGGCACGCCCGAGGAGGTCGCCAAGGTGAAGCGCTCGTTCACCGGCCGGTATCTCCGCGAGATCCTGACGACCGGCGAGCTACGCGGCATCGCCTGAGACCGCGCCGCTGAACCCCGTCGACCTGCTCATCGGCGCGGCGCTCGTGCTCGCCGTGATCACCGGCTTCCGCGCCGGCTTCATCGTCACGCTGTACGGCCTGATCACCTGGGTCGTCGCGATCCCCGTCGCGCTGCTCCTCCAGGGGCCGCTCGGCTCCGAGATCGCGCGCGTCGGTCTCGCGGTGCCTGCGGCTCGGACCGTGGCGTTCGTCATCGTGCTGCTCCTCATCGAAGCGGTCTTCGGCATGCTCGGCGGGCTCGCGATCGTGCCGTTCGCGAAACGGCTGCACGCGGCGCCCGTGTTCGGCGTCGTCGACCGCGTGCTCGGGGTCATCCCCTCGGTCCTCCGAACGCTCGTGATCGCCGCGGTCGCGCTCGCGGCGGCGCTCGTCCTGCCGGTCGGGAACGACGTCCGCGCGGCCATCGACGGCTCCCGGATCGGCCAGGTCCTCGTCGAGCAGGTCGCGGCGGCGCAGCCGCTGCTCGGCGCGCTTGCCGGTCCGGACGAGAGCGCGCCGCTCTTCGTCACGAAGCTCGGCGCGGACCAGAGCCAGGCCCTCGATCTCCCCGACGGCCTGACACTTGTCGCCGATCCCGAGGCCGAGCAGGAGATGCTGAAACTGGTGAACGACGAGCGGACGTCCCGTGGACTGCCGGCCCTCGAGCTCGATCCGCGGCTCGTGCCCATCGCGCGGCAGCACTCGGAGGAGATGTTCAGGCTCAAGTACTTCGGTCACCAATCGCCGGTCACCGGGTCGCCGTTCGACCGGCTCGCGGCGGCGAAGATCACGTACAGCCGCGCCGGCGAGAACCTCGCGTACGCGCACGCGGTGGCCGTCGCGCATCGCGGCCTGATGGACAGTGAGGGTCACCGCGAGAACATCCTGCGGCCGGAATTCACCCGGATCGGCATCGGCGTCATCTCAGCCGGACCGTACGGCCGGATGTTCACCCAGCTCTTCGAGACGCCGTAGCGCCTGCCTGCGCGCCGGGGCCTGGAACGTGCAGCGGGCCGCACCTATGAATGAAGGCTTCGGCGCGCTTGCGAAGAAGGTGAACGCCGCGCTCGCGAGCCCCTGGGCGCTCGCCGTCGCCCTCCTGCTCGTGGTCGCGTACTTCGTGTTCGGTCCCGCGCTCGGCTTCCCCCCACAGCCACTGGAGCTCGGCTTCCTCATCACGCTGTCGACGTTCGTGCTCGTCTTCCTCATCGAGCACGAGGGCTATCGCGACAACGCCGCGACCCAGGTGAAGCTCGACGAGATCATCGCCGCGCTCGACGCCGATCGTTCGAAGATCGGGATCGAGGACCGGCCGCCGAGGGAGATCGATTCGGTGCGCGACGCGACGCGCGCGCGCGAGGGCGACCGCAAGGTCGGATAGGCTCGGCGCGTGGCAACGCCGCTGACCGCGCCACCCGACGAGAACGCCCCGGTCCGGCCGATCCGGTTCGCGGCGCTCGAGGTCCCCACGTTCCGCTGGTACTGGGTCACGAGCTGGATCTCCTCGACCGGGGACGGCATGGAGAACGTGATCCGCGGCCTGCTCGTGGTGCAGCTCGTCGGCGTCGTGGCGGCGCCGTTCTGGCTCGGGATGATGGTCTTCGCGCACTGGATCCCGTTCACCCTGTTCTCGCTGTACGGCGGCGCGCTCGCCGACCGCTACGACAACCGCAAGGTCCAGATCGTCGCGCAGCTCCTCCTGATGACCGCGGCCTTCGGCGCGGCCGCCGTCACGCTGACGGGCATCGTCACCGAGTGGTGGATCTTCGGGCTGCTCCTCGTGCACGGCTTCGCCGGCGCGATCGGCGGCCCGGCCCAGCAGACGCTCATCCACTCCATCGTCGGCCGCGACCGGCTCCTCTCCGCGGTGAGCCTGAACTCCACGGCGCGCCAGCTCTCGCAGGTCATCGGCCCGGCGATCGCCGGCGTGATCTACCTGCAGTTCGGCCCGGGCTGGGGCTTCTTCGTCAACGGCCTCACGTTCGTCCCGCTGCTCGCATTCCTCGCGTTCTTCATCCGCCTCGCGCCGAAGGCGAAGATCGCGCCGCAGGCGGTGCTCGACGCGCTGCGCGAGGGCATCGCGTTCGTCCGCTCACGGCCGCGGATCGGCGGGCTCATCGGCGTCGAGATGCTGCCGGTCATCTTCCTCGGCCACACCTTCAACTCGCTGCTCGTCCTCTTCGCGACCGACTACCTGCACGCGGGGACGCTCGGCTACTCGTTCCTGCTCGTCGCGAGCGGCGTGGGCGCGCTCGGCGCAGCGCTCTGGATGGCGTACGCCCGCCAGCGCGGGGATCCGGCGCCGATCATCGTCGCAGCCGCGGTCGTCGAGGTCGTCGCGATCCTCATCTTCGCGCTCTCGACGAGCTACGCGCTGTCGCTGCTGCTGATGGTCGCCATCGGCTCGGCCACGGTGCTCACGCAGTCGTTCAACAACACCGCCCTGCAGCTCTCCGCGCCGGATGCGATCCGCGGCCGGGTCATGGGCGCGTACAGCTTCGGGACGCAGGGCTTCCGGGTGCTGAACGGTCCGCTGCTCGGCGTCCTCGCGACCGTCCTCACCCCGCCGCTCGCGGTCGCGGGCTCGGCCCTCGTCGTGCTCGGCGGGCTCGGCGGGATCGTCGCGCTCGTGCCGCAGCTGCGGCGGCGGGACGGCCCGGCGGTCTAGCCGCGCCTAGCTCCCCACGGTCGAAGGCTCGAGCGTCGCCGTTCGCGCCGGCATGTGGGGCACGGCGCGCATGAGCGCGGCGCCGAGGATCGCGAGCGCACCTGCGGTGACGAACACCGGCGGGATGCCCGCGCGCTCGGCGACGATCGCCATCGGGGCGACCGCCAAGCCTCCGAGGCCGATGGAGAGCCCGAGCATCAGGCCGCTCACCATGCCGAGGCTCCCGGGCATGCTCTCCTGTCCCCGCACGGCGAGGACGACGAACGATCCGTTCAGCAGCATCCCGCTGACCGCGGTCGCAAGGACGAACACGGGACCGGCCGTGTCCTGGAGCGCGAGCAGCACGCAGAACGGCGCCGCGCAGAGGAGGCTCGTGATGATCACCCGATCTCGGCCGACCCGATCGGCAAGCCAGCCGCCGATCAGCCCGCCGATCGCGCCCGAGAGGAGATAGAGCGTGAGCAGGCGGGACGCGTCGACGATCGAGGCGCCGCGGGTCACGGCGTAGACCGGCAGGAACGAGCTCATCAGGGCGGTGGCCCACGCGCGGGTCGCCGACACGGAGATGAGCCCCGCGAGCATCCGGCGGTTCGCGCGAAGCACCGCGCGGAACGGGAGTGGCGGTGCCGTCCGGGCAGGCAGGTGCGGCCCGATCCGCCACACGAGCCCCGCGAGCACGACTGCCGGGAGCGCAACGAGCCAGCTTCCGTCGAGCCCGATCGTCGCGATGATCACCCCGATCAGGAACGGGCCGATCGGCAGGCCGAAGTTCCCGGCGCTGATGTACACGCTCATCCAGCGGCCTCGCGAGCGCGGCGGCACCGAGCCCGCGACGAGCGCCGCGCTCACCGGGTGATACAGCGCCGTGCCCATGCCGCCCGCAAGCAGCGCGATCGCGACGACCGCGAGGCTCGGCGCGAGGCCGAGCGCGGCCGCGGCGACGCCCGAGACGGCTACGCCGCTCCAGGCCATCCAGCGCGTGCGCCCGCCGCTGTCCGACAGGTGGCCGAAGACGGGCTGGGTGAACGATGAGGATGCCTGATAGAGGGTGATCAGGACCCCTGCGAGCCCGAGACCGATGCCGAGCTTGCCGAGGAGCAGCGGGAGAAGCGCGGGCAGCATGTACGCGTACGAGTCGTTCGTCAGGTGCGCGAGCGCCATGACCCCGACCGAGGTCGCGCGGCTACGGTCCTCGCTCATCGCGATGCGTAGGCGCGGTCGAGGAGATCCATCAGGTGCACCACGGGCACGCGGCTGCCCTCGCGGCGGAGCGCGGCCTCGATCTGCATCTGGCATCCCGGGTTCGCGGTCACGACCATCGCGGCACCGCTCCGCACGATGTGCTGGGCCTTGCGGTGCCCGAGTCGTGCGGCGAGCTCCGGCTGGGTCACGTTGTACGTGCCCGCGCTGCCACAGCACCAATCGGCCTCGGCGAGCGGGACCAGCACGAGGTCCGGGATCGCCGCGAGGAGCGCCCGCGGTTGCGCGCTGATCTTCTGGCCGTGGATCAGGTGACAGGGGTCGTCGTACGCCGCCGTCGCTCGCACCGGACCGGGCGGCTCCACGAGGCCGACGGCCGCGAGGTATTCGCTCGCGTCCTTCACCCGCGCCGAGAACCGCTCGCCCCGCTCGGCCCAGCCGGGCATGTCCTTCAGGAGCCAGCCGTACTCCTTCAGGTTGGCGCCGCAGCCGGCCGCGTTCACGATGAACGCGTCGACCGCGAGCGGCTCCAGGATCTCGATGTTCCGCTTCGCGAGCTCGCGCGCGTCGCCGCGCTCTCCGGCGTGCGCGTGCAGCGCGCCGCAGCAGGTCTGCGCGTCCGGGACGAGCACCTCGATGCCGTTCCGCGCGAGCACACGCGCGGTGGCGGCGTTCGTCTCGCTGAACGCCGCCCGCATCACGCAGCCGGTGAACAGCGCGACCGTGCCGCGCTTCTCGCCGACGGCCGCGTAGCGGGCCGGCAAGGGCGCGCTGGTGGGTGCGCGGTCGGGGACGAGATCGAGCAGCTCCGCCAACCGGCGCATCCCGACCAGGCGCAGGACCGTTCGCGCGCCCAGTCGTTTCGACAGGTGACCGAACCGCGCGAACAACGCGAGTCGCGCCGGCGAGGTGATCAGCCCGCGGAACGCGACCCGCCGCACCACGGCTTGCGCGACGCCCGGCTTCCGAGCGGCCACGATCTGCGAGCGCGCCGCCTCCATGAGCTTCCCGAACGACACGCCCGAGTGGCACGCGGTCTCGCACGCGCGGCAATCGAGACACTTGGCCATGTGGTCGGCGAACGCGGCACTGTCGGCGTCGAGGCGCCCGTCGTGCACGTTCTTCATGAGCCGGATACGTCCGCGCGGCGAGTCCATCTCGACCCCGAGCTCCGCGAACGTCGGACAGGTCGGGAGGCACAGGCCGCAGTGAACGCAGCGCGAGATGAGCTCTGGCAGCGGCGCGTCGCCATTCGGGAAGCCGATGGGACGGATCATCCGGCGATGGTCCGCGCGGGCTCGAGGATGCCGCGCGGGTCGAACGCGTCCTTCAACCGTCGTCCCAGGAACGCCCCTCCGGGCTGCGGCGAGCTCGGGGCATCCAGGTCCAGGATCGCGGTCCGCTCGATCCGCGCGCTTCCGCCGAGGACCCGCGCGCTCGCGAGCAGCGCATCCGCGACCGAGCGCGTCGCCGACTCTTCCGGGAGGTGCACCTGGACGATGCCGCTCGCGGCATCCGCGACGACGCGCGCGTCGGGATCCGCGCGCATGGCCGCCTCGGCGAAGGCGATCTGCGTCGCGAGCGGAAGCGACGCGCGGAGCACGGCGCCCCCGGTCGCACGGTCGATGAGCTCGCGCAGCGGGCCGAGGGCGCTCTCGGGATCGGCGACCGCCTCGACCGTGCCGGCGCGCGACGCCGCGACCCGTCCAAGCTCCGTCATCGCGCGCTCGACCGGTGCGGCCTCGCCGGCCGCGGCGATCACGAGCCGCCACCGGGTGCCGGTCCCTTCGACGACGACCGCGGTCGGCCGCAGCGACGTGCGAACGAGCGCGTCGGCGGCGCCGAACGCGCCCGCCGCGGACGCGAACGTCGCGCTCGCCGCTCGCGCGACCGGTGGCAGCGGCAGGATCTTGAATGTCGCCTCGACCACGACGCCGAGCGTGCCGAACGATCCGACGAACAGCTTGTTGAGGTCGTACCCGGCCACGTTCTTCACGACCCGCCCACCGGCGCGCGCGATGGTCCCGTCCGGGAGCGCGGCGCGGATCCCGAGCAGGAGGTCGCGGACGCTTCCATAGCGGTAGCGGCCGAAGCCGTTGCTGTTCGCCGCGATGACCCCGCCGATGGTCGCGCCGCGCGCGACGTGCGGCGGATCGATCGGAAGGAACTGGCCGTGCGACGCGAGCGCGTCGCGGAGCGCCGAGACGGGCATCCCCCCACGGACCGTGACCGTCAGGTCCTCGGGGACGTGGTCGACGATGCCGTCGAGCCCGCCGGTCTCGAGCACGACGTCCGTCACGAGCCGCGCACTCACGTCGCTCTTCGTCCCACCGCCACGCACCCGCACCGTGCGCCCGGCGTCCGCGCACGCGCGCAGCAGCTCCGCGCACGCCTCGGGGGTGCCCGGCCGCTCAGCGCGCGGCATTGAGCGAGAACTCCTTGCACTTGCCCGGAGTGGGGAAGACCTTGCCGGGGTTCGCGAGGCCGAGTGGGTCGAAGGCATCCTTGACCCGCCGCATCACGGCCATGTCGACCGGCGAGTACTGGAGCGGCATGTAGCAGTTCTTCTCCATGCCGACGCCGTGCTCGCCGGTGATCGACCCACCGACCTCGATGCACATCTCGAGGATCTCGCGGCCGGCCTCCTTGACCCGCTCGACCTCGGCCGGCCCCTTCGAGCCGTCGAACATGATCAGCGGGTGCAGGTTGCCGTCGCCCGCGTGGAACACATTCGCGATGCGCAGGCCATACCGCTCGCCGACGTCGATGACGTGACGGAGCACCTGCGGCAGCTTCGTCCGTGGGATCACGCCGTCCTGCACGTAGTAATCGGACGCGAGCCGGCCCATGGCCGCGAACGCGCCCTTGCGGCCCGCCCAGAGCTTGTCCCGCTCGAGCGCGGTGGTCGCGACGCGCAGCTGCGTCGCGTGCGACGCGCGGCAGATCGTCTCGATGCGCTCGAGGAGATCGTCGAGGCCGTCGCGCACGCCGTCCACCTCGACGAGCAGGATCCCGCCGGCATCGAGCGGGTATCCCGCGCCGACCGATGCTTCGACGGCCTGCGTCGAGAGCTGGTCCATCATCTCCATCGCGCTGGGCACGATGCCCGCGCCGATGATCGCCGACACCGTGTTCGATGCGTCGTCCATCGTCGGGAACGCGGCCATCAGGGTGCGTTTGTCCTCCGGGAGCGGCGTGAGCTTGACGGTGATCTCGGTGACGATGCCGAGAGTGCCCTCGGAGCCGACGAACGTCCCGACAAGGTCGTAGCCGTCGTACTCAAGGGCCTTTCCGCCGAGCCGCACGATCGTCCCGTCCGACAGCACGAGCTCGAGGCCGGTCACGTGGTTCGTGGTCACGCCGTACGCCAGCGTGTGCGGGCCGCCCGAGTTCTCGGCCACGTTGCCGCCGAGGGTGCAGGCCTTCTGGCTCGACGGGTCTGGCACGAAGTACAGGCCGGCCGGCGCCGCGGCGGTCGAGAGATGGAGGTTCACCAAGCCGGGTTGCACGACCGCGCGAAGGTTCGGGACGTCGATCTCGAGGATCCGCGACATCCGGGCGAACGAGATCACCACCCCGCCCTCCACCGGGATCGCGCCGCCCGAGAGGCCCGTGCCCGCGCCGCGCGGCACGAGCGGGACCGCGTGCTCCGCGCAGAACCGGGCGAGCTTCGCGACGTCGGCCGTCTCGCTCGGGAGCACGACCGCGTCCGGCGTCGCGATGTCGATCGCGCCGTCGTACTCGTAGAGCAGGAGATCTTCGCGGGCCCAGAGCACCTTGTCCGCTCCGAGCAGGCCACGCAACGCTCCGGCGAGCTCCGCTCCGCGCAGGCCGGCGCGAACGATCGCCGGCGCCGCGGTCACGTCCCCGTGCTCTCGCGCGCCCGCAGCGTCTCCATCAGCTCGCTCGCGGCGCGGCGCATCTGCGGGACGAACTCCACACACCGCTGCTTCGTCATCCGGCTCGCTGGACCCGAGATCGAGATCGCCGCGACCGGCGCGCCGATCGGACCGACGGCCACGGCGACGCAGCGGACGCCGTCGTCGTACTCCTCGTCGTCGAGCGCGTAGCCGCGCTCGCGTGCCTCGTCGAGCGCGCGCGCGAGGGACGCGCGATCGACGAGCGTCTTGCTCGTGTGCGGCCGCAGCTCGGTGCGGTCGAGGAGCGCCTCGCGGCGCGGCTGGGGCAGCGACGCCAGCAGGGCCTTGCCCGCGCCGGTGGCGTGCAGGGGCACGCGGTTGCCGACGACGGTGAACAACCGTACGACCTGGGGGCTCGCGGCGGTCTCGATGTACACGGCCATGGTGTCGTCGAGGACGCTGAGGTTGGCCGTCTCGCGGGTCGCCTCGACGAGGCCGTGGAGCAGCGGGCGCGCCGCGAGGCGCAGCTCGTTGTACCGGCTGCGCCCCTCCGCGAGGGTCGCCACCTTCGCGCCGGCGTAGTAGCGGCTGGTGTCCGGGTTCTGCCGGACGTACCCGCGGCGGAGCAGCGTCGCGAGGAGCCGGTGGACCGTGCTCACGTGGAGCTTCGTCCGGGCCGCCAGGGCGGTGATGCTGACCTCGCCGTCCGCGCCGGCGAGCGCCTCGAGCAGATCCAGCGCGCGGTCGACCGACTGGACGGACCGCCTGGACCGGCGCGGCTCGGTGGCTTCTTTCACCGTTCGGAAGTCCTCATCTGAGGAGCGAAATCATATGCCGCCTGGCGGTTCCTATCCTTTTCACATGCCGAACGCCGCCGACCGCCGGACCACGCTGCTCGCTCAGGCGGCTTCGTTCCCCGCATCGCCGGGGGTGTACCTGTTCAAGGACGCCCGAGGACGCGTCCTGTATGTGGGGAAGGCCGACCTCCTCCGTGATCGCATCCGCAGCTACTTCGGCCCGAGCCTGGACGTGCGGCACGTCCGCCTGGTCGAGCGGGCCGAGCGGCTCGAGTACGTCCTGACCGGCAGCGTGTCCGAGTCGTACCTCCTCGAGGCCAACCTCATCAAGCAGCACCGCCCGCGGTACAACATCCGGCTCAAGGACGACAAGTCCTATCCATACGTGAAGGTGACGCTCGGCGAGGATTTTCCGCGCATCCTCCGCACGCGCCAGCTCGGCGATCGCACGGCGCGCTACTTCGGCCCGTACGCGAACGCGAAGTCGGTCGACGAATCGCTCGACCTGCTGCAGAAGCTCTTCCCGTATCGCACCTGCAAGCTGACCATCACGGCGGGCGAGGATGGTCGCGGGCGGACGATCCCGCCGAGCGCGCTGCCCGGCGGGCGACCGTGCCTGCTCTTCCACCTGAAGCGCTGCACGGCGCCGTGCGTCGGCGCGACGACGCGCGATGAGTACCGCGCGACGGTCGAGCGCAGCGTTCAGTTCCTCGAGGGCCGCTACGACGCTCTCGCGCGCGATCTGCGCAAGGAGATGCTCACCGCATCGGAGTCGCTCGAGTACGAGCGCGCGGGCCTGTTGCGGGATCGGGTCACGGCGATCGAACGGACGACGGACCGGCAGGAAGTGCACGCGTACAAGGGCGATGACTTCGATGCGCTCGGGGTCGCGCTCGCCGAAGGTGACGCGGCCGTCCAGCTGCTCCGCGTCCGCGACGGCACCATCGTCGGCCGCGATCAATTCTTCCTCGAGGGCGCCGAAGGCGCGACGCCGGGCGAGGTGCTCGGGTCGTTCCTGCGCCAGCACTACGCCGCCGCGGCGACGTTCCCCCCGGAGATCGCGGTGCCCGAGGCGATCCCGGACGCCGAGACGTTCGTCGCGTTCGCCGAGGAGAAGCGCGGGACGCACGTCGAGCTCCACGTGCCCGTACGGGGCAAGAAGCGCCGGCTCATCGAGCTCGCGGTGCGCAACGCGCAGGACGCGCTCGAGCAGGAGCGCGTGCGCTGGCTGTCCGACAAGGGGAAGACCGACTCGGCGCTCGCGGAGCTGCAGCAGGCGCTCGGCCTCGAGGGGCCGCCGAAACGGATCGAGTGCTTCGACGTGAGCCACGTCCAGGGGACCAACGTCGTCGCATCGATGGTCGTGTTCGAGGACGGGAAGCCAGCGAAGCAGAGCTACCGGCGCTTCCGCGCGAAGCTGAGCGACCGCAATGACGACTTCGCGAACATGCGCGACACCTTGAGACGACGTTTTGCGCGTTCCATCGTGCGTTCGGGCCCGGCTTTGCCGGCCCCGAACGAGCCCCATTCAGAGGACGGCTGGCCGGTGCCCGACCTCGTGATCCTCGACGGCGGCAAAGGCCAGCTCGCGGAGGG
>Ga0207665_10002917_pt1 | contig 11459 bp, 7 predicted proteins | sample LARL112metaG_FD_184351 | JGI IMG/M metagenome (GOLD analysis project Ga0207665, IMG submission 184351) | Corn, switchgrass and miscanthus rhizosphere microbial communities from Kellogg Biological Station, Michigan, USA - LAR L11-2 metaG... | ecosystem: Host-associated > Plants > Roots >...
GGCACCGCCGGTGGTCAGCTGCAGGCTGGCCGATCCCTTCGGGCACAGGCGGCCGCGGCTGACCGGCGAGTCCGGGTCCCCCTCGATCTGGGTGACGTTCCCGTCCTGCACGTACACGTTCTGCCCGCAGCCCACCGCGCAGTACGGGCAGACTGACTTCACCACCTGGTCCGCGGTTTCCGTCCGGGCCCGCAGCCGCGCGGTGGGCCCGCTCTTGGCCGCGGCGCCCAGGCCGCCCCGGTCCGCGCCGGTCAGCTGCCGGCAGACCGGCCAGGACCCGACCCAGGTACGTGCGCCCACCCGGCCCTCCTCACAGCGAACTCGCGACTGCGTTTCCTACTCCACCACCCCACTGGCGGCCAGCGCATCCGGGGTGGCTTTCTTGCGGTGGCTGAGGGTGAGCACTACCCGGCTAGCATGAGGGCATGCCAGATTCCGCGGGCGTGGTGCTGGCCGGTGGGCGGTCATCGCGGATGGGCACGCCCAAAGCGGCCCTGGAATGGCATGGCTCCACGCTGCTGCGCCGGACGGCCGGCCTCATCTCCCGGGTGACCGGCGGGCCGGTCGTGGTGGTCCGCGCGGCCGGCCAGGCGCTGCCCGCACTGCCGCCGGACGTCGAGGTGGTGGACGACCCACGCGACGGCCAGGGGCCGGTGCAGGGCATCGCCGCCGGGCTGGCCGCGCTGGCCGGGCGGGCCGAGATCGCCTTCGTCAGCTCCACCGACCTGCCCTTCCTGCACCCCGCGTTCATCCGCCGGGTGCTGCGCGCGGCGGAGGAAGGCGCCGATGTGGGGCTGCCGGTCGCGCGCGGCTACCGGCAGCCGCTGGCCGCCGCCTACCGCACGGCGCTCGCACCCATTGCGGAGCGGCTCGTCAAGGACGGCCGTTTGCGGCCGTCCTTCCTGTTCGAGGAGTGCGTGGTGTCCCGGCTGGACGAGGCCGCGCTGCGCGCCGATCCAGTGCTGGCGGCGCTAGATCCCGGCCTGGACTCGGTGCTGAACATCAACGAGCCGGCCGACTACCAGGCGGCCCGGGCCCGGCCGGCCCCCGAGGTGACCGTCCAGCGGTTCGGCGCGCTGGCCAGCGGCCACCGCGGCCCCCAGGTGGTCCTGGCGGCGACCGTGGCCGGGGCGGCAGCGGCCGCCGGGCTGGCGCTCGACGGGCATGTGGTGGCGGCGCTGAACGGGGATCAGCTGACCCGGGACGGCGAGACCCCGCTGGCGGCCGGCGACACCGTGCTGTTCCTGTCCGCGGACGCAGGGGGCTGACCCAGATGGCGGCCGGTGGCTATTTCGGGCGGGCGCTCGTCGTGGACGCCGGCACCGGGGTGTCCGAGGAACTGACGCTGCCCGATGAGCTGCTCCGGGCCTATATCGGCGGTGCTGGGCTGGGCGCCTGGCTGATGCACCGGCTCGGCTCGCCGGGCGTCGATCCGCTGGCCCCGGCCGCGCCGCTGGCCTTCGTGTTCTCCCCGCTGGTGGGCACCCCGCTGACCACGAGTGCCAAGTTCGCGGTCGTGGCCCGGTCCCCGCTGACCGGGATGCTGAACGACGCGCTGTCGTCCAGCCAATTCGCCATCGCCGGCAAGCTCACCGGGCACGACGCGATCGTGGTGCGTGGTGCGTGTGCCCAGCCGTCGGTGCTGCTGGTAGACGGGGACGGCGCGCGGCTCACCGGCGCGGCCGAGCTGGCCGGGCGGACCGCGGCCGAGACCGAGGCGCGGCTGCGGGAGAAGCTGGGCCGGAACTGGCGGGTGGCCGCGATCGGCCCGGCGGGCGAGCGGGGCGTCCGCTACGCGACCATCTCCCACGACGGGCGGCATGCCGGGCGGGGCGGGCTCGGCGCGGTGATGGGAGCCAAGCGGCTGAAGGCGATCGCGGTCCGCGCGGCCACCAAGGTCGCCCCGGCCCATCCGGAGGAGGTGCTCAGCGCCGCGCGCGACCTGCGGGCCCGCTCGTTCGGGCCGGCCACGGCCAAGTACCGCGAGCTCGGCACGCTGGCCAACCTGCTCGCCTTCAACGCCATCAGCACCCTGCCCACCCGGAACTTCCAGGCCGCGACCTTCCCGGACGCGCCCCGGCTGGCCGCGGAGGAGCTGGGCGAGATGCGGCGGGTCGCCCGGAACAGCTGCGCGTCGTGCACGATCGGCTGCGAGCACATCTACTCAGCCCGGGGCGGCGGGAAGGTGCGGGTCGAGTACGAGAATGTGTTCGCACTCGGACCGATGTGCGGTGTCTCTGACCCGGACGCGGTGCTGGCCGCCAGCGGGCTGTGCGACGAGCTGGGGCTGGACACCATCTCGGCGGGCGGGACGATCGCCTGGGCCATGGAGTGCGCCGAGCGGGGCCTGATCGACGCGCCCTGGCTGCGGTTCGGCGACGCGGGCGCGCTGGTGCGGATCCTCACTGAGATCGGCACCCGGACCGGGCTCGGCGACCTGCTCGCCGACGGCTCGCGGTCCGCGGCGGAGCGGGTCGGCGGTGGCTCGTCGGCCTTCGCGCCGCACGTCAAGGGCATGGAGATGCCCGGCTACGAGCCCCGGACGCTGCATGCCATGGCCCTGGGCCTGGCGGTGAACGCGCGGGGGGCCGACCACAACCGGTCCGGCGCCTATGAGGCCGACCTGTCCGGCGATCTGGCCCGGCTGGACGGCGGCGCGGCCCACGTGGCCGCCGCGATCGAGACCGAGGACCGGGCCGCGGTCATGGACTCGCTGATCTTGTGCAAGTTCCTGCGCGGGGTGTTCACCGAGCCGTTCGGCGAGTGGGCGGCGCTGCTGTCCGCGGTGACCGGCTGGGAGGTGGACGGCGCCGAGCTGCGGCAGACGGCCCGCCGGATCGTGCTGGCCAAACGCGTGTTCAACATCCGGGCCGGCTGGCGGCCGGCGGACGACTGGCTGCCGGAGCGGCTGCTGTCCGAGCCGGTGCAGCTCGGGTCCGGCCGGGTGGCCACGCTGACCCCGCAGCGGCTGCGCGGCATGATCACCGCCTACTACGCGGCGCGCGGGCTCGACGAGCAGGGCGGGCCGGACCCGGCCGGCCTCGCTGACCTTCAGTTGATGTGATCTCCCGGCCCGGCGGATACTGACGTCATGGCTATCCCCGTGCAAGCCACCTCGCGGACGGTGACGCTCACCATCGACGGCCGCGAGGTCACTGTGGCCGCCGGCTCGACCATCTGGGCCGCGGCCAAGGCAGCCGGCATCGACATCCCGGTGCTCTGCCACGACGAGCGGTACGACCCGGTCGGTGTCTGCCGGATGTGCGTGGTCGATGTGGGCGCCCCGGCGTTCGCCGCCTCCTGCGTGCGGGCGTGCGAGGACGGCATGGACGTCAAGACCGCCACGCCCGAGCTGGAGAGCAGCCGGGCCATGCTGACCGGGCTGCTGCTGGCCGACCAGCCGGAGCCAGGGCGTGACCCCAAGCAGACCACCACCGGCGACAACGAGCTGCTCGCGCTGGCCGGCCGTTACGGGGTGAGCCGCGAGGATGGCCTCCCGACGGCGGCCGGCCGCGGCACGGACTTGTCCAACCCGGTCATCGCCGTGGACCACGACTCGTGCATTCTCTGCGACCGCTGCGTCCGGGCCTGCGATGACATCCAGGGCAATGACGTGATCGGCCGCAGCGGCAAGGGCTACGCCACCCGGATCGCCTTCGACCTGAACGACCCGATGGGCAAGTCCTCGTGCGTCACCTGCGGGGAGTGCGTCGCCGCGTGCCCGACCGGCGCGCTGACCAACAAGCCGATCCGCAGCATCCCGATCCGGCCGCGCAGCGAGCTCGACCAGGTCGAGTCGGTCTGCCCGTACTGCGGCGTCGGCTGCGCGCTGACCTACCACGTGGACCGGGAGCGGGGCGCGATCGCCTTCGCGGAGGGCCGGGCCCAGCCGGGGTCGCAGGGCCGCCTGTGCGTCAAGGGCCGTTACGGCTGGGACTACGCCGCTTCACCGCAGCGGCTGACCGTGCCGCTGATCCGCCGGGACGGCGCCTATCCCAAGGGGGCGCTGTCCACCGAGGTGCGCGGCGAGATGAACGCCGGTGACGGCCAGGAAGACCGGGGCAAGCGGCGCCGGCGCAAGCCCGGCGGGCTGGTCGACTACGACGAGGTGCTGCCGCACTTCCGGGAGGCTACCTGGGACGAGGCGCTGGACCTGGTCGCCCGGCGGCTCACCGAGATCCACGCCGCGGGCGGGCCGGCCGCGATCGCCGGGTTCGGGTCGGCCAAGTGCTCCAACGAGGAGGCCTACCTCTTCCAGAAGCTGATCAGGACCGGCTTCCACACCAACAACGTGGACCACTGCACCCGGCTGTGCCATGCCTCCAGCGTGTTCGCCTTGTTCGAGGGCATCGGCTCCGGGGCGGTCTCCACCACCTACGGCGACGTGGCCAACGCCGACGTCGCGATCGTCACCGGCAGCAACCCGACGGCGAACCACCCGGTCGCCTCGTCGTTCTTCAAGCAGGCCCGCCGCCGCGGCACCACGATCATCTACATCGACCCGAGGGCCGACAAGATGTCTGATCACGCGGACATCTTCTGCCAGCTCAAGCCCGGCACCGATGTCGCGTTCTACAACGGCGTGATGCACGAGGTGATCAGGCTCGGGCTGACCGACACCGAGTTCATCGAGAGCCGGACATCGAACTACCCGGCGCTGGCCGAGACGGTCCAGGACTACCCGCCGGAGCGGGCCGCCCAGATCACCGGGGTGGACGCGGACGTGATCCGGCGGGTGGCGCGGGCCTGGGGCGAGGCCGGGGCCGGCGTGATCTTCTGGGGGATGGGGATCTCCCAGCACACCACCGGCACCGACAACGCCCGCTGCCTGATCGCGATGTGCGCGATCACCGGCAACATCGGGCGCCCGGGCAGCGGGCTGCATCCGCTGCGCGGGCAGAACAACGTGCAGGGCGCCTCGGACATGGGCCTGATCCCGATGTTCTATCCCGACTACAAGAAGGCCGACGACCCCGAGGTCCGGGCCAGGTTCGAGGGGATCTGGGGCACGGGCGACCTGGACCCCGAGCGCGGCCTGACCGTCACCGAGATCATCGGCTCCGCGCTCAAGGGCGGTGTCCGCGGCATGTACATGATGGGCGAGAACCCGTTCCTGTCCGACCCCAACATCAACAAGGTCCGCAAGGCGCTGTCCACCCTGGACTTCCTGGTCGTCCAGGACATCTTCCTGACCGAGACGGCCGAGTTCGCCGACGTCGTGCTGCCCGCCACCTCCTACCTGGAGAAGGACGGCACCTACACGAACACCGACCGCCGGGTGCAGCTCGGCCGGAAGGTCCTCGACCCGCCCGGCCAGGCGCGGGTGGACTGGGAAGTCGTGCAGGACATCGCGAACCGGGTCGGCCTGGGCTGGGACTACGGCTCGCCGCGCGAGGTCTTCGAGGAGATCGTCGCGGTCATGCCCAGTTATGCCAACCTGACCTACGACAACCTGGGCCCGGCCGGGAAGCTGTACCCGAACCCTGACCCGGAGCATAGCGACGGCACCGTGGTCATGTTCGGCGACCGGTTCAAGACCGATGACGGGCTGGCCCACCTGGTGCCCGCGGAATGGCTGCCGGCCAAGGAGCTGCCCAGCCCGGAGTACCCGTTCGTGCTCAACACCGGGCGGCTGCTGCAGCACTGGCACACTGGCTCGATGACCCGCCGGTCCTTCGCGCTCGACGCCATCGCGCCGCGGGCCGAGGCCTTCCTGAACCCGGATGACGCGGCCCGGCTCGGCATCGCCGATGGCGGGATGGCCCGGGTGACCTCACGCCGCGGCAGCATCGTGCTGGCGGTCCGGGTCTCGCACCGCGAGGCGCCCGGCAACTGCTTCATCCCGTTCCACTTCCGCGAGGCCGCGGCCAACCTGCTGACGATCGACGAGATCGACCCGCACGGCAAGATCCCCGAGTTCAAGTTCTGCGCGGTCCGCATCGAAGCCGCTGATGAGGAGCAGGCCTGATGGCGCAGAGCCCGGCCCGGCCGCCCGGCGTTGAGGCCCGGGCGGGCAAGTTCCCGGGCCCGAGCCTGATCCCGGCCCTGTACGCGATCCAGGAGCGGGTCGGCTGGCTGCCCCGCGAGGAACTGGCCGCGCTGTCCAGGGATGTGCGCAGGCCGCTGTATGAGATCGAGGGGCTGATCTCCTTCTACCCGCACTTCCTGACCGCACCGCCGAAGCCGGTCGAGGTGCACGCCTGCCGCGACCTGTCCTGCTGGCTGCGGGGCGCGGATGAGCGGACCGCGGCGCTCCGGCAGCGGCACGGGCCGGACCCGGGCACCGAGATCCGTGAGGTGTCCTGCCTCGGCCGGTGCGATGCGGCCCCCGCGGTGAGCGTCAACGAGTGTCCCGCGGCGGCTGGCGAGGCCGACGCCCTGATCGCCGCGGCGCACGACGGCCCGCTGCCGCCAGCGGCGCCGCGCCGCTACGCGAACGGGCGCCGGTGGCCCAACGATCCGTACCAGGCAGCCGGGGAGCACTACGGGGTGCTGCGCGCCGTGCTGGCCGGCCAGCTCGATGCGGGCCAGGTCATCTCGGCCTTGCAGGACTCCGGGCTGCGCGGGATGGGTGGCGCCGGCTTCCCGGCCGGCCGCAAATGGGAGCTGGTCGCGGCGCAGGAGGCCGAGCCCAGGTACGTGATCTGCAACGCCGACGAGTCGGAGCCGGGGACCTTCAAGGACCGGCAGATCCTGGCCGAGCAGCCGCACCTGGTGCTGGAGGGCATGCTGCTCGGGATGCTCGCGGTCGGGGCGGAGGAAGGCTGGGTGTTCATCCGGCACGAGTACGGCCCCGAGGAGGCAGTGGTCCGCCGGGAGATCGAGGGGCTGCGGGCCGCCGGGCTGGCCGGGCCGGACGCGGGTGGCAGCGGGCGGCGGCTGTCGGTCGAGGTCTTCACCTCGCCCGGCGGTTACATCCTGGGCGAGGAATCGGCCCTGATCGAGTGCATGGAGGGACACCGGGGGGAACCGCGCAACAAGCCGCCGTTCCCGGGCGTATATGGCCTGCATGGCAAGCCCACCCTGATGAACTCGGTCGAGACGTTCGCACACGTTCCGGTCATCGCGCGGCGCGGAGCCCGCTGGTGGACGGAGCAGGGCGCCGGGGAAAGCTCCGGGCTGAAGTTCTTTGCCGTGTCCGGCCATGTCGAGCGGCCCGGTGTGTACTGCGTGCCGATGGGCAGCACCATCCGGCACCTGCTGGACCTGGCCGGCGGCGTGGCCGGGGGCAGGCCGCTCGGCGCCGTGCAGCCGGGCGGCGCGTCGTCCAACTTCCTCGGGCCCGACCAGCTCGACATACCACTCGACTTCGGCCCGCTGAAGGCGGCCGGGACGATGCTCGGGTCGGGCGCGCTGGTCGTCATGGCCGAGGGCACCGACCTGCTCGCCGCGGCCACGAACGTGCTGCGTTTCTTCCGGGACGAGTCGTGCGGCAAGTGCGTGCCGTGCCGGGTCGGGTCCAGCAAGGCTCACCAGATCCTCACCGATCTGCTCGCCGCGGGTGGCGGGCCGGCCGGGGTGGACGGCCAGGTCGCCGGCCTGGAAGCGGTCATGCGCCGGACCTCGATCTGCGGGCTGGGCCAGGTGGCGCTGGGCCCGGTGATGAGCGTGGCCCGGCTGGCCCGCGGCGCCGGGAACGGGCACAGTGGCGCAGGAAGCTAGGCCGGCGGGGCGCGAGTTCTTCGCCACCCGCACGGTGGCCGAGACGCTGGCCGGGTTCCGCCCCGGGCGGCGCACGCCCGCCGAGACGGTACCGCTGGCTGAGGCCTGGCACCGGGTGCCCGCGGGGCCGGTCACCACACCGCACGCGCTCCCCGGCTTCGCCCGGTCCACGGTGGACGGCTACGCCGTGCGGGCGGCCGACACCTACGGCGTCTCCGAGGGGCTGCCCGGTTACCTCGAGGTGACCGGCGCAGTCCGGATGGGCGCCGAACCCGGCGTGACCGTCGGCCCCGGGACCGTGGCCAGCATGCCCACCGGCGGCGTGCTGCCGCCCGGCGCGGACGCCGTGGTCATGGTCGAGTACACCCAGGAGGCGATCCCCGGCACGATCGAGGTGGTGCGGCCGGTCGCGCCGGGAGACGGTGTGGTGCGGGCCGACGAGGATGCCGCCGCCGGCGCCGAACTGGTCCCGGCCGGCCGGCCGTTGCGGGCCCAGGACCTCGGCATGCTGGCCGCGGCCGGCGTCACCGGCGTGACCGTGGCGGCCCGCCCGCGGGTGACCATCCTGTCCACCGGCGACGAGGTGGTGCCGCCCGGGACCGCGGTCCTGCGACCCGGTCAGGTGCGGGACGCGTCGGCGGCCGCCCTGGCCGCGATGGTGACCGAGGCGGGGGGCGAGCCGACCCTGGGCGGCATCGTGCCCGATGACCCTGCGGCGCTGGAGTCGGCCGTACGCGCCGCGCTCGGCGCCAGCGACCTGGTCGTGATCTCAGCTGGCTCGTCGGTGGGGATCCGCGACGAGACGGCCGGCGTGGTGGGGCGGCTCGGCCCGCCCGGGATCTGGTGCCACGGCCTGGCCATCCGCCCCGGCAAGCCCACCTTGCTGGCCGACTGCGGCGGCGTGCCGGTGATCGGGCTGCCCGGCAACCCCCGTTCGGCGCTGGTCGTCTTCCGGCTGCTCGGGATCCCGCTGGTGCGCCTGGTCGGCGGGTGCACCAGCCCGCCGGCCGAGCCGGCCGTGCGCGCCCGGCTCGGGCGCGATCTGGCCTCCGCGACCGGCCGCCTCGACGTCGTCCAGGTCCGCGTGCGCCGTGGCATCGCCACCCCCATCTTCGGGCTGTCGGCGCTGCTGTCCGTGCTCACCGCCGCCGACGGGTACCTGATCGTGCCCGAGGACGCAACAGGGCTCGACGCAGGCACCGACGTCGAGGTCACCTTGTATCGTTAGCGACGGTCATGGCCGACAGTCCTTTCCTCCGCGACGTTCCCGCCGCCCGCGCCCTAGACGCCTGGCGCGCCGCCCGGGACGCCGCAGGCTGCCCGGCCCGGCTGCCGGCCATCCGGGTCCGGGTCGAGGACGCGGCCGGCCTGGTCACCGCCGAGCCGGTGTGGGCCACCCGGTCCTCACCGCCATTCGACGCGGCCGGCATGGACGGGATAGCGGTGCGGGCCGCCGACACCCTCGGCGCGAGTGAGACTACGCCGGTCAGCCTGCCGCCCGGTGCCTACGACGTGGTGGACACCGGGGACCCGATGCCCGCCGGGCGCGACGCGGTCGTGATGCGGGAGCACGTGCACTACTGCGGCGGCACCGCCGAGCTCCGCGCGGCCGTGCCGCCCTACCAGCACGTGCGCTCGATCGGCGAGGACGTGAGCACCGCCGAGCTGCTGCTGCCCGAAGGCCACCGGCTGCGGGCCACCGACATCGCCGCGGCAGCGGCCGCCGGGGCTACGCACCTGCTGGTCCGGCGCCGCCCGGTGGTCGCCGTCCTGCCGACCGGGGACGAGGTGCGGCCGATCGGCACGGAGCCCGGCCCCGGGGAGATCATCGACACCAACTCGCTCATGCTCGCCACCCAGGCCCGCGAGGCGGGCTGCGAGGCGCACTGCCTGCCGATCGAGCCGGACGACCCGGCCGGTCTGGCCCGTGCCGTCAGTGCCGCGGCCACCGTCTGCGACCTGCTCGTCATCGTGGCCGGCTCGAGCGCCGGGCGCGACGATTACACCGCACGGGTGGTGGACGAGCTGGGGACGCTGGCCGTGCACGGCGTCGCCGTGCGGCCCGGCCACCCGGTCGTGCTCGGCACCGTCGGGCCGACCCCCGTTCTCGGCGCGCCCGGCTACCCGGTGTCGGCCGCGCTGACCTTTGACATCTTCGCCGAGCCACTTCTCGCCGAGCTGACCGGCGCCGCGCCGCGACGGCGCCCGCGGACCCCGGCCCGGCTGGCCCGCAAGCTGGCCTCCCCGCTCGGCATGGACGACTGGGTGCGGGTCCGGCTCGGGGTGGTGGGCGGGTCGATGGTCGCCACCCCGCTGCCGCGCGGGGCCGGGGTCCTGACCTCGCTGGTCCGCGCGGACGGCCTGCTGGTCGTGCCGGCCGGCCTGGAGGGCCATCATCCGGGCGAGCAGGTCGAGATCGAGCTGCTGCGCGGCATCGACGAGATCTCCCGCACGATCGTCGCCATCGGCTCGCATGACCTCGTCCTCGACCTCGCCGCCTCGGCCCTGCGGTCCGAGGACCCCCTGGTCACGCTGGCCTCGTCGAACGTGGGCTCGCTGGGCGGCCTGGTGGCCCTGCGGGACGGGCTGTGCCACATCGCCGGGTCCCACCTGCTGGATCCCGCCACCGGCGAGTACACGCTGCCCTACGTCGACCGTATCCTGGGCGGCGCTGACGTCCGCGTCGTCCGGCTCGTGCACCGTGACCAGGGACTGATGGTCGCGGCCGGCAACCCGCTCGGCGTGACCGGGATCGAGGACCTCACCCAGCGGGGCCTGCGTTACGTCAACCGCCAGCGCGGGGCGGGCACCCGCGTGCTGCTCGACCACGAGCTGGGCCAGCGCGGGATCAGCCCGGACGCGATCGGTGGCTATGCCCGCGAGGAGCCTACCCACCTGGGGGTCGCCGCCGCCGTCGCCGCCGGGCGCGGTGATGCCGGCCTCGGGATCCTGGCCGCGGCCCGCGCCTTCGGCCTGGACTTCGTGCCGGTTACCCGCGAGCCCTACGACCTGGTGGTGGCGGCCGGGGCCATGGAAAGCCCACTGCTGGCCCCGTTGTGGTCGCTGCTGCGGTCCGACCGGTTCCAGGCCGCGGTCACCGGGCTTGGCGGGTACACGACCAAGGAGATGGGCCGGCGCATACGCTGACCGCCCGGCGTCAGGCCGGGGTACCCGGTGAATGGCGGAGGGCGGCCGGTAGCCTGAACGTTAAGCAGCGTCAAGCCAGTGCGTCCCCCGGGATTGCGCCTACTCGCCGGTAACCGGGCAGATGGGAGAGCGGTCGTGAGCCTGCCCGCTAGCCAGCAGCGGATCCTGGACCGGATCGAGCGCAAGCTCAGGGACTCCGATCCGCGGCTGATCTCCTTGTTCTCCATTTTCACCAGGCTCACCCGGGACGAGGACATGCCCCGGGCCGAGGAGATCAGGGCGCGGCTGGCCCGGTTCGGCGCCTGGATCGGCCGGCGCACCGCGCCGGCCCGCCGGTTCATCCCCCGGCCGTCCGACCGGGTCAAGGCGATCATCTTCTTCCCGTGCGCGCTGGCCGCGGTCATCTGTGCGATGGTCATCGGGGCCAGCGCGCCGACCGTGCAGCGGTGCGCCAGCTCGGTCAAGGCGCCCGCCAGCGAGCTGATCGTCAAGGCACGGCAGTGCCGGCTCACCCTGGTGCCGTACACTCCGCTGTTCGGCCACTAGCGGCCGTCCGGCCGCTGGCGGAAGGTAAAGAACCGCTCTCCAGCCAGCGGCGGCCCGGGGCGCCCGGTGAACTGGTGCGCACCCACCGCCCAGCTGGGCCCGGG
>Ga0207665_10002920_pt1 | contig 11453 bp, 9 predicted proteins | sample LARL112metaG_FD_184351 | JGI IMG/M metagenome (GOLD analysis project Ga0207665, IMG submission 184351) | Corn, switchgrass and miscanthus rhizosphere microbial communities from Kellogg Biological Station, Michigan, USA - LAR L11-2 metaG... | ecosystem: Host-associated > Plants > Roots >...
CTGCACGACCTCGCCGCGCTGCCGGACCACCATCTCCCGCTGCACCGACTCGCGGCGGGCGAGGAACTCGGCCTCGGACAGGATCGGCGGCCGGCGGCGGCCGGACTCGCGGCCCTCCCGCCTGCGCTGCTTCTTCGCCTCCAGCCGGGTGGAGCCCTTGATGGCGCGCACGTCATCCGCCGGGTTGTGCGGCTCGCGCACGTGCACCACAGTGTCCGGCGGGTCGTCGGGCGACGCCACGTCCCCGTCGGCGCCGCCGCGGCGGCGCTTGCGCCGGCGGCGGCGCCCGGCGGCGGTCAGCTCGCCGTCGTCGTCGCCGGCCGCGGCGCTGTCGTCCACGTCATCGGAACCGGCCGTGTCGTCCGGCTGCGCCGCGGCGTCGCCCTCGCCGTCCGCGCCAGCGTCGGTCGCGTCCTGGCCGGCGGCGTCCGCGCGGCCACGGCCGCGCCCGCTGCGGCGACGGCGGGAACGGGTGCGCCCGCCCGCGGCTTCCTCGGGTTCGTCCGCGTCCGCGTCGGCGTCGGCCGCGGGTTCCGCGGTCTCCGCGCCGTCGGCGGCCTGCGTGCTGAAAAGGTCGTCGTCCGCGGCGCTGTCCCGCCCGGTCCGGGAACCGCGCGAGCCGCGGCTTCCCCTGGCGCCGCGTGAGCCGCGCCCGGTCCGGCCGCTGTCGGCCTCGCCGTCGTCCTGCTCAGGGCCGGTGGCCCCGGACCCGGAGTCGCGGCTGGCCGTCTCCCCGCCGCCGGCCGGCGTCGCGGCCTGCGCGGGCGGCTGGAAGAGCACCTGCGGCGCCTGGAAGAGCGCAGCGGGAACGGCCGGACCAGTCGGTCCGGCAGCGGCAGCCTCGGCGGGCGCTACCGGCGCGACCGGAGCGGACGCGGGTTCAGGCCCGCTCCGTGCGTGGCCGTTGGCATCGTTATTGTCTGTCTCGTGGGTGTTCGGCTCGTTGTCGAGCATTCGGGCAATCTCCAGTCAGGCCTCCGGGCGCGCGCGATAGCGCGGCGCGCCGCACAGAGGCTCGTAGTGTTCGTTCGCCTGGGCCGCTGAGGCCGCGCGGGAAACGAGCACGCGCGTTGCGCCCAGGCATGGGTGCATTGTTGAGCTCCGCGGTGGTCATAGTGCGACCACCCCGGATTCGCCGAGTGACCCCTGCGCAAGCCGCGTCATGAGCGGCGGCGCGGTAGGGACCACGTCGGAAACCTCGCGTAGCGCGGCAAGCACGTCGTCCGGCCTGACGGCCGGGGCGGTGTGCCGGATAACCATCCGCAATGCCGTGCCCGCATCATGATCAGCGCCGTGGCCGACGGCGTTGTCGTCGCCGGCGCTGTCGTCTTCAAGGCCGTGCACGCCAAGCGTGACCACGGCAGACCTGGCGTCCATTCGCCGCAAGCCCTTGCTGGTGAGACGCTCCACCGGAGCGTGCTCAAGGGCGAGAAACTTCCGCACCACCGGCTCCACGCTGTCCGGTGTCAGGCCGGGAAGAATCACCTGCCACTCCGACGCCGTTAGCCGGCTCGCCGGCAACCCCCCGGCATCCTCAGTGACAGCAATCACGTCTATCCCATCAGGCAGCGCCGCGTTCAGCCGTTCCCGCACGACGCCCGCCTCGTTCCGGCTGGTCAGCGCGAGGCTCAGGTACTCCGCCTCGCTCGCGACGCCGGTCGGGGCTCCTCCCGCGTAGGAGATCTTGGGGTGCGGCGTGAACCCTGCCGAGTACGCCACGGGCAGTCCGGCCCGTCGCACGCCCCGCTCGAAGGCACGCGCCACATCCAAGTGGCTGGCAAAACGCATCTTTCCGCGCTTAGCATACCGGATGAGCAGATGCTGCACCGCAGGTGGCGGCGCCGGGCCGCGCGGTGCGGGCTTGCTCATCGTCATCTCCCACTTGCCAGCACGGGAAGCATGCGGCGACCGTCCAGCCGTTCCCCCGTCGGACCCGTTTGGATCTCCGTACCCATCGCCGGGCATACCCCACACTCATAACACGGAGTCCACCGGCAATCTTCCACCTCGCCCGCGCCATCGGGCGCCACCGCGGCCCGCCAGTCCTCCCAGAGCCAGTCTCTGTCGAGCCCGGAGTCCAGGTGGTCCCACGGCAGCACTTCGCCGTAGTCGCGTTCCCGCGTCGTGTACCAGTCCAGATTGACGGGATCGGCGGCCAGCGCTCGGGACGCGGCGTCCGTCCAGCGCGTGAACGAGAAGTACTCGCTCCACCCGTCGAACCGCGCGCCGTCCTGCCACGCGGCCAGGATCACCCGCGCCACCCGCCGGTCGCCGCGGGACAACAGGCCCTCGACAAGCGACGGCGAGCCGTCGTGGTACCGGTAGCCGATCGCCTTGCCGTAGGCCCTGTCGGCTCGCAGCGCCGCCCCGAGCGCGCGCAGCCGGTCGTCCACCACCTCCGGCGGGCACTGCGCGGCCCACTGGAACGGCGTATGCGGCTTCGGCACGAAGCCGCCGATCGAGACCGTGCACCGGATGTCGCGGCGCCCGCTTGCCTCCCGGCCCGCGGCGATCACGCGCTTCGCCAGGTCCGCGATCGCGAGCACGTCGTCGTCGGTCTCGGTCGGCAGGCCGCACATGAAGTACAGCTTGACCTGCCGCCACCCCGAGGAGTAGGCGGTGGTCACGGTCCTGATCAGGTCGTCCTCTGTCACCATCTTGTTGATGACCGCGCGCATCCGCTCCGAGCCGCCCTCGGGGGCGAACGTCAGCCCGGACCGCTTCCCGTTCCGCGACAGCTCGTCGGCCAGCGTCACGTTGAAGGCGTCCACCCGGGTCGACGGCAGCGAGAGCCCGACGTTGGTCCCCTCGTAGCAGTCGGCGAGGTCGACCGCGATCTCGTTGATCTCGCTGTGGTCCGCTGACGACAGCGACAGCAGGCCCACCTCGGCGAACCCGGTCGCCGCGACCCCGGACTCGACCATCTTCCCGACCGTGGTGATCGACCGCTCCCGCACCGGCCGGGTGATCATCCCGGCCTGGCAGAACCGGCACCCGCGCGTGCAGCCGCGGAAGATCTCCACGCTGTACCGCTCGTGCACGGTCTCCGCGACGGGCACCACCGGCGCCTTCGGGTACGGCCACGCGTCGAGGTCGAGCAGCGTGTGCTTGCGCACCGAGCCCGGCACGCCAGGCCGGTTCGGCACCACCCGATCGATCCGGCCGTCCGGCAGGTACCGCACGTCGTAGAACCGCGGCACGTACACGGCCCCGGTGGCGGCGAGCGACATCAGCAGCCCGTCCCGGCCGCCTGGGCACCCGGCGTGCTTCCACTCCCGCACGAGGGCAGTGATCGCGAGCACCGCTTCCTCGCCGTCGCCGAGCACCACCGCGTCGAGGAAGTCGGCGATCGGCTCGGGATTGAACGCGGCGTGGCCGCCGGCGACCACGATGGGGTGGGCGTCCGTCCGCTCCGCGGACAGCAGCGGGATCTTCGCCAGGTCCAGCGCGGTCAGCAGGTTGGTGTAGCCGAGCTCGGTCGAGAAGCTGACCCCGAGCAGGTCGAACGCGCCAACCGGCCGGTGCGCGTCGACGGTGAACTGCGGGATGTCCTGCTCCCGCATCAGCCGCTCGAGGTCCGGCCACACGCTGTAGGTGCGCTCGGCGAGCACGCCGGGCTGCTCGTTCAGCACCTCGTAGAGGATCGCGATGCCCTGGTTGGGCAGCCCGACCTCGTACGCGTCGGGGTAGAGCAGCGCCCATCGGACGTCGGTCTCATCCCACTCCTTGACGGTGGAATTCACCTCACCGCCGACGTACTGGACCGGCTTCCGGATTTGCGGTAGCAGCGGTTCCAGCCGCGGGTAGACCGACTCGACAGACATGCTTCGAAGAATACCTTCGCTTCGGAACGGACCCGTGGTGACCGCGGGTAGCTGCCGTTACTCGAGGAAGTTCGCGCTACTCGAGGAAGATCGAGTGGTGGCGCCGGACGGACTGGAGCAGGCCGATGGCGATCATGTCGGCGAACGCGGCCGAGCCGCCGTAGGAGACGAACGGGAGCGGCAGGCCGGTGATCGGCATGATGCCGATCGTCATGCCGATGTTGATGAACGCCTGGACGCCGAACCAGACCGCCACCCCCGACGCCACCAGCATGCCGAACATGTCGTCCGCGACCCCGGCCGCCCTGATGGCGCGGAAGATGATGATGCCGAGCAGCCCGACGATCACCGCGCAGCCGACGAAGCCGAGTTCCTCCCCCGCGACCGTGAAGATGAAGTCGGTCTGCACGGAGGGGACGAAGTTCCCGCCGGTGAACGTGCCGTGGAACAGGCCCTGGCCGAACGTCCCGCCGGAGCCGACGGCGATCTTCGCCTGCAGCGCGTTGTAGCCCGCGCCGGCCAGGTCGTTGCCGGGGTGCAGGAACGAGGTGAGCCTGGTCAGCTGGTAGCCCCGCAGCAGGTGCAGCTTCCCGACGGCGTAGACGGCCGCGGCCGCGATGGCCAGCAGGCTGACCACCCAGTACAGCCGGATGCCGGACAGCACGATCATGGCGGCCAGCACGGCGACGAGGACCAGCATCACGCCGAGGGCGGGCTCGCGCTCCACCAGCAGGATCAGCGGCGCGGCTGCGAGGACGGCGAGGCCGACGTCCTTCAGGCCTGGCCGGCCCGCTTTCCGCGGCTCCGAGGGCTCGATGCGACGGCGGGACAGGATCCAGGCGGTGCCCAGGACCAGCCCGAGCTTGGCGAACTCCGACGGCTCGATCTGGAACCCGCCGGGCAGCGCGATCCAGGCCTTCGCCCCGTTGACCCGCTGCCCCGCCGGGCTAAGCACCGCGAGCAGCAGCAGCAGCGACAAGGCGTAGATCGCCGGCGCCCACCTGCGGAACCAGCGGTAGTCGATGCTGGCGGTGATGAACATGAGAATGATCCCGAGCCCGCCCCACAGCAGCTGCTTCTTCAGGTAGGCGTGCGGGTCCGCGCCGATGGCCCGCAGCTCCGGCTCGGTCGCCGCCCAGACCAACACCGCTCCGATGACGGTGAGCGCTATGGTGACTGCGATCAGCAGCCAGTCCCAGGACCTGAAGAGGCCGCCCTTGGCGAACCCGCGGGCCAGCGCCGAGCGCCGCTTCGGCGCGAACGTGCCCCAGCGCGGGCCTGCCCACGGCCGGGACGGGATGCCGACGCTCATCGCCCCACCGCCGGCAGCTTCGCGGGCACCTGACCGCCGGGCAGCGCGGCCTGGTGGTTTTCGAGGCCGTAGATCCCGTCCCAGATCTGCCGGACGGCCGGGGCGGCGGCGTCGGCGCCGAAACCGGAGTCCGGCAGCATGACGACGACCACGTACTTCGGGTTCTGGCACGGCGCGAAGGACGCGAACACCGAGGTGGCGACCTTGCCCATGATCTGCGCGGTACCGGTCTTGCCCGCCACGCAGACCTGGTTCAGCGGGAAGCCGCCGAAGGCGCCCGCCGCCGTGCCCTGGGTGACCACGCCGGCCAGCGCGTCGCGGATGTAGGACAGCGTGTTGGAGGAGACCGGCAGGTGGCGGATCACCGGCGGGTTGATCCTCGCCGTGACCTTCCCGGCCGGCGAGACCAGCGCCTCGCCGATCCGCGGGCTGTACAGCGTGCCGCCGTTGGCGAGCGCCACGTAGGCGTTGGCGAGCTGCAACGGCGTGACGGTGATATATCCCTGGCCGATCGCGGCGATCGCCGCCTGGCCGGGCTCCCACTGCCAGCCGTACAGGCAGTCCTGGTACTCGATCTGCTGAACGTACGAGCCGCTGGCCTTCCCGTTCTTGCACCAGTTCTCGCCCTTGTGGGCGTTGTCTTTCCACATGTAGTACAGCCACTGCCGGGTCGGGATCGTGCCGGTGGACTCTTCCGGCAGGTCGATGCCGGTGTCCTTGCCGAATCCCCAGGCAAGCTCCATCCGCTGCATCTTCTGGATAGGCGCCTTCGCGCTGAGCACGCCGTTAGCCTTCGGGTTGTCGCTCTGGTACATCCCGTACCCGATGTTGTAGTACACCGTGTCGCAGGACTGGATCAGCGCTTCGGCGAACGTCATCGCGCCAAGGCTCGGCGCGCCGTCGTTGATGAACGTGCGGCCGCCGATGGTCACCGAGGCCGGGCAGTCGTAAAGCCCGTCCAGGCTGTAGCCGTTGGCGACCGCCGCGGCGGTCGAGGTGACCTTAAACGTCGAGCCGGGCGCGTACTGGCCCTGGGTGACCCAGTTCAGCGCCGGCTCGCCGGAGTTCGACCGGTTGCCCAGGCCGAACAGGTAGTTGACCTCGCCCTGCGAGATGCTGCTGTCCCACACGTTCGGGTTGTAACTGGGGTAGCTGGCCATCGCCACGATCCGGCCGCCGGTCGTCTCCACGATCGCGGCGCCCTGGTTCACGTCGTTGCCCGCCGACCTCGACCTGCTGATCGCCGCGTTGAGCGCCTGCTGCGCGACCGCCTGAACCTTTGCGTCCAGGCTGGTCACCAGCGTGTCGCCGTTCTGCGGCTGCGTCTGGCTGACGGTGCCCGTCACGTCGCCCGCGGCGTTCACCGAGACGGTCTGGGTGCCCGGCTTGCCGGTCAGCGCGGTGTTGTACTGCGCCTCCAGCCCGGCCTGGCCAACCAGGTCATCGGCGGCGAACCCGGTCTCGGGGAGGTGCTCTTTGGCCATCTCCTGCTGGGTGATCGGCTGCAGGTAGCCGAGCACCTGCGCCGGGTTGGCGCCGTCCGGCATCGGGTAGTTCACGACCGGCTGGACCTGCGCGGTGATACCGGGGAACAGCTTGGGCTGTTCCAGGATCTGCAGCGCGGTCTGGTCGCTGACCTGCTGGTCCACCGGGATCGGCTGGTAGGGCGAACCGGGCCAGCACGGCGCGGGGACGCCCTTGGTGCACAGCCTGACCTTCTCCGACAGCGTCTTGTAGGACATGCCGAGCATCGGCGCGAGCCGGTTCAGCACGCTGCGCCCGTCGTCGCTGGTGGTCTGCGACAGCCGCGTCATGTTCACTGAAACGGTCAGCGACGTCGTCTTGTCCACCAGCGGCCTGCCCTCGTCGTCGACGATCGAGCCGCGCACCGCGGGCACCACGACCTGCCGGGTCTGGTTCACCGCGGCTAGCTGCTTGTACTGCGCGGAGTCCATGACCTGCAGGTACCAGAGCCGGCCGCCGAGCGTGGCGATCATGGCCGCCGCGATCAGGTAGAGCACGGCCAGCCGCCGTCGCGTCGCCGGGATCACCGTCGCACCCCCACCAGCGCGAGCAGCCGCTGCCGGCGGCTGCGCCACGGGCTGTGGCTATGGCGCACCCACTGGCTGCTCGGCGACTTGGCGTACCAGCTCAGCTTTACTGGCCTAGCAGGCCTGAGCCAGCCCCTGCCCGGCTTCTTGCGCCGCGCCGGCTGCACCGGCTTGGCCGGGCGCAGCCAGCCCCTTCGGGGCGACGTGCGGCTGAGCGCGACCGTTCCTGCTGGGCGCCCGGGCCTCTGGGCGTGCAGCCAGCCCTTGGGCGGCGACCCCGACTGCATGGCCGGCGTCCCCGCCGGGCGCGCCGCGCGCAGCCAGCCCTTGCCTGGCGACCTGAGCCGCAAGGACGCGGCGGTTGCGGGCCGGCTGGCCCGGAGCCAGCCCTTCGGCGGCGGTCTGTGCTTCAGGGCCGGCGACCCGGCGGCTGGCCGCGCGCGCAGCCATCCCGTGCCTGGCGACGTGCGCTGCCGGGGCCGGGAGGCAGCGGTGCCAGCCGCGTGCTCGGCGAAGTTCAGCTTCACGGCCCGGCCGCTGACGTGCGGCGATTTCGTCGGGGAGAATGCGGCGGACGTTCCGGATAGCGAGGAAGGGCGGCCGGATGAGAGCCGCAGCTTCGGCTCCTGGCGGGCCGGGGGACGGACCGGGGGCAGGGTGCTGCCGGCCAGCCGCAGCGATGGGACCGCCCCGAGCGCCCCCGCGGACGCGGCCCGGAACGCGGTCGCGACCTGGGCGAATTCGGGGCGGGGCGCGCGCTCGGGCGCGGGGCGGCGGAGCATCAGCGAGATGAGCCAGTACGCGAACGGGCACAGCAACAGGTCGTAGACGATCGCGACGGGCAGCACGTGCTTGATCGCAGGGCTCGTCACGTCGGGGTCGCTGAGCATCATGCCCAGCGCCGCCTTGCCCGCCTCGCCCGCCGCGACGCCCAGCGCCATCACGGTCAGCGAGGTCCACAGCGTCTGCTCGCCTGTCGCGTAGATGATCGCGTTCCTCGCCCGGCCGCAGGCGTACCCGACCAGGCAGAACACCAGCGCGTACTCCCCGGCCAGGTGCGCGGCCGGCGGCGCGATGTCGAGAGCCAGGCCGCCGCAGAACCCGGCCAGCATGCCGGTCATCGGGCCAGCGCAGACGGCGAGCGCGGCGACGGCCAGCAGCACCAGGTCCGGGGCGGCGGCGCCGGGCAGCGGCGCCCTGTTGACCAGCGCGAGCTGGAGGGTCACCGCCAGCAGCAGGACGACGGGGATGGCCAGCGCCTGCGCGATCCTGCGGAGCGCGGTCACTTGCTGACCACCACGCCGACCACGCCAAGGCCGGTGAAGTCGGCGAACGGCTGGACCACGGCGGTCTGCGTCAGCGCTCCCGGCTGGCTGGTGACCTGAGTCACCGTCCCGACGGGCACGCCAGCCACGTAAGGGCGGCCGCCCACCGAGCCGAACGTCACGATCGTCTGGCCCGGCTGCAGCACGGCGGTCGCGGAGAACAGGGTGAGCTTCAGCTGCTGGACCGCCCCCAAGGTCGAGCCGGTGCCGGTGACCGCGCCGATCTCGTTCGTGCCGTCCATCCGGACGCCGATCGTGGCCGCGGCGTCGGTGGCGAGCAGCACGGTCGCGGTGCTGCCGGTGGCGGCGGTGACGGTGCCGACCAGGCCGTCGCCGTTCAGCACGGTCTCGTTCGTCGTGATGCCGGCGCGGGTGCCTGCGTCGATCGTCACCGTGTCGGAGTAGGCGCCGCCCGCCGCGATCACGGTCGCGGTGACGACGCGGTAGTGACCGGCGTTCGTCAGCTGCAGCAGCTTGCTGAGCTGGGCCCGCTCCTGCGTCGTGACCTGATCCTGCGCGAGCTGGGCTCTGAGCTGGTCATTCTGCTTCTGCAGGCTGGCTATTTCCGAACTGTCCCTGCCGCTCGCGGTGCGGAAGAGGCTTTCAAAGGGGCTGGCGACGGCGCTCGCCATGCGCTCGACGGGGCCGAACACGTCCGCGCCGATCGAGTGCGCCGGCGAGCTGCCCGCGTCCCTGAAGTCGAGGGTTATCAGCGCGATCGCCGCGATCAGCAACACGATGAGAACCGGGCGTGTCCCTCTCCCACCGTGCACCGCGCAACTCCCGTCCCTTGCTGTTGCGGAGTTTCCTACGCTAGCGCCTCTCTGGTACGAGGACCTGGCGCAGGGTGTCAAAGTCCTCCACGCACTTGCCCGTGCCGAGCACCACGGAATCGAGCGGGCTGTCCGCGATGTGCACCGGCATCCCGGTCTCCTCGCGAATCCGCTGGTCAATTCCCCTGAGCAGGGCGCCGCCGCCGGTCAGCGCGATGCCGCGGTCCATGACGTCGCCCGCCAGCTCCGGCGGGCACTTGTCCAGCGTGGACTTCACCGCGTCGATGATCAGGTTCAGCGGCTCCTCGATGGCCCGCCTGACCTCGGCCGTGGAGATGACCACGGTCTTCGGCAGGCCGCTGACCAGGTCCCTGCCCCGGATCTCGGCGTTCGGCTCGTCGGTGGCCGGGAAGGCCGAGCCGAGTGCCACCTTGATCTCCTCGGCGGTCCGCTCGCCGAGCATGAGCGAGTGTTCCTTCTTGCCGAAGGCGATGATCGCCTGGTCGAGCTCGTCGCCGCCGATCCTGATGGACTGGGAGGTGACGATGCCGCCGAGCGAGATGACTGCCACCTCGGTGGTGCCGCCGCCGATGTCCACCACCATGTTCCCCGTCGGCTCGTTGACCGGCAGGCCGGCGCCGATGGCCGCCGCCATCGGCTCCTCGATGATGTAGACGCGGCGCGCGCCCGCCTGGTGGCCCGCCTCCTTCACGGCGCTCTGCTCGACGCCGGTGATGCCGCTCGGCACGGCTACGACGATTCTCGGCTTCGCCATCCGGCTGCGCCGGTGCACCTTCTGGATGAAGTACCGCAGCATCCGCTCGGTGACGTCGAAGTCCGCGATCACGCCGTCCTTGAGCGGGCGCACCGCCACGATGTTGCCAGGAGTGCGGCCGATCATCCGTTTAGCCTCGACCCCGACCGCCACGATCTGCCCGTTGTTGGTGTTGAGCGCCACCACGCTTGGCTCATTGAGGACGATCCCCCGGCCGCGCACGTACACCAGGGTGTTGGCGGTACCGAGGTCGACGGCCATGTCGCGGCCAAGAAACGTCAGCGCATTGCTCATCGGGAGCGGGCACCTTCCGATCAAGCCCGAATCTTTGCACGTGCATTTGCGAACGCACATGCAAAGAACGTTCTGTGAATTATCTGTTAGGCCGCTTATGCCACCGTTGTCACGGTTTCTTGCGAGCGGTCTAGTACTTAGTTAGTGTTCGGACTGGGCGGTGGCTAAACGAGTTCGGGGAAGAAGATCTTAATTTCCCGCTCGGCGGCTTCAGGGGAGTCGGAGCCGTGCACCATGTTCTGCCCGACCTCCAGCGCGTAGTCGCCGCGGATCGTGCCTGGCGAGGCCTTCACCGGGTCGGTGGCCCCGGCCACCGCGCGGAACGCCTCGATGGCCCGCTCCCCCTCAGCGACCAGCGCCACCGCGGGGCCGCTCGTGATGAACTCGACGACGTCCCTGAAGAAGGGCTTTCCCGCGTGCTCGGCGTAGTGCGCCTCGGCGGTCACGCGCTCGATGGTCCGCAGATCCATCGCGATGACCTTCAGGCCCTTGCGTTCAATTCGGGAAATTACTTCACCGATCAGGTTACGGCGAACCGCGTCGGGCTTCACCAATATAAGGGTGCGCTCAGGCACAACTGCTCCTTGCCATTTTCTTAACTGTGGTTTTTTTACGCAGACATGTATTAGCGCGGACGACGGCATGCGTGGCGGGCGGGTGGCCGCGCCGACTTGTCGCGCTGGGGAACTAGGAAGAGCTTACCCACACACGGGGCCGCCCTTCGCGCCGCCTCGGTCACCTGGCGCGATGTGTCTTGTGGCTCCCGTCCTGGCGGACGCGTCGTGGCGGGCGCTGGTCGCGCTCACGGCGGCCGTTGTGGCGGGCGGTCGTGCTGTCCGCCGGCCCGCCGGGAGGCGGCATGAGCCTAACTCGGCGCACATGCCGGGTCACCTTTGCTCCTGACTTTGCAGCCCTCCCGCCACTTTGCAGCCCCTGTGACCAGAATTCGGCCCGAATGAATGCCCAAAGTGGTCACTGAGGCTGCAAAGTCCGCGGAAGTGACTGGTGCGACGAACGTGAAAGGCAGTTGGGCGTGACTTTGTGCACTCCGCGCCACCTTGTGCACGTGGTGACCAGAAATCGGGGCCGGGATGGCCGG
>Ga0207665_10002921_pt1 | contig 11450 bp, 7 predicted proteins | sample LARL112metaG_FD_184351 | JGI IMG/M metagenome (GOLD analysis project Ga0207665, IMG submission 184351) | Corn, switchgrass and miscanthus rhizosphere microbial communities from Kellogg Biological Station, Michigan, USA - LAR L11-2 metaG... | ecosystem: Host-associated > Plants > Roots >...
ACAACCGCGCCGGCGTCGAGCGCGTGATGGGGTTCGCGAGCAAATCGCAGGTGGAATCGTTTCTCGAAAACGTCGTTCCGTTCGAGACGATGCTGGTGCACGACGGGATCGCGCTGCGCAAATACTATCTCGACATCTCCAAGAAGGAACAGAAGAAGCGCCTCGCGGCGCGCGAGAAGAGTCCGCTCAAGCAGTGGAAGATATCACCCATCGATGCCAAGGCGACGAAGATGTGGGACGAATATTCCGAGGCGCGGAATGCAATGTTCGAACGCACCAGCCATCCGGTCGCGCCCTGGCACATCGTTCACTGCGACACAAAGAAGATCGCGCGGCTGGAATTCCTGCGCGACCTTTTGGCGAGCTTCTCCTATCCGCACAAGAATAAGAAGCTGTCGCGGCCGGATCGTTCCGTGGTTTTTCCGTGGAGCGAAGAGGCGGTACTGCGCGGCCAGATCGCGAAATAGTCGCGGCAAGGCTCCTACGCGCCGTGCTAAGGGTATTGGTCCGACGGGGAGGGTCGGGCACATCATGGGCAAGGGGACGCTCGCAAGACTGGAAGTCTATGTCGGTCTGGTCGCCATCGCGGCCATGTTCGTTCTGGCGGGCTACGGACTGGTCTCGGCCTTCGCCGACCGTTTGGATCCGAAGCTCAAAGCCTGCGTCGAGCGCAATATGGAAGGCAGCTTCAACGAAAAGCCGATGACGAAGGAGCTTGCCGAGGCCTTGTGCAAGCGACTGGAGGCGGACGGAGCGCTTTAACCCTATAAAACGCAGCCGTCACCGCTTGCTCCCGGCCCGTCATATCGTAATCTCTCTCTCGAGCGCACTTCCGTACCCTGCGATTCAAGGAAACCGCCCATGCCAGGCCCGCTTCACGGCGTCACCGTCATCGACCTGACGAGCTTCATCTTCGGACCCTATGCGACCCAGACGCTGGGCGATCTCGGCGCAGAGATCATCAAGATCGAAGCCCCCGGCGGCGACAAGCAGCGTTTCGGCCTCAAGCAGAAAAACAGCAAGAACATGGGTTCGACGTTCATGACGCTGAACCGCAACAAGAAGTCCGTCACGCTGGATCTCAAGGAGGAAGAGGATCGCGAGAAATTGCGCGCGCTCATCCCGACGGCCCAGGTCTTCATCCACAATGTGCGGACCAGCGCGATGAACCAGCTCGGCTTCGGCTACGAGCAGGTCTCGGCGCTCAATCCCTCCATGGTCTATGTCCACCTCGTCGGCTTCGGCTCGCATGGCCCCTATGGCGGGCGTCAGGCGTTCGACGATCTGGTGCAGGCGGCGTCGGGCGGCGCCGACATGATACTCGACAACAATGGCGTCAGCACGATGCGGATGTTTCCGAGCTACATCGCCGACAAGGTCTCCGGCCTGCATGCGCTCTACGCGACGCTGGCGGGGCTCTTTCATCGCGAGCGCACCGGCGAGGGCCAGTTCGTCGAGGTGCCGATGCTGGAGAGCTATACGCACTTCCTGATGGTCGAGCATCTCTATGGCGCATCGTTCGAGCCCGTGGTGGGTCATATCGGCGCGACGCACGCGACCGCGCCGGATCGCGCTTGCCTCAAGACCAAGGACGGCTGGATCGCGACGATGCCGTCAGGCAAGGAAGGCGCCGACAATTTCCTGAAGCTCGGCGGCATCGCGGACTTCTACAACAGCGAGGAATTCGTCACCGCCAAGCACCAGCCCGGGCAGCTTCGCCACTTCAATCTGTCGGTCCTGGTCACAGACGCTTTCATGGCGGCGGTACGCTCCGATGCGAAGTGGCCACAGGTCTTTCCGGCTGCGGCTTTCGACGGCGACGGCCCGACGATCGATCGCGAATGGTCGAATGCGCGCGAGCCCGTGGCATGCCGCATCGTCGGGCAGATCCCCGCGCGTGAACTGTGGAACAGCATCGTGCGCGCGAGCTACGACTGCGCCGAACCGGGGATGCTGTTCATTGACCGCATCAATCGCCTCAACAACCTTAGCTATCGGGAGCGCATCAGCGCGACCAATCCCTGCGGGGAAATTCCGCTACCAGCCTACGGCGCATGCGATCTCGGCTCGCTCAATCTCACTCGCTTTGTCAGATCGCCGTTTACGCCGGAGGCGCGGCTCGACATCGACGGGTTGACCGAAACCACCGGCATCGCAGTGCGGCTGCTCGACAACGTTATTGACGCTTCGCGCTTTCCCCTGCCACAGCAGGCCGAAACCGCGCGCGGCTCCAGGCGGATCGGGCTCCGCCCAATCCCGTCACCGGAACGGTGTTGAGCGAGGAGGTCATAGCCCAGCCGCCACACTGCTGCGCGTTGGAGCGGGAGGCGGATTAAGTTTGCGGAGGATAGGACGATGAAAATTGAGGGAACCACGTTCGGCGAGATTACGATTGACGGAAAGAGCTACGACCATGACGTCGTCATTCGGCTTTCCGGTGAGATCGTCAAGCGGAAGAAGAAGCTGTCGAAAAAGCTCTATGGTACGTCGCACGTGCTTTCGAAAAACGAGGCGAAATTTCTGTTCGAGAAAGGGTGCGAACAGGTCATTATCGGCTCCGGTCAGATGGGCAATGTGCACCTGTCGCCGGAAGCCGAGGCCTATTTCGAAAAGCATGGCTGCAGCGTTCTGCTGGAGCCAACGGAGGATGCCATCGCGACCTTCAACCAATCGCGCGCCAGGAAGGTCGGGCTCTTCCACGTGACTTGCTGAATGCGTCCCAACGATGGGGTTCCGCCAACCCGGTCACCCGATCGGGACCGCAAAGAAGCTTGTCGTCTCACCCCGCATGATGCGAACAAGGATCGCATGCTTCGAATGCGTGCGGGCATCGTTGACCATTTTGCCCACCTCGGCGGGCGTGTTCACGTCGTGTCCGCCGATGCTGAGAATGATGTCTCCAGCCTGAAGACCGCTGTCGGCGGCGTCCCCGTCCGGACTGATGTCGGTGACGACGACACCCTTTTCGCCGGCGCCTGGCACCGACCGCGCCGGGGCGAGCGTCAATCCCAGCGCCGATCTCTCGCCTGGCTCTGCCTTTTCCAGTTTGGCTTCCACCTCGCGCGGCAGCTCCGCGAGCGTCACCGCGATCACCTTCTGCTCGCCGTCCCGGAAGATGCCCAACTTGACAGACGTGCCGGGAGCGATCCCTGCGATCGTTCTGGCCAGATCGCGCGGGTCTTTCACCTCGCGGTCATCGACGGAAAAGATCACGTCACCGATCCCAAGTCCGCCCTTTACCGCCGGACTGTTGGATTCGATCTGGGCGACAAGGGCACCTTGGGCCTTCTTGATGCCCAGGACGTCGGCGAGCGTCGGCGTGATCGACTGCATCTGCACACCGATCCATCCGCGCGTGACGTGGCCCTTGTCCTTGAGCTGCTGGACCACAAGCTTGACGGTCTCGGATGGGATGTCGAACGCGACACCGACCGAGCCGCCCGATGGAGAGTAGATCGCAGCGTTGACGCCGACGACCTCGCCTCTGACATTGAAGGTCGGCCCTCCGGAGTTGCCCTTGTTGACGGGCGCATCGATCTGAATGAAATCGTTGTAGGGTTCCTCGCCGACATCGCGCCCGCGCGCCGAGACGATTCCGGCCGTCACCGTGCCGCCCAGCCCGAACGGATTGCCGATCGGAAGCACCCAATCCCCGATCCGCGGCTCAGCCGTCGCCAAACGCACGTAGGGCAGCTCGTTTTGCGTGCTGATCTTGGCGAGGGCCAGATCCGTCTGCGGGTCCGTTCCGACCAGTTTGGCCTGATAAACCTTGCCATCATCGGTCGTGATCTCGATCGCGCTACCACTCGCAACGACGTGGTTATTGGTCACGAGATAGCCATCGCCGGAGATGAAAAAGCCGGATCCCAGCGTGAGCCTTGGCGCCCGGCTGTCTGGAATTGGTATGCCGAATTGTCGAAAGAAGCGGTCGAACGGCGAACCGGGCACGAAGGGAAGCTCCTGCTCCGTGTCGTTCGCTGAGCTCCGCCCCTCGTTTTTCACGCGGACACCCACCACCGCAGGCCGGACTCGCTCGATGATTTCGGCAAAACCCGCGGGTGCGGCAGTTCCGACGGCATCGACCTCGGCCGCAACGGCCGAGGACAACAGCCGCCACCCTACTCCTCCCGAGACGGGCCATACTGCGCATGCCAAAGCGACTATCCCGATCGACATCAGGAGGCGCGATCGCCAAGGACCGGGATCGGATCGGCGATCACGAGCGCCGCGATCGCCCGTCATTGGCTTGGTTCTCTGGTCACGCTGACGGCGCATCATCTAGAATGCCGTTACGGATTGCTGGTCGGGCGCGCTGCAGAAGTCGCGTCTCCGCGAGGGCAAAAATCCCTCAAACAATCCTCTATCGACCTTACCCCGCCATACCTTGACCAGGATCAATGGGGCAGGTTCCTCCGCTACGATCCGGCGCCTGCGTTGACTTCGATCAACGAACCGACCCTGCTTCGGAACGAGTGTGGCAATCGGAGGCTTGCGTGGTCACGCCCCGCCGATGTCGGACGGTTTGCGTGCCACCGACACGCACTGCAGGCGGCACGCCGTTGCTCGAGGCCTAAACCGCGTTACTCTCGGATGCCGTCATTGCCAGCGGCAACTAGCAGCCGCGTTTCGGGATGAAGCCTGATCGTTGTCCCGAACGGCCGAGATTCGCGATCCAGTGTCCGCTCGATCCACTCGACGTCGCCGGGCGACGGAATAGCGAGACGGAACTTCTCGATCTGCAGGGGAACCATTGCGAGCGCACACAGGCTTCCGCTCTTTGGATCCAGGTCGGTAAAATACATCAACGCCAGATCGTCGCGGTAGCGCTCGTAACCGCGGATCCCTTCGTAGTCGTTGAGGAAATCGCCGCAGCCATAGAGAATGAGTCGATCGCGATAGATCTCGATCGGTCTCGGATGATGCGAGGAATGCCCATGAACGATCGATATGCCCACCTTGTCGATGAGGGTTTTGGCAAAAGCCGTCTGCTCATGCGGAATGTGGTAGCCCCAATTGGAGCCCCAATGAATCGACGCGACGACGAGATCGCCAGGCTGGCGCCAGGCTGCGATTTGACCGGCCACCTTCAATGCACTAGCCTCGGACATGTCAGCCAGCAGATTGACACCAGCGCTCTCGCCCGTCGCGGCCCAGCCGGGCGGTATGCCGCTTGATGTCGATCCGAACGAGAAGATGAGAAGCCGCGCCTGGTCAAGTTCGATGACCGCGGGTGCGCCGGCCTCTCGAAGGTTGAGCCCGGCGCCCGTCGCCTTGATGTTCAGTTTCTGCAGGGTAGCCAAGGTCTCATCCAGGCCAGCGTACCCCCAGTCAAGAACGTGGTTGTTGGCCAGGACACAGCAGTCAATCCCAGCTGCAATCAGGCAGTCCGCGTTCTCCGGGCTCATGCGGTAATTGATGCCCTTGTGGGCCCAGTCGTTGCTGTGGGTGATGGCCGTCTCGAGATTGATGATCCGTGCATCCGGCTGCATGCGCGCGAGTTCGCCGAGGGCGGCGCCCCAGATGTAGGACGGTCCATTGCGCCGCGGAATGGGGCCGCTCGCCTGCTCGGCAAGGGCCACATAATCCTCGGCCGATCGCATGTAATCCTCATAAATCTCGGGACTGCAGGGATGCGCCAGGACCTGGTCAACGCCACGTCCGCACATGACATCCCCGCACAGGAACAGCCGCACCCTGCGCAATGCGTCGGTCATGGCCAGCCATGTTGGTTGCGATGTGGATGCCGCCGCCAGCAGTTGATCAGGCTGGGATGGAAAAGCTGCCGCATGAGCTGGTTTCCTGCAGCGTGCTGCGCGTCGTCACAAGGGTCTCGTGACAGGCTTTGCCAGTCGCCAGTACCGCATCTGTGCATGGCCGAATTGATATTGCTCAATGTCGGGTGAACTGCCCGATTTAACTAGACTTCATGGGTGATTTTGCACCGGGCACTCTCGAGCTTCGCCGCCGCGACCTGATTGCGCTCGTGAAGGACCTCGTCCGCGAGCTTCATCCTCAGCGCGGCCGGTTCATCGAGGTCGAACCTTCGAGCCGCATCGAGCGAGATCTCGGGATTGACAGCCTCGCACGCACTGAATTGATCCTGCGCGTCGAGCGGGCTTTCCACGTTCGGCTTCCGGCGCAGGCGGTCGGCGAGGCAGAAACAGTCGAGGATCTGGTCCGCGCGCTCGAACAGGCGGGCCCGACGCTAGATCGTGCGATATCAGCCGGGCGCCCGGTTTCGGCGCTTCCGGCCGTACCGGCCGCAAGCGAGGCGCACACCTTGATCGAGGTGCTGGACTGGCACGCCACGCGACACGCCGATCGGCTGCATTTGACAGTATTGCAGGATGAGGCGACGACGCTTGGGACGCTCACCTATGGAGAACTTGCGGCGAAGGCCCGGCAAGTGGCCCGGAGTCTGCTCGCGCGAGACATCTCGGCAGGAGATCGGATCGGATTGATGCTCCCCACCAGCATCGATTTTTTCGTGGCCTTCTTCGGCATTCTCTACGCTGGCGCGATACCGGTCCCGATCTATCCGCCGATGCGCCTATCGCAGCTCGAGGACCATTTACGGCGCCAGACTGGAATCTTACGCAATGCGGGCGCCCGGATGCTGATCACCATGCCGGAAGGACGGCGATTGGCCGGCCTGCTTCGCAATCTGGTGGAAAGCCTGAACAGCGTCGCCAGTGTCGCCGACATCGAAGCATCGGTGTCGGTGTCGGCGCTACCTCATTTGAAGGATGCGAATGCAACGGCCCTGATTCAATACACGTCCGGCAGCACCGGTGATCCGAAAGGCGTGGTGCTCACTCATGCGAAGCTGCTCGCCAATGTCAGGGCGATGGGTTCGGTGATGGAAGCCGGTTCGGCGGATGTGTTCGTCAGTTGGCTGCCGCTGTACCACGACATGGGGCTGATCGGCGCCTGGCTCGGCTGCATGCATTATGCGGCGCAGCTCTACGTGATGTCGCCGCTCAGCTTCCTGATCCGCCCGCAGAGCTGGCTCTGGGCAATGCATCGGTATCGCGCGACCTACTCGGCTGCCCCCAATTTCGGCTTCGAGCTCTGCCTTGCCAAGATCACCGACGATGAGCTTAAGGGACTCGACCTGGGCTCGCTGCGCATGGTCGCCAACGGCGCCGAACCGGTCAGCGTCCAGACCCTGCGCCAGTTTACCGAGCGGCTCGGCCGCTACGGCTTTCCCGCGAAAGCGATGGCGCCGGTCTATGGCCTCGCCGAAAACTCCGTCGGCCTCGCCTTCCCGCCGCTCGGCCGCGGGCCTGTCATCGATCGCATCAATCGGGACCAGCTCAGTATCCATGGCATCGCGGAGCCGGCAACGCCTGGCAATACGGCGGTCTTGGAGCTTCCGGCCTGCGGCCAGCCCCTTCCCGGCCATGAAATCCGCGTGGTTGACGAGACCAGCCGCGAGCTTGGCGAACGGCGGGAAGGACGGATCGAGTTTCGCGGCCCGTCAGCGACAAGCGGCTATTTCCGCAACGAGACCAAGACCCACGAACTGTTCCATGGGGATTGGCTCGACACCGGCGACCGAGGCTACATGGCTGGGGGCGACATCTTCGTGACCGGACGCGTCAAGGACATCATCATACGGGCCGGCCGGCATCTCTATCCCCAGGAAATCGAGCAGGCGGTTGCGAATGTATCAGGCGTCCACAAAGGCGGCGTCGCGGTGTTCGGCGTACCCGATCGCATCTCTGGGACGGAGCGAGTCGTCGTGCTGGTCGAGACCCGCGAGACCGACCAGGCTGCGCGTGCAGCCCTGCAGTCCCGGGCGCAGGACCTTGTGACGGATGTTGCGGGCACGCCACCCGACGAAATCGTGTTGGCGCCGCCCCGCACGGTGCCCAAGACATCGAGCGGAAAGATCCGCCGCAGCGCGGCCCGGGAGCTATACCAGAGCGGCCAAATTGGTGCCAGGCAGCGTGCGCTAGGTTTGCAACTGTTGCGCCTTACTCTTGCCGGCGCGATGACACAAGTGAGTCGTTTCGGCCGACTGCTCGACGAGAACATCTACGCGGCATGGTGGTGGATCGTGCTCGGCTGCGCCTTCGTGGTGGGATGTCTTGCCGTGCTCATCCTTCCGACGCCGAGATCGCGCTGGTCGGCGCTCAGGCAGATCGGTCGCATTGCGCTCGCGGGGATGGGCGTGCCGCTCGCGATCAAGGGCCTTGAGAAGATCCCAGCGCAAGGGGCGGTGCTCGTATTCAACCATTCCAGCTATATGGACGCCTTTGCTTTGGCTGCGACACTGCCCGGGGAGCCAGCCATCGTCGCCAAGCGTGAATTGGCGGAGCAGCTTGTCGCAGGACCAATCCTGCGCCGGCTCGATATTCCCTTCGTCGAACGTTACGACGTCTCGGGCAGCCTGACGGATGCCGCGCGACTGGGGGCGCTGGCCCGCAACGGGCGGCTTCTCATCTTCTTTCCGGAAGGAACGTTCACGCGCAGGGCCGGGTTGTCCGGTTTCTATCTCGGCGCCTTCAAGACCGCGGCAGAAGCCAATCTTCCCGTTCTGCCGGGCGTCATCGCGGGCACACGGACCATGTTGCGCAGCGATCAATGGTTTCCGCGCTACAGCGCAGTCAGCATCGAGATCGGCGATCCGATCCAGCCCTCCGGCATCGACTTTCAATCCATCATTCGGCTGCGCGACCAGGTACGGCAATGGATGCTCACGCGCTGCGGCGAGCCGGATCTGGAAGAGCTCGTCAAGCCCGAGCCGATATCCCCCGCAGCCTAATGGAGGGAGCCATGAAGCTCGTTTCCAGTGCATTTACCGACGGAGCGGCCATTCCGCGGCGCTTCACCTGCGACGGCGAAAACCTCTCGCCTCCTCTGAAGTGGTCCGGTGCGCCAGCGGGAACGCGGAGCTTCGTGCTGCTCTGCGACGATCCCGACGCGCCCGCCGGCACCTGGCACCACTGGGCGGCCTACGACATTCCGCTCACCATGTCGGAGCTTTCCGAGGACGTCTCGAATGCGACCATCAAGGAGGCGGTCAACGATTTCCGCAAGACCGGTTATGGCGGCCCCTGTCCTCCGCATGGCCACGGACCGCACCATTATCATTTTCGACTGCTTGCTCTCTCAACCGACCATGTCAGGTCCAAGGCCAATGCGTCCTGCCGCGATATCGAGCGCGAGGCGCGCAAATTTGCGCTCGCGGAAGCTGTTCTTGTTGGCTGGTATGAGAGATAGCAAGCGCATAGGCCGCTCAAAAGCGGCAGCATGGGGCGGACCCGCCGGCTATGATTGACGGATAGCTCTCCTCGCGGTCAGATAACCCTCGGCCTTGTTGGACGCGATCGCGCGCGCGGAAAAATCATACTCACGATAGCCAGCTTTGCCGGCCTCGCTGGTCCGTATCAGCCGCGTAATCGTCGTCGCTGCACCATCGCCCATGAGCTGGATGTAGGCGGGTTGCCGCTTGAATTTGTCGGCTTTGGCCGGATCGAGGCCTCCGAGCATCTCTTCAATGAGCTTGCGATAGGCTTCGACCGTTTCGCGATAACGCAGGTCGCTGCGTACGCGCTCTGAATAGACAATCTCGTCGCGCCTCGTCATGACTTCCATGATGTTGGACGGAAGCGGTCTGCTGCCGCCGAACAGGTCGACGATGAAGACCCGCTTGCCATCCGGTCCGCAGCGATCGATCACAAGATCGAGCGGGGAATTGCTGATAATCGCGCCGTCCCAATAGGCCTTGCCGTCGATCACGGTCCAGGGAAAGCCGGGCGGCAAGCTTCCGCTCGCCATGACGTGATCAGCGGTAAGATCGTCGACGAAGCTATCGAAGATCTCGAGCTCTGCCGTCTCAACATTGACCGCGCTGATCAGCAGGCGCACGGGGCTGCCCTTGAGCTTCGAGAAATCGACATATTTGCCGATGAGTTTGCGCATCGGCGCCGGATCATAGTAGCTCGTCCAGAATACCGGCGGCTGCGCCACGCCGAACGGCGAGGACATCCACCGCGGCCTGAAAAGCTTTGGCACACCGGAGGCCAGAACGCCGAATGCGATCGCATCAGAGCTATCCCAGATCGGTGCCAGACCCGGGATCGCCACCGCGAGTTCATTCCAGAAGGCTTCGAGCGCCTCGGTCGCATGTCGTGGATTGCTGGCGATAATGGCGCCATTGAAGGCGCCGATGGAGACTCCGGCCACGATATCGGGATGGATCTGCTCCTCTTCGAGGGCTTTCACGACCCCGCATTCGAATGCACCCAGCGCACCGCCACCTTGCAGAATCAGCGCCGTCTGAGCCGGTGCACGGTCCAGAGGGAACGTCGGCTCGCTCAATCGATCCTTGATGGCATGCAGGTTGACCCGGAACCGGATCAGACCTTCTGCGACACGCGTCTCGTCAGCAGGCCTGCCGAGCGAGAACAACGCACGCAAGACATCCTGTTTGAGATAGAACATCGCGTAGGACCGCGCGTCGAGAGAGCCTCTTGCGATCCGTTCGTCCGCTTCGTCGGTCGCGCCGAGCACATTGAACCCGATATCGCCGAGCTCACAATAGAAGTATGAGATCTCATCGTAGGGAAGCCTGCGCCCTACCATGTTCTTGCCGACAAGACGGCCCTGCTTCACCGCATTGTCCCAGTGCTCGACATGGCGCATGCGGGCAAACACCTGATCATAGAAGACCGTGATGTCTCCCGCGGCGAAGACATTCGGCATATTCGTTCTGAGCAGCGAATCGACGACAACCCATCCGTCCCGACGAGCAATGCCGCTGCCGGCCAGGAATTCCGAAGCTGGGTCGACCCCGATGCTGACAACAAGAAGATCGCAGGGCAGCCTGCGACCGGCGCTCGTCTCAACCTCCTGCACCCGGTCCAGGCCGTGGACGGTGGCAGCCGTGTCGTTGAGCACCACCGATATTCCGCGAGCTTCGGCATGCCGCTGGAAATAGGTGGACAGATCGGATGCTGCCAGATGAGGCAGCAACGCTGGGCGTTGCTCGACGATCGTGACCTCCAGCCCGCAATTGAGCAGGGAGAACGCGATCTCCATCCCGAGAAAGCTGCCTCCGAGCACCACGGCGCGCTTCGCGTGAGCCGCGTCCTGCCTGATCAAAACCGCATCGGCCTCGGTGCGGAGCGTGTGGACGCCTGCAAGAGTCGCGCCCGGAATCGATAGGGTCTTTGGCGTCGCGCCGGTCGCGATCAAGAGCTGGCCGTACCCGAACTCCCCGCCATCCGCCGTTGTCACGAATTGCTTCGTGGTGTCGATCGCCGTCACGCGCGTGTTGAGACGAAGTTCGATTCCGTGCTTCCGATAAAACTCCTCCGAGTGAATGAAAGAAGGTGCATTATCAACCGCGCCTAGCGGAAATTGCTTGGACAATGGAGGTCGGTGGTAGGGGCGCACACCCTCGGCGCAGAGCATCAATATCGAGCCGGTTGCGCCTTCCA
>Ga0207665_10002924_pt1 | contig 11440 bp, 9 predicted proteins | sample LARL112metaG_FD_184351 | JGI IMG/M metagenome (GOLD analysis project Ga0207665, IMG submission 184351) | Corn, switchgrass and miscanthus rhizosphere microbial communities from Kellogg Biological Station, Michigan, USA - LAR L11-2 metaG... | ecosystem: Host-associated > Plants > Roots >...
AGCTGCTCGAGCGTGAGAAACGTTGAGCGCTTCATGCGCGCGTGGGCCGGAAGGTGAAGAGACGGCGGGATCGCACGTCAGTAGCCGCCGAGGAAGTCGCGGATGTAGGGATCCTCGCTCGCGCTCATTTCCTCGGGCGTGCCGAAGAAGCGGTGGAGAATGCTCGCGGAGGCGCGGACCAGCCGTTCTCAACCGACGAACTCATCGACAAAATCGACACGCTGACCGGTTTTTGGGCGATCAACGAAAAACCGACGGGTTCGAAAGATCCCTATGCGTTGCGTCGCGCGGCCTTGGGCGTGATTAGAATCGTCTTGGACAATCAGTTGCCGATCAGCTTGCGTTCGACTGTCGAAGGGCACGCAAAACAATATTTTCCAACGCTGACCGACAATGAGGGTCGATTCAAAATAGACGACTTGATGACGTTTTTTGGCGATCGGTTGGTCGTGCAGCTTCGCGATCAAAAGGCCCGACACGATTTAGTCAGTGCCGTTCTAGAAAATAGTTCATTGGTGTCGGGCCAACTTCTGGTCTTGATCGTCCGACGCGTCGAGGCGCTCGGAAAATTCCTCGACAGCGATGACGGCAAGAATCTGTTGGCCGGCTACAAGCGCGCGACCAACATCATCCGTATTGAGGAGAAAAAAGACAAACGCGAATACACTGGTGTGCCGGAGTCCCAGAAATACGAACTACCCGAAGAGAAGGCGTTGGCGGAGGCAATCGACGTCGCAAGAGGAGAGGCCAAGGCAGCTGTCGGCAAAGAAGATTTTTCAGCGGCCATGCGTGCAATGGCCAAGCTGCGCCCGCGCGTCGATGCGTTTTTCGACAAAGTCACCGTCAATGTCGACAACAAAGGCCTGCGCGAGAATCGCCTGAAGCTCCTCAACGAGATTCGCGAAGCGACGCGGTCAGTAGCCGATTTCTCAAAGATCGAGGGATAACTGCAGCCCTCTAAGGGCATAGAACTTCGCAGCGCATTTGCGATGTCATAAAGTGGAACTGACCGGCGGCATCGCCGTTTTCAACCTCATTGCCAGCCATACAGGGAGTAGATCATGACCTTCAGCATTGCGCATTTGCAGCCGATCGTTGCACTCATCGCCGGCATTCTGATTCTCATCATTCCGCGTCTTCTCAACATCATCGTGGCTGTCTATCTGATCCTCATCGGCCTGCTCGGTCTGGGGCTTTTCCGCTGATCGAATTACGGGCTTGCGCAGAGCCCTCTGGCGGTGCTTTTAGATGCCTTCGTCCCACCAATGTTGCTTGACCAATGGCTAAAAAGCGTGCGCGCACCACTGTAAAGCGCAAGAAACAACCAAAGGCGTCCCGACCCAAGGCTTCCCGACCTAAGGCTTCCAGACAGAAGACGAAGGCGGCTGCCGCGCAATCCAAAGGTAAATGGGTCTACGGCTTCGGCGATGGCCGTGCCGAGGGCACCGCCGCCATGCGCGATCTCCTTGGCGGCAAGGGTGCAGGGCTGGCCGAGATGGCAAATCTCGGGTTGCCGGTCCCGCCAGGCTTCACCATAACGACCGAGGTCTGCACCTACTACTATAGTCACAACAAGCAGTACCCGAAGGACCTGCGCGATCAGGTCGAGAAGGCCTTGGCGCGCGTCGGTCGCATCACCGGAAAGAAATTCGGCGACGAGACGAACCCTCTCCTGGTCTCGGTGCGTTCCGGTGCCCGCGCGTCGATGCCGGGCATGATGGACACGGTGCTCAATCTCGGTCTCAACGACGAAACGGTCGAGACGATCGCGAAGAGATCAGGCGATCGGCGCTTCGCCTACGACAGCTATCGCCGTTTCATTACGATGTACTCGGATGTGGTGCTTGGCGTCGGCCACGAGCATTTCGAAGAATTGCTAGACCGTCACAAAGAGCAGCAGGGCTATACGCTCGATACTGACTTGTCTGCCGACGACTGGGCCGATCTCGTCGTTCGCTACAAGAAGCGCGTGAAGGATGAACTCGGTCAAGACTTTCCGCAGAATCCTCACGAGCAACTGTGGGGAGCAATCGGCGCGGTGTTTGGGTCATGGATGAACCAACGCGCTATCACGTATCGCAGGCTGCACAATATTCCGGAAAGTTGGGGCACGGCGGTCAACGTGCAGGCCATGGTCTTTGGCAACATGGGCGACACCTCGGCGACCGGCGTTGCTTTTACTCGCAACCCCTCGACCGGTGAGAAAAAACTCTACGGCGAATTCCTGATCAACGCTCAAGGCGAGGATGTCGTCGCCGGCATTCGTACGCCGCAGGAGATCAGTGAGGCCGCCCGCAAGGAGGCCGGCTCCGACAAGCCTTCGATGGAATATGCGTTGCCGAAGGCCTATGCCGAGCTCAAGCGCATCTACAATGTGCTCGAGCGCCACTATCGCGACATGCAGGATCTGGAATTTACAGTCGAACAAGGCAAGCTGTGGATGCTGCAGACGCGATCCGGCAAGCGCACGGCCAAGGCCGCGCTTCGCATCGCGGTTGAACTGGCCAACGAGGGGCTGATATCGAAAAGCGATGCGGTGCTACGCGTCGACCCGCTCAGCCTTGATCAGTTGTTGCATCCGACCATCGATCCGCGCGCCCATCGGCGCGTCATCGCTACCGGCTTGCCGGCCTCGCCGGGTGCGGCCAGCGGTGAGATTGTTTTCTCGCCCGATGAAGCAGCACAGCTGAAATCGGATGGCAAAAAAGTCGTCCTCGTGCGCGTAGAGACCTCGCCGGAGGACATCCATGGGATGCACGCGGCGGAAGGAATTCTCACAACACGGGGCGGCATGACATCTCATGCGGCGGTCGTCGCGCGCGGAATGGGAAAGCCATGCGTTTCCGGCGCTGGTTCGCTGCGCGTCGACTACGCGGCGGGGACCATGGTCGCCGGCGGTCAAAGCTTCAAGAAGGGCGACCACATCACTGTCGACGGCTCAACCGGGCAGGTGTTGGCCGGTAAGGTCGATATGGTGCAGCCGGAATTGTCCGGCGAATTTGCAACCTTGATTGGTTGGGCCGACAAAGTCCGCCGTCTGGGCGTGCGGGCGAACGCCGATACGCCAACGGACGCCAAGGCCGCGGTTCGCTTTGGCGCCGAGGGCATCGGGCTCTGTCGGACTGAGCACATGTTTTTCGAATCTGACCGTATCCAGGCGGTCCGCGAGATGATTCTCGCCGACGACGAAAGGTTGCGTCGTGCGGCGATCGCCAAGCTGCTGCCGATGCAGCGTGCCGATTTCGTTGAATTGTTCGAGATCATGGCCGGCCGACCGGTGACTATCCGGCTTTTGGATCCGCCGCTGCACGAATTCCTCCCTCATGGCGACGCGGAGATTGCGGAAGTTGCGGCCGCCATGGGTGAAGATCCCAAGAAGCTCGCCGCCCGCGCGAACGAGCTTTCCGAATTCAATCCGATGCTTGGCTTCCGGGGTTGTCGTATCGCAATCGTCTATCCGGAGATTGCCGAGATGCAGGCGCGCGCGATTTTCGAGGCGGCGATTGAGGCAGCCAAGCGCACAGGCAAACCGGTGGTGCCGGAAGTCATGGTGCCGTTGATTGCAACAAAAGCCGAACTTGACCTCGTGAAGGCCCGTATCGATGCAATGGCGCAGGCTGTCGCAAAGGAGAAAAAAACGAAAGTCGATTACCAGGTCGGCACGATGATCGAACTGCCGCGTGCCTCGTTGTTGGCCGATGAAATTGCGCAGAGCGCCGAATTTTTCTCATTCGGTACCAATGACCTGACGCAAACGACGTTCGGGATTTCGCGCGATGACGCGGCGAGTTTTCTCGGCATCTATACTGCGCGGGGCATCCTTCCCGCTGATCCATTTGTGTCCATCGATCAGCGCGGTGTCGGCGAACTTGTCAAAATTGGTGTTGAGCGGGGCCGCAAGGTCAGGCCAAAGCTGAAGGTCGGAATTTGCGGCGAACACGGAGGCGATCCGTCATCGGTTGCCTTCTGTCACGAAGCCAAGCTCGACTACGTGTCCTGTTCGCCCTTCCGTGTGCCGATTGCGCGCCTGGCGGCCGCTCAGGCTGCGCTGGGCAAGACGGCAGCGAGCCAAGCCTAGGCACTTTCTTTAGGCAGAAGCCTAGACTGCTACCTTGCCGAGGAAGTCTTCCACCTCGAGCCGCAGGTTAGCCACGGCGTGGTCAACGGCTTCCGAGGCGTCGCGCACGACTTCCGCCGAGGAGCGTGTCTGCGTTGCCGCGCCGGCGACGTCGCCGAGCACCGATACGACGTGCCCTGTGCCTTCCGCTGCGCTGGCGACGTTGCGGGAAATCTCACTCGTTGCCGCGTTCTGCTGTTCAACAGATGCAGCGACCGCCGAGGTGTTTTCATTGATCTCACGCATTCGCGTGGCGATCTGCCTGATGGCTTCCACTGCCGCCGAAGTTGAATCCTGTACGGCGAGAATATGATTGGCGATGTCTTCGGTTGCCTTGGCGGTTTGCACCGCGAGTGACTTGACCTCCGAGGCGACAACAGCGAAGCCTTTTCCCGCCTCGCCCGCGCGAGCGGCCTCGATCGTGGCATTGAGTGCAAGCAGGTTTGTCTGCCCCGCGATATTGCGGATCAACTTGACCACGTCACCGATCTTCTGCGCTCCATCTGCCAGCCCGCCGATCTCACCATCGGTAGCGCGCGCCTCGCTCGTGGCGAGCCCGACAATATTCGTCGTGTGGGTCAGCTGACGACTGATCTCGGCAATAGAACGGGACAACTCATCGGCGGCGACTGCTGCAGTTTCAACGTTCGCCGATGCTTCGTGAAAAGCGTGCACCGCGCTTTCGGCCCGCTGGGAGGTGTGTTCTGAGGAGCCGAAAAGGGCCAGCGCGGTTGAACGCATCGCGGTCGCGCTTTCGCTCACCGTCGAAAGCAGTGTCTCGACCGTCGGCCGAAATGACGTAATGGCGGAATCAATGCTCGCCCGCCGTTCCTCTTGTCCGCGAATTGCGGCGCGCTCCTCTTCGGCACGCCGCTGCTCTGTGACGTCCTCGTGCGTGGACACCCAGCCGCCACCCGGCAACGGCTCGTTCTTCGCGAGCACGATACGGCCGTCGCTTGCCTGGACGTAATGTTCCTGGCTCTTGCCGAGCGACATCGCTTCAAGAATTTTTTTCACGTAACTGTCGACGTCGCCGGCGAACAGTCCGGTTTCCTTGCGATACTCGATAAGACGCGTGAGCGTGCAACCGGGTTTAACAACCTCAGGAGAAAGTTTGTACATCTGCAGGTAGCGCTTATTGAGCAAAATGATGCGACCTTGCGCATCGAACATGTTCAGTCCCTGCGACATGTTGTTGAGCGCAGTGGACAGACGACGATTTTGCTCTTGCAGGCGTCGATAGAGGATGCACGCGGCTGCGAGGAGTGCAATGGAGGCACCCGCAACCAGCGTAATCTGACCCACGGCAGTGGATGGCAGCAAGAAACCGAACATGCGGGCCCGCAAAGAATACCGCCGGCAATAATGTGCGGGAGCAATTGCGATATAGTTAATTTTTGTTTCCTGTTGGTTGTTTGCGAGAGCCGCAAATCTGGGTGGTTTGTGCCGAGATGTCGTTACTGCAATGGCGTCTCGCGTGGCCCAGTGCGCAGTTGCCCCGAGAAGTTAACGCCTTCGCAAGGTTAATCGGACCATAAAAACCTCACGCATGCCGTCGTCTGGCGGCAAGTGGCGGTGGGGCGTTGCGGTGTGGCGTTGAGTAAAAGGGACGCAGGGTCGCTTGGGCGTCGGCGGCGAAGAGAGGCCGTATCGATAGTCATTGGAGCGGCCGTACTAACTCTGATCCCCGGCAAAATTGCTTTTCAGGATCTTGGCGCCTTGCTGGCGCGGCAGCCGGCGGTCACCAAGCGTTGGCAACAGCACCTGATCGCGTCTCCGTTCGGCACGATCCACGCCGCAATGTTCAGTTTGCCGAGGCCGGTGGGCACGGCAATTCCGCACCCTCCTATTTATGCGCTTGCGAACTTCGATCCATTGGACATCACCGGATCGATCGGCAGGCAGCCGCTCGGTGACTCGAGCGCGCCTTTGCAGTTTCCAAAAGCCAACCGCAAATCCAAAGGCGACTCGCTTGTCGTTCGCCCGCGCGAGCCGGTCCCGCCGATTCCCGAGGTCTCTGCGACTGAACAGACGGCACCAGCCGAAACCGAGGCGACACAAAAAGAAGATGCCGATGGCCGCTTCGAGCCATATGCGAAATATGAATTCCTGGCACCGGGCGATCGGAGTTCAACGCCTGACGTCGAATTGCCGTATGTCGACATGCCGCCTGCCGACCTAACTCCTGTCGCGCGTCCTAACACTGGGAAGGATTCAACTCAGCTCTATTTTGGAATCGATTCGATGGCGGGTGGTCGAGAAGGAATTGCTCCCTGGGCGCCTGGCGAGGCGCCTGTCGTGCTCGCCTCGCGTGGCGATACAGACATCAAACAATCGGCGCTCTCGCCAGAATCGCCAGAGGCCGAGAGCAAAGCGGGCGAGAGCGTTGCCAGCAAAGGTGAAGTGACCGGCGTCGATCAGCGGCCGCGCTCGCCCGCTGAACGGCTCGCGCTCACCGGTGTAGGCCGGGCAAAGGCGGAAAAGTGTCTCGCCAACGCCGTGTATTTTGAATCACGTGGCGAGTCGGTGCGCGGTCAGATTGCGGTGGCGCAAGTCGTGATGAACCGTGTCTTCTCACCGTTCTACCCGAACGATGTCTGCGGGGTCGTCTATCAAAACGCTCACCGCCACAACGCCTGTCAGTTCACGTTCGCCTGCGACGGCATTCCCGACATCGTCACCGAGCCGGAGGCCTGGGAGCGCGCCAAGCGTATTTCCCGCGACATGCTCGACGGCAAGTTGTGGATGCCAGAGGTATCGAAGTCGACGCACTATCATGCCTACTGGGTGCGCCCCGACTGGGTGAACGAGATGAAGAAAATCTACAAGCTCGGTGTGCATACCTTCTATCGTCCCCGCGCATGGGGCGAGGGCGACGATGAGCCCACATGGGGCGACGCAGCCACGACCGAAAAAGAGGCCGCCGCGGAAGAAGCAAAAGGCCCTGTAAGCCACAGTCTGGAGTGGCTTAAGTCCGAGGAAGGCCAGGCTTCGACCCGGCAGAAAAACGCGCGCAAGTAGTTCCGGGCGTCGTTATGCGTGGCGCAAATGGCCCGGATCACGAATATTCGTTTGGGGCATGGTGTGCCGTCCCTGTATGTTCGCGCGCCCGCCCGCGCCGGAGTTTTCTTGATGTCGATCCATGCGACAGCCGAAAAGCCAAAATCAGTCGATTGGCGGACGCCCGCTGTCGTGGTCGTCTGCGGCTGCCTGATTGCGATGATCAGTTTCGGGCCGCGCTCGTCGCTCGGCTTTTTCCTGACGCCCTTGTCGCAAACGAATCATTGGGGTCGCGACGTCTTTGCTTTCGCCGTCGCGATTCAGAATCTGCTGTGGGGCATCGGCCAACCCTTCGCCGGCGCGATTGCCGATCGCTTCGGTACAAATCGCGTGCTCTGCGTCGGCGCAATTCTCTATGCGCTTGGGCTTGCGATCATGACTCGCTCAACCACGCCCGAGGAACTCAGTCTGTCGGCGGGCGTGCTCATCGGCCTTGGTCTGTCGGGTTGTTCGTTCAACATCGTGCTGGGTGCTTTCGGCAAGCTGCTGCCGGAGAAGTGGCGCACGCTTGCGTTCGGTGCCGGCACCGCCGCCGGCTCTTTCGGTCAGTTTCTCTATTCGCCCATCGCCGTCGCATTGATGGACAAATTCGAGTGGCAGCAAACACTGCTGATTTTTGCTGGGGTCACGCTGCTGATCCTGCCGCTGTCACTCGCGCTTGCGACCCCGGTTGCGCCCGCCGGACAATCCTCGGTAGCGAAACCAACTCAATCAGCTCGACAGGCGTTCGCGGAGGCATTCGGTCACCGCAGTTATATTCTGCTTGTGCTGGGGTTCTTTACGTGTGGCTTTCAGCTCGCGTTCATTACTGTGCACCTGCCCTCATATCTGATCGACCGCGGTCTATCGGCGGAAATCGGCGGCTGGACGCTCGCTGTGATCGGCATGTTCAACATTATCGGATCGCTGGGCTCGGGTTGGCTCAGCAACCGCATGCCGAAGCGCTATTTGCTTTCGAGCATCTATTTCATTCGAGCGGCCGCGATTGTTGCATTCATTCTGCTGCCGGCAACCCCGACAGCGACTTTGCTCTTTGGCGCAGTCACAGGGCTGATGTGGCTTTCGACCGTTCCGCCCACTTCTGCGCTGGTCGCGGTCATGTTCGGTACGCGCTGGCTGGCAATGCTTTTTGGCTTTGCGTTTTTCAGCCATCAGGTGGGAGGTTTCCTCGGCGTGCTGATCGGCGGCATAGCATTCGAGCGGACTGGCTCGTACGATCTTGTGTGGTGGCTCTCTGTGCTGTTCGGCGTGCTGTCGGCATTGATCAACCTGCCCATCGTGGAAAAGCCGGTGGTCCGACCCGCAATGGCACCGGCCTGACACGCGACGTTAGGGGCTTGCCCCGCGCGCGCACGTCTTTAGAACTATACGCCCAACCCACGATGTGGAGTTCTGTAGCGTGACCGCGTTTAAAGCGATTGTGATCGAAAAGGCTGATAGCGGTACCAAAGCCGCGCTGACCAATTTTGACGAAGCAAATCTGATGGACGGCGACGTGACCGTCCGCGTCGAATATTCCACCGTGAACTACAAGGATGGTCTCGCGATAACGGGCAAAGCACCCGTCGTGCGCCGGTTCCCGATGATCGCGGGAGTCGATTTCGCCGGAACGGTGGAAACGTCAAGCCACGCTGCCTGGAAGGCCGGTGACAAAGTCGTGCTCAATGGCTGGGGCTGTGGCGAAACGCATCTTGGCGCTTATGCCGAGAAGGCGCGCGTCAAGGGCGACTGGCTCGTGCCACTACCTAAAACGATGAGCACTCGAGATGCCATGGCGATCGGCACGGCGGGATACACCGCAATGCTCGCCGTAATGGCGCTTGAACGCCACGGGGTTCATCCTCCAAACGAAGTTGCGGTGAGTGGGGCCGCCGGCGGTGTCGGTTCGGTCGGCATCGGCATCCTCGCCGATCGCGGATACACCGTGCACGCGATCACCGGCCGCCCGCAGGAGGCCGAATATCTGAAATCGCTCGGCGCCGCCGCGATCATCGACCGTAAGGAACTCACGGGACCGGTCCGTCCGCTCGCGAAGGAGCGCTGGGCCGGCGCCATCGACTCCGTGGGTTCGACAGTTCTTGCCAACCTGCTGTCGATGACCCGCTACGGCGGGGCGGTAGCCGCGTGTGGCCTCGCCGCCGGCATGGACCTGCCGACCTCGGTCGCCCCCTTCATTTTGCGCGGGGTATGCCTCTACGGCATCGAATCGGTGATGTGCCCGATCGAGCGCCGCCGGGAAGCCTGGAAGCGCCTGGAAACCGATATGAACCGCCAGAAACTGGCCGCAATCACCCGCGAAATTGGCCTTTCCGATGTTCTGGAAGTCGCCCCGCAGATCCTTGAGGGCAAGGTTCGGGGGAGAATCGTGGTCAAAATCGCGTAAACGCGTTCAGGATTTGTCGACGAAACCCGTGCATAATCCGTTAGGCCTAAAATTCGGCCCGAATGTGCTGTAGTGTTTGTTGCGTCAGTCGGAGTGAGGGGATGTTGCGTAGCATTGCATTGACCGCCGGCCTTTTGGCCGCGCTGCCGGCGATGGCCGGCGAGATGGGCGCCGACGAGGCGCGCCGGTTCGTCATCGGCAAGATGTTCAGCTACACCTGCTTCGAAGGCACGCGCGGGCAGGGCCGCGTCAATCCCGACGGCTCGGTCGCCGGCACCGTTCAATTCCAGGGCTCGGGGCCCGTACGCTACGCGAACTTGCCGGCCAACACGCTGCAGGTCCGCGGCGAGGCCGTTTGCGCGACGTTGCGCGGGATGCTGTTCCAGCCGTGCTTCAATCTCGAGCGGACCGGGGACAACACGTTCCGCGGGGCGATTTCCGGTTTTGGCTTCGCCTATTGCGAGTTCACGCGGCACGGACGGACGACGGTTGCGCACAGCTTGCACCGCAGCCAGAACTCGCAGGGCGGTCAGCCGCTCGGCTTGCGTCCTTCGATCGCCGCCGACAATAACTGATCGTCAGGCCTTCGCCGGGAAGATCATGCACGTCGTGGTGGCGTGCGCGTAGAGTTTTCCCGCGCGGTCCTTCAGGTCGCCTTCCGACGTCGCAACCGTGCGTCCGCGATGCACGACGCGACCTTCCGCGCGGACGGGCCCGGTGTCCTTGCTCAGCGGCCGCACCAGGTTGAACTTCAGCTCGAGCGTGGTCCACGCATCACCTTTTTCAATCGTCGAGAAGATCGCGCAGCCGAGCGCTGAATCAAGCAGCGTCGCCGCGAACCCGCCGTGTACTGTCCCGATCGGATTGTAGTGGTGGAATTCCGGCACACCCTCGAACACGGCGCGGCCTTTATCGACTTCGGTCAGATGAAAACCCATCAACTCGCTGATCGGCGGGTTTGGTACGGTTCCCTCGATAATCGCTTTCAGAAATCCAAGCCCATCGTAGGATTTGAGGACCTCGGGCGTCACCACGCCGTAACTCTTCACGCGCTTGTCCATGTCGCTCCCTCGGCGTTACGCCGATGTTATCGCGTTCCGGCGCGGAGGGAACAGCATGCGCTGATAGAGCCAGCCGATGCATACCAGCACTGCACCGAGTCCGATGAACGAAAGCGCTCGGAATATTCCTGTCAGGCCGGCCATATCGACAAGGAAAACCTTAGCGATGGTCAGAGCCACGACCGCTGCAGATGCAAGCCGCGCCGGTTGCGATCGCAGGAAGAAGCCGGCAAAGAGCAAAAGCACTCCAAAAACGAGCCAGACCGCCGAGTAGGTATATTGCTCGGCGTCGCTCGTCGCGCCCCGCGTCAGAACAGGCCCGTGGTAGAGCGTTCGTATCTCGAGTCCTAAGTACATGAGGGCGAGACCCACGGCGACCGTCGCCGCGATCACGCGATATGCGAACGGTCTGCTGCCTCGGGCAACCAGCGCGAGGATCGCTGCAAGGATCGCTGGAATGCCGTAGCCGAGCAGGACCAGGTTGAAGAACGGCCCACCGACCGGCCGGCCTGTCAGTTGTGGATTGAGCGCGAGCACCAATCCGAACACGATCGCTGCCAGGGTCAACGCAAAGATCAGTAGTGCGCCAACATTGTGTACAACGCTATTCGTTCGCAGACGTAGCCGCTCCAGCCCGATGGTCATCGCAAGACCAACCGTGACCAGCATCGCTACCTCGGCCAGAGCGGCCGATGGCCGGTATATGTCGCCATTGTTCATGAAGTGGCGGATTTGCAGAAACGCGAGCAGCACCGTGAACAGGATCGCCGCCGAATCCGCCATGCGAGCTGGCACGTCGTCCGCACGTCGCCGCAGTAG
>Ga0207665_10002925_pt1 | contig 11439 bp, 8 predicted proteins | sample LARL112metaG_FD_184351 | JGI IMG/M metagenome (GOLD analysis project Ga0207665, IMG submission 184351) | Corn, switchgrass and miscanthus rhizosphere microbial communities from Kellogg Biological Station, Michigan, USA - LAR L11-2 metaG... | ecosystem: Host-associated > Plants > Roots >...
ACCAGCTCGCGTTGCGCAAGGTCGGCCAGCCGTTCACCGATCGTCGAGCTGGATTCCCCGGCGCCGTAGTGGTAGGTCGCGATGCCATGGGGCTTGGGAGACGGCGCTGCGTCGATATGGAGGGACAGCAACAGATCCGCGCCGACCTCGTTGGCAAAGGCCGCCCGCTGCTCGTCCGTGGCCCCATTGTTCGGCCCACGGGTTACCCAGCTCCGCACCCCGAGCGCGGTCAGGCGCGCCTCGAGCCGGCGACTGAGATCCCATACCAGGTCGGCCTCGCAGACCTCGACGTCGTACACGCCGGGATCTTCACCGCCGTGTCCCGGGTCGAGCACGAGCCGCTTGCCCAGCAATCGAGGGCCCGCTTGGGCCACGGCCACCATGTCGCGCAGTAGTTGCGGGCGGCCGCCGACGACGCGTCGGCTCAACTGACGCAGCGCCCGGAGTGTGTCCGGACCGCACACCCCATCGGGTACCAGGCCGTAATCGCGTTGGAATGCGCGCAGCGCCTCCTGCGTATGGCCGCTGAACAGCCCATCGGCACGGACGAGGTCGTAGCCGATCTCCATCAGCTGCACCTGCAAGGCGGTGACGTCGTCACCGGCCATCGGCGTTGTCGCGTTGTAGGCGAGCACTCGATCGCCAAGCCGCCACCGCGCCGAGTTGAGTGCGGCGAAGGTTTCCGGCCCTACGACCCCATCAACGGATAGTCCGCGGCGTTGCTGGAAATGGCGGACCGCAAGCTCGGCGGAAGTGTCGAAAGTCCGTTCCGTGGAAGGATCGACGTTCGCGAGCAGCCCGAGACCAGCCAGAACCCGGCGGACATCTGCGACGGCGGCACCTTCGGCGCCGTAGCGTAACGGCTGCATCGAAAAGCGAACCTCGTGTCCCTCGAACCGGCTCGCCGGGTTGCGTGCCGGACGCCATTCTGCCCGAGGCGGGCCAAGATGCCGAATGGGATCGCCGCATCGGCCATTGCTCCGTCAGAATGTGACAAAACGTCCCCGCCGGATGGCCCGGCGGGGACGTACGTCCGATGTCTGACGGTCAGGCGATGTAGTCGGAGAGATCACGCAGCAGCGCGGCCTTGGGCTTGGCTCCGACGATCGACTTCACGAGCTCGCCCTTCGAGAAGACGGACAACGTCGGAATCGACATCACTTGGTAGTCGCGCGTAATCCGAGGATTCTCGTCGACGTTGACCTTGGCGATCGTGATCTTTCCTTGGTACTCACCGGCAATTTCGTCCAGGACCGGCTCGACCATGCGACACGGCCCACACCACTCGGCCCAGAAGTCGACGAGCACTGTGCCCTCGGCTTCGAGAACCTCGTTGGCGAAAGTGTCGTCGGTCACCGTCTTGGTGTGCTGACCCATGTATGACTCCTCGTAGGGGTAGTTGATGGCTCTACAACACCTCAGGCCTGGGCGGACATTCCCGCGGGCTGCCGATCAGCCAGCGCGGAGAGGTAACGCTCGGCGTCGAGCGATGCGGCACATCCGGTGCCGGCGGCCGTCACAGCCTGTCGATAGGTGTGGTCGACCACATCTCCAGCGGCGAATACACCATCGAGGTTGGTCCGGGTCGAGCCTGACCGCACGAGGATGTAGCCCTCGGCGTCGAGGTCCACCTGACCAGCCACCAGCTCACTCCGAGGCTCGTGCCCGATAGCGACGAACAAACCTTGGGCGGCCCGGCGCTGCTCCTCGCCGGTTTCGACGTCTCGCAGGATCACGCCGGTGACGGAGGTGTCACCTTCGATCCCGACAACCTGTGAGTTCCACACCCACTGGATCTTCTCGTTCGCGGTAGCCCGATCAGCCATGATGCGGCTGGCCCGAAGCGAGTCGCGGCGATGCACGACAGTCACTGACTTGGCGAAGCGGGTCAGAAACGTCGCTTCCTCCATAGCCGTGTCGCCACCGCCGACGACGACGAGGTCCTTGTCCCGGAAGAAGAAGCCGTCACAGGTGGCGCACCAGGACACCCCGTGGCCGGACAGCTCGTCCTCCCGGGGAATGCCGAGCTTGCGGTACGCCGAGCCCATCGCCAGGATCACCGCGTCCGCGGTGTACTCGGCGCGGTGTGAGCGGACGACCTTGACCGGCGAGGTCAGGTCCACGGACGTGACGTCGTCGCTCACGATCTCAGCGCCGAACCGCTCGGCCTGCTCGCGCATTTGCATCATCAACGTCGGACCGATGATGCCCTCGGGGAAGCCCGGGTAGTTCTCGACGTCCGTGGTGGTCATGAGTGCGCCACCAAATTGGCTGCCTTCGAACACCAGCGGGCTGAGGTCGGCCCGGGCCGCGTAGAGCGCGGCGGTGTATCCGGCTGGGCCGGAGCCGATGATGATGAGCGCCCGATGCTTGGTGCCTGCTGTCGTCACGTGGTGATGTCCTAGAAATTCGACGATGTCGACCGGCGTAACGATCTTACGGCCCCTGAGATTCCCGCTCGGACGTAGCGGACTGGCGCTCCGGCGGCGCTGCTGCCGGCCGGCGCCGCAGCGCCCCGAGGATGTCTGAGAGCTCGGAGATGTGCAGCGCCCGTCCCGCTATGACGAACACCACGATGGCGGGAATCCCGCCGAGAATGAGAGCAACGAACGAGCCGACTCGGTCGGAACCGGCAATCAGGTGCGCGACGTATACGCCGCCCCATGCGATTACGCCGGCGATAGCAGCTGCGATAGCGATCCGGGCGACGGTCCGGGCTACCGCGAGAAATCCCAGCCGGCCGAATCGCCGGGTGAGCAGCACATGGCCGAGTACGGCGCCGACGATGTAGGACAAGGATGTGGAGACGTTCAGCGCGATCACCTGAGCGTCCCCGGAGAGCACCTCGCGCGCCAGCAGAACCAGGATGATCTTCGCCAGCACCATGCAAATGTTCACGAGCGTCGGTGTCCGGGCGTCGCGCATCGCGTAGAACACCCGTAGCTGCAGCATGACGAACGCGAACGGAAGCAAGCCGAACGCCGCCCAGGCCAGCGTCGTACCGACCAGGCGAGCCTCGTCGACTGTCATCCGCCCGATGAACAACGCCGTGGTGAGCGATGGCCCGAGAACGATGAACGCGGCCGTCACGGGAATCAGGGCAACCGCGGAGAGTCTCGCGCCGAGAGACAGGTCGGCTACCACCGCCGCGGTATCGCCGCGAGCGGCGGACCGGGACATGCGCGGCATCAGCGCGGTGAGTAGCGACACCCCCAGCACGCCGTAGGGGACTTGGAAGAGCAGGTCGGCAAACGTGAAGTTGGTGACCGCGCCGTCGCTCAGCCCGAACGCGACCTTGATGATCACGACGACACCCACCTGGCTGGCCGCCACGTAACCGAGCACCCACGCGGTCAGCGACCCCGCCTCTTTCATGCGGTCCTCCTCCTCGGGGGTACCGCGTAGGCGCCACTTCCACCGGAATCCGGTCCGGCGCACGAACGGGATCAGCACCGCGGCCTGGGCCGCGATCCCGAGCGTCGTGCCGATGCCCAGGACGAGGATCTGCGGATTCGTGATCGTGGACGGCAGCAAGGTGTGCGGGCCGGGCAGGGTGAGGAAGATACCCACGGTGAGGATCGCGATCACGTTGTTCACGACCGGTGCCCAGGCCCCCGGGCCGAAGACGTGCTTGACGTTGAGCAGCGCCGTGAACATGCCGGCCATGCCGTAGAAGAAGATCTCCGGAAGCAGCAGTGTCGCGAACATGCTGGTCAGCTCCCGCTTCGCGGGCTCGGCCACGAACGCACGGGCGATCAGCGGCGCCGCGGCGACCGCGAGCAGGGTCGCGATCGCCAACGCGACCGTCGCCAGTGACATCAATCGCTGCGTGTAGGCCACGCCGCGGTCTTTGTCATGTACCTGCGCGTTGACCAGCAACGGAACGATCACGCTGGTGAGCACGCCGCCCAGGAGCAGCTCGTAGACCATGTTCGGAAACGTGTTCGCACCGTTGAACGCGTCGCCAACACCAGCGGCGCCGAGCGCGGCGGCGATTGCCAGGGTGCGTATGAAGCCCGTGATTCGGCTGAACAGGCTGCCGATGGCCATCGTGCGGCTGGACGCCAGCAGGCTGCGGTTATCGTCGGCCGGTGGCGGCTCGGGCTCGGCGGTCGCCTGCGCGGCCGGATGCGGCACCTGATTGTTGGCGGCAGGCCGGTACCGCTTCGGCCCGACGTATGTCGTGACGCCCCACGCGACATCGGCCTGGTCCGGTGGCTGCAGCACGACCTGATCCGAGCCGTAGAGCTCGGGCTCGCTCCAGCCGTCTTCAGTCATGAACCCACCGCCATCGGCTGGGCGGGCGGCGCCGAGCTGTCGGTGGGCGGCGGTGACCGGCGGTGACGGAGCCGGCGGACGAAGCGCACTATGAGCGCGACGACGAGGATCCCGGTTGCCACCAGGGTGATGGTCACCCCGATGCCACCGAGGGCCGTGCTGCGGACCTGAAGCCGCACCGGCTGGCCCAGCGGCGTTCCGTCTGGCGTGGCTAGCGTCGCGTCCACCTGGAACCGTCCCGCCCGCTGCACCTTGACGGCCATGCGGAGGGAAACCTGTTGCCGGGCTGGAATCGTCTCGTGCTGCAGGGTCTGCGCGCTGAAGCCAACGATGTTGTTGACGGTCTCGATGCTGACCCGCACGGTGACCGGAACCGTCAGTGAGTTCACCACGGTGACGAAGAGCGGCGCACTGTTCGAGGCAAGCGTGTACGTGCCCACCGCCGGTTGCGCGATCTGCACTCCGTTTTGCAGGCTCGCGACGATAGTGGTCAAGGCCGCAGCGGTCTGGACGCCTTCTGCCCGCCGGTCTCGCCACGCGGACGACACCGTCCGCTGGACGGCCGAGGGAATGCCGCCGAGCACCTTCACGGCGTCTGCTTGGGAAAGCGCGCTACGGAAGGAGTCGGCGAAGGTCGCCGCCGCCAGCGCTTGTCCCACCACAGCGGGGGAAATCTCCCGGTTCGGATCGACCGCGCCGAGGGCGCCGCGATCCGTCGGCGGGACGCGCCGCAGGGCCGTGCGCACGGGCAACGCTTCTGACCAACTTGTGCTCGCGGTCTCGAGGATCGCCCGTGTGACGAGATTGACGGACGGGTCCAGATGCCGGTCCGGCGTGATCACGACGTAGTGCGATTGATCCGGCTGATCTGCCGCCCGGACGGCAAGCTCCGACACCAACTGGGGAAGGGCGGCAGTGCCGAGGCCGCCTCGGCCGAGCACGGCACCGGCCCACTTTTGCACCGCCGAGTCAGTCACTGCCACCCGTACCGGGTCGCTCACCCCCGATGCGGTGAGGGTGGTCACCCCGTCCGGCCGGGGATAGACCGAGATGTCGGAAGCAAACGCGGTGTCGTCGAGGATCAGCGCCGATGCGCCGTGGTCGATGACTGACGCGAGCGCTTGGGGTGTGGTCGTCCCACCAGTTGCCCAGTACACGTCGCCGAATGGGGCGAGAGACGGGACGCCGAGCGCGGCCGCAACGCGCGTACTTGCGGCATCGCTCAGGGTGGCCGTCCAAGGCAGGTGCTGCCGAACGATGGCTTGGATGTCGGGGTCACTCGGCGGCGTGATGTGCAGATCCACGCGCGGGAGCAACGCACGCAGCCGGGCCAGCCAGGCTTGCGCGACACGCCCATCCGTGCCGGCGACCCGCTTGCCGCCGCCCACGAGCACGTCGTACTTCCCGCTTGCCATGACCGCAAGCTCGTCGAGCAGGTCGGCGTCGACAACGAGCGACAGCCGCACGTTGGGCGCGACCTGCTCTGCGACCCGGAGCATCCGGTCGAGGCGACCACCAGGTCCGACGGTCACCGGCAACGCGTTGTCGGTGAAGGTGAAGTCGTCGTCGAGCCGATGCGGACGGTCGATCAGCGGCCATACCCAGCTGATTCGCACCCGTTCAGGCTGACTTTGGAAGTAAGGCAGGTAGGTCTGCCCGAAGCCGACCTGCGTGGCCACCCCGTCGGTCCCGGTGGCAGTCACCGAGAAGTCGATCGGATAGACGCCGGTGAGGCAGAGGCATATGTCGGCGGCCGACACGACCGTGCTGGTGGTGGCGCGATAGATCACCCGGGCGGACGCGTGGGCCGCCAGATTGCCGAGATCCACCCCATGCATGGGTTGGACGCCATTGGGGTCACCGGCGGTCGGGTGCGCCATCAGCTGGTCCAGCTGGGACTGGCGGCTGATCGGCGCTTCGCGTTGAGCGGAGAGCTGGACGTCGCGCAGTGCCTGGCCGGTGGTGTTCGTCAGCGCGACGGTAATCGTCAGCGGGGCCGGTTTCGCCGTTCCGGTGGCCGTCGTCGGGGACATGTCCACGACCCGAACGGTCACCGACGATTCGGTCAGTGGCGCAACTGCGCCGGCGGACGTAGGGGACGACGCCAGCGCGAACCCGCCGAGGAGGAATGCGGCGAAGACCCGTTTGCCGCGTCGCCGCCCGGCCTTACGCGCTGGTGGCCCGATTCGCCGTAGTCGACTCACGCGGTGTCCGCGAGCAGTCGCCCCGCGGTGTCAACCAGGCCTCGCTCGTCCGGGTAGGCGAGCCGGTCGGCAATCTGCGGGAAGGGCACCCATTCGACCTTGGTGACCTCGATGTCGGCGTCGGACAGTTCGCCGCCGACGGCCCGCAGCAGGAAGTGGTGGACGGTCTTGTGCACCCGCCGTCCCTCCGCGATGAACCAGAAGTCGATCGTGCCGAGACTCCCCAATATCTCCCCCGCGATCCCGGTCTCCTCAGCAACCTCCCGGATGGCCGCCTGCTCCGGGGTCTCTCCGGGCTCGACGTGCCCTTTCGGGAGAGACCAGAGCAGCCGACCCCTGCGGTCTGTGCGCCCGATGAGCGCCCCCCGCGGAATCTCCTCAGCGAGGTCGACGACGAGGCCGCCCGCGCTCGTCTCGTCGACTCGCTGCAGGTGCGGGCGGCGACGCGTCCGGCCTCCGGACGAGCCCGCAGTGTCTCGACCGGCCGCCGGCGCTTTCCGCGCTTGTGACCGGCCGCGCCGGGGCGCGTCCGAGGCGCCTCGGGACATGGCCCGATCGTAACCGCCCGATGGGTACGCTGGCCGTCCGTGACCGCCCGTGGACCTGCCGACCTGGTGCCGGTGCCGCCGGTCGCGCAGCGACTGGGCGCGCTGTTCGATTCGGCCGGCCACCAGCTCCACCTTGTCGGCGGACCGGTCCGCGATGCGTTGCTCGGGCGCGGCCCTGATGCCGCGGATCTCGGGGATCTCGACTTCACCACCGACGCCCACCCGGATCGGGTGCTCGAGCTGGTCGGCCCAATTGCTGAGGCCACCTGGACGACCGGAATCGAGTTCGGCACAGTCGGCGCGCTGGTTGACGGGCAACGATGCGAGATCACGACTTTCCGTGCGGATCGCTACGACCGGGTGTCCCGTAACCCCCAGGTCGCGTACGGGCGGTCACTCGAGGACGACTTGCGCCGTCGCGACTTCACGATGAATGCCATGGCCTTGTCTGTGACCGGTGACGGCCGATTCAGCGATCCGTACGGAGGGCTGGCCGATCTGGCGCGCGGCATACTGCGGACGCCCAGCACGCCCGAAGAGTCGTTCGCTGACGATCCGCTCCGCATGCTGCGGGCGGCGCGGTTCGTGGCGACCCTCGGAGTGAGAATCGCGCCGGATGTCCGTGCCGCGATGTCGTCGATGTCCGGCGAGCTGGGTCGCATCACTGCCGAGCGGGTTTCGGGCGAGCTCACCAAGCTGCTGCTCGGCCAGGCACCCCGGCGGGGCCTGGAGGTACTCGTCGACACCGGTCTCGCCGACATCGTCCTGCCCGAGCTGCCGGCGCTGCGCATGGCCGCAGACGAGCACGGTCAGCACAAGGACGTCTACGCGCACACTTTGCAGGTCCTCGATCAAGCCATCGCCCTGGAGACCGAAGGCCCCGACCTGGTACTGCGGTGGGCGGCCGTTCTGCACGACGTCGGTAAGCCAGCCACCCGGCGTTTCGAGCCCGGCGGGCAAGTGACCTTCCACCACCACGAAGCGGTTGGCGCGAAGCTGGCCCGCAAGCGGCTGCAGGCGCTCCGGTACCCGACGCAGCTGGTTGACGAGGTCGCGCAGCTGGTGTTCCTACATCTGCGCTTCTACGGCTACGGACGCGGCGAGTGGACCGACTCCGCCGTGCGCCGCTACGTCGTCGACGCGGGGCCCCTGCTCGATCGGCTGCACAAGCTTGTTCGCTCCGACTGCACGACCCGTAACAAGCGCAAGGCGGAAGCTCTCGCGACGAGCTACGACGCCCTCGAAGCCCGGATCGCCTCGTTACGGGCGCGGGAGGAGCTCGACGCGATCCGTCCGGATCTCGACGGGCACGAGATCATGGCGGTGCTGGGCATCCCGCCGGGGCCGCGCGTCGGCCAGGCCTACCGGTACCTCCTGGACCTGCGTCTCGAGCACGGTCCGCTCGGACATGACCGCGCGGTGGCTGCCCTGCGCGAGTGGGCGTCGGCCAACAACGGCGAATGACCCGGTGCGGCCAATCGTCACTGGCCGATCGGAAGCGGCTCCGTCTCGGCCGGGGAGGCCGCGGGAGCCAGTTGACCGCGGCCATGGAAGCGGAGGTAGCCGAGCGCGGTGACCGCGAAGACCACACCGATCGCGACCACGGCGGCAGGAGCATGTCCAGAGTCCGGGATCAGCAGGGCGGTGACGACCGCTGCGGCCACGAAGGTCATGTTGAACAGCGTGTCGTAGAGGGTGAACACCCGGCCGCGGAAATCGTCGGCCACATTCTGTTGGAGCAGGGTGTCGACGCAGATCTTGATGCCCTGAGAGGTGAAGCCCAGCACGCAGGCGGCCAGGACCAGCAAGGGCAGTCGGAACGGGAGGATCAAGCCGAAAGCGGCAGAGGACGCCGTCATGAGCAGGATGGACGCCCAGCGTACGAAGCCCAGCCGGCGGGTGACCGGCGGCGTCACGATTGCGGCCAGCGCAGACCCGACTGCGACGCCGAGAACGATCTGCGCGAGACCCGCGAGTCCGTTGCGGAAGAAGCCGTCATCCGGCAGGTAGTTGCGGTAGAGCAGCAACGTGGTGATGGTGAGGATGCCGTAACAGAAGCGATATATCCCGATAACGGTGAACGCGTAACACACCGGCCGCAAGCGAGCGACATATTGAGCACCAGCCACGAGACCTGCAGCGACCGCCCGCATCGTCTCCCGATTGCACCGGTGCACGTCGTCGGGCCCGAGGGCCACCCGAGCGAAGCCGCGGGCGGTCAGTGCGGATGCGACATAAGGCAGCAGCGCCAGCGCGCCGACGATGCCGTACCCAACGTTGGTGTCCCCGGCCAGGGCCCGGACGGCGATACCGAAACCGCCGCCGAGCGTGGCGGCGATCCCACCGCAGGTCGTCGACAGCGCATTGGCCGTGACGAGCTCCGGAGGATTGACCACGTGCGGCAACGAGGCCGACAGCGTCGAGAGGAAGAACCGGTTAACAGACACGACTACCAGCGCTGAGACGTAGAACAGTTGGTTGTCGACACCCGCCGCCACCTCGGCGGCGACGCCCAGAACCAGCACAGCGCGGACCAGGTTCGCGAGCACGAGCACCCGCTGGCGCCACCAGCGGTCGAGCAACACGCCGGCGAACGGCCCGACGAGGCAGTACGGCAACAGGATCACCGCGAAGCCAGCGGCGACCTCGGCCGCGTGGGCCTGCCGCTCCGGGTTGAACAGCACCGCCCCGGCCAGCGATATCTGGAACACACCGTCGCCGAACTGGCCGAGCAGACGCACGAACAGCAGCCGCCGGAAGTCGCGCCGAGCGAGCGCGACGCGCAGGTGGCCCCGATAGTGCACAGTCTGACGGTAGCTGGCCGCGAGCGATTTGTTGCGCCGAGTGGCCCACCGCGTACGCGAACGCGGCAAGATATGCACTGTGTCCTCCGAGCGACCAGACCACCTGCCATCGTTCCCGGTGCGCAGGCTGGAACCGGCGCCGGGACGGCTGCTCATCGCCGCGCCGCTGCTCACCGAGGACACCTTCAAGCGGACCGTCGTTTACCTGCTCGAGCACGACAGCAGCGGAACGGTCGGCGTGGTCATCAACCGGCCCAGTCGCACCCCGGTAGGTCAGGTGCTTCCGCTCTGGCAGGACGCGGTCTCCGAACCATCCGTGGTCTTCGGGGGCGGTCCGGTCCTGGTCGACGGTGCCCTGTGCCTGGGCCAGGTCGGCGGTGACGAAGTCGGCGAGGACGAATCCAGCGTGCGCCGCCTCACGGACAGCCTCGCCACCGTCGATCTGGACGCTGACGTCGCGCTGATAACCGGGCTGACCACGCAATTGCGGATCTTCGCCGGGCACGCGGGCTGGTCCGCGGGCCAACTCGACGGTGAGCTGGCCCAAGGTGCCTGGTTCGTCGTCACTGGATTCGCGGCGGATGTGTTCAGCGAGGAGCCACGAGAGCTGTGGTCACGGGTGCTACGCCGCCAGCCGCCACCGCTCAATCTGGTGGCCACCTATCCGCCCGACCCCTCCCTGAACTAAGCGCCTGCGCCAATATGGGAATAGCCGAGCCCGGCGCAGCGCGGCAGTTCCGACTGGCGGAGCCCCAACGGCTCAGCGGGCGACCGCGCCGTCGATGAACTTCTGCACGGCGTCGCGGGCGTCATCGTCGAAGTACTGCACCGGTGGCGACTTCATGAAGTAGCTCGACGCCGACAGGATCGGCCCGCCGATGCCGCGATCCTGCGCAATCTTGGCGCAGCGGAGCGCGTCGATGATGACGCCGGCCGAATTGGGAGAATCCCAGACCTCGAGCTTGTACTCCAGGTTCAGTGGGACGTCGCCGAAGGCCTTGCCCTCCAGCCGGACGTAGGCCCATTTGCGGTCGTCGAGCCATGCGACGTAGTCCGACGGCCCAATATGTACGTTCCGCTTGCCCAGGTCACGGTCGGGGATCTGCGACGTCACTGCTTGCGTCTTGCTGATCTTCTTCGACTCGAGCCGATCGCGCTCGAGCATGTTCAGGAAGTCCATGTTGCCGCCGACGTTGAGCTGCATCGTGCGCTGAAGCTCGACGCCCCGATCCTCGAACAGCTTGGCGAGTACTCGGTGGGTGATGGTGGCACCGACCTGCGACTTGATGTCGTCGCCGACGATCGGTACGCCGGCCTCCTCGAACTTGGCCGCCCACTCGGGGGTGCCGGCGATGAATACCGGCAGGGCGTTCACGAAGGCCACTCCAGCGTCGATCGCGCACTGGGCGTAGAACTTGGCCGCGTGCTCCGAGCCGACAGGCAGGTAGCAGATGAGCACGTCCACTGCGGCTTCGCGCAGTGTCGCGACGACGTCAACGGGCTCCTCGTCGGATTCCTCGATGGTCTCGCGGTAGTACTTGCCCAGCCCGTCCAGGGTGTGGCCGCGCTGGACGATGACGTCCTGCGGCGGCACGTCGCAGATCT
>Ga0207665_10002926_pt1 | contig 11437 bp, 11 predicted proteins | sample LARL112metaG_FD_184351 | JGI IMG/M metagenome (GOLD analysis project Ga0207665, IMG submission 184351) | Corn, switchgrass and miscanthus rhizosphere microbial communities from Kellogg Biological Station, Michigan, USA - LAR L11-2 metaG... | ecosystem: Host-associated > Plants > Roots >...
TGTCATGCCGCTACGATTGGGAATACGGCCCGTCTGCACAGCCGCACGGCCGGGCGTGCAGCTTGGTTGCGCATAGAAGGACATGAACTGCATGCCTTCTGCCGCTAGACGATCCAGACTCGGAGTCGGCATGCCACGGTTTTCACCGCCGCCGTACACTCCGGCATCGCCGTAACCGAAATCGTCGGACAGAATGAGAATGATATTCGGCTTTTGAGCTGGCGCTTGCGCCTGAGCGGCACCTAAGCCAACCCACAGCGAACTGGCGGCAAGTATGGCCGCACAACCGTATCGGATCGCACTTCCGAGCATTTTCTGAACCTCCAATGGCCGTTCTTCACCGAAGCCGTTGGCCGTACGGCGAAAAATTTGCCAAGGGATAGTTCGATATGGGCGGGCTCCCATCTAGTTGGACTGAGGTCCAATGCTATCGAGGGAACTGTTTCCGATGTCCGCTTTGGGTCAACATCAGCGACACATTCATTCGCCAAGATCAGCCGGCCTTTTTGACCGCTTGCGGCAGCAGACTCGCTAGTCGCGTCGCCCACGTGGTCTGACCAACCTTGTCGGCGATCAGATCCTGACGAATTTCCAAAGTTAAGTGTGGAAGACCGCGCTGCTCTCCGTGCACCGGGATAGAGTAATCGGTCTCGTCGGTGACGCTGTAGGGCTCATTGTTGCCCACGACGATATCTCCTTCTGCATCCAGTAACTTGAACATCGCCAGCGACAAGTCGGGGTAGCGGTTGTAAAGCACACCTGCGTGCCACGGCCGCGGAATATCGCCATAGACCGGCGTGAAACTATGCAACGAGACGAGAATCGTAGGCCGTCCCGCATCGCGCCGCCCGTCCAGGTGCGATGAGATTTTTCGGTGATACGGATCAAAGATTTCGCGCACGCGCATGTCGATGTCGTCGGCAGACAGCCGCTGGTTTCCTGGGATCTTCGTTCCGTCGCTCTCGGCAAGGATCGAGGTCTCGCTTCCGGGTCTGCGATTGCAGTCGATCACCAATCGCGAATAGGGCTGCATGATCAAGCAAGCATCGAAATGCGATGAAAGTCCCCGTCCCACACCGTCGATCCCAATATCCCAGGCGATATGCCGGCTGAGGTCATCATGCGACATATCGAGATCGGTCAGGCGCGCGGGGATGCGCGGGCCTGAATGGTCACACAGGAATACGAACGGAGATGAACCGCTCTCCCGTTCGCACACAACCGCGGGAGGTTCCCATGGATAGAGAAGTGAATGGGTCATACAATTTTTATGCACGCCGTTCGGGCAATATTGCTTAAAGTTTAGGCCAGTCTGAAAGGTCGCTGCGTCGTAGCTTCAAAGACCGGCAAAGTGGACAAAACCGCATGAAGATCAAGATTGGTTTCGAGATTGCCTTCGAGGCCCCGCAGCCAACGCCGATGGTTATCCTGCTGAATGTTCACCCGTCCCGACAGTCCGATCTGCTCACCTCGGATCAAATTGCGACGAGTCCCTTTGTACCGATTCGGCCATACCATGATAGTTTTGGCAACGAATGCGGCCGCCTTTTTCTTCCGCCCGGTCGTACCATGCTGAGCTACAGCGGGATCGTGCGAGACACTGGTCAACCCGATCCGGTGACCCCGTCGGCACAGCAAATCGCAGTGCAGGACCTGCCGGATCAATGCATCCTTTATCTTCTGCCCAGCCGATATTGCGAGACTGATCGACTCATGCAGTTGGCATGGTCGCTCTTCAAGGACACCCCGCTCGGTTGGTCGCGCGTGCAAGCGATCTGTGACTATGTGCATAATCATCTCACCTTCGGCTATCAGTTCGCAGCGCCTACCAAAAGTGCCCACGATGTACACGACGAACGCCGGGGCGTCTGTCGGGATTTCGCACATCTGGCGGTGACATTGTGCCGTTGCATGAACATCCCCGCCCGTTATTGCACGGGCTATCTTGGTGACATCGGCGTGCCTCCGGAAGAAACGCCCATGGACTACAGCGCTTGGTTCGAGGTCTATCTCTCAGGCACTTGGTACACGTTTGATGCGCGCCACAACGTGCCACGGGTTGGGCGGATTCTCGTCGGGCGCGGACGCGACGCCGCCGACGTGCCTCTGTCCACGAGTTTCGGCCAAACCACGCTAACGCATTTCAAAGTTTACACAGACGAATTGAGCGAAGCTCAGTGATCGCCGCGAACCGATAAATGCTATCGGTCCGGCCCATTTGCTTCGAACTCGTGTTTCTAAGCTGCGCCTTACCGATATACTCTTCGGATAAGCCAATCGTCAGGGCTGCGCCATGTACTCCGCCACGATCGGAGCTCGCCATTACAAATTTCGGGATCTCGCGAACCTACTTGCGAAGGCGTCACCATTGCGCAGCGGCGATCAACTCGCCGGTCTTTCCGCAGACACTGACGAAGAGCGTATCGCCGCACGACACGTGCTTGCCGATCTTCCATTAGCCACCTTCCTTCACCAGCACGTTGTTCCGTACGAAGCGTGCGAGGTGACGCGGCTTATCGTGGATAAACACGACCAGAAGGCGTTTGCGCCGGTAGCGCATCTGACGGTTGGCGAGTTTCGCGACTGGCTCTTGTCTGATGAGGCGACCACATCGGCGCTAACCGCATTGGCGCCGGGAGTCATGCCGGAGATGGCAGCTGCAGTGAGTAAAATCAGCCGCCTGCAGGACTTGATGGTCATGGCTGCGAAATGCTCCGTAGTAACCAGATTCCGCAACACGTTGGGTCTGAAGGGTCATCTGTCGGTGCGGCTGCAGCCCAATCATCCGACCGACGACCTGCGCGGCATTGCGGCAAGCGTCCTCGATGGTTTGCTTCTGGGTTCAGGGGATGCCGTTATCGGTGTCAATCCTGCGACCGATAGCCCCGAGCGCGCGCACGCATTGCTGTGCATGCTCGACGAAATCAGGACCAAGCTCGAGATCCCGACACAATGCTGCGTACTAGCGCACGTGACGACCACGCTGGATCTAATTCGCAAAGGTTCGCCAATCGATCTCGTCTTTCAGTCAATCGCCGGGACAGAGTTGGCCAACAAGAGTTTTGGTATCAATCTCGCCCTTTTGGAAGAGGCTCGGGATGCCGCCCTGTCGCTCGGCCGCGGCACGGTTGGCGACAACGTGATGTATTTCGAAACCGGCCAGGGCAGCGCCCTTTCAGCCAACGCGCACCAAGGAGTCGATCAACAGACGCTTGAGGCGCGTGCCTATGCGGTTGCGCGCCAATTCAAGCCACTGTTGGTCAACACCGTTGTCGGCTTCATCGGGCCTGAATATCTGTTCAACGGTAAGCAGATCACACGCGCCGGCTTGGAGGACCATTTCTGCGGCAAGCTTATGGGCGTGCCGATGGGCGTCGACGTCTGCTACACCAACCATGCCCAGGCCGACCAGGACGATGCAGATGCACTTCTGGCACTGTTGGTCGCGAGTGGTGTCAATTTCGTGATGGGCGTACCGGGCGCCGACGACGTCATGTTGGGCTACCAGAGCACGTCGTTTCATGATGCGCTTGCCATGCGTGATCTGTTCGGCCGTCGTCCGGCGCCGGAATTCGAGACGTGGCTGGAGCGACAAGGTCTGATGGATGCTGCGAACCGGATCCGCCCGCGCAGCATGCCTAGCCGTTTTCGTGCGCTGCTCTCGGCTTGAGCTCATGAAAGAAGACCGAGATGCCACCGCGCCGCCCAACCACAGGCCAAAACGTACGCCAGACGATGACGCATTGTGGGTTGAGTTGCGCAGACTGACGCCCGCACGCATCGGACTCAGGCGAACCGGTGCATCGCTTGCGACGGGCCCGCTGCTCGACCTGCAGCTCGCCCACGCCCGCGCCCGTGATGCCGTGCACGAGTCGCTCGATGAGCAGCGTCTCGTCGCCGAACTCGGAACCCTGGGGCTTCCTGTCCTGTCAGTCGCGAGCGCCTGTAAAGATCGGCACCAGTATCTGTTGCGCCCGGACGTTGGGCGTCGCCTTGCGACAGGTGCCGAGGCGACGCTTTCGCAGCACACAGACAGTAACGGTTATGACGTCGCACTCGTCGTCGCCGACGGCCTGTCTGCACGCGCAATACAAGTGCACGCGCCGCCGGTCTTGGTTGGCGTCGTGCCGGCGCTGCGCGCCGAAGGCTTGAGGATCGCGCCGCTGGTCGTCGTCCGCCAGGGACGAGTCGCGGTCGGCGATGTAATCGCCGGCACGCTTCGCGCGAATTGCGCGGTCGTTCTTATCGGGGAGCGTCCCGGTCTTTCAGCCCCCGACAGCATGGGCGCGTATCTGACCTGGCAGCCTGGTGCCCACACGACAGATGCGAATCGCAACTGCATCTCCAATATCCGACCGGACGGCATCGGTTACGCCGACGCCGCCTTCAAACTCGCATATTTGATTCGGGCGATGCGCTCCCGCCGCACCTCGGGCGTGCATCTCAAAGATGATTCGGATCGGCTGCTGATCGGGCGACGGTGATGGCAATTTTTTCTTTTGAAGCGCGCAGACTGCGGAGCGATGCTCGAAACAGCAGCACCGCGCACAAATAATCGGCAAGGTGATTTAGCCGAAAGTCCAGTGCATAAGTTCATCAAACTGTGATCATTATTTTCGGTATCCCTCGACGTTCGTGCGTCCCGGAGTAATGAATTTTTGTCATGCGTTACGAATTATACGGCTCGTCATCGGCGGTTGGAGATAAAGCGCATTGGAAGTGGGCGATCTTTACCGGCCGGGATAAAAAGCCAATGCAGGTCGGGTCGGTTTACGGTTCTCTTCTCGAGGCCGAGGAACATGCTGGTGCGGCAATCGATCGATTGAAAGAGCGGACTGCACGGGAAAAGGCACGTCTGCCGACTAAACAGGCGTGACATTGCTGGAAGCCAGCGCAAGACTCAATTCGTTCGAGTCCCCTATGATTCTAAACGAGTGAAGAGCCGCAGTGAGTGATCGCCGCTGCGGCTCTTCTTTGTCGCTGCAGAACTTTTGAGTTTGCGACAGTGAACAATCAACGCGATGTTCGCTTTGGGTCACAACCGGACAATTAGCGGCTCGTAAGACCCCGGCCAAAATACAGTCCGACCCCGCTGACGGTCATGGAAAGAACGATAAGGACAATCCCGAGGGCAAGGGCTAGCGGCAGGTCACCCTTGCTTGTTTCAAGTGCAATCGCTGTCGTCATCGTTCGGGTGTAACCTTGAATATTTCCGCCCACGATTATGATGGCTCCGACCTCGGCAATGGCGCGGCCAAACGCAGCGAGAAATGCAGTGAGCATCCCATCACGACCGATGTTCATCAGGGACCAGAGGCTTCGAAAGCGGGTCGCCCCGTCATTTAAGAGAAGATCACCGTAAGTCGCCCACAAGCCTGCTGTCGTTCGATGGACAAGCGCGACGACGATAGGGAGCGCAAGCAAGCTCTGCGCTATCACCATTGCGGTTGGAGTAAACAAGATACCAAACGATCCCAAAGGACCGGAACGAGACAACAACAGGTAGACGACAAGACCCACGACGACTGGTGGAAGGCCTAGAAGAGCATTGGCGATAACGATCAACGCGCTACGACCGGGGAAACGATACACCGACAGTGCACTTCCAAGCGGAGCACCAATCGCGAACGCGAGGAGACTTGCACTCAGACTAACTGCCATCGACAGGCCTACGATCCCGCGCAACTGCGGATCGAGCCTGCCAATCAAATCAAATGCCGTCGCAAAGGCTATGGCAAAATCGTTCACCAACGATCACTAACACGCTTCATGCGTTCGGATCATCAGCGTTTGGGTAAAACAACTGCTCACCGTTAATCTTGTAGTTGGCAATTGCTTTTTGTCCCTCAGGCGACAAAAGCCAATCAATGAATTCCTGACCGAGGTCTTTCTTCACGGTTGGATGTTTTTCCGGATTGACCAGAATGACCCCGTACTGATTGAACAGCCGCTTGTCCCCTTCGACGAGGATTTGCAAATCGCCCTTATTTTTGAACGACAGCCACGTCCCACGATCCGACAAAACGTAGGCATTGCTTGCGCTTGCCATGTTGAGCGCGGCACCCATGCCCTGGCCGATCGATTTGTACCAACCGCCCTTATCTTTATCGATGTCGATACCAGCGTCCCTGTTCCAGAGCGCAAGTTCGGCGATATGCGTCCCAGACCGGTCACCGCGTGAAACAAAGGGCGCTTGCTTTTCCTTAATTGATTTCAACGCTGCGGCAATGTCATTGCCATTGATGCCCGCAGGATCGCTCTTTGGTCCTATAAGGACGAAGTCGTTGTACATGACCGGATTTCGTTTTACGCCTTGACCTTCGGCCAGGAACTTTTCTTCCGCCGATTTTGCATGAACGAAAACCACGTCAGCGTCGCCCCGTCGGCCGGTGTCGAGCGCCTGCCCTGTGCCCTGCGCGATCACCTTCACTGCAATCCCGGTCTTTTGCTGGAAGATGGGAAGCAGATATTCGAACAAGCCGCTGTCTTGAGTGGACGTTGTTGAGGCGACGACAATCGATTTTTCCTGCGCGACCACCTGTGCGGACAACAAGGCGGCGCCGATAGCCCCCACGAGGGCCAGTGATGTTTTCCGTGTCAGAAGCATTTTACGGCCTGTTCTTTTGTTCACTCCACGCGAAAATCATACGAGGCCGCAATGGCCACCTCAAGCGGCCGCAGCGACGCAGCAACATATCGCGGAAAAAGAGGGCTTTTCGCCTGCTAAGGCTTGATGTCGAACTCACGCGTGAATGTTGTGTATTGGTTTTTCTGATCGGCCAGGAAATTGCCAAACTCCGCGCCGCAGAAAAGATTGATGAACATTCCTTGACTCTTAAGTCGATCAGCGACGCTCTGTGTCTTCACCGCATCGGAAATGTATTGCGATAGTTGTCCCAAAACTTCCTTCGGCGTTTTGGCCGGAGCGACAAAGCCGAACCATACTGCCGCATCGACATCGTTGAATCCGCTTTCGGCCAATGTTGGCACCTGAGGAAGCGCTTCGCTTCTTTTCTTCGCGGGAACGGCAATCGGTCGCAACGCGCCGGCGTCGATCTGCCCTTTGAGATCGGAATAGTTCGCCATTACGGCGGTGATCGTGTTGGCAAGTGTTGCATTCACCGCCGGCGGCGACCCGGGATATGGCACGTAAGTGATATCAGCCTTGGCATCGCGTTTGAGAAGCTCGCCGGCGATATGAGCGATCGAGGCTGGTCCCGTACTGCCGTAGGACGCGGCTCCCGGCTTCGATTTTGCCAATTTGATAAAATCGGCAAGCGTCTGGATGTCCGATTTGCTGCTTACGGCGAGCACCGCCGGGGTCGCCGCGACATAACAGAGCGGTTCGAACGCGGTCAGGGCATCGTAGTGGCCGGGAAACAAGATCGAGCTCAGGATGAAGGGGTTCTCAACGAGCAGGATCGTCGTGCCGTCAGGTTCTGCCCGCGCTGCGACCTCGGTGCCGACAATCGAGCTCGCTCCTGGCCGGTCCTCGACAATGATCACCTGCCCGTTCTTCTCCGTTATCGCCTGGCCGACAACCCGGGCAAGAACGTCACCGGTGCCGCCCGCCGCATAAGGAACGACAATCTTGACCGTCCTGCCTGTGATCCCTTGCGCGCACACCTGTGGGGCGACGAGCGTCAGCAGGGCAAAGAGACAAAAACCATATCTGAGCCTGATCATTTTGCATCCATTGGGTTCGAAGTTGCTTTTCCGCCATTGATAGCTTGCCAAACGCGGTACGGCGTCACCGGCATCTTAATGTCGTCAACACCGTAGGGAGCGAGCGCGTCGGCAACCGCGCTCACGATCACGGCGGGTGCCCCAGTGGTGCCGCCTTCGCCACCGGCTTTGATGCCGAGCGGATTGGTCGGCGACAGGACTTCGACAATCCGCGTGACAAATGACGGCACGGAGTCGGAACGAGGCATTCCGTAATCCATGAGAGACCCGCAGAGGGGCTGGCCTGTCGGGTCGACCACACACTGTTCCCACAGGGCCTGGCCAACGCCCTGCACGATTGCCCCATGCGTCTGGCCATCGACAATGAGGGGATTGATGCAGCGTCCGACATCGTCGACCGAGGTATAGCGCACGAGGTGGAGAGCGCAGCTTTCTGGATCAATCTCGATTTCGCAAATCGCGCATCCATTCGGGAACACCGGATCATGCATTTCATTGTCGGCAACAACGACAAGTCCTAGCGACAAGTCATCCGGCATCTTGTGCAGCGTCATTTCCTTTGCCAGCTCGAGAAAATCGAAACTGCGGTTGGTGTCTCGCGAGAAAAACCGCCCGTCGATGAAGTCGACCCGGTCTGCTGTCGTGCCGAATACCACCGCCGCGGCCCGCGTGCCCTTCGCAATCAAATCCTTTGCCGCCAGGGAAAACACCGTTGCGGCATGGCGCATGGAGCGTCCCGAATGGCTGCCGCCGCCGACTTTCACAATATCGGTGTCACCAAGGATGATGCGGACCGCTTCGACCGGAACGGCGATCAAGTCCGAAATGACCTGCGCAAAACTGGTCTCATGGCCTTGGCCCGACGGCTGGGTGCCGATAACGACGTCGACATGCCCGTCGGGACCAACCTTGAGCTGAGTTTGCTCCCTTGGAGCGCCGATCGATGACTCAACGTAGTTTGCGAGCCCGAGTCCAAGAAGTTTGCCGCGCTTCTTTGCCTCGCGCCTCCGGCCTTTGAAGCCGTCCCAGTCGGCGAGCTGCATGGCGAGGTCCATGTTCTCCTCGTACCGCCCGCTGTCGTAGAGCATGCCAACGGCGTTTCGATAGGGCATGGCTTTCGGTCGCACCAGATTGCGCCGACGCAGGGCGATGCGGTCGAAGCCCAGTTTACTGGCTGCCATGTCGATAAGGCGCTCGAGCGCGAAGGTGATCTCCGGGCGACCCGAGCTGCGGTAGGCCTGGGTCGGAACGGTATTGGTGAAGACCGAAACGGCGCGCAACGACGCCACGGGAATATCGTAGCTCCCGGTAATCAATCCGGCGCCCTTGCTCAATGGTGACAACGAGACACAGCGCGCACCGGCATTGCTGATATTGGTCGCACGCAACGCCAGGAAGCGCCCGCGCTCATCCAACGCGAGCTCGAATTTCACAACGAGGTCGCGGCCCTGGTAGTCGCTGATAAAACATTCCGACCTGGTGGCGGTATATTTGACCGGGCGGTCGAGCTTGCGCGCCGCCCACAAAACGAGACCGAACTCGACGTAGACGCGATTGCGCGTGCCAAAGTTTCCACCGACGTCGAAGGACAGCACGCGGATTTTATCGGGATCGACTCCCAGCACTGCGGCGAGCTCGCGTTTTTGCCGTACCGCTCCGCCACTACCGGCATAAATCGTGTAGCGGCCGACGGTCTTGTCGTATTGGGCCACGGCGGTACGCGGCTCAAGAGGCACCCCGGTTACACGGCCGATATGATGGTCGATTGAAACGACGTGCGGGGCCTGCGCTAAGACGCGATCCGTCTCGGCGGCATTTCCGAAATGCGTATCGACCAGAATGTTTTCGCGAACCTGATCCCAAACCGCAGGTGCGCCGGGCCGCATGGCCTCTTCCGCAACCGTTACGCACGGCAACAGCTCATACTCGATGATCACCGCTTCCATTGCGTCAAGGGCTTGTGCCTGGGTTTCGGCAACAACCATTGCAACTGCCTCGCCGACGTGCCGCGCCTTGTCGCTCGGCAGAAGCAGATGCGGCCCGAAAAAGATCTCCCCTCCTCCGGGCCCGTGCAATTTCATGTCGTATTTCGTTTTCGGAAGCGGATCGTGCGGAATTGGATTTAGATTATCGGCAAGGCAATCCGCGCCAGTAAACACTCCGATTACCCCCGGCATCTTTTTGGCGGCGGCGGTATCGATGCGAACGATGCGGGCATGCGCGTGCGGGGATCGAGCCAACGCCGCATAGGTCTGGCCGGGAAAACTGAAGTCATCACTGAATTGACCTCGGCCAGTCAGCAAACGAGCGTCTTCGGTTCGCGGGATCGGTTGGCCGATGAAGCGGAAGTTGGTGCTTTTGCTCGCCATCGACTTAATGATCGAAAGCATGGAAAGGACGTGCAGTTGACCGTAAACCGGCCTGAAAGCCAACCCATTTGCGGTCGCGAGACGTCTTGCTGGATGCGCGGCCATGGGAAATACTCGCCTTGACGTGTTCAATCCTGTCATTTGCGATATGTGCAACGCATGAAACACATGCCGGTCGAGACATCCGATCCTCCGCTCGTCGTCGGGATTTCCGGCGCGTCGGGAGCGATCTACGGAGTACGGCTGCTGGAACTGCTGCACGCCTGCAACGTCAAAACACACCTTATCGTCTCTCGCGCGGCGCAGATGACGCTCGCTTACGAGACCAGTCTCAAACTTGCGGATGTCGAGCGGCTGGCCACCGTAGTGCACTCCAACAACGACGTCGGTGCGGCCTGCGCCAGTGGATCATTCAAGACACGCGGTATGGTCATCGCTCCTTGTTCAATCAAAACCATGGCTGAAATCGCGACCGGGAACACGGCGAACCTGATTTCGCGTGCGGGCGACGTTGCCTTGAAGGAGCGTAGGCGCCTAGTGCTCTTGTTGCGCGAAACCCCCCTCCACATTGGGCATATTCGCAACATGGCGAGCGTGACCGAAGCCGGCGCAATCGTCTATCCGCCGGTTCCGGCTTTTTACGCTTTGCCGAAGTCTATCGACGAAATGGTGGATCATACCCTCGCACGCGTCCTTGATCTTTTCGACATCGATGTCGGCAAGATTCACCGTTGGAGCGGCGGACGCGAGCGGCTGAAACGGCACGAGCAGCCTGACCTTTCGTAAGCAACAGGTGAAAGCTTGGTCGAACAAGGGCCGTATAACGACCAAAGTCTGCTGCAGCTAGACAATGATTTTTGGCGCTTTTCACTTAAGGTTTATGACCAAGAAGGAGTAGCCAACGAGTGCCTAGAGTTACAGGAGCGTCATGGCGTAAACGTCAACGTGTTACTTTTCTGTGCGTGGATTGGAACGCAGGCGATCACCCTGGATCGCAAGGATATTGAAGCAGCAACCCAGATTGTGCTCCGCTGGGACGCCATGGTCGTCCGCTTGCGCATCGCGCGCCAGGAGATGAAGGCGCATCCCGACATGGCAATTGTCCGCCCGCGCGTGAAAGCCTTGGAGCTTGAGGCGGAGCAGATCGAACAGGCGATGTTGTTTGCCCATGCACGGTACATCAGGAGCGCAGACGTCCATCACGGAGATGCCATCGCCCACAATGTCAATCAGTATGTCGCCGTAGCAACTGACGCGGTGTTGTCCGAAGCCGCCGCTCCATGTCTGATCAAGGCCGCTTGGCGGCAAAAATCGTAACCCACGATGGCGGTCCTTACTGTTACTCGGATGGCGTGAATCCCGGAGGCAGATCTAGGGTGAAG
>Ga0207665_10002927_pt1 | contig 11437 bp, 8 predicted proteins | sample LARL112metaG_FD_184351 | JGI IMG/M metagenome (GOLD analysis project Ga0207665, IMG submission 184351) | Corn, switchgrass and miscanthus rhizosphere microbial communities from Kellogg Biological Station, Michigan, USA - LAR L11-2 metaG... | ecosystem: Host-associated > Plants > Roots >...
AGATCGAGAAGGAGATTGCCGATTTCGGGCGGCGTGCGCGCGAGGGCGCGCTCAAGATCGAGGAGATGCAGGGCGGCACCTTCACCATCTCGAATGGCGGCGTCTATGGCTCGTTGATGTCGACGCCCATTCTCAATGCGCCGCAGTCGGGGATCCTCGGCATGCACAAGATCGAGGAGCGACCGATGGTGGTCGCCGGGAAGATCGAGATTCGCCCGATGATGTATCTGGCCCTGTCTTATGACCACCGTCTCGTCGACGGCCGCGAGGCGGTCACCTTCCTGGTGCGGGTGAAAGAGGTTTTGGAGGATCCGGCGCGGCTGGTGGTGGATCTGTGAGTCGAGGCGTCCATGCCGGCTCGCCACCCGCGATCTCGCTGTTCGCGGTACGAGCGACCGCCAGCGGGCGGCCTTGCGTGACTTGAACGCCGCGGCTCCGGGCGAGCGGCGTCACTCCTAGCTGGACGAAGAAAGATGTGATGCATCATGTCCTATCACCTCATCGTCATTGGCTCCGGCCCCGCTGGCTATGTCTGCGCCATCCGCGCAGCGCAGCTCGGCATGAAGGTTGCGGTGGTCGAGAAGGATGACACCTTCGGCGGCACCTGCCTCAACATCGGCTGCATTCCGTCGAAGGCGCTGCTGCATGCCTCCGAGCTCTATGAAGAGGCCGGACACATGCTCGAGAAGATGGGCATCAACGTCAGCGCGCCGAAGCTCGACCTTCCCGCTATGATGAAGTTCAAGGACGCGGGCGTCGACGGCAACGTCAAAGGCGTCGCCTTCCTGTTCAAGAAGAACAAGATCGATACCGTGCACGGCATCGGCCGCATCGCCGGGCCCGGCAAGGTCGAGATCAAAACCGCCGACGGCAAGACGCAGACCATCGAGGGCAAGGCCATCGTCATTGCCACCGGCTCGGACGTAGCGCGCTTGCCCGGCATCGACATCGACGAGCGGCGAATCGTGTCCTCGACCGGTGCGCTGGTGCTCGCCAGAGTGCCGGAGCGGCTGCTCGTCGTCGGCGCCGGCGTCATCGGGCTCGAGCTCGGGTCGGTGTGGCGCCGGCTCGGCTCCGAGGTGTTCGTGGTCGAATGGCTCGACCGGATCTTGCCGGGAATCGACAACGAGGTCTGCCGGCAGGTCCAGCGCATCTTCGAAAGACAGGGTATGAAGTTCAGGCTGTCGTCCAAGGTTGCCGGCGTCGAGACGGCAGGAAAGAAGCTCAAGGTGACGATCGAGCCGGCAGCCGGCGGCACGGCGGAATCGATGGAAGTCGACGTGGTGCTAGTGGCGATCGGCCGGGTGCCGTTCACCGAGGGGCTCGGCCTCGAAACCGCCGGGGTGAAGATGGACAACAAGCGCCGCATCATCGTCGATGCGCGTTTCGCTACCAACGTGCCGGGCATCTACGCCATCGGTGATGTCATCGCCGGCCCGATGCTGGCGCACAAGGCGATGGACGAGGGCACGGCGGTTGCGGAACTCCTCGCCGGGCAAGCCGGCCACGTGAACTACGACGTCATTCCAAACGTGGTCTACACGTATCCCGAGATCGCCTCGGTCGGCAAAAGCGAGGAGGAATTGAAGGAGGCCGGCACCGCTTACAAGGTCGGCAAGTTTCCGTTCACCGCCAACGGCCGCGCCAAGGCGAACCTGCAAACGGACGGCTTCGTGAAAATCCTCGCCGATGCCAAGACCGACCGCGTGCTGGGCGTGCACATTGTCGGCGCCGACGCCGGCAACATGATCGCGGAGGCTGCGGTCGCTATGGAGTTCGGCGCCGCGTCCGAAGACATCGCCCGCACCTGCCACCCGCACCCGACCTTCACCGAAGCGGTGAAGGAGGCGGCACTGGCGGTCGACAAACGCGCCATTCACATGTGATGCCGACTTGGATTCGTCATGCCCGCGCTTGGTGCGGGCATCCACGTCTTTTGGGGCAGCTCACTAAGAGGTGGAGGGCCGGGACGAGCCCGGCCCTGACGGATCTGTCGTTCGAATTGAACGGAACATACTCTAGATCAAATGCAGAGAGTGCAGGTAATGCGGGTTGAAAAACCCGAGCGCCATGAAGGCCAAGCCAATCACTCCGAGGCCGATCGCGGCATAGACCAGCGCCACCATACCTGTGATGACGGCTGCCGACGCCAGCACGATGCCGATCTGGTAGGCCGCTGCCGCGAACTCGTAGTGATGGTAGCGCGCCAATTGCGTGTCGCGCGCATGCTCGTAGGCTTCCGCCTGCGCTCGCAATTCCTTGCGGCCGTCCTTCTCCGCCGGATCGGACTCATAGCGCGCCACGGTTTTTATCCAGTCGTCCGCCTGCTTCAGTAGCGCCGCTTTGCGGGGCTCGTCGGAGAGTTCGGCTTCGACGGTCAAAGCCTGGGCGGCGGTGCGCAGCGCTGTCTGACGGATGGTCTTGGCTTGGAAGAAATTCCAGGTGTCCGACGCCTTGATATTGAGCGAAATGCCCTCGGTCTGCGCGCTCTTCCCGAACATTTCGGCGAGCGCCAGGAGGAGCGCGATTATCGAGATCAAAAGCGCGATCTTCTTGTTTCTACTCTCGCCGACAGGCTTTCCGCGGCCGCCGTGTCCGTGTTCCTCATGTTCGATGTGGTGCTCGACCTCGTGCTGGACCGCGTGCACGCCATGACTCATGTCACCCCTCCGCGCTTCGCTCGCGGACGATGTATCGAACCGGCCGGCTTACGCAAGGGGCGTTCGCTCACGCTCGAGGGTGGGCGTTGCGGTAAACTTCCATCAGCCGCTCGGCGTCGACCGCAGTGTAGATCTGGGTGGTGGACAAGGAGGCATGGCCGAGCAGCTCCTGGATCGCGCGCAGATCTCCGCCGCGCGCCAGCAGATGCGTCGCGAACGAATGGCGCAACGCATGCGGGGTCGCGGTATCCGGCAGCCCGAGCGCGCCGCGCAGCCGCGCCATCGCGAGCTGGACGACGCGCGCTGACAACGGGCCGCCTCTGGCGCCGACGAACAACGGACCTTCGGCGGGAAGGTCATAGGGGCAAAGCGCGATGTATTCGGCCGCGAGCCTCGTGACCTGCGCCAGCACCGGCACCATGCGCGGCTTGTTGCCCTTGCCGGTTACCGTGATGGTGTCGCCGCGCCCCGCGGCCGGAAGATCGCGGCGCTTGAGCGCCAGCGCCTCGCTCACTCGTAATCCCGAGCCGTAGAGCAAGGCCAGCACTGCGGCGTCGCGGGCGATAATCCATGGCGCGCGCTCCTCGCCGGCGCGTAACTCGGTGTCGGTGATGCGCTTGGCAGCCGTGACCGCGAGCGGCTTCGGTAGCGTCTTCGCCAGTTTCGGCGTGCGCACGGCAGCAAGCGCGCCGATCTTGCCTTTGCCGGCGCGTTCGAGAAAGCGAGCGAAGGACCGCACGCCCGCCAGTATGCGCATGAGCGAGCGACTGCTGACGCCGTCGGCACGCCGCGCCGACATGAACGCGCGCACGTCGAGCGGCTTGAGGCGCGACAACGCCGAAAGCGTCGGCCGGCTGCCGAAATGTCCGCAGAGGAAGACGAGGAACTGGCGAACATCGCGCGCATATGCCTCGACCGTCTTTGCCGACATGCGGCGTTCGGCGGACAGGTGCGCCATCCAGCACGCGAGCTCGCGGGCGACCTCGCCGGCGGCGAAGGTCGGCCCGGGGGCGGCAGTTGCGCTTGACATGGCGGAATATATCGCACCCCTTCCTTCACTCTTCATTAAGCGCTCGAATCGGCCGCGAGTTATGGCCCAACGCGTCGTCGATGTCCTCGTTCCGGTCGCCCTTGACCAGGCCTACTCCTATCGCGTGCCGGCAGGAGTTGAGGTTGCGCCCGGCGACCTCGTGACCGTGCCGCTGGGGGCGCGAATGGCGACCGGGGTCACCTGGGCGGAGAACCGGCAGCCCAACCCCCGGCTCGACAACCGCATGCGAGATATCGAGGCCAAGCTCGACATCCCGCCGCTCAAGCCGGAGCTGCGCAAGTTCATCGACTGGGTGTCGGCGTATACGCTTAGCCCCCGCGGCAGCGTGCTGCGCATGGCGCTGCGGATGGGCGAGCATCTCGGCCCCGCGCGTGAGCGGGTCGGGGTTCGGCTCGCCGGCGCCGCTCCCAAGCGGATGACGCCGGCGCGCGAGCGGGTGCTCGCACTGCTTGCCGACGGCCTTGCGCGCGGCAAGCGCGAGCTCGCCGAGGAAGCGGCGGTCTCCCCCGGGGTGATCGACGGCCTGGTCGACGAAGGAACACTGGAGAGCCTAGTGCTGCCCCCCGATCCGGTGGCGCGCGCCCCTGATCCGGATTTTTGTCGGCCCGACTTCACGGCGGCGCAACGCGAAGCGGCGGATGCGCTGTGCGCGACCGTCGCCGCCGGCCGCTATGGCGTTACGCTGCTCGACGGCGTCACCGGCGCGGGCAAGACGCAGGTTTATTTCGAGGCCGTCAGCGAGATCATTCGCCGGGGAAAGCAGGCGCTGGTCCTCGTTCCCGAGATCGCCCTGACCAGCCAGTTTCTCGACCGCTTCGCTCAGCGCTTCGGCGTGCGGCCGGCGGAGTGGCACTCGCAGCTCTCACAGCGGTTGCGCGCGCGCACGTGGAGCGCCGTGGCAGGGGGAGAGGTCAGCGTGATCGTCGGCGCGCGCTCCGCCTTGTTCCTGCCCTATGCCGACCTCGGGCTCATTGTCGTCGATGAGGAGCACGATCCCGCCTACAAGCAGGAGGACGGCGCGCGCTATCATGCGCGTGACATGGCGGTGGTACGTGCGCGAGGGGCCAATATTCCGATCGTGCTCGTGTCGGCGACGCCGTCGGTCGAGACGGAGGTCAATGCGCGGCGCGGCCGTTATGCGCGGGTGCATCTAGCGGAGCGCTTCGGCAGCCGGCACCTTCCGGCGATCGAAGCGATCGATCTGCGCGCTGAGGGCCCGCCGCGCGGGCGCTTCATCGCCCCGCGTCTGGCGCAAGCCGTGAGCACGGCGCTCGAACGCGGCGAGCAGGCGCTGCTCTTCCTCAATCGCCGCGGCTATGCGCCGCTCACGCTCTGCCGCCGCTGCGGCTTTCGACTCGCCTGTCCCAATTGCGACGCCTGGCTGGTCGATCACCGCTTCCGCCACCGCTTGGTCTGCCATCATTGCGGCTTCTCGATGCCGCGCCCGCCGCAGTGCCCGCATTGCCAGGCAGCAGATAGTTTCGTCGCAGTCGGTCCCGGGGTCGAACGGCTGGAGCAGGAGGCGGCGGCATTGTTTCCGGCGAGCCGCATCCTGGTGCTCTCGAGCGATCTCGTCGAATCGGTCGAGCGGCTGCGCGAGGAACTCGACGATGTCGCCAGGGGGCGCTTCGATATCATCATAGGCACGCAGCTGGTGGCCAAAGGGCACCACTTCCCGAAGCTCAATCTGGTTGGCGTGATCGACGCCGACCTTGGCCTCGCGAACGGCGACCCGCGCGCCGCCGAGCGCACATTCCAACTGCTGCATCAGGTCACCGGCCGCGCCGGCCGCGAGGAGGGTCGCGGCATCGGCTATCTGCAGACGCATCAGCCCGAGCATCCGGTGTTGCGTGCGTTGGTGGCGGCCGACCGCGATGCGTTCTACACGAACGAGATCGAACTGCGAGAGAAGACGCACTATCCGCCGTTCGCGCGGCTCGCGAGCCTCGTCGTGTCGGCGGGGGAACGCCCGGCGGCGGAATTATTTGCGCGCCGCATCGCTTCTGCCGCGCCGCGCGCCGAGGAGGTGCGCGTGCTTGGACCAGCGGAAGCGCCGCTCGCGGTTGTGCGCGGCCGGCATCGCTTTCGGTTGCTCGTGAAGACTCCACGCGCCTTCGATCTATCGGCGTATCTGCGGCGCTGGATTGCCGCAGCGCCCAAGCGCAAAGGCAATCTCAGGCTCGAGGTGGACGTCGACCCGCAGAGTTTTCTTTGAACGATCACGCGGATCGACTTGCGACGGGCTGGCCGCGGTAGAGTCATTGCTCAATCGGAGCGGTCTGCGTGGAGCGGGCGGTGGGCGCGAGCAGCACGCCGGCGGCGGCGGCCAAGATGAGCGCAGAGCCGACCATATCGGCGACGGTCGGCCGCTCGCCTAGGATCAGCACCGAGGCCACGATGCCGATGACCGGCACGCTCAGCACGCCGAGCGAAGCGGCGGTGGCCGGCAGGCGGCGCACGATCTCGAACCAAAGCAGATAGGCGAAGGCGGAGCCGAACACGGCGGAGAACACCAGCCCCCCAAGCGCGCGCGGCTGAACGGGCCACAGGTGCGGCGAGCCTTCGACGATCAACACGCCGGCGACGGTCACGAGAAATCCGACGATGAGCTGCCATATTGCGACTGCGATCGGATCGGCCTCGATACCCGCCCATTTCAAGTACACCGTGCCCATCGCCCAGCTCACCGCCGACGCCAGGGCGAAAACGAGGCCGATCAGATCGCTCGATCCGATCAATGGATAGATCAGCACTGCCAATCCGACGGTGCAGAGCAGAAGCGAAATGCCGCGCGAGACGCTCAGCCGCTCGCCGAGCACGGGGTACGCCAACAGCGCGGCCCAGATCGGCATCGTGTAAGTGAGAATCGCCACCCGCGACGTCGCGGTCGCGATTTGCGCGAACGCGGTAAACAGCGTAAAGCCAGCGATATTCAGGCAACCGGCGACGGCGAGATGCGCCCATACCGTGGCGCCGCGCACGCGGATAGTGCGGCGCTGCATGAATGCGAGCGCGAGCAACGCGACGGTCGCGAGGCCAGACGTGCCCATCCGCATGCTAAACGGCGGGATCTCGTCGAGCGCGAACTTCATCGCCGCCCAGCTCAACCCCCAGGCCAAGCTCACCGCGACCAGCATGAGGCGGGCCCGGCCGACGGCGTCGTTCGCGGAGGCGGGTGGCACGTTGCAGGGTTCCGGGAGCCGGAGCGGGGGCGAGAACATTGGTGTAGCACCGGCGCCGTCTGCCTGCGCAAGCCGGCCGGCCGCGAAAGCGTCGCCCGCGTCGTCATGTTGCACCGCAGGTAGCGGTGTGTTACGCAACCGCGCGATTTTCGCGGGGTTTCGGGGCGCGCCTGCGCTTTCCTGCGAAGTTGCAAAGTTCAATGAATTTCAAGGGCTTGGTGCCAACCGTCCGCGACGGTGCCGAGCCCTCGGAATTGCCGGAAGAGCATCCTTGTGGCAGGCGAACATGCAATCGTTGCCGGCATGGCGGGTCGCTACGCGACCGCGCTTTTCGATCTCGCGCGCGAACAGAACGCCCTCGATCGCGTCAAAGTCGATCTCGATCGCTTCGATGCGCTCGTGGCCGAGGTCGCCGATTTGGCCCGCCTGCTGCGTAGCCCCGTATTTTCCGCCGAGGAGCAGACGCGCGCGCTCTCGGGCGTGCTCGACCGGGCCGGCATCGACGGGCTCGCTGCCAATGTTCTCAAACTGCTCGGCACGAACCGGCGCCTTTTCGCCGCGCTCGACGTGGCGCGCGCCTACCGGGCGCTGGTCGCCCAACACAAGGGCGAAGTGACGGCAGAGGTGACGGTGGCGGAGCAGCCGAGCGACGCGCATCTTGCTGCGATCAAGGATGCGCTCGTGGCCGTGACCAAGAAGGACGTGCAGATGAAGGTCAAGGTCGAGCCGTCGATCATCGGCGGCCTCGTGGTCAAGGTCGGCTCGCGCATGGTCGACAGCTCGCTGCGCACCAAGCTCAATGCGATCAAGGTGGCGATGAAAGAGGCCCGCTGATGGATATTCGCCCGGCCGAAATTTCGGCAATTCTGAAAGAGCAGATCAAGAACTTCGGCCAGGAGGCGGAGGTCTCCGAGGTCGGCCAGGTTCTCTCGGTCGGCGACGGCATCGCTCGAGTCTACGGATTGGACAACGTCGAAGCCGGCGAAATGGTCGAGTTCGAGAACGGCGTCCGCGGGATGGCGCTTAACCTCGAGATCGATAATGTCGGCATCGTGATCTTCGGCGAGGACCGCGAGATCAAGGAAGGGCAGACGGTCAAACGCACGCGCGCCATCGTCGACGTTCCGGTCGGCAAGGGCTTGCTCGGCCGCGTGGTCGACGCGCTGGGCAACCCGATCGACGGCAAGGGTCCGATCGAAGCGAGCGAGCGCCAACGCGTCGACATCAAGGCGCCCGGCATCATCCCCCGCAAATCGGTGCATGAGCCCATGGCGACCGGGCTCAAGGCCATTGACGCGCTCATTCCCATCGGCCGCGGCCAACGCGAGCTGATCATCGGCGACCGCCAGACCGGCAAGACTGCGATCGCACTCGACACGATCCTCAATCAGAAGGCGCTCAACGCGACGGGCGACGAGAAGGTCAAGCTTTATTGCGTCTATGTGGCGGTCGGCCAGAAGCGCTCGACGGTCGTGCAATTCACCAAGGTGCTGGAGGAGCACGGCGCGCTCGACTATTCGATCATCGTTGCGGCGACTGCCTCCGATCCGGCGCCGATGCAGTACCTCGCTCCGTTCTCCGGCTGCACCATGGGCGAATATTTCCGCGACCGCGGCATGCATGCGGTGATCATCTACGACGACTTGTCGAAGCAGGCCGTCTCGTATCGGCAGATGTCGCTGCTGTTGCGGCGTCCGCCAGGACGCGAGGCCTATCCCGGCGACGTGTTCTATCTGCACTCGCGCCTGCTCGAGCGGGCCGCCAAGATGAACGATGACCACAAGGCAGGCTCGCTCACGGCGCTTCCCATCATCGAGACGCAGGCGAATGACGTATCCGCCTACATCCCGACCAACGTCATCTCGATCACCGACGGGCAGATCTTCCTCGAGACCGATTTGTTCTATCAGGGCATCCGCCCGGCGGTGAACGTCGGCCTCTCGGTGTCGCGCGTCGGCTCCGCCGCCCAAACCAAGGCGATGAAGAAGGTCGCCGGGCGCATCAAAGGCGAGCTCGCGCAATACCGGGAAATGGCGGCATTCGCGCAGTTCGGCTCCGACCTCGATGCCACCACGCAACGCCTGCTCAACCGCGGCGCGCGGCTCACCGAACTGCTCAAGCAGCCGCAGTTTTCCCCGCTCAAGATGGAGGAGCAGGCCGTCGTCATCTATGCCGGGGTCCACGGCTATCTCGATCCGCTCCCGGTCGAACGGGTGCGCGCCTTCGAAGAGGGCCTGCTGGGGCTCATGCGCACGCAGCACGCGGACATCCTCACCGCAATCCGCGACAGCCGCGATCTCGACGATGCCACCGCCGCCAAGCTCAAAGCCGCGGTCGACGACTACGCGAAGAGCTTCGCATGAGCACAAAAGCGAAGACGGAGGACAGACGACAGATGCTCGACGGCCGATGATCGGCGCCTGAGGCGAAGCTCGCTTCCTGGTCCTCCGCCGTCCTTTACCTGTCATCCGACTTAAGATGCCCAGCCTCAAAGACATGCGCGTGCGCATCGCCGCCACCAAGGCGACGCAGAAGATCACAAAGGCCATGCAGATGGTCGCGGCATCGAAGCTGCGGCGCGCGCAGGCCGCGGCCGAGGCCGCCCGTCCCTATGCCCGCCAAATGGCGAAGGTGCTCGGCCATATCGCCGGCGGTGTCGGCGATCTTGGCTCGGCGCCGCGGATGCTGGTCGGAACCGGCAGCGACCGCGTGCATCTTCTGCTGGTATGCACCGCCGAGCGCGGCTTATGTGGCCCGTTCAATTCGGCGATCGTCCGTCTCGCGCGCGAGCGGGCAAATGCGCTGATGGCCGAAGGCAAGGAGGTGAAATTCTTCTGCGTCGGCCGCAAGGGCTACGAGCAGCTTCGCCGACTCTACGAGAGGCAGATTATCGAGCGCGTCGAACTGCGCGCCGTGCGCACGCTCGGCTTCGAAAACGCCGAGGGCATCGGCGACAAGATCCTGCGCCTCTACGAACAGGGTGCGTTCGACGTCTGCACCCTGTTCTTTTCGCGGTTCAAGTCGATCATCGCGCAAACCCCGACGGCGCAACAGATCATCCCGCCCGTCTTCGAGGGCGACGCCGGCAACGGCATCGTGTACGAATACGAGCCCGATGAGGACGAAATCCTCCTCGAACTACTGCCGCGCAACATTTCGGTGCAGATTTTCGCCGCGCTGCTCGAGAATGCCGCCTCTTTCTACGGCGCGCAGATGACCGCAATGGACAATGCCACGCGCAACGCCGGCGAAATGATTCGCAAACAGACGCTGACCTACAACCGCACCCGTCAGGCGATGATCACCAAAGAGCTGATCGAGATCATCTCCGGTGCGGAAGCGGTATGAAGGCAGAGCAACTCTTAATCTCGGTGCAATAACAAGGACCATCCATGGCCAATCCAGTCGGGCACGTCACCCAGGTCATCGGCGCCGTCGTCGACGTGCATTTCGAGACGAATCTGCCGCCGATCCTCAACGCACTCGAAACGAAGAATCAGGACCATCGCCTGGTGCTCGAAGTCGCCCAGCATCTCGGCGAGTCGACCGTGCGCACCATCGCCATGGATACGACGGAAGGGCTCGTGCGGGGGCAGGAGGTGACCGATACCGGGCAACCGATCGCGGTGCCGGTCGGCGATGGCACGCTGGGCCGTATCATCAACGTGATCGGCGATCCGGTCGACGAGGCCGGTCCGGTCCCGCACGATGAGGAGCGGCCGATCCATCAGCCGGCGCCTGCCTTCACCGAACAATCGACCGAATCGGAGATTCTCATCACCGGCATCAAGGTGGTGGATCTGCTCGCCCCCTATGCCAAGGGCGGCAAAGTCGGCCTGTTCGGCGGCGCCGGCGTCGGCAAGACCGTCATCATCATGGAGCTGATCAACAACGTCGCCAAGGCGCACGGCGGCTATTCCGTGTTCGCCGGCGTCGGCGAGCGCACCCGCGAAGGCAACGATCTCTATCACGAGATGATCGAGTCGGGCGTCAACAAGGACCCGAAGAAGAACAACGGCTCGGCGGCGGGCTCGAAATGCGCGCTGGTCTACGGGCAGATGAACGAGCCGCCCGGCGCGCGCGCCCGCGTGGGCCTTTCCGGCCTCACCGTCGCCGAATACTTCCGCGACAAGGGCCAGGACGTGCTGTTCTTCGTCGACAACATCTTCCGTTTCACGCAGGCGGGGTCGGAGGTGTCGGCGTTGCTCGGCCGCATTCCTTCCGCCGTCGGCTACCAGCCGACGCTCGCGACCGACATGGGCGCGTTGCAGGAACGCATCACCACCACCACCAAAGGCTCCATCACCTCGGTGCAGGCGATCTACGTGCCCGCCGACGACCTCACCGATCCAGCGCCGGCGACCTCTTTCGCCCACCTCGATGCGACCACCGTGCTGTCGCGCTCGATTGCGGAGAAGGGCATCTATCCGGCGGTCGATCCGCTCGACTCCACCTCGCGCATGCTCTCGCCCATGATCGTCGGTGAGGAACATTATGGCGTAGCCCGCCGAGTGCAGCAGATTCTGCAGCGCTACAAGGCGCTG